>ERZ827150.4230-NODE-4230-length-12853-cov-5.141272_pt1 | contig 12853 bp, 15 predicted proteins | sample MGYA00519779_ERZ827150 | MGnify/ENA primary metagenome ERZ827150 (study PRJEB31778, sample SAMEA3449267) | human gut metagenome | biome: human gut; feature: human-associated habitat; material: faeces | place: United Kingdom | collected 2010/2012 ...
GTATTAACCGATGGCTGTATTGTAGCAGACCGCAAGCCCATTCGGAAGCTCCCCCGGGGGATGCTTTTTGTACGCACATCGCGTGTTTTCATATCCCCACATGGGGTTTTGCGCGGAAAAACGCACTGTTTTTCAAAAAACTGAACCTCCCCACGGGGTTCCGTATCGCGTCATATTTCTCTAAAATGCACAATATAAAGGCTGCAAGTTTTACAGTTTCTACAATCATTTTGACTTGAACCTCCCCGGGAGCTTTTTCTTTCCGATGCGTCGCGCTACACTGGATGGTATCCTGAAACGGCGAAAATCGCCAAAGAAAAAGACTAACTATTAAAAGTCAAGCCCAAAATGCGGAGGAGTGGTGAAAAACGTAGACGGCTCAAAAAGGGCATAGCAAAGCAGGCATCTTGTCGGACGCCTAACTGAGCATATAGAAGAATGGATTTACGCAGCGTTACGATATGACTGCTGGGACTTCTCCAAAGCGCAGATTAACCGAACCAACTTCTTTGCCGCGTGAGAGAGTGCAACATTGTAGTGCTTTCCCTCGCCCCGCTTCTTAGCGAGGTAAGCAGCAAAGGCCGGGTCCCAAAGACAAACATATTTGGTAGCGTTGTAAAGTGCATAGCGCAGGTAGCGAGAGCCTCGTTTCTCCATGTGTGAGTAGGGTCCAGACAATGAAAGCTGCCCAGACTGGTAAGTTGATGGCGACATCCCGGCGTATGCGAGGATCTTATCCGGTGAGTCGAAGCGAGAGAAGTCACCGATCTCGGCAAGGATCATAGCACCCATACGAACGCCAATGCCCGGAATCGTTGTAATGGGGGACTGCATTTCGTCCATCATGGACTGGATAGCAGTCTCAATATCCTCAATCTCGGCATCGAGTTCGCGGATCAGGCGGATCGTATGCTGCAATTCCAGAGACTTGGCCGGCATGACAGAGCCGACAGAACATCTGGCAGCATCCCGAAGTGTTACCGCCATGTCTCGCCCGTAGCGGCCTTTGGAGGCATCGCTCAGAATTGCTTTTAGATGCGTCAAGTGCGCTCCGGCGACCTGCTTGGCGCCGGGAAACTCGATGAGAAGTGCGTAAACAGAGGCCAAATGTAGAGAGGACACCAGCTTTTCCAGCTCTGGGAACAGAATCGTGACCAGACGGGAAACCGACTGCTTCAGCTTCGCTCGCTCACGAACTTTGTCAAATCGGTATCTTGTGAGTGATTTTAGTTCCTCATTGTGGTATGCTGTGTCTGTGTAGGGTTTGAGGTCCACATCAGACATGAGCATAGCTGCAATGGTTCGCGCATCGACACGGTCAGTCTTAGTTTTACGAAGGCTCAGGCTTTTTCGGTAGAGGTTGGTGTGCAGCGGATTGATGACGTAGGTGTCCAGGCCTTTGTCAAGCAGAAATCCAAGAATGTTGTAGCTGTAGTGTCCGGTAGCCTCAAGCCCTACTTTTATTTTGTCCTCCGGGCGAGCACAGCGGCGAATCGTTTGCAGCAGCATGTCAAAGCCCTCTGCATTGTTTTGGATGGTGAATACATCTGCCAGAACTTCGCCTTCCGAGCTGAGGATGAAGCAGTCGTGCTTGTCCTTGGCAACGTCAATTCCCACACAAATCACGATGAATACCTCCGGTGTGTTTGTTTGATGCTGGGTCCACAGGACACTTTACTCTTGTAACCTTGTTCCACATAAACCGTCTGGCGGTATCTAACTGATTAACAATACTGTAAAGGGCTGTGGTTGGAGCCTTTCAGGAACCGTCTTGCGGTAGGAGGATGAAACCAATCTACAGCATCCATTACAGTGTAGCACAAGCCCTTGGAGAGGGGCTCTAAAAACTACTACTCTATAATACAAGGAGTATTGAGGATATTTGGCAGAGAAACTGGAACAGGAGTACGCGGAAAAATGCCGAATATTGATAGAAATTATGGATTTTTTGAAAACAGAACGGCTTGTTTTACGGAATCTGATGCCTCAAGATGCGGACGTCATGTTTGATTATCGAAACAACGAGATATGTTCCCGCTATCAGAAAGGACAGACGAAGGATTACGCGAAATTTGCGAAAATGATTGAGCGCCGTCGAGCGGATGTTTTGTCGGCTGAAGCGCCTTTTATGGTTGCCGTTGCCTTGAAGGAAACGGATGAAATGACCGGCGAGATTGTTGTTAAACCAAAGACGGACATGATTGAACTCGGGTATACATGTTCCTATAGATATCACAGGCGTGGATATGCGTTTGAGGCACTCACGGCGCTTATCGACCAGCTCCATCGAATGGCACCTGATCGAGCGTTTATCAGCTTTGTAGAACCGCAGAATACCGCAAGCATGGGATTGCTTCGGAAATTGGGATATCGGGATATGGGCTATGTTCCGGAAATAGAATCACAGATGTTTGGAAAATGGACAAAAGCGGATGAGGAGAAGAAAAGGGACGGAGAAGAGAAAGAAGGCGCACGAATTACAGGAGAAAAAGATAAGACGCTGCTGCAAAGTTCGGTATTGACAAATGACGGCACGGGATATAATATAATCGTAAGATAGTATCTTTAGATTATAAAGATTGGACGGGTGAGGTCATGTTTCATTGCCGAGAAAATGAGCTGAAAAAACTCAACAGACGATATGAAAAAGGACAATTTGAGTGTATCGTCATATATGGAAGGCGGCGTGTCGGTAAAACGGCGCTTATCAATGAATTTTGCAAGGACAAATCCGTTATCTATATGTCTGCGCTCAATGCGACTGCGGAGGAAAATCTTCGAACGCTCTCAAAGGCGATATGCAGTTATGAAAACCCGGAAATGACGACAGCGCCGGAATTTCGCTCTTACGATGATGCGCTTGGGGAGATCAGCCGGATTGCGCAAAATCAGCGGGTTGTGTTTGTAATCGACGAATATCCGTATCTGGCGGCGGCAGATTCTTCGATTTCGTCCAGACTCCAGCATCTGATTGACCATGTGTGGAGCGAAAGCAAACTGTATCTGATTTTGTGCGGCTCGTCTATGAGCTTTATGGAATATCAGGTGCTGGGCTATGAAAGTCCGTTGTATGGCAGGCGAACGGCACAGTTTAAGATCGAACCGCTGACTTATAAAGAAACAGCGGAATTTAATCCGAGTTTGTCCAATGAACAAAACGCGCTGGTCTACGGAATTACGGGCGGCGTGCCGCACTATATCAATAAGCTGGCTGTGCAGGATGATTTGGATGAAGCGCTGCTCGAAAATTTGTTTGACAGATCGAGCTATCTGTTTGAGGAGCCGGAAAATCTGCTTAAACAGGAACTGCGCGAGCCTGCGGTCTATAATTCGGTCATTACTGCGATTGCGGAAGGCGCATCCAGACTGAATGAAATTGCGACAAAGGTGGGCATTGAATCGGGTCCATGCTCGAAGTATGTGCGCACACTGATGGAATTGGGCATCGTGCGAAAAGAAACGCCCATGCTCGAAAAAGAGGGAAAGAAAACGGTCTATCTATTGGAAGACCAGTTTTTCCGATTCTGGTATCGTTTTGTGCCGCAAAATATCACGGCAATCGTTTCCGGACGGATTGAACGGACGTATGAAAAAAGCGTGAAATCGCAGCTGAGCGATTATATGGGGCTCGTTTTTGAGAAGATGTGTCAGGCGTATCTGCTTCGATATGCTGAAAATCTGCCCTTTGAATTGAGCCGAATCGGACAATGGTGGGGGAGCGATCCGGCAACCCGAAAACAAGTTCAGATTGATATTGTAGGGGCAGATAGTGAGAAAAAGGCGTTTATCATTGGCTCGTGCAAATTCAAAAATGAAAAGATCGGCATAGACGAATATGAAAGATTAAAACACTATGCGGCTGTTTTCGGCAAACGGGGAACATATCATTATTACATTTTTTCAAAAGGCGGATTTACGGATGGCCTGATCGAAAAGGCGAAAGAGGATGATGTGCGGCTGGTTACGCTTGATGAAATGTATGAAAACAGATGAGTATTCGAAAAATGCTTAAACCGTAAAGGAAATTAGGACAGAAAGAAGCTGTTTTGTTAAAGCGAACGGCTTCTTTTTTGATCTAAAAGAGGAGGAACGATTGGCAACAACACGATTGATGCCTTTACATATCGGCAGGGGACAGACTGCCGGGGATTCGATTAAACGCGCACTCGGCTACATCAAAGATCCGGTGAAAACCGAAAACGGCATATTGGTGACAAGCTATGGCTGCACACCGCAGACAGCGGAAGCGGAGTTTATGCTGATGCGGCGGGAGTATCTGACCATTACAGGGCGAAGGCGCGGCAAAGACGATGTGCTTGCCTATCATTTAAGACAGTCCTTTAAGCCGGGTGAGATTACGCCGGAGGAAGTAAATCGAATTGGCTGCGAACTGGCAAAACGATTTGCGCACGGGCAACATGCCTATGTTGTAGCCACCCACGCTGATCGGTGCCATGTGCAGCATGTATTATGTAAAGGAAGGTTTTAACCATCTTCCTTAAACTGCGCGTCGTTCCGCGAAAACCGAATACAAAAATCAGTTATGGAAGAAGAAAAAATCTTCAAGTCCACAACTGCTTTTTGTGTTTGAAAGGAGATTTGTATGAAACTGACTTATCACCGTTGCGGCGATTACCTACTTCCCGACCTGACCATTCCGGATGAGCCTGTGGCGCTTGGTAAATACGGCAGGATGCGCAAGACGTATCTTAAAGAGCATATACGGACGACGGATTCAGCGGACGAAACTTTGAACGTCCGGGCTGGCAGCAGATGATGACGGATATTGACGGCGGGAAAATCGGAACGGTACTGGTCAAAGACATGAGCCGCGTCGGGCGCGATTACCTGCAAACGGGTTTTTATACCGAAATCTATTTCAAAGAGAAAGATGTGCGATTTATCGCTATTGACAGTCATGTGGACACCAGCTGTTCCGACAGCTTGGAGTTTGCGCCCATGCTGAATGTTTTGAATGAAATGTATCTGCATGATCTATCCAAGAAAGTCAACATCGGGTTTCGGGCAAAAGGAATGTCGGGGCAATCGCTTACGTCAACGCCGCTGTTCGGCTATAAGCGAGATCCCGAAGATAAGAACCATTGGGTGATTGAACCTGAAACCGCCGAGATCGTGCGGCGGATTTTTGAACTGGCGGCGACAGGAATGAACCCGCACCGCATTGCCAAAACCTTACAGACAGAGCGGAGGATTACACCGAGTACATATTTCCGCAGATCGGGTATGGGGAACCGATATCACGCCAGAAGGCAGGAAACAGGCGACTATGACTGGCACAGAGGGACGGTCATCGGTATTTTGAACAAGCGCGAGTATCTGGGCATGACGGTCAATTTCAAGACGTGTACGCCTTCTTACAAAGCCAAACAAATTCAGAACCCGATAGAAAAGCAGGTGGTTTTTGAAAATACCCATGAAGCGATTGTGGACAGGCAGGCATGGGAAAAAGCGCATGAAGCGTTTGAAAAGCCCAAGAGGGCTAAGGCGGAAAATGCCGACAGCAATTTTAAGGACTTTGTATTCTGCGCCCGATGCGGCGCGCCCATGAGCAATCTCCATCATGCGCAGCACCTGAAAACCGGAACGATCTGTTACTATGACTTCTTTATATGTTCCACCTATCGAAAGTCTGAGCATTTGGAAGAACGGCAATGTGTTCAGAACGCATTCAGCGCAAAAGCGCTTCGTCCGTTACTGAAAGAAACGATTCAAACGGTCAGCCGATACGCATTGACGAATCAGGAAGAATTTCTGGCGCGGCTGCAACGGGAAATGCTGGCGGAGCAGCCGGAACAGACAAAACAGCTTAAAAAAGGGATTGCGGCAAAGAACAAAAGAGTGGCGGAACTTGACCGGCTTTTGAAAAAACTCTATGAGAATTATGCGCTCGAAAAAATCCCGGAGGAACGGTTCGATGCGCTGTCTGCCGAGTATGAAAGCGAACAGACACAGCTTGAAAAAGCGGTTTTGGATGAACAGCGTCAGTTGGATGAAATTCAATCCGGCGAAGATAAGATTGAACGGTTTATGGCGCTTGTTGAGCGCTACCGCGACTGCACGGAATATTCCGATGAAGTGCTGCGTCAATTCGTGGAAAAAGTCATCGTCCATGAAACCGTGAAGGACGAGGATGGCGAGCGCTCCCGCGAGATTGAAGTGTATTTGAATTTCATCGGGAAGTTTGACGTTCCCGTGCAGCCCGTTGAGCTTTCACCGGAAGAACAGAAACGTCAGGAGGCATTGAAAAAGCGAAGAATCCATCAAAGGAATAAACGCGCGCAGGAGCGTCGGGAGAGGATGAGCGCACAGCTTAAAAACGAATCCCCAATTTGAAACAGAGAACTGAACAGACAGAAAAGGCGATGCCCCGTTTTTCATCGGGCTGCATCGCCTTTTGTGTTGAGCGGAAAGGAGCGCCTATGACCGAAAAACGTACTCCCATTTTTACCTTTACCCGGCGGATTGGCAACACCAATTTCACCGTCCGCGCATATTGCGACGACGATATCGCAGTGACTTATGAGGACAAGCTGCTGGAGCTGATCCGCAGTGGCGTGTTGCAGGCGGATGCTTCCGAAAAGCCGGAAGAACCGCCTGTCGAACACGCGGCGTAAAGCTTAAAACGCGAACTGATTTTTGACCGAGGAGGAATGTTCAATGGCGTCTGAACGAATCGAAAAACTGCTTGCGATGCAGCAGAAAGCCGAAGCGCAGAAACGAAAAGCCGAGCAGCAGCTCAAGGCGGCGAAACACAAAATCTCTATTCAGCGAAACAAGGAACGCACGCATCGTCTCTGCGAGCGCGGCGGGCATTTGGAGCATTTACACAAAATTCGGGATAGACCCGCAAGCGCTGAACTTATTAGAGCTTAAATTTTACTTCTTCTCCATCTAATATGATAGTATACATTCCATTCTCATCTGGCTTTGCATATACGTAATACACTATTCCCTTCGCAAACGGTTGATTGATCTCTAAGCTTTTTGAAATGTCCTGACATTCGATTTCAAAGCATTCTTCTCCCATGTATGATATAATTAAATAATGATCATCAAGAAATATACTGCTTTCTTCTTCCATTATTACTCCATTTACATTCGGAAAAATGCGTTTTGTTCGTTCGTCTAAAACAGTCCTCAATTTTCCATTTTTTGATTTATATACCATAACATAATTTTGAACGCCGTTTTCATTGACACCTACAATCAGATCTGTCTTATCTCCATTTAATACAAACCTTATTTCTCCATTGTAATTTTCATAATATGCTTCTTTATAGTCTGAAAAATTTTTCAAAATTCCACTTTCTCTTTGATATCTAAGGAATAAAAACAGAAAAATCCCCATTGAAATTGCGTATACAATCTTACCTTTTTTCCGTTTTCTACAAATTAAGAATAATGTAGCTGAAACAATCAACAAAAAAACAATAATCAACAAAATCAGCATTCAAGCACCTCATTTCATCAATACATCAATATACCCACAAGGTTTCATAAATCGGCATATAATCAAACGTCGAAAGCATAAAACTCGCTGCTTCAGCAAGAAAATCCATGAAATTTACTTCAACACTAGAATAAGTAACTAATTCACTTCCGTCTGGCTGAGATTCAGAAACAGAGCTTTCAATTCCAAAACCAGAGTTCGAGGATGAGAAAGAAGTTTCGGGTCTATCCCGAATTTTCGTTTTGCAGCAGTCAAAGCAGCAACTATGTCACCCTGCTCACCTCCCTGTATCACTTTGATTTTTTACTAGCTTTCGCGTTTACACAAAATTTGGGATAGGCCCGCGCTTGCTTTCTTGGCAGGCGCTGATTTTTTTATGCCTTTTTTGATGAAATGAGTCCATTTTCCTCAATTCTCCAAATTATGTAATGGAGGGGCAACGCCCCTAAAAAGCATATTCATTGGAGAAATGAACAAAAGATGGAAGAAGAAAAGGCGGTTGGGAGCTGGAAAAAAGAGTTCAGCTCCTTTTTGCAACGAATCAGATGCGCTTCTGCACTGTGTAGTACCTACCCACAATCCGACGTGAGGAGATGAAGGGATAAAGTTGGAACGGAGGACATGTTTACCAAGAAAATGGTCTTCAAACCTGAATCGGAGTGGGTGATGTTTAAGGATGAGAGCATTGTTCCTGCGATTTGACATAGAACAAGAGCCATCCCCGCAAAATAGGGATGGCGCTTGGCATGCGTAGTCTGAACGAAGCGCTTACGCCTTTCCGCTCATGGAGCGTTCGGCCTGCTCGATGAGGCGCTTCGTCATATAGCCGCCGATGTAGCCCGCCTGACGGGACGGCAGATCGCCGTTATAGCCCTGCTTGAGGTTGATGCCCAGCTCGCTGGCGATTTCGTATTTCATCTGGTTCAGCGCGCCCTTGGCCTCCGGCACGACGGTGCGGCCGCTGCGGGAGCTGGAGGAAGACTGCTGCGCGTTCTGCTGATTCTGCGGATTATTCTGATTCTGATACATGGAAATCAAGTCTCCTTTCAATCGTCAAAAGGGAGCCGCGCGCCGGATGCGGGCGCACAGCCGGAGGAGTTACCAGCTCTGGCCGGCCATCTGGTGTTCGGCCTGCTCGATGAGGCGTTTCACCATGTAGCCGCCGACGTAACCGGCCTCGCGGGAGGTCAGGTCGCCGTTATAGCCCTGCTTGAGGTTGACGCCAAGCTCGCGCGCGATTTCATATTTCATGTTGTCCAGCGCGCCCTTGGCCTGCGGCACGTTGATGCGGTTGCCGCCGCTCGTGTTGTTCGCCATTCGTTGTTTCACCTCCAATCGGTTCAGCCCTATTGTGGCGCGCGATAAATCGCGATATTCTGACAATAACCGCCTGTCCTGCCATGGAAAGGACAAAAATGACCACTTTTTTGCAAAAAGGGTTGACAGCGGCGGTGGATCGTGTTAAAATAATCTTTGCAAGTGAGCGATGCGGTAGTAGCTCAGTGGTAGAGTGCCACCTTGCCAAGGTGGATGTCGCGAGTCCGAATCTCGTCTACCGCTCCATGTCAACACTCGTCTGAAAAGGCGGGTGTTTTTCTTTTTTTCAAAAAAATCGGGAAGAAAAATGCGCCCTCGTCCGTCGAATAGACAGAATATGGAAAAGCGGAAAAAATCGCGGAAAGAGGGGAAAATAAATGAAGAAAAAGTTTGTTGCGTGTCTGCTTGCGGGACTGATGCTGCTTGGCGCGGCGGCGCTGGCGGACGGCGGGGAATGGCACGAAAGCCGGATCGGCGGCTCTGTGCGATTAACCGGCTATACCGGCGATTACAATGGTTACGTTTCGGCGGACGGCCTCGGCGGCGTGGCCGGCGCGGACGACGGATATGTGACCGTCATCAGCAAGAGCGCAACCCTGTGGAGCGAACCGAGCACGGGCAGCAAGAAAGTCGCCTCGATGAACCATCAGGATGTGGCGCTGTGCCTGTACGACGGAGGCTACGAGCCGGTGATGCAGAACAACTTTTATCATGTGGACTACAAGGGCAAAACCGGCTGGGTCAACGCAGCCTATGTCGTGCGCAACAAGCTGGAAATCGTGCTGATGGAGAGCAACGTTCCGGCCTATGTCGCGCCGGACAGGAACGCCAAGAAGGTCGGCTCGCTGAGCAAAATGACCCGCTACCGCGTGATTGGGTTCTACGATGATTACTACATCGTCTCCTTCCGCGGCGCGGCCTGCGCGTATATCCCGATGGGCTGCCGCCATTATGACACGACGTTTGAGGCGGCCGAAAGAACGTCGAGCTATGGAAAAGGAACGGTGGCCTATTCGACCAAACTGCGGACAGGCCCCGGCGAAAGCTATCCGGAAATCAAGGCGCTGAAAGAGGGCGAAACGGTCGTGTGCCTTGACAAAATCGAAGGCTGGTATGTCCTCTGGTATTCGGGCAAAAATACGGACGGCCAAATTCTTGCGTTTGTGGATGCGGATGCGGTGAATGTAAACCGGTAAAGCGGCGTACGCGGCTTGCTATGGATATGAAACGACAATCGAAAACCGAACGATTTTCAAAAGAAAATGAATTTCTATCGGAAATCGGTTGCTTTCCTCGGGCTTTTTTGTTACAATACGGAGCGCAACATGTTCAGGCGTTGTCCTTGTGACGAAAGAAAGGGGAACTTCAACCATGGCTAAGCAGCTCGAAATGATGTATGAAGGCAAGGCGAAGCAGGTCTTTGCGACCGACGATCCCACCCTCGCGGTGATCCATTATAAAGACGACGCGACCGCGTTCAACGGCCTCAAGAAGGGCACGATCGTGGGCAAGGGCGTGGTGAACAACCTCGTCAGCAACCATCTGTTCAAGATGCTGGAGGCGAACGGCGTCAAGACCCATCTGGTCGAGCAGCTCAACGAGCGCGACAGCGTGGTGCGCCGCGTGTCCATCGTGCCGATTGAGGTCATTGTGCGCAACATCGCCGCGGGCAGCCTTTCCAAGCGCCTCGGCCTGCCGGAGGGCACGAAGCTCAAGACCACGGTGCTGGAGTATTGCTACAAGAACGACGATCTCGGCGACCCGATGATTAACGATTACCACATCGCCGCGATGGAGCTGGCGACGAAGGACGAAATGGCGCAGATTGCGGCCATGGCGCTCAGGGTCAACGAGCTCCTGACCGCCTACCTGAAGGATTTGGGCATCGAGCTGATTGATTTCAAGCTCGAGTTCGGCCGCTTCAACGGCGAAATCCTGCTGGCGGACGAAATCTCCCCGGATACCTGCCGCCTGTGGGACAAGACCACTAAGGAGAAGCTTGACAAGGACCGCTTCCGCCGCGATCTGGGCGGTGTCGAAGAGGCATATCAGGAGATCATGAAGCGCGTCATGGGCAAGTAAGCCGCGCGCACGGACAGGAAAAGGCTAAATATTCTATGAAATATCGTATTAAAAGACAGAGCAGCACTCCGTTTGACAAGGTACACGAGGAGTGCGGCGTATTCGGCATCGCGGCGCCCGAGGGCAAGGAAATCTCCGCCGCACACGACGCTTACACCGCGCTGTTCGCATTGCAGCACCGCGGTCAGGAGGCAGCCGGCATCGCCGTCAACAAAAACGGCGTGATCCACTGCCATAAGGACGTTGGTCTGGTCAGCTCGGTTTTCGACCAGAAAACGCTCGACAGGATGCCGGGTTCCATGGCGATCGGCCATGTCCGCTATTCTACGACCGGCGACACGCGCCGCGAGAATGCACAGCCGATCTCCATCACTCATGTCAAGGGCAACCTCGCCGTTGCGCACAACGGCAACCTCGTAAACGCGGGTGAGCTGCGCCGCGAGATCGAGCTGGACGGCGGCATTTTCCGTTCCTCGAACGATACCGAGGTCCTGGTCTACACCATCGTCAAGGAGCGCCTCAAGTGCGCCTCCATCGAGGAGGCCGTGCTGAGCACCATGAAGCGCATCGAGGGCGCGTATTCGCTCGTGGTCATGTCCCCGCGCAAGCTGATCGCTGCGCGCGACCCCCACGGCTTCCGTCCGCTCTGCATCGGTCTGCTGGACGGCGACTGCTATGTATTCGCCTCCGAGACCTGCGCGCTCGACGCGCTCGGCGCAAAGTTCATCCGCGACGTGGAGCCGGGCGAGGTCTGCGTCGTTGAAAACGGCAAGCTGCGCAGCATGCACTGCGACATCGAGTGCAAGACCTCTGCGTGCGTATTTGAGTATATCTATTTCGCCCGTCCGGACTCGATCATCGACGGCGCGTCGGTAGAGCTTGCCCGTCAGGAGGCCGGCAAGTATCTGTCCATCGAGCATCCGGTCGGCGCTGACGTGGTTATCGGCGTACCGGATTCCGGTATCCCGGCAGCCATCGGCTACGCGAAGTTCTCCGGCATTCCGTACGGCGTCGGTCTCATCAAGAACCGCTATATCGCCCGCACCTTTATCCAGCCGGGTCAGGACAAGCGCGAGCGCTCCGTACGTCTCAAGCTGAATGCCCTGCGCACCGCTATTGAGGGCAAGCGCGTCATCATGGTCGATGACTCCATCGTCCGCGGTACGACCTGCGGCCGTCTGGTAAAGCTGCTGCGCGACGCAGGCGCGGCCGAGGTCCATATGCGCATTTCTGCGCCCCCGTTCCGCCACCCCTGCTTCTTCGGCACCGACATCCCCGAGCGCAGCCAGCTGCTCGCGCACAACCGTACGGTAGAAGAGATGCGCGAGATCATCGGCGTCGATTCGCTCGGCTTCCTGTCGCTCGAGGCCTGCCGCAAGATCGCAGTCGGCTGCAAGCTCGGCTTCTGCGATGCGTGCTTCTCGGGCGAGTACCCCATCCCGGTACCGGACGAGGCGGAGAAGAATATGTTCGAGATGGAAATTCCTCTCGGCAGCAAAGAGTAAAGACTTTCTGGAAAGTGAGTGTGTAAATATGAGTGAGAGCCGTTCTGAGAGCTACAAGGCAGCCGGTGTAGACGTCACCGCAGGTTACGAGGCAGTCAAGCTGATGAAGCCGATGGTAGAAAGCACCTTTACCAAGGGCGTTATGGGTACGCTCGGCGGCTTCGGCGGTCTGTTCCGCCCGGAGTTCAAGGGCATGGCCGACCCCATTCTGGTTTCCGGCACGGACGGCGTGGGCACCAAGCTCAAGCTGGCGTTCCTGATGGACAAGCATGACACGGTCGGCATCGACTGCGTTGCCATGTGTGTCAACGACATCGCCTGCTGCGGTGCACAGCCGCTGTTCTTCCTCGACTATGTTGCAGTCGGCAAGAACCACCCGGAGAAGATCGCACAGATGGTTTCCGGTATCGCAGAGGGCTGCCGTCAGGCAGGCTGCGCGCTGATCGGCGGCGAGACCGCCGAGATGCCGGGCATGTAC
>ERZ827150.4232-NODE-4232-length-12852-cov-6.321013_pt1 | contig 12852 bp, 10 predicted proteins | sample MGYA00519779_ERZ827150 | MGnify/ENA primary metagenome ERZ827150 (study PRJEB31778, sample SAMEA3449267) | human gut metagenome | biome: human gut; feature: human-associated habitat; material: faeces | place: United Kingdom | collected 2010/2012 ...
CGCTATACCAACAGCCCGGTGGCCAACTACCACGGCGAGATCTACAACCTGCCGTTCAACATGAACACGTTCAATAAGATGTGGGGTGTGGTGACTCCCGCCGAGGCAAAAGCAAAGATCGAGCAGCAGCGGGCCGAGGCAGGCATCACCGAGCCGAAGAACCTCGAGGAGCAGGCCATCAGTCTGGTGGGCACCGACATCTACGAGAAGCTCATCAAGGGCTACACTGGCAAACAGTGGGGCCGCCCCTGCACCGAGCTGCCCGCGTTCATCATCAAGCGGCTGCCCGTCCGTTTTACCTACGATGACAACTATTTCAATGCCCTGTATCAGGGGATCCCCAACGGCGGCTACACGGCCATGGTGGAGAAGATGCTGGACGGCGTGGAGATTGAGCTGGGTGTGGATTACCTGGCCCGCAAGGCGGAGCTGGACAAGCTGGCGGATAAAATCGTCTACACTGGCCCGGTGGACGCCTACTTTGATTACAAGCTGGGTGCTTTGCAGTACCGCAGCGTCCGCTTTGAGACGGAGGTGCTGGACACCGACAACTATCAGGGCAACGCCGTGGTGAACTACACCGATGCCGAGACCCCCTACACCCGCATCATCGAGCACAAGCACTTCGAGTTCGGCACCCAGCCCAAAACGGTCATCAGCCGTGAATACAGCGCCGAGTGGAACAAGGGCGACGAGCCGTACTACCCGGTCAACGACGCCAAGAACGGTGCTCTGTACGCCGAATACAAGCAGCTGGCCGACGCCGAGCCGGGTGTGATCTTCGGCGGCCGCCTGGGCGAATACAAGTACTACGACATGGACAAGGTCATCGAGGCGGCACTCGATGTGGTGCAGAAGGAACTGGCGTAAAAGCCTGACCGTTTAGAATGGCCGCCGCGTGTGCTCTGGCCAGAAATAGCGGAAATAAATTGGATTTTTGCACTTCCGGAACGCCTGCGGGCGTTCCGGAAGTGCATTTTTCACAAGAGGGGCCGGAGAGAAAACATTCTGCACAATTTTTTGCAGGGAGAAGTTATCAACGGCAGCAGCTCCTTGCGTGAAAAGGTGTTTGGAGCAGCCCGCAGGCTGCGACAAACACGAAATAAATCATAAACTTCCGATGAATATGGTCAGAGCGAAGCGGAGACCATTTTAAATGGTTGACTGCCCCTCTTGCTCAAAGCCGACAAATGCGCTATACTATAAACACAAGAACGGCACCGGGGTTCCGGTGAAAAGTGAGGGATAAACATGAAAGTGATTCTCAAGCAGGATATCAAGGGCATTGGCAAAAAGGACGAGATCCATGAGGTGTCCGACGGCTACGCCCGCAACTACCTGTTCCCGCGCAAGCTGGCGGCTGTGGCCGATGCCAGCGCTGTGAACGTGGCCCGCGGCAAGGAAGCCGCAGCCGATTTCCATGAAGCTGAGAATGTGGCCGCTGCCAAGGCACTGGCCGCCAAGATCGAAGGCAAGACCGTGACCATCAAGGCCAAGGGCGGTGCCTCCGGCCGTCTGCACGGCAAGGTCACCGGCAAGGAAGTGGCCGAGGCTCTGGCACAGCTGTCCGGTGCCCCCATCGACAAGAAGAAGATCGAGATGGAGACCCGCGACATCAAGGATGCCGGTGTGTTCAACGGCAAGGTGCGCCTGCATGTGGGCGTTGTGACTTCCTTCAAGATCCAGGTGGAAGTGGAACAGGCCTGATTTTTCTGCCAATCTGCGCCCCCTCACAGCAGGGGGCGCTTTTTGGCTTTTCCGGGAGGAACGGAAAATGAAGCAAGTACAAAAGAAGCATTCCGCGTGGCTGCAGACCCTGCTGACCGTGGTGCTGTCGGTACTGATCGCGTCAGCGGTCTGGATCGGCCGGTATGGAGTGCCGCTGCTGGGGCTGCCCAAGGCGGAGGATGTGCAGAGCGTCACCCTGGTGAGCCTGGACAGCGGTTCCGTTACGGTCACGGACACTGAGAATGTTGAGCTGCTGGTCAAAGCGGCCAACCTGCTGAACTATAAGCTGGGGGCGCCGGACACCACAGACCCGGAACTGACCGTGACCTATACCCTGAAAAACGGGGAAGTCCGGGTGCTTTCCGCCAGCCGCACGACCATGTGGTGGAAGGGCAGAGCACATCCGCTCAGGCAGCCGGAGGTGTTCTGCAATATTGTGGACGGCCTGTTTCTGGACGGATACGACAACAATGCAAAAGGATAAAGGACCATGCCGAACGAACGACATTATAACAACGAACTGAATCTGGAGAGCGTGGGCATCAACCAGCCGTTCAACATGCAGGCGGAGCAGAGCGTGCTGGGCGCGGTGCTGCTCAAGCCCGACACCCTGACCGACCTGGTGGAGATCATCAAGCCGGAAATGTTCTATACCCGGCAGAACGCGCAGATCTGGAGCGAGATGCTGCGGCTGTTCACCAACGACCAGACCATCGACTTTGTGACCCTGTTGGATGCGGTCATCTCCGACGGAGTGTTCCCCAGTGCGGACGAAGCCAAGGTGTACCTGACCGGTCTGGCCGAGACGGTGCCCAGCATCTCCAACGTGAAGGCCTACGCCCAGATCGTGCAGGAAAAGTATCTGGTGCGCCAGCTGATGGACGTGGCCAAGGATATCCTGCAGGACGCCGGGGACGAGCCGGACGCCGACCTGCTGCTGGAAAATGCCGAGCAGCGCATCTACGAGATCCGCTCCGGCCGGGATTCCAGCGCCCTGACCCCGCTTTCCTCCAGCATGGTGGAGACGCTGACCAACCTGCAGAAGATCAGCGGCCCGGATGCCGACAAGTACAAGGGCATCCCCACCGGGTTCCGCCTGCTGGACACGGTGCTCACCGGCCTTGGCCGCGGTGACCTGATCATCCTGGCCGCCCGCCCCGGCATGGGCAAGACCAGTTTTGCGCTGAACATCGCCACCCGCGTGGCCATGCAGCAGAAGGTGCCGGTGGCCATCTTCAGCCTGGAAATGACCAAGGAGCAGCTCACCAACCGCATCCTGTCCGCCGAGGCCGGCATCGACAGCCAGGCTTTCCGCACCGGTGCCCTGCGCGCCGAGGACTGGGAGTATCTGGCGCTGGCCACTGAAAAACTCCACGATGCACCGATCTATATGGACGATACCTCCGGCATCACCATCACCGAGATGAAGGCCAAGATCCGCCGGGTGAACCAGGACCCCACCCGCCCCAACGTAGGTCTGATCGTCATCGACTATCTGCAGCTGATGACCACCGGCCAGCGCACCGAGAACCGCGTGCAGGAGATCAGTTCTATCACTCGGAACCTCAAGATCATGGCCAAGGAAATGAACGTGCCCATCATTGCCCTGAGCCAGCTGTCCCGTGCGGTGGAAAAGCAGGGCAACAACTCCAGCCACCGGCCCCAGCTGTCCGACCTGCGTGATTCCGGTTCCATCGAGCAGGACGCCGACTGCGTCCTGTTCCTGTACCGCGATTCCTATTACGCCAGCCAGAACCCGGACGGTGCCGAGGTGGATGCCGACACGGCCGAGTGCATCGTGGCCAAGAACCGCCATGGTGAGACCAGTACCGTGCCGCTGGGCTGGGACGGTGCCCACACCCGCTTCATGGATGTGGATTTCAAGCGCTGAACCGATGAAAAACGAGAAAGACTGCCGGGCTGCGGTGCGGGATTTCTGCCTGCAGAACCGGCTTTTGTGTCCGGGGCAGCCGCTGCGGCTGGCGGCGGCGGTTTCCGGCGGGGCCGACAGCATGGCGCTGCTGCTCCTGTTGCGGGCGCTGCAGCCGGAGTTCGGCTACACCCTCTCAGCCTGCCATGTGAACCACGGCCTGCGCGGCGCCGCCGCCGACCGGGACGAAGCCTTTGTGCGGCAGGCCTGCGGGGCACTGGGGGTGCCGCTGCGGGTGTTCCACGCGGCAGAACTGGCCGACACGGTGGATGCGCCGCCGCCCCACGCCGGGGAGGACTGGGCCCGCCGCCTGCGCTATGCCTGCTTTGAACGCCTGTGCGAAGAGGGGATAGATGCCGTGGCAACGGCCCATACTGCAAATGACCAGGCCGAAACGCTGCTGCTGCGGCTGGCCCGGGGCACCGGGCTGCACGGCGCGGCAGGCATCCGGCCCCGGCGCGGGTGTTATGTGCGGCCGTTGCTCTGCCTGAACCGGGCCGACACCGAGGCGGTCTGCCGGGCGGCCGGGCAGACATGGGTCACCGATGAGACGAACGAGACGGACGCCTACGCCCGCAACCGACTGCGCCGGGCGGCACTGCCTGCTTTGCAGAGCACGAACGAGGCGGCCGTGGAAAATCTGGCCCGCTTCTGCGAGAAGGCGGCGCAGGCCGACGCCTACTTTGCCCAAAAGGCCGAAGCGCTGCTGATGGATGCCCGCCTGTCGGACACGGACCCCGTGTGCTGGCGGCTGGAGCCGCTGGCGGCAGCGGATGCGCCCATTCTGGAAACGGCCCTGCACCGTCTGGCGGCCCCGGTGCGGGACCCGGAAGAAAAATATATCCGGCTGTTGGCGCAGCTGGTGCAGCAGGGCAGCGGAGCCGTGCAGCTGACCGGGAAGGTCCGCTTCTGCGCGGCAGATGGGGTGCTCCGGCAGGAAACACAGGCCGAATCCGCCGGCTGGGACGCCGATGCGGCGGCCGCATTTACCGCAGCCCTGCAGGCCGGAAAACCGGCCCGGATGCCTCTGCCGGGGGGCAAAACCCTGACTGCACGGGTGTTCCCGGCGGATTTTGAAGAAAAAATACAAGTCGTTCATAAAAAAGACTTAAAAAATCGGGCGGATTATGCTAGAATAACTACGTTGTATGCTGGTCTTGTTCTGCGCACCCGCCAGCCGGGGGATGTTTACCGCCCCGCCGGGCGAGCGGTGCACAACCGCCTGCGCAAATGGATGAACGAAGCGGACATCCCGGCGCAGCAGCGGGACACGCTGCCGCTGCTGGCAGCAGGCAGCGAGGTGCTTTGGGTGTGCGGCAGCGGCTTTGCCGAGGGCCTTGCACCGGATGAGACCACGACGCAGATCCTGCAGATGGAACAGGAAACTTGAAGGGATAAAAAGGAGAAACATCATGAGCATGAATGATGACATCAAGACCGTTCTGGTCTCGGAAGAACAGCTGAAAGCCAAGGTTGCGGAGCTGGGTGCACGCATCAGCAAGGACTACGAGGGCAAAAACCTCGTGCTGGTGTCCATCCTGAAGGGATCGGTGGTCTTTATGGCCGACCTGATGCGGGCAGTGACCATTCCCTGCAACATCGACTTCATGGTGGTGTCCAGCTACGGCGGCAGCAACACCGTGACCAGCGGTCTGGTCAAGATCATCAAGGATCTGGACGGCGATCTGTCCGGCAAGGACGTGCTGATCGTGGAGGACATCCTCGACACCGGTGTCACCCTGTCCAAGCTGGTGCCCATGCTCAAGATGCGCAACCCCAACTCGGTCAAGATCTGCACCATCCTCGACAAGCCCAGCCGCCGCAAGGCCGACATTCAGCCCGATTACGAGGGCTTCCAGGTGCCGGACGAATTCGTGGTGGGCTATGGCCTGGACTACGACGAAAAGTACCGCAACCTGCCCTATGTGGGCGTGCTCAAGCCCGAGATCTACACGAAGTAAGTCCCGGATCAAATTCACCCTGAACTGGAGTTGATTTTTTTGCAACCGAAGAAACCTCGTTTCAACCCGCTGATCCTGGCACTGGCACTGGCTGCCGTGCTCATGGTATGGAGCGTGCTGGGCGGCGGCAGCAGCAGCGGCGGCTCGTCCTCCATGGTTTACTCCACGGCGGTGCAGTATTTTGAGAACCTGCAGGTCACCAAGTTCACGCTGGACCTGAACACCGGTGTGCTCACCATGACCCTCAAGGAGGGCAAGCTGGCCCTGCCGGACCCGTCGTCCGTGAGCACGGCGCAGTCCACCGGCGGGCTGCTGTCCGGGATGCTGTCCTCTTCCTCCTCCGGCTCCACCGGGGCCGAGAAGAACAGCGACGGCACCGTGACCGTGCGCTACAAGCTGCCCTATGCCTCCATGTTCGTCAAGAATGTGGACAGCTACATTGCAGCCTACGACGAAGCAAACCCCGATGCCCCGATGGAGTATGATTATACCCCGCTCAAGGAGAGCATCCCCTGGATGGAGATCCTGTTCTATCTGGCCATGCTGGGCTGCACCGGTTTCCTGCTGTTCTCCATGATGCGCGGCGGCGGTGCCGGCGGCGGCATCATGAACGTGGGCAAGGCCCGCGTGAAGGATGAGCGCGAGAACAAAAAGACCGCTACCTTTGCCGACGTTGCCGGTGAGGACGAAGAAAAAGAGGAACTCAAGGAAGTGGTGGAGTTCCTCAAGAGCCCGGACAAGTTCAATACGCTGGGTGCCCGCATCCCCCACGGCGTGCTGCTGGTGGGCCCTCCGGGTACCGGCAAGACCCTGCTGGCCCGAGCCTGTGCCGGTGAGGCAGGGGTGCCGTTCTACTCCATTTCCGGCTCCGACTTTGTAGAGATGTACGTCGGCGTGGGCGCATCCCGCGTGCGTGACCTGTTTGACAAGGCAAAAAAGACGATGCCATGCATCATTTTTATTGATGAGATCGACGCAGTGGGCCGTCAGCGCGGTGCCGGTCTGGGCGGCGGCCACGACGAGCGCGAGCAGACTTTGAACCAGCTGCTGGTGGAGATGGACGGCTTTGAGGCCAACGACGGCATCATCGTGATGGCTGCCACCAACCGTGCCGACATTCTGGACAAGGCGCTGCTGCGTCCCGGCCGTTTTGACCGTCAGGTCTTTGTGGGCCTGCCGGACGTCAAGGGCCGCGAAGAGATCCTGAAGGTGCACACCAAGAATAAGCCGCTGGCTCCGGATGTGTCGCTGAAGGTCATCGCCCAGCGCACCGCCGGTTTTGCCGGTGCCGACCTGGAGAACCTGGTCAACGAGGCTGCCCTGCTGGCAGCCCGCCGCAGCCGCAAGGCCATTACCATGGAGGATATTGAAGAGGCCTCCATGAAGGTGATGGCCGGCCCGGAGAAGAAGAGCCGTGTGGTCACCCCGGAGGAGAAAAAGCTCACCGCTTACCACGAGGCAGGCCATGCCGTGGCGGGCTTCTACTGCAAGCACCACCCCCGCGTGCATGAGATCACCATCATCCCCCGCGGTCAGGCCGGCGGCTACACCATGTACCTGCCGGAAAAGGACCGCAGCTATGTGACCAAGGGCGAGATGTTCGAGGACATCGTGTCCAGCTTGGGCGGCCGTGTGGCCGAGCAGCTGATCCTGGAGGATATCTCCACCGGTGCCTCCAACGACCTGCAACAGGCCACCAACATCGCCCGGCAGATGATCACCAAGTACGGCTTCTCGGAGCGTCTGGGCCCGGTGGTCTACGGCACCTCCCAGGAGGAGACCTTCCTGGGCCGTGATCTGGGCCAGGGCAAGGGCTACAGCGAGACCACCGCTGCCGAGATTGACGGCGAGATGCGGGATATCATCGACGAGGCCTACGAGACCTGCCGCCGCACCCTGACCGAGCACATCGACCAGCTGCATGCACTGGCCAAGGCTCTGATGGAGCGTGAAAAGCTCAACGAGCAGCAGTTCAACACCATTATGGCTGGGGGCACCCTGCCTCCCCTGGAGGACGTGGATGCCGGGCAGCCGGAGCAGCCTGTAGAGGCCGCCCAGCCTGTGGAGACCGCCGAGAAGGCAGAGACCGCAGAGCATGCCGAGCAGGCCGAGACGGCAGAACAGCCGACCGGTCAGCAGCCGGAGCAGGACCCCGCACCGGAGCAGGATGCCCCGGAAGCAACGGAATGACCCCGGAAAGGAGCGAGTGTCGTGGAGGAAAACTTCAACCCGGTCGCACGGACCCGTGCGAACTATTACACCCCGGGCAGCCCGGTGCAGTTTGTCTGCGTGGAGCTGCTGCGAGGGGATGTCAGCGGCGAGAATGCTGTCTGTCTGACCTTCAAGAACATTTCCCGCGTGACCCTGACCGCTCTGGAAGTGCACTTCAAGTGCAAGGGCGTGGACGGTGTGATCCTGTGTGAGGATCAGTTTGAGTACCGGGACATCGAAGTGAAGCCCGGCGAGCTGTTTGGCATGGACGATGCCGTGTTCATTACGTCCAAGGCCATCACCAGTGTGGACGTCTCGCTGGTCAACGTGTACAACGGTAAGCGCGTGGTGCACCTCAAGGACATCAAGCGGGTGCGCCTGTCGGCACCCCGCCGCCTGAGCCCGGAGCTGCAGAAGGCGCTGGAAAGCCGCATGAACCGCACCGGCCTGAAGTATCAGCCCCAGGTGTTTGAGAACGGCTGGTACTGCGCCTGCGGTGCATTCCATCCCAAAGAGGAAGATACGGTCTACTGCACCGAGTGCCGGTGTGACCGCATCCTGCTGCAGAACGCGCTGAACACGCTGCTGCAGCCGGAGCAGCCTGCCCGGCCCGCAGCCGAAATTCCGGCGCAGCCCGCCGCAGCGGAAGAGCCTACCCGCATCGTGGGGGCTGCACCCGCTGGCGAGGAGCCCACCCGCGTGGTGAGCGCACCCCGCAGCCCGGCCGAGGAGGTGGAACCCTTTGAGCTCCGCCGCGAGCCGCTGGAGGATGCCGAGGAGCACACCCGTGTGCTGGATGCATCCACCCGGGCAGCGTTCCCGGGCAGCAGCGCCGACGAGGGCACCCGGGTGATCCCCGCGCCCTCCCGCCGCGCCGAACCGGTGCAGGAAGTGCCGAACGACGATCTGGACGAGGACGAGGAAGATGACCGCGACAGCGTGGCCGAAGCGCTGATCCGCTGGGTGCCGCCCATCACGGCCATCGTCTGTGCGGCAGTGGCCCTGTGCGGCTTTGTGTATTATCAATTCATGCTGTAAAAGAATGCAGAAAGAAGGCGGAGGAAGGCGTGTGCCACCTCCGCCTTTTCTACACAAGAAGGAAAAAGGAGGCCATTATGCAGGACGAAGCATTGCAGGCTGCATTTGAGATCAAGACCGAATGCGACGAGATCAGCCGCCGCCTGCTGCGCTGGCACTGGGAGCAGAAGCCGGGCAGCCACAGTCTGGACGCGCTGCTGCGGCACATTGCCCAGCGCCAGAAGGAAAGCCCGGACTATTACGACCGGATGCCGGACCTGAGCGGCAAGACCAGCTGGCAGCAGCTGGACACCACCCTGTGCATGCGGGTGCTGCTGGACCCGGAGAAGGACGCCGCCAAACCGCTGGACCTGCTGGGCAATACCCGGCACCCCGGCGCAGCCCGCCGGGCCTGCAACGCGGTGCGCACCGCCCGCAATGAGGCGGCCCACGCCGCCGACGCACAGGATGCAGCGCAGGCCGCACTGCTGTTCAATGAGGCCATCGAGAGCCTGGAAGAAGGGTATGCGGACACCGCCTTCCGGGAAAACGAGCTGGCCCAGTATTACCGGGAGGCCGAGAGCTTTCTGGAGCAGTGCGGTGCCCGGAAAGCGGCCCGCCCGGCCGACAACACCCGCGGGCAGAGCAAAGCGGCGAAGCCTGCGGCCCGTACCGGCAGCAGGACGTCGGGCGGGAAAGCGTCGAACAACAGCCGCACGGCTGCCCGCAAGCGCAGCGCCCCGGCACGCCGCAGCCCCAAAAAGAAGCGCACCGGGAACAGGACCATCCTGACCCTGCTGCTGGTGGTGCTGGTGCTGGGCCTGCTGCTGCGGGCACTGCACATGGGTGTCCTGTAAGGGCTGCCCGCCGGAATAGCAAAAAAGAGTTGGATTCTGCTTGCCAGATGCAAGCGGATTTGTGCAGGACTGCCAAAAACTGGGGATGCCGTTGCAACAAAACAGGCCATTGCACCCCTTGCGGGACGGTGCAGGCCGGTTTATAATAGAAAAATGAAAACGTTTACAATCTGCGGGAAGCAGAGCGTGTGAGAGGAACTTGCCCCATGACCATCAGTGACATTGCAAAAATGGCTGGCGTGTCCAGCGCGGCAGTCAGCCGATATCTCAACGGCGGGCCGCTCAGTGAACAGAAGCGGGAAGCCATCCGGGAAGTGGTGGAAAAAACAGGCTACCGCCCGGACGCCGCCGCGCAGACTCTGCGCACCGGCCGGGTGAACCAGATCGGGGTCATTGCCCCCAGCATCAGCTCCCAGTCGGTGGGGCAGATCACCGCCGGCATCGCCAGCGAACTGGATCAACAGAACTACCTGATTCTGCTGGGCAACACCGAGCTGGACGAGCAGCGGGAGCTTGGCTACCTGACCGCCATGCAGCGCAATCATGTGGCGGGCATCATCCTGCTGGGGTGCTACTACAGCCCTCAGCTGGCCCGGGCCTTCAAGGCCTGCCGGGTGCCGCTGGTGGTCACCGGGCAGCGCTTCCCGGAGGTGCCCTGCGTGTACAACGATGATCGCAGTGCGGCCCGGGAGCTGGCCCAGCGGATGCTGGCCTGCGGACACCGCAGGCTGGCGTACATCGGCGGCACCGAGAAGGATCAGGCCGTCGGGCTTGCGCGCCGTCAGGGTGTGCAGGACGCCCTGAACGCTGCCGGGCTGGACGGCGACAAGCTGCCCCGGCTGTGCTGCTCTGCCTTTACCATGGAAGAGGGCGAGCGCTGCATGAACGAGCTGCTGGCCTGCTGCCCGGATCTGGACGGCGTGGTGTGCGTGACCGACACGGTGGCGCTGGGGGCCATGCGGGCACTCAGGGCGGCAGGCCGCGCCATCGGCACCCAGGTCAGTCTGGCCGGCATTGGCGACAGCTGGGTGGGCGGCGTTGTGGAGCCGGGTCTGACCACCGTGCGCTTTTACCAGAAACAGGTGGGTGTGGAAGCCGCCCGGATGCTGCTGCAGATGCTGGAGCACCCGGAAAACGGCGGCCCTGTCCGCCAGACCACCCTGGGCTACAGCGTGGTGGACCGTGGTTCGATCCGGATAAAGGAGGACGCATGAACCGTAAGCTGATCTTTTTGGACATTGACGGCACCCTGCTGCCTCCGGGGGATATGCTCATCCCGGACAGCACCCTGCAGGCGCTGCGGGCGGCCCGGGCCAACGGGCACAAGCTGTTTCTGTGCACCGGACGCAACCTGCACATGACCGCGCCGCTGCTGGAGTACGGCTGTTTTGACGGTGCCATCTGCAGCGCGGGCGGCTATGTGCTTTGCGACGGGCAGGTGCTGGTGGACCTGCCCATGGAGCCGGAACAGTGCAGCGGGCTGAGCGCCGTGCTGGAGCAGCACGGCGTGGACTACACGCTGGAGTCCCGTGACGATACCTTTGCCGGGCCGAAGATGACCGCACGCTGGAAGTTTACCGCCGACGCGCCGGACAAGCCGCTGAACAGCGAAGCAGCCCGCTGGCGCAAGGCTATGCAGGACGGCATGAGCCTGACCCCGCTGAGCCGGTACGACGGCCAGCCGATCTACAAGATCGTGTACATTGCTGAGCACCTGCGCGATCTGGACGAGGCCAAGCGACTGTATCAGGACCAGTTCGTGTTCTGCGAGAGCAACCTGGACACCATGGATGACGGCATGGTGAACGGGGAGCTCATCAACCGCAAATTCGACAAGGGCACCGGCATCCGGGCCATCTGCCGACATCTGGGCCACCCGAAGGAAGATACCATTGGCTTTGGCGACAGCGATAACGACCTGCAGATGACCCAGGCCGCCGGGATCAGTGTGTGCATGGGCAACGGCTCGGAGCGGCTGAAGCAGCTGTGCGACCGCATCGCCCCCACCGTGTACGAGGACGGCCTTGCAAGAGAGTTTGCAGCCCTGGGCCTGACAGAATGAAAAACAACAGCAGGCAGCTCCTTTTTGCGGGAACTGCCTGCTGTTTTGCTATGTGAGGTAAAAAGCGTGGTAAATAATAAGAAAAGCACGCTGATTCCAGACAAATCAGCGTGCCTTTTTAATGGAGCGGGCAATGGGAATCGAACTAATAAACCACGTTCTAACGCTGTAAAACGTCAGATTTTATCCTCTTGCCAGCGCTATTTTTATCTTGAATCGTGTATCATTCTGTGCACTATACAAGAATGTTGGAAGCAACTGTGTGTTAAAAAGTGTGTTACAAATCAGCCGTTTCCCAGCAGCTTGAGGAAAGCAGCATTGACGGCCTGCGCGGTGTTTTCCGCGTCCCCGGTGAGAGCGTGGGAGTATTGGCCGAGGGTGTCCATGTTCTGGCTGTGGCCTACCAGCTCTTTGATTTCGCCCTCTGGCAGCGTCTTGACCACGCTGACAAAAGTGTGCCGCAATTCGTAAACTGATATTCTGTCAATGCCGTTTGCCTTGCAATAGGCCTGCCAGCGCTTCCAGTAATACAGTTCGCTGCTGATTTCAAACACGCTTTCCCGTGTCCCTGTCACTGCCCGCTGCTGTTCCAGCACGGCACGCGCCAGATCGGACAGCACAAAGGCCCGCACGGCGTTGTCGTTCTTGCCGCGGGTCTGTTCGCCCAGCACGTTCACGGCGCGGGAGATGAACACTGTGCCGCCCTTGACATCGGCCCAGCGCAGGCCCACCAGTTCACCCGGGCGCAGGCCCGTGAGCACCTGAAAGCGGTAGGCATGGACAAAATCATCATGCACCCGCTTGCCCCTGTACAGGGTCGTGTCCACGCGGAACAGCGTTATCAGGGCATCCGGCTGCAACACCTTCTTGCCCTTTGGACGGGCACCGGCGGGCACGTGCAGCCCTTCGGGGTGGAAGGTGGTCAGTTTCTTTGCACGGCACCATTTGCAGAATGCCCGCATATCAGCGCAGAGGGATTGCAGCGTTTTCTTGCTCAGGCCGTCCGCAAACGCTTTGTTGACCACGTTTTGTAAGTCCTGCTCCGTCAAGCTGGTGATCCGCTTTCTTCCCACGGCGGGCAGTATC
>ERZ827150.4235-NODE-4235-length-12840-cov-10.251779_pt1 | contig 12840 bp, 7 predicted proteins | sample MGYA00519779_ERZ827150 | MGnify/ENA primary metagenome ERZ827150 (study PRJEB31778, sample SAMEA3449267) | human gut metagenome | biome: human gut; feature: human-associated habitat; material: faeces | place: United Kingdom | collected 2010/2012 ...
TGATATTGCCCCAGGAAGCGAAGGGGAACTTGACGCCCAGGCCCAGGAAGGACAGGGTAGCCTCGGTGATGATGACGCTGCCCAGGCCCATGGTGCAGGTGACGATCAGCTGGGGAATGACATTGGGGATCAGGTGCTTGAAGATCCGGCGGGACACGCTGAGGCCGCAGGCCTCGGCGGCGGTCATGTACTCCTGCTCACGCAGGGACAGGATCTGGCCGCGGACCAGACGGGCGATACCGGCCCAGCCCAGGAAGCCCAGGATCAGCATTAAGTAGACCATTCGGATGTTGGGGTCCACGCGGGATGCATCCATGGCCGCGCCCAGAATGATGATGATGGGCATGGAGGGGATGCAGTAGAAGATATCGACGATACGCATGATCAGGTTATCCACCCAGCCGCCGAAGTAGCCGGAGATACCGCCGAAGATCACGCCGATGACGGTCTCAATGATGATGACGATGAAGCCGATCAGCAGGGAGACACGGCCGCCGTACATCAGGCGGGTCAGCATATCCATACCGTACATATCGGTGCCCAGCCAGTGGTCCTTGTTGGGGAAGGAGTACTGATCGTACTGACGGCTGGGCTTCTCCTGGAGGATCTTCCAGCTCATGGTGGCGGGATCATACTCCAGATCGTACTCAGCGGTGGCGCTGGTGGGAGTCTCCTCCTGAGTGGGGGCGTTGGGGTCCTCGGTGTTGATGCCGGAGGACGGCTCCTCGGTGTCGGGCTCCTCCTCAGGCTCTTCGACAACGATCAGGGACTCGTCGGTATAGCTGAAGGCAGCCTTGCCGTTTTCAGCGGTGGCAATGGCGGCATACAGCTTCTCCTTGAAGTCGCGGCTCAGGAACACGTCGGGGGAAATGGCGTTGACGATGATGTTGCTGACATAGGCCACATCGGCGCCGTCCTGGGAGGTGATGCTGCCGTCCTCAGCCAGGGTGTAGGCTACGCCGTCGGCGGTGAATTCCTTAGCGCCGGAGGCGGAGGCCAGCAGGGCCTGATAGTTGAACTCGAAGGACAGGGTGTTGTCCTTGGCGGAGGCGTTCACCAGCTCCTTGCCGGCGTAGCCCACCACCTGACCGTTGTATTCCACGGAATAGAAGTCGTCGGAAACCTTGGTCAGGGTGAAGTTGTCGCTCTTGTTGGAGAAGGTGGTCTTCCCCTGCTGGATGGCCAGCATAGCTCTGGCCTGGGCGGTGAGGCCGAACACCTCGTCGTTGTTGCTGGCGTACTGGAACTCGGTGTTTTCCTTGGCTGCGCCGAAGTTACGGCGGATGGTCTTATCGGTGTAGAAGAACTGGTCCTGACCATAGGGGGAGATCAGGCCGCCGATGAAGGAAAACACGAACATGAAAACCAGGATGACCAGACCGGTGACGGCCATGCGGTTGCGGATGAAGCGCTTGGCCACCAGCATACCGGGAGAAAGGACCTTAACACGACGGTCATCGTTCAGAGAATACTGCTCCTGAGCAGGCTCCTGGTCGGCGTGCTTCATTTCCTCGCGGATCTCCTCACGGATCTCCTGCTCGACCTGCTGCTCATTGATCTTATCTTTGCGATCTGCCATTTTACTTCCTCCTCCCTTCTTAAGCGATGCGTACCCGCGGATCCACCACGGCGTACAGAATATCAGAAATCAGGTTACCCAACAGGGTCAGCACGGCCATAAAGACCAGGTAGAACATGGAGAACGGAATATCGCCGCCCACCATGGACTGGTAGGAAATGTAGCCGATGCCAGGGATGGAGTACAGCGTCTCGGTGATCAGTGCACCGGAGAACAGGCCGGGCAGAGAACCGCCGATGATGGTGACCAGGGGGATCAGGGTGTTGCGGAACGCATGGTGATAGATGACCTTGCGCTCGGACAGACCCTTGGCCCGGGCCGTGCGGATGAAGTCAGCGTTGAGCACCTCCAGCATGTTGGTGCGGGTGTAACGCATGAGGGAACCGACACTGATAACCACCAGGGTGACGATGGGCAGAACCAGATGATGTCCCATGTCCAGGAGCTTCCCGAAGGCAGAAAGCTGCTCGTGATTACGGCCGGTGAGACCATACAGGTCGAACCAGCCCAGCTTCACGGAGAAAAACAGCTTCAGCAGAGAAGCAAAGAAGAAAGTGGGCAGCGAAATACCGGCCAAAGCCAGCACCGAAATGACATAGTCTGTCTTGCTGTACTGCTTGGTGGCGGCAATGACGCCCAGGGGGATCGCGATGATGATCTCCAGCACGAAGGCGATCAGGCCCATGAAGAAGGAGATCCACACACAGTTGTTGAATACTTCCGTGACGGGTTTGGTCCACAGCCAGCTGTCGCCGAAGTTGAAGGTCAGCATCTGACCCAGCCATTTGAAGAAGCCGGGAACAATGCCCACGTCCAGATTGTACATTCTGGTGAGCTGCTCCATCCACTCCTCAAAGGACTTGGAGTTGGGCTGCATGGACTTCTGACGCGCCATAGCCTCCACGTAGGACGTGGGGAGACAGCGCATCAATGCGTAGATGACGAATGCGACAAGGAACAGGATGACGATTGAGATTAGAATTCTTTTGATGATGTATTTGCGCACTGATAACCCTCCGATCTGATGATACAGTGATGCAGATTGGCGGAACACGTCTGTTCCGCCCCTCCCTATAGACTACCCACTGCACATCAAGCAACACCCCCGGCCCCGCCCGGGTCGCTCCTTGATATGCAGTCGGGGCACCCCCCGGCGGCCGGAGCCGCCGGGGGCGTACCTTGTGACTTAACCTATGTTGTCGTACAGGTCTTGGGTGCGGAACTTTGTCAGTTCAGCTCGATCTTCTCGACCTCGCTCAGCCAGCCATAGAAGGTGGTGATGTCGGGGGTAACAGTGTTCATGTTGACACGCTGGGTGGAGAAGATGATGGCGTTCTGACGCTGATAGACAGGAACCTCAACGGCCCAGTCAACGATGATGTCCAGGCAGGACTTGTACAGAGTCTTACGATAGCTCTGGTCCAGAGAAGCGCGGGCATCCAGGATCAGCTGGTTCAGCTCGGCATCGTTGATGTCGTACATGTAGTTGGAGCCGCCGGCAGCCTTGCCGTCCATGCCGGAGAAGTAGATCTGATACATATCAGGATCCACGGTGGCGCTCCAAGCGGCAGCAAACATGTCAGCCTGGTCGGCCTCGATGGTATCCCACAGCTGCGTGCTGTCGGACAGGTCGGTGACGATCAGGTGCACGCCGATCTTCTCCAGAGCCTTGGAGGCCTCGGTGAGGATCATGAAGGAGGGGTGATCGCCCTTGCCGTCGGCGGGGATCAGGGCCTCGCGCTCGATGGCGTAGTTAGCGGTATCCATACCACCCTCGGGGTTGGAGACGACCTTGCCGTTCTCGACCTTGCAGCCGGCGGCCTCGAAGAAGGTCAGGGCAGCCTGCAGGGCGGCCTCATACTTCTGCTCGTCGGTCATGTCGGAGGTATAGATGTCCTTACCCTGAGCATCCACAGAGAAGGCGACCTTGTAGCCAGGATCGGCAGCCTGAGGAGCAGCCCAAGAGGTGTTGGAGATGGGGTAGTTGATGACGGAAGCGCGCTCGCCATAGTAGGACTCGATGGCGACGGTGCGGTAAGCAGCCAGAACGGTGGCGAAAGCCTTACGATAAGCCTTGGAGGCATCGGAACCAGGCTCCTTGTTGACGTTCATGGTGTTGGCGCTCATGCCGATGTAACCATAGCCCAGGTTATCCACGGTATCGGTGGTGATGGCGGGGCCGTTGACATCGTCGTTCTTGTTGGCAGCCTTGATGGCGTCCACGGTGGTGGAGCTGAAGGAAGGATCGGTGATATCCACGGTGCCGGTGACGACGCCGTTGAGCTTATCGTCTTCCTGAGTCTGCAGGAAGTTGACATACTTGGTCTTGGGGGCGCCCAGATAGTAGGAATCGTTAGCCTCGAAGTTAACGGTACCATTCTCGAACTTGATGAACTTGTAGGGGCCAGCACCCAGGGGGGTGGTGGTCTTCTCGCGAACGTGGCTCAGATCGCCCTTGTCAAAGCCGAACTTGTTGTTGTCGTAGTCATACTTGGTCTTCTCGCCATAGTAGTGCATGGGGGCGATGGTCACACCCAGCTGATAGATGGCAGTGGCGTCGACCTGGGTCAGGGAGACGGTCATGCTGTAGTCGCCGGTCTTCTTGATACCGGAGATGTTGGCAGCGGAGGTGCCGGTCTCGATACCCTTGGTGTACTTGGTCTCGTAGTCGTTCAGCAGGCTGGTGAAGGTGGTGCCTTCGGGCTTCTCAGCGTCGACAGCCTCGGCCAGGGAGGGATACTTGGCGACGATGGCATTGAAGGCATCAGCCTCGGTAGCATCGGCGGGCAGCTCGAAGCCCCAGTTGGCCATGCAGGCGGAAACGGAATCGCCCTCGGCGTTAGCGCCCTGGGCAATGCAGTACTGCATGATGGCCTGGACGAACTTCACGCCGGCCTGATCCACGTCAGCCCAGAAGGCAGTCTGATCCGCCTCTTTCCACTTGGAGAAGTCGGTGTTGTCGCGGCCGGCAGCCAGCATCAGGTTGTACAGGGTGTCCATACCGGAACGGTAAGCATCCATGCCCTCGATGGGCAGAGCAAACAGGGTGCTGTTGCCGTCGTAGGTAGGATCGCACAGGACGTACATGGAGAAGATGACGTCATCGATGGTGATAGGCTCACCGTCGGAGAACTTCAGGTCCTCGCGCAGCTTGAAGTTGTAGTCCACAGTGCCATCGGTGTTCTCCACGATCTCGCAGTCAGCGGGACCATAGTAGGTGTAGTCGGTGCCATTGTAGGCCTTGGTTTCGCCTTCGATACCCTTCATGATGATGGAGCCCTGGCGATCGCTGTTCAGCAGGCCGATAGCGGTCATCGTCCAGACGTCCTGGTCATAAGCGGTCTCGGAGAAGAAGGGAGAGAATTTGCTGTTGAACGGGGAATAACCCACGACCAACGGGGTGTCGCTGTTCTGCTTGCCTTTGTTGCCGCAGCCAACGAACAGGCCCAGGCACATGACAGCGCAAAGTACCAGAGCCAAGATACGGGTAGCTTTCTTCATTGGAATCCTCCTTAAATATTTTTGAACGCGGGCAGAAGCCCGGAGTTCACAAAAGAAATTGGTGGATCACGCCTGAGGCGTATCCAAGTCGCGGGCGGGGAGCTTTTCCCATTTCAGGGTCAGCATATACCGCCACAGGAGCCACGCTCCCCCGGCCACCAGCGCCTTCAGCGCCAGGTAGGCGATCACGGAGGCCACGCGGCCGCCGGAGCCGTTCATGGCCAGGTACAGCACCATGGTCACGAAGCCCAGGCCCGCGAAGATCATGCAGAGCATGGCCCGGTGGGGCAGCGCCTGCACGCTCTTTTTATAAATGTACTCCCGGATGGGTTCCTCCGCCTTCCGCAGCCGGAGCACCGCCCAGATCACGCTGACCGCCGCCGCGGCCTCGCAGATATAGGGGAGGATGACGTACCAGCAGTTCAGCATGGCGGGGGCATCGCTGCAGCCGCCGGCCACCACGGCCAGCACGACGGCAACGCTCAGTCCCAGCAGCTCCCGCTGGACCCGGTCGCGGCTGCGGCCCTGGTCCACATAGGAGTAGTGGGCGCCGGTATATACATAATCACCGGCAAGATTCACATGGAAATCGTTGAGATGGGCACGGCGTCCGCCGCGCTTTTTATTCTTTTCTGCCATGATCTTTCCTTTGGGGACGGCTGGGTGCGTCCACGGCTCGCTGTCCACTACGCACCAGTCTGTTCGCCGATGGCGGACGGTTTTTGTGCATTTTACTTATCGCCGCCCAGGATTAAAATGTTTTCCTAATTGTATCATGAAACAGTAGATTTTTCAACACTAAGATTAAACTTTCTGTGAATATTCCAAAAAAAATGACAATTATCCATTTTCTTTGTATTTTTATTCTCTTGCGCCGGATTTTCTGCTGTTTTTATCCGCTAACTTTCGCCGCAGATTAACGGTTAACGATTATATCTCGCAGATGTTTTCGGTGAACAGTTAGGTCAATTCGATCATGTTGTGGCAGAGCTGATAGTACTTCCCCTTCTGGTCCAGCAGCTCCCGGTGGTCGCCGCGCTCGATGATCCGCCCCTGCTCCAGCACCATGATGGCGTTGGCGTTGCGGACGGTGGAAAGCCGGTGAGCGATGACGAACACGGTGCGCCCGGCCATTAGGCCGTCCAGCCCCTGGCCGATGAGCTTCTCGGTGCGGGTGTCCACGGAGGAGGTGGCCTCGTCCAGGATCAGCACCGGAGCCCGGGACACCGCCGCCCGGGCGATGGCCACCAGCTGGCGCTGGCCCTGGCTGAGGTTGGCGCCGTCGGAATAGAGGACGGTGTCGTACCCCCGGGGCAGGTGGGAGATGAAATAGTGGGCGTTGGCGATCTTGGCGGCCTCCATGCACTCCTCATCGGTGGCGTCCAGGCGGCCGTAGCGGATGTTCTCCATCACCGTGCCGGTGAACAGGTGGGTGTCCTGCAGCACGATGCCCAGGGAGCGGCGCAGGTCGTCCTTGCGGATGTTGCGCACGTCGATGCCGTCGTAGGTGATGGAGCCGGCCTGGATATCGTAAAACCGGTTGATGAGATTGGTAATGGTGGTTTTTCCCGCGCCGGTGGAGCCGACGAAGGCGATCTTCTGGCCGGGCTTGGCATAGAGCGAGAGGTTTTTCAGCACCGGCTTGTCCGGATCATAGGAGAAGTCGACGTTGTAGAAGCGGACGTCGCCCTTCAGCGGCACATGTGTGCCGTCCGGCTTGACCCAGTAAAAGTCGCGGCCCTCGCGCGCCAGCGTGACGGAGCCCTCGTCGATCTCGGCCGGGGTGTCCAGCACGTCGAAAATGCGCTCCGCACCGGCCAGCGCCAGCATGATGGAGTTGAACTGGTCTGCGATCTGGCTGACTCGGTCGGCGAATGTGCGGATGTACTGCAGGAACGTGATGAGGATACCGCCGGTGCCCTCGCCGGTCAGCCACAGTGTGCCGACGGCGCAGGTGATGGCATAGAACATGTGCGACAGGTTGTTCAGGATCGGGCCGACGACGGATGTGGCCGTTGTTGCTGTGGTCGACGCGCTGTACAGCGCGTCGTTGATCGGCTCAAAGTCGGCCATGACCTGCTTTTCGTGTGTGAAGACCTTGATATCGCGCTGTCCTGCGATCATTTCCTCAATGTAGCCGTTTACGGCCGCGGCGTTCTTCTGCTGTGCGCGGTAGCTGTGGCTGCTGATCTTTGTCGTGATGCGCACGACAAGCAGCACGATGGCGCCCAGAACGACCATGATGGCAAACAGCCGCATGGACAGCACGAGCATCATGGCGATGGTGCCCGTGAGCGAGGTGACGGAGATGAGCATCTGCGTGATGCTGTGCTGCAGCAGCTCGTTCGTCGCCTCGATGTCGTTCGTGTAATAGCTCATGAGGCTGCCGTTCGTATTGGCGTCAAAATAGCTGATGGGCAGCTTCTGCATACGGGCAAACAGCTCCGCGCGCAGCTCACGCATGATGACGGTGCTCGTCTCGAGCATAAGGCGGTTGAGCAGGTAGTTCGTCACGGCGCTGAGGAAATACAGCGTGCCGAGACCGGCCAGCAGGCTCAGATATTTTGCGTAGGTCTCATTCGGCGTGATGCCGCTTTCCTTCAGAAGATTGGTCAGCGGGCGCATGCAGTAGGACGCGCCGATCGTGCAGGCCACATAGGCCAGAATGGATGCCACGGCGCAGATGAGCAGCACGCGGCAGTGACGGAAATAGCGGAACAGGCGGAACAGCGTGTGCAGGGGAGACTGCGCGCGGCGGTAATTCCGAAGCTCAACTCTGGCCATGCTGCTCACCCTCCTCCCGCATCTGGCTGTCATAGACGTCGCGATAAATCTGGCTGCGCTCCATCAGCTCCGCATGCGTGCCGACGTCGGAGAGCTCGCCCTCGTGCAGTACGATGATCCGGTCGCACGAGAGGATCGAGGCGATGCGCTGCGCGATGATGATCTTTGTGCTGCCGGGCATGGCCGTTTTCAGCGCGCGGCGGATGTGTTCGTCCGTCGCCATGTCCACGGCACTCGTGGAGTCGTCGAGGATCAGGATCTTCGGCTGCTTCACAATGGCGCGCGCAATGCGCAGGCGCTGCTTCTGTCCGCCGGAGAGGTTCGCGGCGTTCTGCTCCAGAACGGTCTCATAGCCGTCCGGGAAGCGGTCGATGAATTCGTCCGCGCAGGCGATGGCGCAGGCCTCGCGCAGCTGCTCCTGCGTGGCGTTGGCATTGCCCCAGCGGAGATTCTGCGCGATCGTGCCGGAGAACAGCGCGCCGTTCTGCAGCACCATGGAAACGCCGTCGCGCAGGTGCTCGAGCGTGTAATCGCGCACATCGCGGCCGCCGACGCGCACGGTGCCGGACAGCGTGTCATAAAAGCGCGGGATGAGATTTACAAGCGTGGATTTGCCCTCGCCGGTGCCGCCAATGATGCCGATGGTCTCACCGCTGTTGATATGTACGGTGATATGGCGCAGTGCAAGCTTGTCCGGATCGCCGGAATAACTGAAGCAGACGTCTTCAAAATCCACACTCCCGTCTTCCACGACGGCGTCGCTCGGCCCGTCCGTGATGTCAACGGTCTCGTCGAGCACCTCGTTGATGCGGACGAGGGAGGCATGTGCGCGGGACAGAGCCATAATGAGCCACGTGAGCATCGTCAGAGCGTTGACGGCCTGCGTCGTGTAGGACACCAGACTGACAAGCTCACCTGTAAGCAGGCCCGTTGTGCGGAAAATGATCTCGCGGCCGCCGAGGAGCAGCAGCACGATCGTGCAGCCCCATAGGATAGTCATCTGGATGGGACCGGTCAGCGTGAACAGGCGGGAGGATGACAGCGTTGCCTGCCGCAGATCCTCCGCCGTGCCGCGGAAGCGCTCGGATTCATAATCGCCGCGGACATAGGCCTTGACGACGCGGCTGCTGATGAGGTTTTCCTGCACGGCGCGGTTCATGCTGTCCATCTTCTGCAGCATTTTGCGAAAGCGCGGCTGGCCGATCTTCATGAGGATGGCCAGAACACCGGCCAGGAACGGAATGGAGATCAGAAAGATCACCGCCAGATGCGGTGAGATCGTAAAGGCCATGACCGTGGCCATCAGCACCATGAATGGCGAACGGATCAGTGTGCGCAGGAACTGCTGCATGGTGTTGCGCACGGTGTTGACGTCCGTCGTGGCGCGGGTAATCAGGCTGGACGTTGTGAAATGATCCGTGTTCGCGAACGAGAAGTCCTGAATTTTTCCGAGCAGGTTCGCACGGAGATTTTTGGCAAAGCCCTGACTGGCCACGGCGGAGCAGCGTGCGCTCAGAATACCGCAGGCCATGGAGCAGCAGGCAACGATGACCATGATGATGCCGACTGTCAGAACGAAGCGGTCGCGGTTTGCGATAAGTGCCTCCGGAAACAGCTCGCGCAGCATGAAATCCTGCTCCCGGTAGAGGCCGCCGTCCACGATGACGGACATCAGCATCGGGATCAGGACCTCGAGCATGACCTCCAGCCCACCGAAGATCGCGGCGGCCAGGGTCCAGATGCGGTAGCGCCCCAGATTCGGCCAGATGTGGCGGAATGACCCAGGGCGTTTCTTCTTGCTTTCGATGAAGCTCATCCCCTTGAAGAAAATAGTCGTGTCTGAATATTATACCAAACGGTATGTCTTCGTACAAGCCTAAATTTCTATTTTTTGAGAAAAATTTCGACGGGATTTCCTGAAAAATCCCCGAAATCCGCCTCGTCTTTTTCTGCGGTGCTTGCAGCGGAGCGGATGATACAATATACTATAATACTATATTGGAGTGAATTATAACGATCTTAAGAATATCTTTCGGTTTTGCCTGCTTGTTTCTGCTGCCGTTTTTCGGTAAACTGTAGGGGCAGAAGCGAGAACGCAGGCGGCTGCGCGGAGAGAAAAATGGGGGAGAACGGCATGTATCGGATTCTGGTTTGTGATGACGAGCGGGACATCGTGTCCGCACTGCGGATCTATCTTACGGCGGAGGGCTATGAGGTGCTCGAGGCCTACAACGGCAGCGAGATGCTGCGGCTTGCCGCCACGCAGGAGGTGCATCTCATCCTGCTCGACGTGATGATGCCGGGCATGGACGGGCTGAGCGCCATGGCGGAGCTGCGCAGGACCTCGAATGTGCCGGTCATCCTGCTGACAGCCAAGTCGGAGGACACGGATAAGGTCCTCGGCCTGAATCTCGGCGCGGACGATTATGTGACAAAACCATTCAATCCCATTGAGGTCATGGCGCGCGTCCGCTCTCAGCTCCGGCGCTATCTCCAGCTCGGCGGCGGGCAGGTGCTGCCGACGCAGGTGACCATCGGCGGCATCATGCTCGACGACGCCGGACGGACCGTCACGGTCGACGGTGAGCCGGTCGCGCTGACGCCGACGGAGTTCGACATCCTGCGTCTGCTCATGCAGCATGCGGGCACAGTCTTCTCTCCGCGCGAAATTTATCGCCGTGTCTGGGGCGATTCGCCCGTCGGCGTGGAGAACGCCGTGGCGGTGCACATCCGGCATCTGCGCTCGAAGATCGAGATCGATCCTACTGACCCGCGTTATCTCAAGGTCGTGTGGGGCAAGGGATACAAAATGGAGGAACGACGAAATGAAAAAGCTGCAAGATAACCTCGCGGCGCGGATCGCAGCATCCGTCATACTGACCGTGAGCTTCCTGCTCACGCTGCTCAGCACGGCGGGCATCGTGCTGCTGGCTTCCTATCAGGCCTATAACGACGGCGGCGCGCAGCTGCGTACATCCTATCTGCATGCGGCAGGAGTCCAGGAATACTACGACCATGTCGAACCGGTGCTGGAAGGACTTGTCCATGAGCCGCAGAGCTATCAGAATTACCTGAACAGCTTGAATGTCCATGTCGATGTGAAGACGACGGACGGAACAACCGTGTTTTCCAATGCAAAGGAAGGGGAGACGAGCCTCCTTGAGGACCCCTTCAGCTATACGTTCACGACCGGAGAAACGAAGCTCTGGAAGAATACGTTCTCGGATGCGGAAAAGGCCCAGCGCGCGCTGGAACGTTTCCCATACCAGATCGAGGACTATGAGATCGAGGCGTCGCCATTTGAATACAGCACGTCCTATTCGCCGATCGACGAAAGCCTCGGCGACGCGCTCGACGAAACCCTATCCGGCTTAGAGTCCTATTACCCGATGCTGAAGATCTGGTATTATCCCGAGGGGAGCCTGACCGAGGTAGAGGTCGGCGTGACGCTGGCTGCAGCCCCGATCGGGAACGATTCGGTCGCCGTCACGGCGCGCTGGATCGATCTGCTGATCGCCATGCGCGTGTGGCTCATCCTCATCCTTGTGCTTTCCGCGGCCTGCTGCGTGGCCAGCTTTGCCTTCCGCCTGCGCACGGCGGGCCATAAGCGCGGAACCGCGGGCATCACACTCCGCTGGCTCGATCGGATGCCGTTTGAGGCTTATCTGCTGGCCCTCGCCGCAGTTGTGCTCATCATCGTCTTTCTTGCCAGTGCAAAGGGGGAGCTGTGGTCGATCGCACCGGCCGCTGTCCTCCTCTGCTTTCTGCTTCAGACCCTCCCCATGACGATCGCCGCACGCTGCAAGGCGCACACCATGTGGCGCAATACGCTGCTGCGCCGTCTGCTGGACTGCATCCCCGGCGTGCTGCGGCGGCTTGCGGCGGTGATCCGGCGCGTGATGCCGAAGCTCCCGCTCGTCTGGACGGCTCTCGTGTGCTGGCTGGCCCTTAGCCTGCTGGAGCTCGGCTTCCTGATGGCCGGGGCCTATGCTGTTCTCTGGATCGTGGAAAAGGTCGTGTTCACGCCGCTGGTCGTGCTGTTCCTGCTGGACCTGCGCCGCCTGCTGGACGGGAGCAAGCGGCTTGCCGAGGGTGATCTGGATCATTCGGTCGCGACGGACCATATGTTCTCTCCGCTGCGCAGACAGGCCAACTATCTCAACGGCATCCGCGACGGGATGCGCAATGCAGTAGAGGAGAGAATGCAGAGCGAGCGGATGAAAACGGAGCTCATCACGAACGTCTCGCACGATATCAAAACGCCGCTGACGTCCATCGTGAACTACGCCGGCCTGCTGCAGCGCGATGGCCTTTCCTCGCCGGACGCGCCGGAGTACCTCGAGGTGCTCGTGCGTCAGAGCACGCGGCTGAAAAAGCTGACGGAGGACCTCATCGAGGCCTCCAAGGCGGCGACCGGCAATCTGACGGTCCATCCGGAGGCAGTTGATGCCCACGTCCTGCTCGGTCAGGCGGAGGCGGAGTATGCCGACCGGCTGCAGAATGCGAAGATCGAGCCTGTTTTTGATCTGCGCGCCCAGCGGTTTTGTGTGCAGGCGGACGGGAGGCTCCTCTGGCGGGTGTTCGACAATCTGCTGAGCAATATCTGCAAGTACGGCCTGCCCGGCTCGAGGGCCTATCTCCGCACGGAGGAGCGCGGCGAACTGCTGCGCATCACGTTCCTGAATATCTCCCGCGACGCCCTGAATATTCCCGCCGAGGAGCTGATGGAGCGCTTCGTCCGCGGTGATGCCTCTCGCAGCACGGAGGGCAGCGGTCTCGGCCTCTCCATTGCGCGCAGCCTGACGGAGCTGCAGGGCGGCACATTCACGATCGCCATTGAGGGGGACCTGTTCAAGGCCTCCGTGGAGCTTCCGCTGACAGAAGAATAAAACCTGCGGCCCGGACATTTGTCCGGGCCGCTCAGCTTGTCAAAAAAGTCCCTTCGGGCCTTTTTCGCCAAGCTGCTTCCAGAATTG
>ERZ827150.4236-NODE-4236-length-12840-cov-3.555495_pt1 | contig 12840 bp, 10 predicted proteins | sample MGYA00519779_ERZ827150 | MGnify/ENA primary metagenome ERZ827150 (study PRJEB31778, sample SAMEA3449267) | human gut metagenome | biome: human gut; feature: human-associated habitat; material: faeces | place: United Kingdom | collected 2010/2012 ...
TGTACATTGTTATCGTAAATTTATAAATATTAATAAAATTTACGATAACAATGTACAAGCCGTCTTTGACTTTAATTTAGAAGCTCAAGACAAAGAATTCATTGTATTCGTTGGACCTTCTGGATGTGGTAAATCTACCACACTCCGTATGGTCGCAGGGCTAGAAGAAATTACTAGTGGAGAACTTTATATTGGTGATACATTGGTAAATGATTTAGAACCTAAAGACCGTGATATCGCGATGGTTTTCCAAAATTATGCGCTTTATCCTCATATGACTGTTTATGAAAACATGGCATTTAGTCTTCGTCTTAAAAAAGTACCAAAAGAAGAAATTGCTCGCCGTGTTGAAGAAGCCGCGAAAATCTTAGGCTTAACACAATACTTAAATCGTAAACCAAAAGCATTATCAGGCGGGCAAAGACAACGTGTGGCCCTGGGTAGAGCCATTGTTAGAAATCCCAAAGTATTCTTAATGGATGAACCATTAAGTAACTTAGATGCTAAGTTACGTGTCCAAATGCGTACAGAAATTGCTAAAATTCATAAACGTGTTGAAGCGACCACAATTTATGTTACTCATGACCAAACTGAAGCTATGACAATGGCAAGTCGTATTGTGGTTATGAAAGATGGTTATATCCAACAAATCGGCACACCAAGAGAAGTATACAATACACCTGCAAATATATTTGTTGGTGGTTTTATTGGTTCTCCAGCCATGAACTTCTTTAAAGGCAAACTAGTTAAAAATAATTTTGTTATTAAAGATGAAAACACAAATTCGGAAGTTAAAATTGCTTTAGATAAAGAAAAAGCTAATATGTTAAAGAACTTTATCAAAAATAAAGAAATTATTATTAACGAAAAATTTGAAAAAGAGTTAGAATCTTTAAAAACTGAATATGAACATGATAAAGAATTATTAATTAATCAAGTAATTCCTAGTGATCACAAAAAGAAATTAGAAGCACGTGAAAAACATCTTGAAGAACTTGACAAAAGATTTAAAGAAAACATGGATGCTTTAACTAATGAACACGAAGCACAACTAAATAATTTAGAAGAAGTTGTTTTAGGTGTTCGTCCAGAAGATATTTATATTAGTAAAGATATAAATAATAAAAATCCTGGCACAGATATAAACATTGAATGTGATGTATCAGAATTATTAGGTCACGAATTAATTGTTTATGGTTATATTGGTGGACAACGTGTTGTAATTAAGACAAGTTCCGCGAATGAAATTAATCCAGGAAATAAATTAGATTATCAATTTGATATGAATAAAATTCATTTCTTTGATCCGACCACAACAAATAGAATCTAAAAAAGGAGGCCGCTATGAGACTAGCTATATTTGAAACTTTTTCCACGAGTGATGAAGATAGTAGAGATTCATCCTTACATCCCATAAAAGTGAAAACAAATGTGGATAATTGTGCAAAAATTGTTAAAGAATTCTTTGAAAATAATCATTATAATAATATAAAATATGATAAAGATTATAATGAAATATTTGGTATTCTTGACGAATATGAAACTACAATTCATTTTATTAAAGATCTTGATGGAAAAATCTCTATTGGTGTATCTATTTATGGACCGACACGTCGAGGAAGAACGAGAAATAGAGTGCGTCTCATTTTAAAAAACATGCGGGAGTTATTTAAAAATTACTTATGAAAATAAATTCAATTTATGATGAAAAGTTTGCTAAATTTGGAAAAATAATTAATTATCCATTTACTAAAACTTTAGAAATTTTAAAAACGAAAGAATGTCCATCTAATCGTGTTATGTATCGCGCAAGTGACGAAGAACTAGAAAATACAATTGAATTCGAATTTGCTAGGGAAAATATGTTTGGTAATATGCCAATTCAATTTGGATTTTGCTCAGGACATAATAAATGTGTATATTGTTTAGAATATCATAAAAGTAGTGAAGTTAATGTGGCAAATGAAGATTTTATTCTTGTTTTAGGCAAAGTAGAAGATATAAAAGACGGGCAATATGATTCTAAAAACGCTGAGGCATTCTTAGTACCTAAAGGAATTGCAGTTGAAATATATTCAACGACTTTACATTTTGCTCCTTGTCACGCAAGTGAAGAAGGATTCATCATGTTAGTCGCACTTCTAAAAGGCACAAATGTTGGTAGTATAACTTCTGACTTTGATCCAATGCTATATCAAACGAATAAATGGTTAATTGCGCGCCCTGATTCATTTGAAGCAAAAAATAAAAATGCTCATGTTGGATTAATGGGTGACTTAATAAGATTAGATTAGTTGTAATGGCCTTATCACTAATGATAGGGCTTTTAATTTGACTAACAAAATTATGACTTGTTTTATATTGTTTTAAGCACTTAATAATTATATAATTTCTTTGGTTAAAGGAGTAGTTTATGAAAAAAACATTAAAATTTTTATCAATTGGAATGCTTGTTTTTACTAGCGGATTATTAGGGTCATGTAATAACAATACCTCTAATTCAAATAGTGATTCAACAAGTTCAAGTGAGCATAAGCATAGTTTTAGTTCACCTGTCATTACTAAAGAAGCAACTTGTAAAGAAGAAGGAATAAAAACTTTCACTTGTGATTCTTGTGACTTTTCTTATACGGAGGTAATCACAAAATTACCGCACACTTTAAAATATGTTTTTGAAGAAGATGATCATTATCAAAAATGTGAAAAGTGTGATTATGTAAGTGAAAAAGAAAAACACGATTACGTTACTTTAATAAGTAAAATAGACGCAACATGCTTAGTTGAAGGGAAAGAAATATATCAATGTGTATGTGAAAAGACTAAAGAAGTCATTCTGGAAAAAACTAATCATAATTATAATAAGTATAATTATAATGAAAATACGCATTGGCAAGTTTGTGAAATATGTAAGGAAAGTCATACCGAGCCAGTTAATCATACATTTACTGAACAAATAGTTAAAGAAGTAACTTGTGAAGCAGATGGAAAGAAAAAATTCACTTGTGTTTGTGGATATTCTTATGAAGAAACTATTACTTCAACTGGACATGATCTAGATTATTCTAATATTGTAAGTAGAACACAAAGTGGTCATTATTATAATTGTAAAAAATGTAATCAAAAAGTAGTGGTTGCTCATAATTATGAAGAAGTTGATTGCGAATATAACCGACCATCAACTTGCTATCAAGATGGCCATCAAGATTATAAATGTTTTGTATGTGATTTTGTTACTCATACTAGTTTAGCTAAGACAAATGATCATAATTTCTCTTCGCTTTGGGAAAATAATGACACACCACTGGCATAAATGCTTAAATGGAGATTGTCAAGAAAAAAGTAACGAAGGGGAACATGTAATAGTAAAATCAGTTAAAGAAGCAATTTGTGAAGAAGATGGTAAAATTATTTACTTGTGTCAAATTTGTGGACGTGTACAAAATGAAGTAACTATTAAAGCACCAGGACATGATTATAAAGAAGAAATTTTAAAAAATGCAACTTGTGTAGAAGTAGGTCAAGTTAAAAAAATATGTAACGTATGTGGTGATGAAGTAATTGAAGATATACCTTTAACTAAACATACTTGGAATGAATATGCTTATGATGCCACTAATCACTGGCACAAATGTTCAATTTGTGGAGTAGAACAAGAAAGCAAAGTTGGTCATACTCTAATAGAAGAAGTTATTAAAGCCGCATCATGTACTGAATCAGGGACATCAAAATTTACATGTAGTGTATGTGGTTATTCTATTACTAAAGAAACTACTAAAAATCACGCTTATCATTTTAATGATGACGCAACTGATGCAACATGCATAGAAGTATCACATTGGACTGAAACTTGTGAATATTGTGGTGATACAATTGAAGTGAGCGGAAAAGAATACGCTCCACACACCATTGAATATCATGAACGAGTGGAGGCAACAGAAGAAAAAGAAGGTAATAATCCATATTGGGAATGTAAAGTATGCCATAAATATTTTAAGAGTAAAGATTGTAGCGTTGAATTATCTTTAGAAGATATTATTATTCCTGCGACTAAAGAAGTTATTACGAACTTGAGTTTATTAGAAGGATATGGAAATGCACTTCAAAACAATGAAACAAGTACTAAAATCTATGAAATAAAAGCTAAAGTTGCTTTAATTGATTTAGAAAACAATCAAGTGATGGTTATTGATGATAATGGAAATGATTTCTTAATTCAATTCCTTGCTAGCGCAAATATCAATACATTAAATGAAGAAGATATTATTACTGTTAAATTTAATTTAACGAAAAATGAAAATGGTAAAGTATCCACTACTAATGTTACGATTGTTAATGTTGAATCTGCTGAAAATTATATTCGCTCTATATGATTAATGATTTTGATTATAATAATTATTGTTATGTTGTTAGAAGTAATGGTGAAGAAATAAGTCAAGATACATTTAATGTATTAGAAAAAGGTGAAATTATTACTATCACCATTTATCATATTGAAAATATTACACCATTATTAAAAATTAATGGCAAAGAAGTTGAGGTTACGCTTGCTGATAATAATCAAAGTATTTATGGATATATTGTTTCTTCTACTACATATGTAGTTAATGGAGATGTACGTATTGAACTTAGTTCAAAATAATTGAATATAATATTAGATTTAGGGATGAATTTGCATTTCATCCCTTTTCAAATACTTTTAAAGTAGTAAAATGTATGTACTTGGGGAATGGACAAGCGGTAAGTCACCTGACTCTGAATCAGGCAATCGCAGGTTCGAATCCTGCTTCCCCAGCCAGCATTAGTGTTTTCTATATGTGTAGCTAAAATAATTTGAAAAAGATAAGAAAATATGATTTAATTCTAAAAATTAAGAATTTAAAGATAAAGTCAAGTAAAATATTTATTACTGTTTTATTATGGCGTAGAGGAAAAAATATGTACGGGATAAAAAAAGATTTGATTAAAGCTTTAGCTTTTGAAAAAGCGGTAGTTGAAGTGTAAGCGTCAAAGATTGACCGAATGAATCTTATTTTGATAAAGGGAATCGATTTTTAAAATTCCAAGGCAAAAGGGATTCAAGTTTTTCATCACTTGGATTCGAACCAATATTATCAATAACGTATTTTATGTATTCAATAGGATTTAATCCATTAGCTCTTGCTGTTTGTTGTAAGGAAAAGAAGATTAAACTACTTTCTGCACCATTTTGTGTATTAGAAAATAAGAAATTCTTTCTATCTATTACAAATGGCTTAATTGCTCTTTCAGAAATATTATTAGTCATTTCAATATGACCATCACTTATATAATTTTTAAATTCTTGTTCACTATTAAGCATATATTTAATGGCTTTATCTAATTGTGAGTCTTTTTGAACTTTAATAGATTTTAGTTTTGCAAATATTGAATCTAAATCTTTTAAATAATTTTTAGTGTTTCTATTTGCTTTTATATCTAATGCTTTTAAATTCTTTTCTTTAAATGTTTTTTCTTTTACAAATAACTTATCTATTAATTCAATTATCCTCATTGCTTGAGAGTTTTTAATTTGCTCTTTATTTAAAGTTTTAACAATTTCAGCAAATTTTCTTCTTGCATGAGCCCAACAATAACAATTGGTTATTCCTTCTAATTTGTCATAGCCTATATATTTATCAGTAATTAGATATCCTTTAAAATCATTTAAAAAACAACTAACATTACTTTTTGCTCTAGTTTTACAATATTCATAAATATATATTGGATAATCGTAATATGAACTAATATAAACCCATACGTAACTATTAACTTTACCATTTTCTATGACTCTAAGTGTTGTTTCATCTGCATATATTACCTTTGTCTTTGTTTGTAATAACTTGTTTTTCAAAAATAAATATAATGGCTTTAATATTTCTGTAGATCTTATTTGATAATTACATAAGTTTTGTCTTGATATCTTTAATCCATCACTAATCATAACTTCTGATTGACGATAATATGGTATGCCATACATGAATTTATTTATCATACTATTAACAGCTAAATCACTAGTACATATTGAATGTGGGTATGGATCATCTTTTATTTTTTGATAAAATTGTTTGTTCACTTTATCAAAATATTTCTTTGTTATTATTTTTGTTACTGTTATTGTTCTAGGAATATATTTCACTTTATAAGAAATATCTGGACTTAATTCTATGACATTATTATCATCTGAAATATTTTTATAATTCTCTGGCTCAATTATTATTGTTTCGTTAACATGTGATTCTAAATAATCAACATCAAAATTTTTAGAACCTTTTTTTCTTCCTATCTTATTGTTTGATTTTTCCGCTTCATTAAAATATTCTGTCTTTTCATTTAGTTTGGTTTCGGTTTTAGGAGTATAAGCTCTAATTATTTGAATCTTATTTTGCTCTATAACATTATTCATTTTCTTCAATGTGTTGTTATAGTCTTCTTGTAGTTTTCTAAACTTAGCATCTAATAATTCAAAATCAGATTCTTTTTTTAAAATATATTCTATTAATTCGTCTTTACTAAGACTTAAAAATTGTTCTCTTGTTTTCATACTTTATTATAACATTTTTTAATGACAAAATAGGGTAGAGAGAAAATAATTAATATTTTCGTCCCTCCCATTGCACCGTACGTACGGGTCTCGTATACGGCGCTACATCTATATTGATTACAAACTACTAAGATAGTAATTCAAAGGGTTGACTAGTCCTGGTCTTTCCTTTTTCTTATTGGCTATTTCAAATACCTTAGGACTTAACAAATAGTTGACTACATTCATGCCGCTTCTTCTATACCAACCAAGTCTTGAATTTGCAACTTTGTATATTGACTCTTCATCAAGGTTACATTTTAATGCTTTGTTCAATCTTTGTAGATTGGTATTAATTCTACTAGGTATCTTCCATTGCTTGATAATAATCACTCTTACTTTATGTCTTAGCCATTGTCCAAATTTATCAAGGAATTGTTTCATACTCCCTATTTTAAAATAGTTAATCCAACCTTTAATAATTTGGTTTAATTTAGTAAAAGTAGTTCCTAGTGGCTTAGATACTGCATGTTTTCTTTTCAGCACTACTTTAGTCTTTTCATAAAGTCTTATTTTCCTGTCATTTCCAGGTTTGCATTGCCACTTATCTTTATTCTTCCAAAATGTAAAACCAAGAAAGTTACTATTCATTGGTCTATTTATTTTGGTTTTGGTGGCTGATGCTTTAAGAAATAATTTTCTTTCTAGCCAAGAGGTAATTGATTTCATTACACGATTTGCTGCTACATCGCTTTTAACAAATATGTTGCAATCATCCGCATATCTTACAAAGTGTAATCCTCTTTGTTCAAGTTCTTTATCAAATTTATCTAAATAAATATTGCTAAGAATAGGACTTAATGGACCACCTTGGGGTACTCCTATGGTTGTTGATGAAAATAAACCATTATCCATAACTCCTGCTTGCAAGAATTTACGAATTAAATGTAGTGTATGACTATCATTTACTTTCTCTCTTAGTATTGAAATTAATTTATCATGATTTACTGTGTCAAAATACTTCTCGATATCTAAATCGATTACCCATTCAAAGCCTTGATTAAGATACTCTAATACTTGCATTATTGCACCATGACAATCTCTATTTGGTCTAAAGCCATAAGAATAATCACTAAATATTTCTTCATATATCGGTGATAATTTCTGAGCAATAGATTGTTGTATTACACGGTCAATAACTGTTGGTATTCCAAGTGGCCTTAATTTGCCATTAGCTTTTGGAATATATACTCTTCTTACCGGTTGAGGCTTATAATCCTTATTCATTATTAATTCAATAATTTCATCCTTATGTTCATAGAAATACGTTTCAATTTGATTCACTGGCATTTTATCAACGCCACTTGTTCCTTTATTGATTTTAACTCTATGAATAGCCTCTTTTAGATTTTCTTCATTTAAAATCTCTTCAATTAATTTCATTTGCTGCTCCTCCTCCATTCGTAGATTGTATAGAAATATCTTCGACCCCTTTACCATCATTGATTACGTTTCAATGTTTTAAGCTATCTCATCTTACAGACTATCTATACTTTGCTTATAGTGATTTGCACTATATAAACATTAGGTCCTTTTGTGATTGGCATTTCACATACTACGACCTCAGCTGACTCCCTAACTATCTGCTTTTTTTTATCGCACGTATATTCTACGCGTTAGGGCCTCCCAGGGTAATTCATTAATCTTTCATCCCACAACCTCTTGATTTACTGTCTTGGTTTTACGTTTACCATTAGGACTTCAGTTTGTTAAGCAACCTTATCCACTTACCATTTAGCCTCATCAAGTTTCTATTCGTAGGCTCAAGGATTTTGCTACACCTCTTCCTTCACCCATAGGATTACTCCTAACGGCTTGAGGTTCGCTACACTTGGTGGTAAATACCCGTGACTGGACTTTCACCAGTAAGATTAATGCCATGCCTGGCACACTTAAAGAAAAAAGTACGATTTTATCGCACTTTTTATAATATTATTAATAATAACTTATCGGCTTTGAATTATCACTAAATGATATATATTTCAATCCCTTCATTAGCCATTCTAATTGTGATTTGTTTATTTCTTTTGCTTCATTAATATCTTGTGGCCATCCAAACCTTGACTCATCTAACGATCTTATGTATACCCATACTCCTGTATCATCTTTTTCATATATTTTAATCAGTTTTTGTTTCTTATTACAGAACAAAAACAATTTATGTAAACTATCATCTTTTGCTATTTCCATCGACATATGCATTAAGGCACATCGACCTTTTCTTAAATCTGTTGAGCCTGGATATAAGAAAATATGATCTATTCTACTTAAATCAATCATTTTCTATTACCTTCTTTACTTTACCTAACATTTCGATATCACATATGATGGCATATCCATTTATAAATATTCTTATGATATTTTTACTTGCTTGTACAACACTTGAGTTTAACACTTGCTCACTTGCTTTTCTTATATCTACATAGCAACTATTTTTTTCTGGTTCAATACCTTCTATTTTCCATTCTTTTAATATCATACCTTGATATTTACATATCCAACCCCACATTGTTGATTTGGCTATCCCATATTCTCGGCATATTTTTACTTTTTGTTCTCCATTTAAGTATCTTTTTACTAATTCTATTTTTAGTGTCTCTGGATATTTATTATTTTCCATTGTTTTTTCCTCCGACACTATTCTATATCTTGTTCGATTCTTTTCTATTACGGTCGATCTTTTTCGCTTACCATAATTTTTTTGAAGTTTTCTTTATCTACTTAGCAAATATTATGTTATACTTTTTCTTGGTGATAGTATGGATAAAAAGTATAATTTAGAATTGATAAAAAAACGTAATTGTGATTATTTAAAAACTAAAGTAAAAATTGAAAGTAATAAGTACTTTGAAAGGAAAAATAAAAATATGAAAAAAGAATTAAATCTCGTTATTAGTAGCAATAATCAACATAAGATTGAAGAATTCAAAGAAATATTTAAAGATTATCCTAATGTTACAATATATTCTTTAAAAGATTTAAATATTAATGTTGATCCAGAAGAAAATGGTGCTTCGTTTAAAGAGAATTCTCTAATCAAAGCAAACACTGTTGCTAAATTAACTAGTTATGCTGTTATTGCCGATGATTCTGGCTTAGAAATAGATAGTCTTGATGGCTTTCCTGGTATTTATTCTTCGCGTTTTATGGAAGGTCACCCTTATAAAGAAAAATTTCTTGCTATATTTGATAAATTAAAAGATAAGCCACGTGGAGCGCAATTCCATTGTGTAATTACCTTAGTTAATTTAAAATCTGAGCCTCTGTTCTTTGAAGGAATTTGTCGAGGGAATATTGCTTTATCTCCAAGTGGACAAGAAGGATTTGGTTATGATCCAATCTTTGTTCCTAATGGATATGATTCTTCATTTGCGGTTTTAGGTGAAGAAATCAAAAATAAAATCTCCCATCGCGGATTAGCAAGTGTCGCACTAATCAATTATTTAAAAGAAAATAATTATATTTAAAAACACAAAAACAGTTCAAATTGAACTGTTTTTTCATTACTTATTATTTATTTTTAATTTATATAGACTTATAGCGCATATTGTTTTAGCATCAACAATTATGCCTTGTTTTATCATACTTTCTACTTCTTCTAAGGAATGATAAGATATTTCAATAAACTCATTTTCATCCCAATGCTTTTTAGTTTCTATCAAATCAGTAGCGTAATACAAATAAATTATTTCATCACAATATCCACAAGTCGGATAAATTTTACCTAATAATTCAATATGATTTGGTTTAAAGCCCGTTTCTTCTTCTAATTCTCTTTTAGCAATAGTTAAAGGCTCTTCGCCTATTTCTTGTTTGCCAGCTGGAATTTCATATAATACTTCATCAAAAGCATATCGAAATTGCCTTTCTAAAATAATTTTATTATCACTAGTAATAGCAAGTATTCCCGCGCCAGGAGTATGGCGCACTATTTCGCGTGGAGCTAGATTACCATTAGGACATTTAACTTGAGCTTCTTCAACACTTAAAACTGTCCCCATATACGCTTTTTTAGCGGAGATCTTTTCTTCTTTAAGTTTCATATTATAATTCACCCAATTCTTCTAACCAAACATTACTAGAGGCATCACTTGGCATACGTAAATCACCTCGTGGAGATAAAGATACCGAACCAACTTTAACTCCATCTGGTAAACAACTACGCTTAAATTGTTGTGAGAAAAATCTACGAATAAAATTATTAAGCCATTTCTTTATTGTTTCTTCATCATAATAGCCATTAAATGCTAATTTTGCTAAGAAATAAATCTTTTTAACTGAATAATGATTTCTTAATAAATGATATAAGAAAAAATCATGTAATTCATAAGGACCGATAATTTCTTCAGTCTTTTGAGCAATTTCGCCTTCTTTTAATGGCAATAATTCAGGTGAAACTGGTGTATCTAAGATATCTAATAAAGTAGCCTCTACTTTTTTATGATGCTTAGCATAATGATAAACAATATGTTTTACTAATGTTTTTGGAATTGAACAGTTAACACCATAATTAGACATATGATCCCCGTTATAAGTCGCCCATCCTAAAGCCAGTTCGCTTAAGTCACCTGTTCCAATAACTAATCCTCCAGTTTTATTAGCGTAGTCCATTAGCACTTGTGTACGTTCACGAGCTTGAGCATTTTCATAAGTAACACTATGATCATTTTCATCTTGACCGATATCTTTTAAATGTTGCTTAGTTGCCGCACTAATATTTATTTCTAATAGTGTTACGCCTAATTCGTTAGCTAAATTATAGGCATTATTTTTAGTACGTTTACTAGTTCCAAAACAAGGCATTGTAATCGCATGAATATCTTTTAAATCACGCTTGCATTCTTTCATGGCTTCTACACTCACTAATAAGGCTAAAGTAGAATCTAATCCGCCTGATAAACCAATAACTAATGTTTTAGCATGGGTATGTTCAACTCTTTTTACTAAACCCATTACTTGTAATTTTAATATCCACATAGCCCTTTGATATCGTTCTTGTTCATCACTAGGAATAAACGGCGTAGGAGAAAACTGACGAGTAATTGTCGGAGTAATTAAAGGTAAATCAAAAGAAATAAGTTTATATCCTTCTTTGTTCTCTTTTGGATAAGAAGTCATTTTTTGTCTTTCGTTTACTAATTTTTCTAAATCAATTTCAGTAATAATTGTTTCATTAGTAAATAATTCCGACTTTTTAATAATAGAACCATTCTCACTAATGATATTTGCTCCAGAAAATACTAAATCCGTTGTCGATTCTCCGTTACCACTTGAACAATATAAATAAGCACATACAAGTCGAGCAGATGTTGAAGACACTAACATTTCACGATATTCTTTTTTACCAACAATTTCATTTGAAGCACTTAAATTACAAATGATAGTGGCTCCTGCAATTGCATGATTAGTTGATGGCGTACTAGGAATCCATAAATCTTCGCAAATTTCAACTCCCATAACCCATTTTGTATAGTTAGAGTTTCTAAATAACAACTTATTTCCAAATGGAACATATTGGTCAGCATAACTTATCATATAATTTTTGTTTGGTGCTGGAGCAAAGTGACGTAATTCATAAAATTCATTATAATTTGGCAAAGCTGTTTTAGGAACAATTCCTAAAATTTTTCCTTTTAATGCCACAATTGCGGCATTATAGCATTTGTTTTCCACTAATACCGGAGCGCCAAAAATAATAACCATATCAATATCTTTGGTAGCAATTAAAATATTTTTAACACCATCAACAACACTATTTAATAAAGTGTTTTGTAAAAATAAATCTTGGCAAGTATATCCCGTTAATGTTAATTCTGAAAAGACAAGTAATTTTACATCTTTTTCTGCACATTCTTTAACTTTTTCAATAATAGCTTCACCATTTTTAAAAACATCCGCAACAACAGTATCGATTGTAGCACAAGCCACTTTTACAAATCCCATATTTTCCGATTGTTTACTAGCTTGAATAAAACTTTCTTCTTTAACACTATCAAAAACCTCATCACAAGTTATTGAATCATAATATTCTTGTGACATAACTACTAAATCGCTATAGCCATTTTTAGTAATAAATATTGGTTTATTATCTAAGTGTGCTTGATCTGATATTTCATTTGTTTTTCTTAAATCAGTAATTGGTCTAATATTTTTCATAATAACTCCTTTGTACATAATTAAGCCGTAATCTTGTACGCTATTAGTGTAACATAAAAGCTTAGAAATTACGATAATTTCTAAGC
>ERZ827150.4240-NODE-4240-length-12832-cov-7.563669_pt1 | contig 12832 bp, 7 predicted proteins | sample MGYA00519779_ERZ827150 | MGnify/ENA primary metagenome ERZ827150 (study PRJEB31778, sample SAMEA3449267) | human gut metagenome | biome: human gut; feature: human-associated habitat; material: faeces | place: United Kingdom | collected 2010/2012 ...
ACCGATGAGTTTTCTAATAGGAAATAATGCGTGACACAGTTTATTTTACACTACCTCCATCGATCAAGGTTCCTTCGTTTTTACCATAGATGGGGCCGTCTGTGGTGCCGTCAGCGCTGGTGATTGTTCCGGTGTTCGTATTGCCGGAGAGCAGCATTTCACCATCTGACGACGCTTGGCATCCGATGATACCGTTTCCTATGATGTGACCTCGTTTAAATAGTCTTTAGCAATAGAGTCAGCTTATCATTACATAAGTTGGCTCTATCGGAAACAGCACTATTGTTTGAGTCTATTTTTATTGATATTAATAAATTACGTTTGACTCTATGGCGGTAACGATATTGGCTACTTGAGATGCTGGTTTTGTGAATGTTTCGCTGCTGCCGGGCTCTCCAGTACTATTTTGAACTGCTATAACGGGACTGTCAGCGGTGAATGTATTTCCTGTCAGATCTACTGAGTAGTCTTCATTCCAACGATTTTCAAAATCTGAGAACCAGTTACCTTCGAATATATTATTCGTGAAGGTCGGTTTTTCGCCATTATTTGCAGAGAGGTATTGGAGCAGGACGCCCATCGTTTCGTTATTTCTGAAGGTGTTGCCCTCCACGGTTGCTCCGACTGCGTTTGCGAATTGAACGCCTGTTCTATTGGCTTCAATGATATTGTTTTTGATTATGATATCTTTCTTGTCGTTGGCATATAGACCGTTTCTGAAATTGGCTATATAGCAACCTTCAAGAGAACTGTTGGACGCGAACTGGATACCTCCCGGATTGGTCGACCATGCAGTTCCCGGTACCCTGTCCGTATTGTAGATGACCGATACGTTCGACAATTTACCCGCAAGAGTGACGCCCCATGTGTCGCCGCTTTGCTCAGCAATATTCAATTTTACTTCGTCGCGGCTGCTGCCGTTCACGGTCTGGTCAGCCGCGATCGATATTCCGCTATTTAAATTGAAATCACCGGCAAGGAGTTCGATGGTCTTAGCGTTCTTCAATGCGGCTTGAAGTGCAGTGGTATTGCCGTTTCCTACGGCAGAGGCTTTTGTGTACTGGTTTTCTACAAAAGCTCCGTTGTTCTTTTCGCTTAGTGCACGAACGTCATCATAGTATGCCGACTGATATGTCTCCCCGTTATCGATAATCGCGATGTCGACAGCATTGTCTCCAAAACTGTTTCCTTCAAGCAGGATCTGCTTGTTCGAACAAATTACGAACCCGCGGGTTCCGTCTACATAATTATTTCGGATGATTGTTCCATCTCCTTCGAAATAGCCCGGCTGACGGATGTTTTTGAATGAGTTGTTCTCTATTGTAAGAGCTATTCCTGCATTCGGAACGATAGCCCTTGTCACTTCACTGTTTCCATCGGCGTATTGACCTTCGAAAGAACAGTTGCTGATTACACAACCATTAGCCGTAACGGTAATGATATTTTGTGTCTCATTAGCGTTTTGAATGAATGACAGTCCGTCGATTTTTATGTCGTTAGCCGATAAGGTGAATACAGGTGTAGTTCCGGATGTTGTGATAGTTGCATCTCCGGTAAGTGTTACGTTTCGGTCGATTGTGATGGTTTCCGTTATGGTCATATCAGAAGAGATAGCGATGGCTTCAACAGTAGGATCATCCAAAAGACGTTTCAGTTCACTCAGGTCGGACACAGATACTGCATCAGGGACTTCAATACTCTCTTCGTTACCGAACTCATCTTCGACGATGATGTCGATACCTCCTTCGTTGGTGAAGAAGTTACCGATGACAGTGGTGAGTTTGTTTTCAGCTACAGGGATTTTAGAGAGGTTCCGGACGCCGATTTGAGCAGAAGCTGCCGGATCGCTGTAAACGGTCACGTCCACTTCGTGAGCAGAAGTGGGCTCCGTAGCGAAGAAATAGGCATATCCGAGGATATATGCATTTTCTTTGGTTTCACCGCTGACGACGGCATCCTCCTGAGCAGGGATGAATGTGAATGCATTGACCGTCATGTTTCCGTTGGCTTCACCCGTTAGGGCATTGAACGAAGAGGGGACAGAAGCTCCCTTGAAGTCGATTTTCACGCTGGCCGGAGTTTCGGCTTGGCTGACCCCGTTGGAGAGAGCATCCGTAGCGACGAACCGGATCTTGCCGAAGGGTCGTTGGAGCTTGATTCCGGAGATCTGTTTTCCACCGGTTGTGAGGTCGACGTCCACGACTTTATAATAGGCGTCTACTACGTCGTCCGACAATTTTGCCGCATCGACCTTTCCGGTGTAGCTGATGTTACGGAGGTCAGCAGTGTTGTAGTATAAGTCGTCTTGAGTTCCGTTCGTCACGAAGTCGGCCCAGAGGACGAATTTATACTTTTTTGCGAGGAGTCTGGCCGAGAAGCTGGCATTCTCAGAGGCGAAATTTTCCGGAACGATGGAAGAAGCTTCGTATACGACCTCCTCACCGTCGTAGACTTCGAGGGTGTATCTGAGGTCAAACTCGTCGGCGTTGACATTCGTAGCGCCTCCCATGTGAGAGGACCCGTAGGTAGTCAGGCCCGAGGGAAGCCCGGCGGAGAGGGAGACCTCAACTTCACCGCCAACGACCTCTGATTCGAGCTCGTCGCGTTGGCACGAGCCGAAAACCAATGCCATTGAGACCAATGACAGGATAGATAAATAGGTTTTTTTCATAAAGCAGATAGTAAATGATTAGAGTTGAAACAAAAATATCGATTATCTATATCTACTTTTTTATAAAAAGATGACAGTTTTTTTAGAAAAACATCAAGATGATTGAGCAGGTAGTAGCGCAGGTTCGGGTTTTCAAAATTTATTGTTATACATAAAAACAATACCGGTCCAACTGACCGGTATTGTATGTGATTTTGTCGATTTTTATGTGGAACATTATTTATTGTGGCAGAGTCCGTCAGCAAGGAACCCATCCAGCAAATCAAGATTATCATCGGCATAATAATAATCTGTATAATAATCTCCCCATGCTGCATAATAATATGGTGTATTCCCATAAAGCCAGTAAACACCGTTGACAGTCAATGATTCGCCATCCGGACCTTCGATGACTGTATTCACTTCAATGTAGGTTTCTGTTGAAACCTTTTGCCATGAAACGTTCTCGGTTGTAGTTTGGGAGAGTTCAACCTCATTTTGAGTCAATCCGAGTATTCCGCCAACATTGTAAACACCTGCGATATCTGTATTCTCAACCGAACAGTCAATGAAGCGACTGATACCGTTACTGTCTGCTGCCATTCCGATAATACCACCTACTTTTCCGTAACCGTAAATGGTCGAATTTTGAACATGAACGTTTTCAAAGAGCACATCTCCATAGGAGTATCCTGAAACGATACCATAGACATTCCCGCTAAACGTATAAATGTTATCTCGTCTTTTTACATCGGCATTGTCGAATGTTACATTTTTTACTGAAGAACTGACGAGATTGGAGAAAAATCCGTTTCCGTAATCAACGTTGTTTATCGCTGTCATGTTGCTGATGGTATATCCTTGCCCGTCGAAAACGAAGTTATGTGCACTAAAGCAATTCATGGGCACCCAGTTTTCTCCGCTTAGATCGATGTCGGCAGTCAATTTGACGGTTTTTTTGGTCAATATCTTACCCTTGTCGTTTTCATTTGCAATCGAAGCGAGATTCCGTAACTGTCCGGCATTATTGATGTATATGGCATCGTCGCAATTAGTGATCGTTACGGTTCCGTTGCCCCCGCGTTGTCCACCCAGCAGGTCTCCGTATATCGATACATGCGAGGCCGCCATTTCGTTCAATCCGTTGAGCGTTACATTTTCGACCGTACAGTTGTCTATTGTTAATGTGTTTGTAGCCTGAAATCCTTGGAGGCAACCAATGAATTTGCTGACAGTGCGATGTGCCTCCATCATGTAAGCATTTATTTCTGTATTTGTTACGGAACAGTCGGTAATTGTAGCGCTATTGCCGAGGTAACCGATCAAACCGCCGCATTGACCTGATTCGCCCTCTACGTTGGTGGTCGTCACAACTCCTCCGGAGACAGAACAGCCGGTCGCTGTTACATCATTTTCTGCTACAAAGCCCAAGAGTCCTCCGACTTTGTTGATTCCTTCAATAATAGGATTGACAACATTTATATTATTCAATACGATAGAACCGTATGAGCGGCCTATCAGGGCGCCGGCGTAGGCATTGCCACTACCATCATTTACAGCCTTTACGTGAGCATTTTCTAAAGTCAGATTGCTGACACTGACGGTTATCGCATCACAAAACAGTCCGGCAGATTGAGTGTTTGATTCAATACTGTAATTGGCAATTTTGTGATTCTGTCCGTCCAATATGAAATTGCTTGCTCTGGAGATTTTTTCGATGGTTTTCCCCGAGAAATCCAGATCGGTATCCAGAACAACTTTATCATATATGGTATTGCCGTTGTTGCCATTTAACGATTTCGCGAATGCATTGAACGTTTCGGTTGTCGACAGGTGTCGCGTAAATACGGAGGACGCATTTTTCTTTGTGATCGATTCGACTTCTCCGTACACTTCGACATTTCCTCCATTCACTGTTAAGGCCGTTACGTTTGCACCCTCTGAAATCACAAGTGTATTGTCGGCTGTTGTAGCGGTAATGTCGCTGAACGAACCTTTCACGACAGCGCTTCCGTCCGGAAGGTTTATGTCTATCGATATGGGATCGGCTTCATTCTCAATGGTGAGAGTGCCCGTAAATTGTTCGGAATCTTTTGCCTTGAAATAAATCTTATTGGTTGCTCCCTGTGTGAGGATCAAGGTGATGTCTTTTACCTGTTCCGGCAATAAAAAGGTTTCATCGGTCGTAGTTGCAGCTTTTTCCGTGATGGTAAATACGATAGGAGCTTCGATGATCTGTCCTGAAGCATCCGAAACCATTTTATCTAATTCGGCTTGAGCTTCACTCAGAGAAAGAGACTCGACTCCGATAATATCGGGGGCATCAATACTCTCTTCGTTACCGAACTCATCTTCGACGATGATGTCGATACCTCCCTCATTGGTGAAGAAGTTACCGATGACAGTGGTGAGTTTGTTTTCAGCTACAGGGATTTTAGAGAGGTTCCGGACGCCGATTTGAGCAGAAGCTGCCGGATCGCTGTAAACGGTCACGTCCACTTCGTGAGCAGAAGTGGGCTCCGTAGCGAAGAAATAGGCATATCCGAGGATATATGCATTTTCTTTGGTTTCACCGCTGACGACGGCATCCTCCTGAGCAGGGATGAATGTGAATGCATTGACCGTCATGTTTCCGTTGGCTTCACCCGTTAGGGCATTGAACGAAGAGGGGACAGAAGCTCCCTTGAAGTCGATTTTCACGCTGGCCGGAGTTTCGGCTTGGCTGACCCCGTTGGAGAGAGCATCCGTAGCGACGAACCGGATCTTGCCGAAGGGTCGTTGGAGCTTGATTCCGGAGATCTGTTTTCCACCGGTTGTGAGGTCGACGTCCACGACTTTATAATAGGCGTCTACTACGTCGTCCGACAATTTTGCCGCATCGACCTTTCCGGTGTAGCTGATGTTACGGAGGTCAGCAGTGTTGTAGTATAAGTCGTCTTGAGTTCCGTTCGTCACGAAGTCGGCCCAGAGGACGAATTTATACTTTTTTGCGAGGAGTCTGGCCGAGAAGCTGGCATTCTCAGAGGCGAAATTTTCCGGAACGATGGAAGAAGCTTCGTATACGACCTCCTCACCGTCGTAGACTTCGAGGGTGTATCTGAGGTCAAACTCGTCGGCGTTGACATTCGTAGCGCCTCCCATGTGAGAGGACCCGTAGGTAGTCAGGCCCGAGGGAAGCCCGGCGGAGAGGGAGACCTCAACTTCACCGCCAACGACCTCTGATTCGAGCTCGTCGCGTTGGCACGAGCCGAAAACCAATGCCATTGTGGCCAATGACAAGATAGATAAATAGGTTTTTTTTATAAAGCAGATAGTAAATGATTCGAATTGAAACAAAAATATCGATTATCTATATCTGCGTTTTTATGAAAAATTGACAGTTTTTTTAATAAAGTGGTCAAATAGAGTAGAGTACGGATCTTTTCTGACCTAAACGATGCGGCCTGTTTCGTTCGGATTATTAAAAGGTATAGGTGTGAAATTAAAATTGAAACGGGACATACCTGCTTCGGTATATCCCGTCCAACTTTTTCGATAAGTGTATGCTTTAGAGAGGCATATTGCCGTGTTTTTTCGGTGGATTGCTCCGAATTTTGTTGTGGGTCATATCGAGAGCCTGAATCAGTTTGGCACGAGTTTGTCTCGGCAGGATGATCTCGTCGATATATCCCAATTCGGCAGCTTTATACGGATTGGCAAAGTTCGTGCGGTACTCTTCGATTGCCTTTTTCTTCTCCTCTTCGTTCATGTTGCGGTAGAGGATGTTTACGGCACCTTCCGCTCCCATCACGGCGATTTCGGCCGAAGGGTAGGAGAGATTGACGTCCGAACCGGTCTGCTTGCTCGACATGACGATGTAGGCCCCTCCGTAGGCTTTACGCAGAATGAGCGTAATCTTCGGAACGGTAGCTTCGACATAGGCGTAGACAATCTTTGCTCCGTGGCGGATGATTCCGTTGTGCTCTTGCGTACATCCGGGCAGGAATCCCGGAACGTCCTCCAGCGTAATGAGCGGAATGTTGAAGCAGTCACAGAAGCGGATGAACCGGGCCGCTTTGTCCGAGGCGTCGATGTCCAGTACGCCGGCCAAGAAGGCAGGTTGGTTGGCTACGATACCGACAGTCCGTCCGGCCAGTCGTGCGAATCCGATCACCACGTTTTGTGCGAAGTGGGGCATGATTTCGAAGAAGTAGTGGTCGTCCACAACCGATTCGATGATCTCTTTCACATCGTAAGGTACATTGGGATCGGCCGGGATGATCGTGTCGAGCCGTTCATCCTCTCGGTGTATGTCGTCGGAAGTCGGAACGCTCGGGGCATCTTCCATATTGTTCGATGGTAAGAAACTGAACAGTTCGCGGATGCCCATCAGCACCTCCTCTTCGCTGTTGCCCATGAAGTGGGCCACACCGCTTTTGCTGCTGTGGGTATAGGCACCACCGAGCTCCTCTTTAGTGACTACTTCGTGGGTTACGGTCTTCACTACGTCCGGACCGGTGACGAACATGTGGCTCTTTTCGTTGACCATGAAGATGAAGTCGGTCAGGGCGGGGGAGTAGCAGGCACCTCCGGCACAAGGACCCAGAATGGCCGAGATCTGAGGGATTACGCCCGATGCGATGGTATTCTGGAAAAATATGTTGGCATATCCGGTCAGGCTTTCGACCCCTTCCTGAATCCGGGCTCCGCCCGAGTCGTTCAGTGCGATTACGGGTGCTCCGTTCTTGAGGGCCATCGTTTGGATCTTTACGATCTTTGCGGCGTTGGCGCTGCTGAGCGATCCGCCGTATACCGTGAAGTCGTATGCATAGACGAATACCTGCCGTCCGTCGATCTTTCCGTAACCCGAAACCACGCCGTCGCCCGGAATCTTGTGTTTGTCCATTCCGAAGTTCGTGCATCGGTGCGTAACGAATTTGTCGATCTCGACGAAAGTGCCCTTGTCGAGGAGCATCTCGATCCGTTCACGTGCCGTCATTTTACCGGCATCGTGCTGTTTTTGCAGTTTGTCGCTGCCGCCGCCCAGCTCGGCAGCCTTGTTCCGTTGTTCGAAATCCTGATATGTCTGTTCCTTTTCCATAGTTTACTCCTCCGTGTTTTTCAAAATATCCAATTTCATCAGCAGTTGTCCGCTGGCGGCCGAATCGCCTTCCGAGACGAGAATCTCCTTTACGATACAATCTTCCGTTACCTTTAGATAACTTTGCATCTTCATCGCTTCGAAAACGATGACCGTACTGCCTGCCTGTACCATATCTCCGACGCTGACCTCGATCCTGACGACCTTTCCGGGCATCGGGGCGCACAGGTTGTTGTCCTGCCGGGTGTCGTTGCTGCGACGGCTTTGCAGGTATTTTGCCTGTGCATCGACCACGCTTACGTCGAAGGAGCTGAAGAGCCAGTTGACCTTATAGTTTTTTCCGTTTTCTGACCGAAGGACCTCCATGTTGTATGATTTGCCGTTGTGCAGGATCGAACAGCTTCCGTTGTCGGTCATGGTCATATCGACATTGAAAATCTCTCCGTCGATCGATACTTGTACGTTGTTCCCGTTCTTTTCCAACAATTCGATGTCGGCGATACGGTCTCCTATGTGAACTTCCATCTCTGTTTGTCTAAGTTATGTTAAAAGCTTTTGACCCCTTTGCGTTTCCCGTATTCGCGCCAGCGGCTGGTTACGGTCTGTTGCGGGGCGGCCGCGGAGGCTCCTGAATCCTCCATGAATACCATATAATTGACGAAGGCGGCGATCAGGGTCATGTCTTCGGCCTCTTTGTCTTGTGGCGTGTGGGCGGCAACGAGTTCTTCCGCATGCTTCTCGATGAACGAGGTGTTGTAGTCGCCGCGGACGAAATCGTCCACCTGCATGATCGAGTGCAGATAGGTGATGTTGTTTTTGATTCCGGTGATTTTGTATTCGTCCAGAGCCCGGCACATCCGTTCGATGGCAAACTGCCGGTTCGTGGCCCAGACGATCAGTTTGCCGATCATCGGGTCATAATGGATCGGAATCTCGTATTTTTCGTAGACGTAGCTGTCCAGCCGGATACCGATTCCGCTCGGTTCGACGAGCAGTCGGATCTGTCCGGGTGAAGGCATGAAGTTGGCCTCGGTATCTTCCGCGCAGATCCGGCACTCGATGGCGTGTCCGCGCTGCCGGATATCGGACTGTTTATAGCGGAGCGGCTGGCCGTCGGCGATGAAAATCTGCTCCTTGACCAGATCGACACCCACGACCTCTTCGGTAATGGGGTGCTCGACCTGAAGCCGGGTATTCATTTCGAGGAAGAAGTAGTTTCGATCCTTGTCGACAAGGAATTCGATGGTTCCCGCACCGACATACCCTACGGCACTGGCAGCGGCTACGGCATCGCGTCCCATCCGTTCGCGCAATTCAGGTGTAACGAATGGCGACGGGCTCTCTTCAACAATCTTCTGATGGCGTCGTTGTACGGAACACTCGCGCTCGCAGAGGTGGATGACGTTGCCGTAGGTGTCGCCCAAGATCTGGAATTCGATGTGATGGGGCTCCTCGACAAAGCGCTCCACATATACCGTGTCATCTCCGAACGACGACAGTGCTTCGGATTTGGCGGCAAGGTAGGCCTCTTCGACCTCACTCTCGCTGCGGATGAGCCTCATGCCTTTTCCTCCACCTCCTTGCGAAGCCTTGATCATGACGGGGAAACCGACCTTGCGGCACACCTCACGTGCATCCTCCACCGATTCGAGATTCTCGCGGGTTCCGGGAACCACCGGGACACCCGCATCGATCATCTTCTGCCGGGCAGAGATCTTGTCGCCCATTGTTTTGATCGTTTCGGGTCGCGGGCCGATGAAGATGATGCCGGCTTCTTGGCAGCGGCGGGCAAACTCGGCATTTTCCGACAGAAATCCATATCCCGGGTGGATGGCATCCGCTCCGCATTGCCGTGCGGTTTCCAGAATCCGGTCGATGTTCAGGTAGCTTTCGCTCGAGGCTGCCCCGCCGATGCAATAAGCCTCATCGGCATAAAAGACATGTTTCGACGTCCGGTCGGCTTCCGAGAAGACGGCTACCGTCCGGATGTTCATCTCACGGCATGATCGCATGATTCGGATGGCGATCTCACCGCGATTGGCGATCAATATTTTTCCAATCATATTGTTTTCTGAGTTATGTTCTTAATCGGGTTAACTGTTTCGTCCGGTTGTATATCCGGCGTGGAGGATAGCCGAGCAATTTCTTTCAGACATTCGGCGCATAGGCAGTCGACATATTTTTTGCGAAGCCATTCTCTTTGGGTGGGCGAGAGAGTTACGGCCGTGCAGTGACACTTTTCGATCTCGCCGTGGCGACAGACAAAAAGAGCTCCGCAACGTGGACATTTTTTTGTCGTTGCGACATTCCGTATCGTTTTTTCATCATTCAAAAGGAATGAATCCGTGCCGATCGTTTGATTCATTAGCAATAATCTTTCGGTACTCTTTGGTCTGACCCTCGAGACTCTGGAGCAAAAAAACGGAAGCGGCAGGTCTTCTGACTCGTTCCCGTTTCGATGCCTTCCCGGTCGATGGGACCAGTGGCGATGACGTTCGAAACGTTGACGGAACAATACAGCTGCGGGGCAGTCCGGGAATTCCACCCGAGTTCCCTTTTCATCTTTTTCCTCAGAGAGCAGGTCAAGAACCGATCCGCTGCAAAGATAGGCAAAAATCGCTATCGTTCGAATCGGCGTGTGAATAAATAGCGTTGCAAATTGGTCGAAAAGGAGGGCGAATACGAATGTATTTTTTTTGAGAAAGTGTTGATTGGGTGAATATTATTCCCTATCTTTACCTTGGACGCAAAAAATGGTTTTTGTAAAATGTTTTTTGATTTATTTCGGAGAATAGGGCTTCCTAGTGTGTTGTGCTGGGTTTCGAAGGAAGTATAGGGAAGCGGAAAAGCGGAAAAAAAAAGTATAGAATCGCACAACCATAACATTATTTCAAATGTAAATATATCAAAACTTCACCTAAAAACTAAACCAATTATGAGAAAACTTGTATTGTTAAGCCTGATGATCATGTCCGGACTGTTTTGGGCATGTGAAAAAGACGATTCGTCATCGTCGTATGATTTTGCGTTGACCGACTCCGAGCATAAGGCAGTGACTGAGTGGAATATTCTGGTGTCGGGGGGGAATAAGAGCTTGAGTCTGGAAGCTCCCGATGCGTGGACATTGCAGGTCGAATATCTTTCAGGAGGAGAAGGTTGGCTGATTGCAAGTCCGACCAGCGGGAAAGCGGGTGTTACGACATTGAATCTGTCTGTCGGAAGGAATGCGTCATACACGGATGAACGTAAAGCTAATGTGAAGATTACTTGTGGTTCTCAGACCAAAACTTTGACTGTTACACAGAGCGCTCGAGATGGAGTTGTTGTCGAGCCCTTACAACATGAGTTGAACTATCGTGATACCGTAATCATGGTGCATGTAGCGGCCAATATCGGTTATGAGTACCAGATCATTCAATCGGGCGATCCGTGGATTACGGATGTAACCGGAACGGAGAGTAAGGCTGCGATGGAAGAAACCGATTTGTCATTCATGGTGGCAGCGAACAGTCGGAGTAGGGATCGCTCGGCGACGATCGAGTTTGTTGCGGACAACGGGGAGACGGTCGAGGTTGCGATTACTCAAAAAGGACGGCCATTGTCGGATGTCGAGTACTATGCGATGTATGAGGGAACCGATATAATGGGAAATGTACAGTACGTACAGCTCGATGCGGAGACGATCGATGCATGGTTCATGAAATCGACTCCGACGAAGGTACAGAACGAGCCTCACATGTATAACGGAACGGGATGGTGGTATGCCATTCTGGATAATACGGATAACCGCCATTGGGGATCAGAACAGTATGACTTTGCCGAAGGAACTTGGGGTATGCGGTTCAAGGCGACGATTGCCTATGCCGAGTTGTGTCTGAGAGGTTTCGGAGGAGGTGCGGTAACGGCTACGCTGTATGCATGGGATACCGATTATGCAACGACCATCGCTAAAAAACCGATCATGACGGTTCCATATACGGGAGACGGCTCGAATGATTGGTGGTTCTATGTGACGGATAATGCGACCCACCTGCCGGCGGGAGACTATTTGATTCTGTTTGCGGGAGATGCCGGAACCGGAATCTGGGGTACACCCGAAGAGGCAGATGATATTGCGGAGGGATTCCTTAATGGAGAGTCGACGGAGAGATTTATTTCGCTTTCCTATAATGGTGTTTATGCCGAACACGGGACCAGTGGCTTTGCCAGCTACGTAGCACAGGACTATACGGATATTGTGCGGGTTCGTTCAACGGATGGAGGAAAGAGCTGGGGAGCTCCTGTTTCGGTCTACTCTTTGAACAAGGCGAAACTCGATGCGACGTATGAACTGCAGTGGGCCAAGAATATCGTGATTACTCAGGCGTCGAACGGGACCTATTATGCAGCCTTGTCGACCGATGGTGAGAACAAAAAAATAGTGCTCGCATCGTCAGCGACTTACGAAGAGGATTGGACGATAGTGGCGGATAAAGTGGTGTCAGGTGTAACGGTTTCATCGTTGATCGAGGTGGACGGAACACTCTACCTCTATTATATTAAGAATCATAATATCTATGTGGCGACCTCTTCGGTATCGGAGATTAATTTCGTGGAACAGGGATTGGTATATGAGGCTAATGATTGGGTCAAGAATGTTTCGGTAGTTTATGATGCCGCTGCAAAGCAGTTCGTGATGATCTATGCTTTGGATGATCAATTGCACAACTGTATATCGACAGACGGAATAGAGCCGTTTGCCGAGGGGAAGATTATCGTGGAGGAGATGGCGCATACGGGTGTGACCTATGTGGATTATGTGGCGGATGTTCATCGCAACATTCCGTCGTCCAATATATGGGTAGGTTACATTTGCGGAACGGGAGCTTATGCAATGCCTGTTTTTTAGTTGTGATGGTTTTGCGGACGGAGTCCGTTAATGAATAAAAGGAAAGGAGGAAACCGGAAGGTTTCCTCCTTTCCTTTTATTTTGTTAATGGGAATTTAGCTTGAGCGATTGGGGTGAAGGCAAACAGATTCAGGTTGCAGGCTTATTCAGAGATTCCCGGGTAGTGTAAAATAAACTGTGTCACGCATTATTTCCTATTAGAAAACTCATCGGT
>ERZ827150.4244-NODE-4244-length-12820-cov-16.301684_pt1 | contig 12820 bp, 8 predicted proteins | sample MGYA00519779_ERZ827150 | MGnify/ENA primary metagenome ERZ827150 (study PRJEB31778, sample SAMEA3449267) | human gut metagenome | biome: human gut; feature: human-associated habitat; material: faeces | place: United Kingdom | collected 2010/2012 ...
TGATGAAGAGGAACTCGTACTCCATGCCGGGCTTGCCGCCGTAGATGTCGATCTGTGCGGGGAGGTTGGTGCCCGAGTTCTTCTCGTCGATCATCGAGAAAGGTACTACCTGCGAGTAGCGCAGGTTGCGGTCCTTGTATGTCTCATATACGCCGCGGGCGATGCAGGCGGCATCGTCGGCACCCGTATATACATCCTCGCCCTTGTGGGCTATGCAGATGGCCGTACCCGTATCCTGACACGTGGGCAGCTGGCCCTCGGCCGCTACCGTCTGGTTGAGAAGCATGGTGTATGCGACGAACTTGTCGTTGTCCGAGGCTTCGGGATCCTCGAGTATCGATGCGAGCTTAGCAAGGTGTGCCGGACGCAGGTAGAACGATACGTCGGCATAGGCCTCCTTCGAGAGCAGTTCCAAACCTTTGGGGTCTACTTTCAGTATTTTACGTCCGTCGCACTCGACGACCTTAACGTAATCCTTCGTCAGAAGGCGGTACTCGGTGGTATCCTTCTCGATGGGATAGGGTTCCTGATAGATGAAATCAGCCATAGCTTGAGTCTGTTTTATTCGGTTTATGATATTGTTACGTTTGTCTTTACGGCATTATTCCGTTGCACATCAAAATCTTTGCAAAATTATAAAAAAAAGTGCAATTATCCGCTTCGCCAATCTTTTTTCGGCGTGGCCGCCGCGTCTGCCGGGCAGGCTCCCGCGGCAAGGGATGTGCCGTGTGCGGATTATGGCGGGCAATGTGATATGGCGTGGCGTGCGGCATGTGATTTTGCGGGTGATTTTGTCGCGTCGGGATTTGGGCGGTTACGACGATATGCATATTTTTGTAAATGGATACAGTATGTTCGGTGCGTGTGCTGCGTATGCTGCGGCGTGCGTACGGATGTCGAAACTCAAAAACGGAATTGCTTATGGAATCATTGGGCAAGGGCAACATACGCAACATGTTGCGAGATTATCTCTACGGCGAGATCGAGGATTACATCTCGTCATGCCGCGGCATAGGCTGCCCCGAAGGGTGGCGTTTGGAGGTGCGCGGCATAGCTCGGCGGGCATTGGAGCTGCTCTTCACGCACGACGAGGCGGAGATTACCGAGGTCGAGCAGTACGGCACCAGCCTCCGGTTTACATATATCCTGCGCGGCTACGGCATGGGCGAGGCGGCGAACGTCGAGTTCGAGCGCGACGGATACGATTATCTGCGCATACGTTTCTCGGTGCTGCGCGACGGCCGCGTCTCGACGATGGCGACCTATGAACGTCAGGACGGCGATGTGTCGCTCAGCTACCGTCGCCAGAACGGTGAGTTTGTATATGTAAGGGGTGATGCGGAGACGGCAATCTCCGGCATATCTGTTGTATAGGCTGTATAAGTTGTGCTTATGGCGCGATAGGTAAAAACGATGCAGCGATTCGATTTTTGTCGAACAACGCATCGTTTTATTGTTTATTTTTGCATCAAAGAAAAAACGATAAGCAAAACTTATAAAAAATTACAGCTATGTTGAGTAAGAAGATGCACGATGCGCTCAATGCGCAGATCAATGCCGAGATGTGGTCGGCCTATTTGTATCTTTCGATGTCGATGGATGCCGCCGACAAGGGTCTCAAGGGTGTGGCCAACTGGTTTGCCGTACAGTACAGGGAGGAGCAGGACCACGCACAGATACTGATAAACTACCTGCTTTCGCGCGGTGCGCGCGTGGAGCTGGCGCCCATAGCGGCTGTCACGACGTCGTGGGCCTCGCCTCTGGAGATGTTCGAGGATACGCTCTCGCACGAGAAGGAGGTTACGGCCATGATCAACGACCTGTGTGGCATTGCCGAGGCCGACAGCGACCGCGCTTCGTCGAACATGCTGGTATGGTTTGTCGACGAGCAGGTCGAGGAGGAGCAGACCGCCGCGGATATTATCGGCGAGCTTAAGATGATCGGTGAGGACAAGCTGGGTCTCTACATGATCGACAAGGAACTGGGCGCCCGTACATACGAGGTTGCCGAGCCTCTGGCTTCAAAGGCATAACGAGCCGAGACTATTCGCAGGCAGATGAAAGACTCCGCATTCCGGAAGGTATGCGGAGTCTTTTTGTCTTCTTGCGTTGCCGTGCGCTTGCGGCTTTTCGTGTCAGATGGAAGGCTCGCCTGCTCGTGTGCCATTTGCGATTGGCGTGGCGCACGGCCGTTGCGTCACAGCAGCCCGAGGTTGCAGACGAAGATGTAGATAAGCAGCAGCGGGGTGATGTATCGCAGCGTAAAGCGCAGCAGCGGGAAGGCCCGGCCGCGAAGCTCGCCGTAATTTGTCATCTCGCCCCGCAGGAACGCCGGTTTCATGTACCAAGCGGCGAAGATGCAGGTGAACAGGCCGCCCAGCGGCATGAGTATGTTGGCTGTGGTGTAGTCGAATATCTCGAAGAAGGATATATCCTCGAGGTGCAGCCACGATCCGATGTTGATGTCGAAGGTGAATGCGAGCGTCAGGGCGCAGAGCGCTACCGAGAGCGCCGAGGTAAGACGTGTGGCATTCTTGCGTGAGAGCTTGTGCTCCTCGGCGAAGTATGCCGTCAGCACCTCGTGGAACGATATCGTGGATGTAAGCGATGCGAGCGTCAGCAATATGAAGAACACGGCTGACCAGAGCGCCGCGAAGGGCATGCCCTTGAATATCTCGGGCAGGGTGACGAATATGAGCGAGGCCCCCTCCGTCGGTTCGAGCCCCGCACTGAAGACGGCGGGGAATATGACCAGACCTGCCAGCACGGCCACGAGCAGCGTCAGCAGCGATACGCTGAATGCGGTTGTGGTGAGGTTGTTGTCGCGTTTGAAGTAGGATGCGTATGTGACCATGCAGCCCATGCCTACCGAGAGCGAGAAGAATGCCTGCCCGATGGCCGTGAATATGGTTTGCGGGGCGAATGCCTCGCTGAAGTCGGGCTTCAGGAAGAAACGGTATCCCTCGGCGGCGCCGGGCATGAATGCCACGCGTACGGCCATGACGATGAGGATTATGAAGAGTGCGGGCATCATCACCTTGGCGGCCTTCTCGATACCTTTCTCCACGCCGCGGATGATGATCATGTGCGTGAGCAGTATGAATACGACGGTATATATTGCCTGTCGCGGGGATGCTTGGAAGGCATCGAATTGTGCGGTGAAACTCTCGGTGGAGGTGTAGAGCGGGCCGAAGAGTGAGCTTACGAGATATTCGAGCGACCATCCGGCCACGATGTAGTAGTATCCCGATATGAAGAGTGCGGCCAGCGCACCGTTGTATCCGACCCATTTCCAGCGTTTCGACAGGGAGCGGAAAGCACCTACGGCATTGAGGTGAGTCTTTCGGCCCACGGCGAACTCGGCGAGCATGACGGGTATGCCCACCACGAATACGCAAAGCAGATATACCAGCAGGAATGCGGCGCCGCCGTGCTCGCCGGCCATGTAGGGGAAGCGCCAGATGCTTCCCAAACCTATCGCGCTGCCCGCGGCGACGAGTATAGCGCTTATCTTGCCTCCGAAGGAGGCTCTCGATCCTTCGCTCATATATGTTGGGAGTGTGAAATTGCCGGTCCGCAAACCGACGGTCACAAATATAGCAAAAGTCGGGCGCAAAGTCTCACGCGCAGGGCGTAATTTTGTCCCGCGGTCTGCGATATTCATCATATATGCAGAAAATGGGGCATTTTGCCTTCATGTCCGTCCTCTGATGGATATCTTTTCATGAGTATTGCGTTGTTGCAGAGGCTGTGTCTATTATTTATATTGGTTGATGTCTCGATTGCGGGGCGTCTGCCGGCCATTCGTGCCGATTGTTCACATTGATCGTGTGTGTCGACTTTTGTCCCCGATTTTTTTGTGAGGATTTTTTACATCGGATCTTTGCGCGGGGTGGGGCATGCGCCGATAATATTTTCCACAGGACGAGGTGTAATGTGCTGCCATAAAAAAACTCCCCGCAATCAACGTTGCGGGGAGGGTGTATAGCGATACACGGCGGACGAGCCGCTGCGTGAGGTCACCTTATAGGATAGATATGTGTGCGGATAGGATAGATATGTATGCGGGTCGGGTCTTAAATGGGACGGGAGAGGGCTGTCCGCCGTTTTACCCTGTAATCTCTTCTCCTTGCATCCAAAAGCGTTGTGCGGCTATCGTAACCTCCTTATCTGCGTCCAATGAATTGCATATGATCGTTTGTATCCAGATGTTTTTCGTCCAAAAGAATTTTCGTTTACCCGATTGCATCCATTGCCGCCCGAACGCTATGCGGAGCCCTCTCCTTGTCCCGTGTCTCTATTTATCTGTTGCTTTATATGTTTGTTTGTATCGTGAATCTCTTATCTTGTTTTTCATCTCTTGCCGTATGCCTATTTAGCCTTGCCTCTATTCCATACACATACCTCTATGTCATACCCATGCCTCCATGTATATACTTTACGGAGTTTTTCATTCTTCCCGTGCCGTACCGTTCACTGTTTTTGTATCAGCCCCTTTTGCCGCATGTTCGTTATCCGGCCCCGTCGGTCGGGGAAGGGGAGCGAAGAGTGATACCGATCCTTTCCGATAAATCTACAACTTCTCTCTGTATGTTTCTACGTCCAAAATAGTACCTCAATCATCCTTCCATGTCATGAATTGCATTCTGTGGCACCATCTCTCCGCATCCCCATTATATATAATTATTATGCTTGGTAGGGTCAACCCCAAATCTATTATATTCTTACCATCAAATCCTTTTTCTCTCTCCTTGTTCTCTGTTCTCTCCTCGCTCTCTCCTTGCTCTCTCCTCGTCTCCTCCTTGCTCTCTCCTCGCCCCTCTCCCTTCTTCTCTCACGTCCTCTTTCTATCCCTCTCATCCTCATTCACACCCTCTCGCCCTCGGTTCCTCAGCATTTTCCCTCTCTGCCCTCGGGCGGTAAGACGACGTTATTTGTCGGGGAGCTTGGCGGTGTATTGCCAGCTGCGGAAGTTGTGTTCGTCGTCGACGGTGAGTTCGTGGGAGTTGAACCACTCGACGAAGGCGCGCCACTGCTCTTTGTTGTCGGCACACCACTCATTGAAGGCTTCGGGGTCGCTCCCGCGCAGGATCCAACGGCTGTATGCCTCCATGTGTCCCGCCTGCTTGATCTGGCGCTGGCGGTCGAATAGCAGGTTGGGATATACGTATCCGTAGTCGTTTGGTTCGGAGAAGTATTCGTCGACGAAGATGTCGCGTATGCGGCAGAGATTGTCGACCGAGAATGGCGGCAGCCCCACCTTGACTACGGCATTGCCCAGCGTGGGCTCATATACGGCCACGCCGTACGGGAAGCGCATCACCTTGAGGGTCTCGTCGTACCATATCGAGTTGTTTTCCGAGAAACTTATGTATATGAGATCCTGCCCGCGGTCGTTCTTCTCGTGCCAGATGTTCGAGTCGTATGCCTCGGCCAGCAGACGGCTCACCTCCATGTTCTGTTCGCCGTTGCACACCATATTCATATATATCTCGCCATAGATCATCCCCCAGACCGACTCGGGCGAGCTGAGGTATATTCCGGCGGCACGCCAGTAGTTGTCGGGATACGAGGGGTCGAGCTCTATGCCGCGCTCGAAGTACATGAGGGCCTCGTCGTAGCGTTTGTCCTTGAATGCGAGGGCGCCGAGCTCCATGTGCAGGGCTCCCGAGTGGGGGAATGCCTTGAGGCCGCGGCGGTATATCTTCTCGGCCTTTCGGTCGTTTCCGCGGCCGGCGTAGCTGTTGCCCCATACCTGATAGAGCCGGTCGTCGACAGACATGTCGCGTGAGAGGCGGCTGAAGATACGTCCGGCACGGGTATAATCCTCCTGAAGGTAGTAGGCATATCCTAACTCGTAGTTGGTGAGGTAGCTCTGCGAATACGACGAGAGGGCCCTGCCGAATACCTCCATGCTCTTTGCCACCTCGATGTTGTCCATCATCTCGGAGGCGTCGTAAATCCTGTTGACCTCGGTCTGCGCGAGTGCCGGCACCGTCCACAGGAGAAATACTGCTGTAAGTAGTCGAACGGTTTTCATAGGCCTGCTGCTTTTATTATCACATAACAAATATAATAAAAAAAACAACAAGAACCTATTTTGATGTAATATTTTTGATTAAATATATCGCGCGAAGCGTTTTTTTTTTCTATTTGTGCCCGAGTTCCGCCAAAAATGCCTCTATCTCCTCCATCTGCGTGGCCCAGCTGGTGGCCAGACGTACGATCTGCGTGCCGTCGGCGAGTTTCTCCCACGGGCTGAATGTGGCAACGGCGGAGAGAGTCTGGAGACTCTGGGGGTCGAGCCGCAGGAATATCTGGTTGGTGATGGGCTGGAATGCCGTGCGGAAGCCCGCTGCCGCGAGGCCGTCGGCCAGACGTGCGGCCGTGTCGATGGCCTCGCGTGCGATGTCGAGGTAGAGCCCGTCGGTGAAGAGCGTGTCGAACTGTACGCCGAGGACCCAACCCTTGGCCAGCAGGGCGCCCTGCTGCTTGATGGTGGTGAAGAGGTGGGGTATGAGGCCCGCACGGGGTATGACGACGGCCTCGCCCAGCAGGGCGCCGCACTTGGTGCCGCCGATATAGAATATGTCGCACAGGCGTGCTATGTCGCGCAGGGTCATGTCGCATGCCGGTGCTGCGAGAGCATATCCCAGACGCGCACCGTCCATATATAGCGGTATCGAGCGGCTGCGGCATACGCGGCTCAGCGCCTCCAGCTCGTCGAGCGTGTAGAGGGTTCCGTACTCCGTCGGTTGTGATATGTATACCATGCCGGGCCATACCATGTGGTCGCGGTTGCCGTCGGCGCGAAAGTCGTCGATATATCGTGCGACGGTCTCGGCGCAGAGTTTGCCGTCGGTGTGGGGCAGGGGAAGGACCTTGTGTCCCGTAGCCTCGACGGCGCCCGCCTCGTGGATGTTTATATGTCCCGTATCGGCCGCCACAGCGCCCTCGAAGGGGCGCAGCAGAGCCTTGATCATGGTGGCGTTGGTCTGGGTGCCGCCCGTAAGCAGGTGAACCTCGGCCCCGGGCGCACCGCACGCTTCGCGTATGCGGGCCCGCGCCGAGTCACATATAGAGTCACAGCCGTAGCCGTCGTGTTTGTCGAAATTGATGGCGGTCAGGCGCTCCAGTATCGCGGGATGCGCACCCTCCATGTAGTCGCTGTCGAAATGGTACATCTTTCGTAAATCTTTTATTGTATATATACCTTGTCGTTACATTGTATGCGGTATGTTATGCCGCCGGCCGCGCGAGTCCTACCTGCCGCTCATGGGCCGCATGCCGGATCCCTCCGATGGAGGTACCGAATCCTCCGCCACGGCCCATGTGAGGCAGGGGCGGTTGCCCATCGTGAGCTCCAGTGTGCCGCCCGCCATCAGATCCTCGTGCGAGAAGTAGCTCTTGTCGTAGGGTTTGCCGTTCAGGCGCGCCGACTGTATGTACTTGTTGTCGGCCGAGTTGTTGCGGGCGATAAGGGTGAAGGTCTTGCCGTTGTCGAGGTGTATGGTGACGCGGTCGAATATCGGGCTGCCGATGACGTAGTAGGGCATGCCTGCCGTCACGGGATAGAACCCCATGGCCGAGAAGACGTAGAAGGCCGACATTCCGCCGCCGTCCTCGTCGCCACAGATGCCCATCAGGTCGTTGCGGAACCAACTCTCCATAAGCATGCGGATACGTTTCTGCGTCTGCCACGGGCGGCGGGCATAATTGTAGAGGTAGGGTATGTGGAAGCTCGGCTCGTTGCCCATGACATATTGTCCGACATTGCCCGACGAGTCGGGCAGCTTCGAGTAGTATTGCCACTTGGATGTGTGCAGCCCCTCGGCGAAGAGGCGGTCGAGCTTGTCGGCAAATGGCTTCTCCCCGCCGAAGAGGGCGATGAGGTCGGCGATGTTGTGGTGTACGTCCCAGATGTATGTCCACGCGTTGTTCTCGTCATAGTAGTCGCGTGCGCCCAGACCGCCGGAGAAGATGTAGTCGAATGGCTCGATGAACTCGCCGGCGGCATCCTTCGGATGGAAGAATCCCGTCTGGCGGTTGAAGAGGTTGCGGTAGTTGAAGCTGCGGTCGAGATGGAAGTCATACTCCTCGCTGCGGCCGAGATGCTGCGCCAGACGCGAGATGCACCAGTCGTCGTACGATGCTGCCAGCGTCACGGCCACGGCCTGACGGCGTTCGCCTCCCGTGACGGCGGCGACGCTCTCCTGCTCGCCCGGGTGCAGGGCGGGGAACCAGCCGTTGGCGTGGTAGAAGTCGTCGAGTTCGGTCTTGGGGGCGCGCACCCACGGTATCATGGTCTCGCTGAGAACCGTATGGCGGATACCCTCATAGGCGCGCTCCACATCGAAGTCAAGCCCCTTGCAGAGGGCGTCGGCAAAGACGGCGGCCGAGTGGTTGCCGTTCATGCAGTGGGCGTCGCCGAAGATGCAGGGAAATGTGGGCATCCATCCCGACTGCTCGTACATGCGTATGTAGGATGCGATCTTCTGCTGCTCGGCCTCCGGGTCGAGGATCGTCTGCAGCGGATGCAGGGCGTGGTACGTATCCCACACCCAGTCGTCGGTCCAGAATGGTGTCCCCTCGTCGTCATGCACCTTGCCGTCGAAGGCGCTGAAGTAACGTCCGTCCTCCGATATGCATACCATACGTTCATGGCAGCGGTAGAGGGCCGTATAGAAGGTTATCTGCTGGTCCTCGGTGCCGCCCTCGACATCGATGCGGCCCAAAACGTTGTTCCATGCCGTGCGGGCGTCGCGCTCCATGGCGTCCATATCCCAAGAGCCGATCTGCTCGCGCAGGTTGCGCTCCGCCTGCTCGACGTCGATGTACGATATGCCGTAGCGGGCCTTGATGCACTGCGTGCTCTCGGCAAAGCGGGCGCTGTTGACATCGGCCGCAGACGCGGCGAAGGCTTCGGGTGCGGAGTCAAACTCCAGATAGAAGTATTGTTTTATGCCGCGGTAGTTGTCATATCCCCACATGGCGTTGCCCTCGCCGTGGATCTCGCCGCCGGAGGATGCGATCTGTATGTACCGGCCTCCCGGCTGCTCGAACGTGCATGAGAAGATCGCGGCCTTGGCTGCAGGCACGAAGTCGGTGACGATGCCGTAGTCGTCAAGATAGACCGTATAGCGTGCGGGCGTGGAGTGCTCCTGATCGTAGCGGTAGCTCATGTTGCGCGTCAGGCCCTCGGCCGCGCCGCAGTAGGGCATCATCATCAGCACGCTGCCGTTGCGGTGTGAGGGGACGTTGAGCGGCAGGCCCCCCATGCGGTCCGTGGTGAACTCGTTGTGGTCGGGGATCATGCGCAGCATCGAGTTGGGCAGGTGCGTCGTCGGATAGGTCGGTACGAGCAGGTGGCTTATGTTGCCGATACGGGTATTTACGTAGTCGACCTTTTCACGGTCGGGACCGCACGCTGCGGCGAGCAGCGTCAGCGAAGCGACAGCCGTTACAATAATACGGCCGCCGACGGTTGAGGCTTTTGTTTCATTCATGTCAGGTAGGGTGTGTAGTGAAAAAGCGGCGGCGCATGTGGCGCCACCGCTTACAAAATTAACACTTTTTCGTCGATCCGCACCCCTTTGCGGCGGGTTTTTCGCCCGTAAGGCGTGCGATATGCCATGACACTACCGTATCTCGACGTCGATGACGGGCTGGCTCTTCTGCTCGTCGAGCGGCTCGCTGCGGTAGGTTATCGTGCCGAAGTCTATCTGTGCAAGGTCTATACAGCGTATGGCGCTGTTGTACATGGTACGGTAATAGATCTTGCGGGCGGCGATGTCGGTGGCCGAGGTCCATTGTGTGGCGCTCGGTATGTCGGCCGGGATCTTGCCCGCGGCGAACTCCGTGCCTATGGGTATGTCGAAGTTGCTGAGTATCTGGAAACCCTGCATTACGGCCTCGAGGGTTGTGTTTCGCGGCGGCGCCGTCACCTGATAGAATGCCGCGCGCACGAACCGCGACGGGGGCGTCACGTCACCCGGGATGCCGAGCATGCCGCTGCCGGCGCCGAAGGGTGCCAGACGTACCGCGCCGAACTCCTTGTCGGGGGCGGCGCCGGCGTAGAGGTTGACGTAGTTGTTGAGGTTGGTCATCTGCCACTCGTATCCCGGGGAGTTTGTCAGCACGCCCAGCCGGCTGTCGAAGAACTGCATGTGTCCGTCGACTATCTCGAGCACCACCTGCCGTCCCGTGGCATCGGTTATGCGCCAGTGTACGGTCGAGGCGCGGGGGTCGAGCCCTACGACGTGGATGCCGCGCAGGGCCCGCATGACCTCGTCGACGGTGGCATATCCGCCGAGCATCCACGCCACGAGCTGCAGGTCGGCCACCGACGAGGATGCCAGCGCGGGGTCGTACTCCTCATATCGCCCGTAGTCGGGGAAGTAGAATAGTCCGGCCGAGAGGCCCGCCTCGTTTATGCCCTCGGCGACGAACTGCTCCATCTCGACGGCGAGTCCCACATATCCGTACCGAGACGGCATGAGCATGCCCTTCTTCTGGTCGGGGAGCATCGAGTGCTGGCGGTATCCGCGCGGCACCACGACGTAACGGCTGTTGAGGTCGCTGCCGCCCCACTCGATGGTGCGGGCCACGACCGTGCCGCGGTCGGGCACGCGGAGCGTGATGCCCGTGCAGGCGTCGGTCTGCAGGGCGGCGGCAAGAACAGCCGCAAGCGTGAGGATGATGATCTTTTTCATAGTGTCGATTTTATATAGTCTGTTTTTTGTCCGTGTGTCCTGTTCTTTGTCCGAGTGTCGGTCTCGGCGCGGCAACTGCATGAATACAATTCGAATATACGTAAAAAATCCCATACGCAGCGGTTTATGCGTATTTTTGCTGCAAAGAGGCCGTGCCTATCTGTGAAATGTATGGCAAAAAACGCGCCGCCGACCGTATCTGCGACGTGAATATGATTGCATGAGAGTGCCGCGGGGGTGATTTTTCCGAGAGGAGGAGCCGCTGTTGTGGAATCGAAAAGTCGGTGTGCGGCAATAAAAAACATCCGCAATGATGTTGCGGATGCTCGGGTTTCGAGAGCCGAATCCGAGACTTGAACTCGGGACCCCTTCATTACGAGTGAAGTGCTCTGTGAATGAATGATCTGATGCTCAATGTATAACAATATGGTTGTAATTGTGAGACGGTAATAATCGTTTGGTCCTCATTAATCGTTGTTTTTATTAATTGCAGAGAACGATGGTTTATAAACTAAGCCGGAACAGGTAATCTTTGTTTTGTCTTGACTTAATTGAGATTGCGGCTATATTACTTGGTAAATGGGTGAACGATATTGAAGTTCTGTCCTTTTCTAAATCTATATCCCATAGATGCAATCTTATTAAAATCGCTAATTGAGAAATCCGGGAATTGAATCTGTGAATTATCATGTTCATAATTGCTAATATCTCTTGTGACGACTTCTCCTGTTTGATGATTGATAGTTTTGATGGTTTCTAGCATTCCATTGTCATATTGCCATTCGTGTGTGATATAAGATGATCCATTGTTAAGAAATACTTTACATTTCCATGTACCATCTGCTTTCCCAGATTCATTAAAATATGCATATAATTTTTTATAACCATCTGGATAAAATCTTGTTATTTGAAGAGAGTCTGCTAATTGGTTGTTCTTGAATTGGCAGTTGATGTGAACTCTTTTGATATTACCTTCCGTTTCCATAAACTCATATTCAAATGGACCATTTAGCATTCCGCCATACATGTGGCTTTTGGTGATGTGCTTACCTATATTATCGCTAAATGTAAGTCCATTATCGTCTCCATATCCAATGTATTCTTCAACCCATTCTCCGCTTTTTCCATCAAGATTGAAATCGCCTCTTAATGAATAAGGTCTATCTTGTCCAATTAATTTTACCTTGTTTGTATGAAATTTGAATGTTCCGTGATATATGCGACTTTCTTCGTTTGGTAATTCTATATATTCATATTGGCATTCTCCGATACAAGATATTCCATCAATTTCCATTGGATAATTACCGCTATATACTTTTTTGATAGTAGATATGATTTCTCCTGTGGCATTATCTTTTAAGAATACGGTGTCTTGCTGTTGTGCCCAAGAAAAAGTTGGGATTAAAATTGCGAATGCGTAAAGTATGTGTTTCATGATATGGTTGATTTTAATAAATTGATATTGATTGACGCCTATATACTGTAAGGACCGATATTTATCATATTCCCATAGCTAGGAATTTTTTTAGAGTTTTATTGTTAAAAAGAAGATAGATGATTATGCGTGTCATGGTAGGAAAACTACTCCATGAGCATGGTTAACTCATGTTTTTTTCTTTTGAAATAAGGATCTACAATAACATTTCATGATAAACGTTTTTTTTTGACCGTATCAACTCCTTATGCGGCGGATTAATAAAAAAGAAAGGGTGGAACTGTTCTTCCCTAAATCAAAGGGAAATAAGTGAGCTTCCGGTTGGGCCGTGCTGAATATGTCTTAGGTCAGAGGCTCGGCTGCAGGTAAAGTTAAACGAGAGGAGTTCGGAAAAGGATTCCTCTCGTTTTTGTGTTGTAATATGAATGTCGCTTCCCTTCAGTACGAATTGTGACAGACGGAATAGCGGATATGTCTTTTCCTAAAATACCTTTCAATTCGATGTGAAAACGAATCTATATAGAATACGATTTTTATGATTTCAAGGAGAAAAATCACTATAAAAAGGGGTATTTTAAGACTAAATACGGTATTTGTTATTAATATATACCTAAATCGGGTAGTGTTTCAAAAAGTGTGTCTGGGGAGGTGCCTTCAGATTCCTTAGATATGC
>ERZ827150.4248-NODE-4248-length-12806-cov-8.298879_pt1 | contig 12806 bp, 10 predicted proteins | sample MGYA00519779_ERZ827150 | MGnify/ENA primary metagenome ERZ827150 (study PRJEB31778, sample SAMEA3449267) | human gut metagenome | biome: human gut; feature: human-associated habitat; material: faeces | place: United Kingdom | collected 2010/2012 ...
ACAAGCAGTTGATCTGGATCGCCGCCATCTCTCTGGTGGTGGGCGGCATCGGCGTGATGAACATCATGCTGGTGTCGGTGACGGAGCGTACCCGCGAGATCGGCCTGAAGATCGCCATCGGCGCCCAGCAGAGCCGGATCCGCTGGCAGTTCCTGACGGAGGCGGCGGTGCTGACCAGCATGGGCGGCATACTGGGCGTGGGCTGCGGCATCGGCCTTGCGGAGATGATGTCCCATGTGATGAGCACGCCGGTGGCCATCAGCGTACCGGCCTGCATCATCGCCGTGGCCTTCTCCATGTGCATCGGCGTGGTGTTCGGCTTCGTACCGGCGGTGAAGGCCTCCAAGCTCAACCCCATCGAGGCGCTGCGCCGCGAATAAAAAACACACAAAAAAGAAAGACCTGCCCGGCAGGTCTTTCTTTCTTGCTTTTTTCAGCGGGTGGTGGGCGGCGGTGCGTTCCAGCCGTCGGGGAAGTTGGCCAGCACCCAGCGGCGGGTGTGGTCGATAAAGGCGCGGGTACTGTTGGACAGGGCGTTTTTGTCCTTGACACAGACGCCAATGTTCCGGTAGAAGGGCTGGGGCAGAGAACAGGCCACCAGCGGGTAGGCACAGCGGTAGAGCATCAGCTCCTCCATGATGCTGATGCCCAGCCCGTTGGACACCATGGCCAGAATGGTCTGGTCCTGCTGGACGGTGTACTGGATCTTCGGCGTGATGCCCAGCGTGTCGAACACGGCCTGTATCTCATAGTCGTCCCCCTCGTCCAGCAGGATCAGGGGGTACTTCTCCAGTGCCTCCGGCGGGAAGGGGTCAGCGCCGGCCAGCGGGTGTCCGCAGGGGACGATGACCTTCCACTGATCCTGCTGCAAAAGCCAGCAGTCCAGATACTTTTCCGCCGGGGCGGGCAGGCTGATAAAGCCGCAGTCCGCCTGCCCGTTGAGTATCCAGTCGCTGATCTCATTGTTGAAGTTGGAGGGCAGCAGCTCAAATTCGATGCGGGGGTACAGCTCCTGAAATGTCTTGAGAATGTTAGGCAGCCACTTTTCCGATACGCTGGTGAAGGTGGCGACCTTCACCAGACCGGTTTCCATCCCTCGCAGGTCGGCGGCCCGCTGCTCCAGCTGGTGCTGCATGGCGCACATCTTCTCAAAATAGGGCATCAGCGCCCGGCCATCCGCCGTGGGGGTGACACCGCCGTGGCTGCGGATGAGCAGGGACACGCCCAGCTCCTCCTCCAGCGAGTTGATGGCATGGCTGATGCCGGACTGGGTAAAGCTCAGCTCCCGCGCCGCCGCTGTAAAGCTGCCGCGCTCCACCGTTTTCAAAAAGATCTGGTATTTTGCCACGCTCATGCGCCCACGCTCCTCTCTTTGCGCCAGTATACCACATCGTGCTGTGCGGTGCAAAGTATTTTTCATGATTTCGATGAATATGATGCGTTTTACAAATTGAATATTGTGTGATACAGTAAAGATACATTAAAGAGACGTTAAGAATTCAACAGAAAAGGAGGCGCTGAAGCATGGGTCCGAATATTATGTTGGCAGCTCTGGCCGGTCTTCTTCTGGTGGTCGGCATCGTCAGCAGAGTCACAGACAAATAAAACTTTTCTTTTCCCTGTTATGCATAATCCCGCCCGGAGGGACCTCCCCAAGCCTCCGGCACGACAGTCCCGCGCAGTGCGCGGGGCTGTCGCTTTTTCCGGGGCGGTACGGCAGAAAAGAAAAGCTTCCTATATCATTCTGTGTTTTCTTGTGGTATAATCGCCGCAGAATGGCTGCCGCATAAGGCGGCCGCAAAGAAAAAAGAGGTATCGGGACATGACACAGAAAAAGACGCATACGCTGTCACTGCTGGCGGCACTGACCTCCGCCGTGATCTTCGGCATGAGCTTTATGTTCTCCAAGCTGGCGCTGGAGGTTGCGGCGCCTACGGTGCTGCTGGCCTTTCGGTTCACCGTGGCGGTGGCGGCCATGTCGCTGGTCATCTTAGTCAATGCGCTGGTGGGTAAGCTCCGGGGGCGGCCGCTGTTCGCCTTTTCCCTGCGGGGCAAGCCGGTGTATAAGCTGGTGCTGCTGGGCATCGTGCAGCCGGTGGCGTATTTTATCTTCGAGAACTACGGTATCCTGTACACCTCCTCGGCGGTGGCGGGTACCATCATCGCCGCCGTGCCGGTGTGCTGCATCCTCATGGATGTGCTGGTACTCCACGAGCGGGTGACGCTGAAGCAGGTGCTATGCGCGCTGGGCGCCATCGGCGGCGTGGCGCTGATCTCCGTGGGCGGCGCCATGATGGTCTCCGCGCTGGGTATGCTGTTTCTGGTGCTGACCATGCTCAGCGATACGCTGTACTACGGCATCAGCCACAACGCCGCCAAGCGTTTTACCCCCTTTGAGATGACCTACGTCATGTTTATCGTGGGCATGGTGGTGTTCATCCCGGTGGGACTGGTCTATGCCGGCGGGCTGCACAGCCCCCTCATCACCGGGCCCATGCACGACGGCGGCTTCTGGGTAGCGGTGCTGTATCTGGGGCTTTTGTCCTCGGTGCTGGCCTACGGTCTGCTGAACTTCGCCAACAGCCATCTGTCCGTGTCGGAGACGTCGCTGTTTTCCAACGTGACAACGGTGGTATCGGTGCTGGCGGGCGTGGTGCTGCTGAAGGAGCCGTTCAGCGTGTGGCAGATGCTGGGCGTGGCGGTGATCCTGGTCTGCGTATTCGTCGCCAACGTATCCGGCGGCAAGGAATCCTGAGGAAGCCTGACGATTTTTACAGGAGGTGCTGCGATGTATAAGAACGAGACGCGCTATGCGCTGATAAACGGCGTCCTGCTGGACGGGACGCGGGATATGACCCCCCAGACCGGCAAGGTCGTCTGTGTGGAGGGCGGTAAGATCGCCGCCGTCACGGAAGGCCCTGTACCCGCCGGGTATGAGCCGGTGGATCTGGCGGGACGGTACATCCTGCCGGGGCTGATCAACCTGCACGTACACCTGCCGGCCTCCGGCAAGCCGAAGAAGAAGCCCTCCGACCCGAAGAAGCTGGTGAAGCTCATCACCTCCAACGGCCTTATGCGCCGGGTGGGTGTCAAGCTCTGCGAGAGCTACGCCAGAACGGAGCTGCTCAGCGGCGTTACCACCATCCGTACCGTGGGCGGCGTGGCGGACTTTGACACCATCATCCGCGAGAAGGCGGCGGCAGGCGAGATCCTCAGCCCCCGGGTGGTGGCCTCCAATATGGCGGTATCCGTACCGGGCGGCCACATGGCCGGCTCGCTGGCCTATGAGGCACGGACGCCGGAGGAGGCAGCGGCCTACGTGGAGCGGATCGCGGCGGAAAAGCCCGACCTCATCAAGCTGATGATCACCGGCGGCGTGATGGACGCCGAGGTGGTGGGCGAGCCGGGCGTCCTGCGGATGGAGCCGCTGCTGGTGAAGGCCGCCTGCGACAGAGCCCACGGGCTGGGCATGAAGGTGGCCGCCCATGTGGAGAGCCCGGAGGGTGTCCGGGTGGCGCTGGAGAACGGCGTGGACTCCATCGAGCACGGCGCCAAGCCGGATGAGGAGATCCTGCGCCTGCTCAGGGAGCACGGCGCGTTTCAGGTGGCTACCCTCTCCCCTGCCATCCCCTATGCGCTGTTTGACCGCAGTGTCTCCCATGCCACCTACGAGCAGCAGGAGAACGGCAAGGTGGTGCTGGAGGGTGTGATCGCCATGGCCCGGGCGTGTCTGGAAAACGACATCCCCGTGGGACTCGGCACCGATACCGGCTGCCCCTACGTCACCCACTACGATATGTGGCGGGAGCTGTGCTACTTTGTGAAATACTGCGGCGTGACGCCCGCCTTCGCACTGCACAGCGCCACGCTGCTCAACGCCCGGCTGGCGGGCATCGACAGCGTCACCGGCTCCGTGGAGGCGGGGAAGGCCGCCGATCTCATCGTGTGCGACCGGGATCCGCTGGCCGACCTGTCGGTGCTGCGGAGCCTGCACATGGTCATCAAGGACGGCGTCCGCATCGAGCATCCTACTGTAAAGAAGCTGCCGGAGGTGGAGCGGGAGCTGGATAAATTCCTGTGAGATGCACCGCGTATGCAAGAAGTGAAAACGGGACGACCCCATCGGGTCGTCCCGTTTTCTATTGCTCCGATATAGTCCTTACAGCGCTAATTCCTTCAGCACGCCGTGGCACTTGGCGTTGGCGGCAAACACCGACGAGGGGTGCAGCACGTCCAGCGGCGTATCCGCCAACGTGGTGACGGTGCCGCCGGCCTCCGCCACGATCAGACTGCCGGCAGCGTAGTCCCACGGGGACAGACGGCACTCGTAGAACAGCTCCACCCGTCCGGCTGCCACCTGACACAGATCCAGCGCCGCCGCCCCGAAGCGGCGGAAGTCCAGACCCTTTTCGTATAGCTGCCGCATCAGGGAGAAGCTGCGCTCCGTCAGACTGCGGTCGTAGATGGTGGAGCCGCAGAGGAACACGGCGTGGGCCACGTCCTTGTCGCTGACGCGGATGGGCAGACCGTTGCAGAACGCGCCGCAGTCCTTTTGGGCGGAGAAAAGCTCGTCGGCAAAGGGGTCGTAGACCACGGCGTATTCCACCTGCCCGTCGTGGGCCAGCGCCACGGAGATGTTGCTGTAATGCAGGCGGCGGACAAAGTTGGTGGTGCCGTCGATGGGGTCGACGATAAACGTCCACGGCTGAGTCAGCTTCGCGTGATCCCCCTCCTCGCCGAAGAAATCCGCCTCCGGCAGCAGCGTCAGCAGCTCCCGCTTCAAAAAGCCCTGCACCGCCACATCGTACTTGGTGACAAGGTCGGCGGCGCCGTTCTTCTCCGTGGTGACCTGCTCGATGTCATGAGCCTCCCGCACCATATCCCCGGCGCACCGGACGATGCGCTCCAGCTCCTGCAGCATATGTTCCTTCATAGGGTATCCCTCCTGATGACTGTTCCGGCTTGTGCGCCGGTGTATGTATCGTGTATGACCGCAGCCTCTCCCGCCACCAGCACGGCGTCCAGTCCGGACGCCATCCGGCAGGGGTGCTGATAGTCGCCGTTTTCCCGGAGCTGCGCCGGGTCAAAGACGCAGAGATCCGCGTCCATATCGACAGCAATGGTCCCCTTGCTCCGCAGACGCAGCGCCTTGGCGGGGAGCGCCGTCATCTTCCGGACGGCCTGCTCCGGCGTGAGGATGTGCTTTTCCATAACGAAGTGTTGGATGAGACGGGGGAACGTGCCGTAGACACGGGGATGGGGCATCCCCTCCGTGGGGTAGGTGGCGTCGGAGATCAGATTGGACAGCTCACTTTGCAGAATGGCGGCGATGTCCTCCTCCGAGGCCATGAAGTCGATCATGGTGATCTGGCAGTCCTCCCGTACCAGCAGGTCGCAGCAGCAGTTCAGCGGGTCCTGCCCCGTCAGCGCCGCGATCTGGGCAAGGCTCTTGCCCAAAAACGGGTGATCCTCCGGACAGTGGAGGCTGGTGAGGTAGATGCCGTCCCAGCCCGCCAGACGGGCAATGTCGTCGAAGCCGTCGCCTGTCTCGATGCGCTGTGCCAGCTCCCGCCGGGCGGCGGGGTCCCGGAGACGGCGCACCACCGCGTCCATGCCGCCCTCCAGAAACTCCGGCGGCAGGATGTGCAGCAGCTGGGTGGAGCCGGCGGTGTAGGGGTACACATCGCAGCTGACATCCAGCCCCTCCTGCCGCGCCTGCTCCAAAAGCGCCAGTGCACGGGGGATCCTTTTACCCCAGCTGTCCCGCCCCATGGCCTTCAGATGGCTGATGTGCAGGGGGATGCGGAGCGTCCGCGCCACGGTGAGCATCTCCTCCACGGCGGTGCAGACCCCGGCGCCCTCCTGCCGCATATGGACGGTGAGGGGAATATCCTGTCCCCGCAGCGGCGCCAGCGCACGGAGCAGCTCCTCCGTGGTGCAGAAGCACTCCGGCGCGTAGCCCAGCCCCAGCGACACGCCCAGCGCACCGTCGGCCAGCGCCTGCTCCATGGCGCGGTGGATGGCGCGGTAGTGCGCGTCCTCCAGACGCTCCAGCTCATATCCGGCGGCGTTCGCCCGCAGGGTACCCATGCCCACCAGCATCCCGGTGTGGAGGGGCAGCGTCCGCAGCGCCGCCAGATACGCCGCCATGGAGACGGCGGGCAGCGTTTCCGGTATGTCGCCGGTGATGGGCCGCAGGTAGGCGCGGCTGGCGGCGTCGTGCGCGCCGCCGAAGGGGGCGGCGGACAGACCGCAGTTGCCGTTGACGATGGTGGTCAGCCCCTGCCGCAGCTCCAGCTCCCCGTAGCCGGGGCGGAACGCCGCCGCGTCGGCGTGGCGGTGGATGTCGATGAAGCCGGGAGTCACCACCTTGCCGGAGGCGTCGATGGTGCGGCGCGCTTGGGCGGCGGACAGGTCGTCCACCGCGGTGATCCTTCCGGCGGTGACGCCCACATCGGCGGTAAAGCCGGAGCGGCCGGTGCCGTCGAGCACCGTACCGCCGCGGATAATGGTATCAAACACAGTATCGTCTCCCTACTTCCCCTGTTGGACGGGGATGGTGATGGTAAAGCGGGTAACGCCCCCGCCGCTGTCGCAGCGGATAGCGCCCCGGTGCGCCTCCACGATGGCCTTGGCGATGGGCAGACCCAGCCCGAAGCTGTCGCCATTGGTGCGGGAGGCGTCCGCCCGGTAAAACCGGTCGAAGATGTGGGGCAGCTTGTCGGCGGGGATGGCGTCCCCCTGATTTTCCACCCACAGGCAGGCGTTTTTCCCCTGCCGCACCGCGTCCAGCCGGATCTCCGTGTGGGGCGCGGCATATTTTACGGCGTTGTCCAGCAGAACGGCCACGGCCTGCTCCAGCTTCTGCCCGTCGCCCCGCACCAAAAGTCCCGGCGCAATGTCGTAGGACAACGTGTGCCCCGCCTCATACGCCACCGGCTCGAACCGCAGGGCCACGTTGGCCGCCGCGTCCGACAAGTCCGCCGTGGTATCCGGCAGGCGGGTATCGCCCCGCTCCACCCGGGACAATGTGAGCATATCCTCCACCAGCTGCTTCATCCGGCGGGACTCGGCGCGGATGTTGTCCACATACTGCCGCTGCTCCGGCGCGGCGCCCTGCTCCAGCAGCTCCGTCGAGGACAGGATCACCGTCAGGGGCGTTTTCAGCTCGTGGCTGGCGTCGGACAGGAACTGCTTCTGCTGCGCCCACGCCCGGTCCACCGGACGGGTCACGGCGCCGCTGAGCACATAGCTGCACACGAACAGCACCGCCAGCGCCGCAAGGCCGATGAGCAGGCTGCCGGTCAGCAGACTGCGGAGGGTGGCCTGCTCCAGTGTGCTGTCGGTAAAGGCGATGCGGGTGGACAGCAGCCCCACCTGCCGCAGATAGCGCAGGTGGTGCGCCGGCAGCACGCCCTCCCCGCTCTCCGCCGCCAGCGCGGCGGTGACGATCTCCGCCAGCGCCGCCTTGTCCGTCAGGTCGTAGTAGCTGTTGCCGGAGACACGGACGGTGCCGCTGGCATAGACCTCCGCCACAAAGCAGGGCAGTCCCTCCTGCCCCGGGCGGTACAGCTCATAGCCGCTGCTGGGCTGGAGCGCCTGCTGCAATTGCTGGCGCACATTGCGGGAGATGACGGCGCGGGAGGAGAAGTACACAGCGGCGAACACCGCCAGCAGCACGCAGAACACCATGCCCATGTTCAGCCCCACGACCTTCCAGCGAAGCTTGCGGATCATGCCGTCACCTCCTCCAGACAGTAGCCCACCATGCGCAGCGTCTTGATGCGCACACGGGAGTGCAGGTGGGTCAGCTTCCGCCGCAGGAAGGAGATATACACCTCCACGTTGTTGTCCTCGGCGGCGGAGTCGTAGCCCCATACCTTCAATATAAGCTGCTCCTTGGACACGATCTGGCTGCCGTTTCTCATCAGCAGCTCCATGAGATCGTACTCCCGGCGGCTCAGGCGGACGGAGCGCTCTCCGCAGGCCAGCAGGAACGTGGCCCTTTGCAGACGCAGATCGCCGAAGCACGTCTCACCGCTGTCCGCCGTCTCGCCGCCCCGCCGCAGCAGGGAGCGGATGCACGCCAGCAGCTCCTCTGTTTCAAAGGGCTTTGTCAGGTAGTAGTCGGCGCCGCAGTCCAGTCCCCGCACCCGGTCGCTCAGATCGCTGCGGGCGGTCAGCATCAGCAACGGCACCGTCTCGCCGCCGGCGCGGAGCTGCTGCAACAGGGAAAAGCCGTCCAGCCCCGGCAGCATGGCGTCCAGCAGCACCAGATCGTAGATACCGCTGCGGGCGTTGTCCAGCCCGGACACGCCATCGTAGCTGACGTCTACGGCGTAGCCCTGCCGGTGCAGCAGCTCCGCCAGCGTACCGGCCAGGCGTTTTTCATCCTCCACAATAAGAATACGCACGGGCAGTCCCCCTTTTCTCTGGATCGTCTCCTCTTATACCACAAAAAGGTGCGTTTTGCAACGCACCTTTCGTGTTCAGCTCAGACCGTTCTCCGCCAGCGTCAGCACCTGCACCAGCGATGCCTCCTCCATACGGTAGATGGTGGACTCGTCGTTCAGCGTCACATAGCGGCCGCCGTCTCCGGTGGGCAGGCCGATGGTGACGGTCAGCGCCTCCTCGCGGCCGGTGATGCCGGTATAGGTCACCACCAGGATCGCCTCCGGCGCGTTGAGCCCGCAGACGGCGGCCGCGCCCTCGGCGGGGGCATAGTCCACGCAGGAGGTCACGCTCAGACGGGACAGCTCCTCCACCAGCGGGGCGGTCTTCTCGGTTACATCCCGGGCGCCCACCTTCCGCACGCCGTCCGCCGACCGGATGGTGAAGCGCTCTCCGTCGGCGCCGGCAATAACGGCGGTACGCAGCGTATCCTCGGTGATGGCGGGCATGGTGGGCAGCACCGCCATGTCATAAATGCTGCCGTCCAGCAGCTGAAAGATCTTCACGGCGTCGTCGGACACCAGACGCACGGACGCGTCCTCGGCGCACAGCAGGTACCAGTCGCCGGAGGCGGCCTGATCGCCCCGTGTGAAGGTCAGCGTCTCGCCGTCCGCCGTGACGGAGAGACTGGTCTTGGCGTCGTCCAAGCCGTACTCCGACAGATCGTCCCCCGCCTGCACCGGCGTGGAGGCGGTCATGGCGGCGGCAGCCTCCAGCAGCGCCGGCATACCGGCCTGATCCAGCGGGAACGTGGCGTCGTCCTGCCAGAACCATACGCCGTCGTCGTCCCGGCGGAAGCGCAGCACCTGCGTGTCGTCGGACAGCACCAGCGCCGTGATGCCCTCCGGCGGCAGCGCCGCCTGCGCGTTGGGGTCTGTGTCGGCGTCCGGCTGCGCCTTGTGGCCGCAGCCCACCAAAAGCGCCGCTGTCAGCAGCAGCGCCGGCAAATATACGTGTCGTTTCATAGGGAATTCTCCTTTCTCGATAGGAACCATGCCAGTATACCAGCTTCGTGTACAAAAGTGAAGAACAAAACGTGAATAAACCGCCGAAAACTGAAAAAATATACTTTACAAACCATTTATTTTATGGTAGCATACCAAGGTACGCGACTGAGTCGCTGCCCCTTGCCTTAGCCCTGCGGAGCGGTCCATCTCTCCCGTGGCTCAGGATGCGGGCGTAATTTATGAAAGGTGGAAACACAACTATGATGCTGAAAGACCAGAAGACCTCCATCATCGAGGCCAATCGTACCCACGAGACCGACACCGGCTCCCCCGAGGTGCAGGTGGCGATCCTGACCGAGCGTATCAACCAGCTGACCGCTCATCTGAAGGTGCATCCCCACGACTTCCACAGCCGCCGCGGTATGCAGATGATGATCGGTAAGCGCCGTCGTCTGCTGGACTACCTGGCCAAGAAGGACATCGAGCGTTATCGTGCCCTGATCGCCAAGCTGGGTCTGCGTAAGTAAGTTGAAACAGGGTGATGTGCGCTTGCGCATCACCCTTCTTTCACATTCTGCGCCGTGTTCGCATCCAACCATTAGCAGTTGAAAATGCGCCGAAACCGCCGCTTTCGGGGTGTTTTCAAGTGCTAACGGCGATGAGACCGGCATAGGATGCTATTTCACAAAAAGGAGAAACGATATGTCGACTATCATCACCAAGCGCCAATTCCCCCACTATCACAAGTACACTATGGATTTGGCCGGCCGTCCCCTCACGCTGGAGGTGGGCAAGCTGGCTGAGCTGGCCAACGCCGCCGTCATGGTGGGCTACGGCGACACCCGCGTGCTGTGCTGCGTCACCGCCGCGCCCCGTCCCCGGGACGGCATCGACTTCTTCCCTCTCAGCGTGGACTTTGAGGAGAAGCTGTACGCCGTGGGCCGCATTCCCGGCAGCTTCAACCGCCGCGAGGGCCGCCCCGGCGAGAAGGGCATCCTGACCAGCCGCGTCATCGACCGCCCCATCCGCCCGCTCTTCCCCTATGATTTCCGCAACGACGTGTCCATCATGGCGACCGTCATGGCGGTCGACCACGACTGTTCTCCCGAGATCGCCGCGCTCATCGGCACCTCCGCCGCCCTCGCCATCTCCGACATTCCCTGGAACGGCCCCGTCGGCGCGCTGAAGGTCGGTCTCGTCAATGGCGAGCTGGTCCTCAACCCCACGAGCGAGCAGCGCAAGGTCTCCGACCTTGACGTGACCGTCGTCTCCACCGGCAAGAAGGTCGTTATGATCGAGGCGGGCGCTAATGAGGTCGATGATGACACCATGTTTGATGCCATTATGACCGCACACGAGGAGATCAAGCGTCTTGTTGCCTTCATCGACGGCATTGTTGCCGAGATAGGCAAGCCTAAGTTTGCGTATGAGCCCCATCACGTAAATGAGGAGGTATACAACGCTATCGAGGCAGACTTTATGCCCGATATCATGAAGGCGCTCGATACCGACGACAAAAACGTACGAGATGCGGGCATGGAGATAATCACAAGCAAGGCGCTTGAGCGCTATTCCGACCGCTTTGAGACCGCAGAGCTTGCTGCCACCGAGATAGGCGAGATACTTTACAAGCTCCAGAAGGTCGTTGTACGCCGCTGGCTGCTTGAGGACGGTAAGCGCGTTGACGGCCGCCGTCTCGACCAGATACGTCCGCTCGACGCACAGGTAGACCTGCTCCCCCGTGTTCACGGCTCGGGCATGTTCACCCGCGGACAGACTCAGGTTCTCACTATATGTACACTCGGCACCATCAGCGAGGCTCAGTCACTTGACGGCATCGACGGTGTGACATCCAAGAGATATATGCACCATTACAATATGCCCGGCTACTCGGTAGGCGACGCAAAGAGCTCACGCAGCCCCGGCAGACGTGAGATCGGTCACGGTGCGCTCGCCGAGAGATCGCTTGTTCCCGTACTGCCGAGCGAGGAGGAGTTCCCCTACGCGATCCGCTGTGTATCCGAGGTGCTCAGCTCCAACGGCTCTACCTCCCAGGCTTCGGTCTGCGGCTCTACTCTTGCACTTATGGCAGCCGGCGTTCCGATCAAGGCACCCGTTGCGGGTATCTCCTGCGGACTTATCACCGAGGGCGAGCGTTGGATGACCATGATCGACATTCAGGGCCTCGAGGACTTCTACGGCGACATGGACTTTAAGGTGGCAGGTACTCACAAGGGTATCACCTCCATTCAGATGGACCTTAAGATAGACGGTCTTACACCCGAGATCATTCGTGCTGCTCTTACCACAACTCATACCGCGCGCGATTATATAATCGACGAGGTAATTCTCAAGGCTATTCCCGCACCGCGCGAGGATGTTTCGCCTTACGCTCCTAAGATGATATCCATGAAGATACCGGAAGAGAAGATCCGTGAGGTCATCGGCAGCGGCGGAAAGGTCATTCAGAAGATCGTTGCAGATACCGGTGCAAAGATCGACATCGAGGACGACGGCTCCGTATTCATCGCAGCAGTCGACCGCGACAGTGCGCTCAAGGCACAGGAGATCATCAAGGGCATAATCTTTGAGCCGGAGGTAGGCGCTGTCTATACCGGTAAGGTAACGAGGATTATCCCGATCGGCGCATTCGTCGAGATAGCACCGAACAAGGAGGGACTTGTTCATATATCCAAGCTCGATAACCGCCGCGTGGAAAAGGTCGAGGATGTCTGCCAGGTCGGCGACACTATGACTGTCAAGTTCCTCGGCAACGATGAAAAGGGCAGAATCAACCTCTCCCGCCGCGATGCACTTCCCGGCGCGGAGGACAGAGGAAGCGAGGAGCGTCCTCACCGTCCTTTCCGTAAGCACATCGACTGATAGCAAATAAAAAATCGGGCGGCGCGGCGTGTCGGAGCGTCATGGCACCGCAGCCGTTCCCGCCCGAATAACTAAAAAATAATTCAATAATTCAGAGCACTCTCTTCAGGAGGAACAGCTATGGCACTTCCGGTTGGAATCCAGATTTATTCGGTCGGCGACCACGCGTCGCGTGACCTTGTCGGAACACTCAAGGCGCTTAAGGAGATGGGCTACGACTGCGTAGAGCTCGCGGGTCTTTACGGCTTGACAGCAAAGGATATGCGCAAGGCGCTGCGTGAGGCTAAGATAAAGGCGGTTGCCGCTCATTTTCAGCTTCACGACGTCGGAGACGATTTTCTCTCTTTTGTGGCAATGTATAAGTCCATCGGTGTAAAGTATCTTGTATTTGCGACCGTGCCCGACGAGCTTCGACCCGTCGACGGCTCTGACAATAAAGAGATACTTGAAAAGTGGGCATATATGGGACGTATATGCAGCGAGCAGGGCATTCAGCTCTTCGGTGGTCTCCATCGGTGTATCTTC
>ERZ827150.4249-NODE-4249-length-12806-cov-2.810682_pt1 | contig 12806 bp, 11 predicted proteins | sample MGYA00519779_ERZ827150 | MGnify/ENA primary metagenome ERZ827150 (study PRJEB31778, sample SAMEA3449267) | human gut metagenome | biome: human gut; feature: human-associated habitat; material: faeces | place: United Kingdom | collected 2010/2012 ...
AAGCAAAACAACAGACCGCTGAAAGTAGGAGTCTTGTAAGAATGGTTCCGAAATAAGGACACAGCCTTGTTTCGGCAACAGATCGTTATGCACGATCTTGAAAATATTTTTTGAACAGCTCATTTGCTTGCTTGTTTATCGTGTGAATGATCTACAATAATAAAGAAAATAATCACAAAAAGAGGAAGAATCCCTGTTATTTAATGTTAATGCTATTGAAAGACAGGGATTCTTCCTCTTGGGAAGAGTTTTTTATCGGGTATGATTCTCTTTAAAGAGTTTTAATCGTTCCTCAAGCAATGCGTATTGGTGATCCTTGATGAAGGAGGTACAAGCTCGCAGGCCCTGTTGATGACTTCCGGTCGTGCTGAGTGAGATTGCGCTGATGCCGTAATAGATCAATTCCTCCATCAGTTCGCTGCCGGTCATGCCCGGATAACCGATCGTGAAGTAGAAACCATCGGCGATTGGCTGGTCGAGATCATGATCATATACGATCTTGAAACCGTAATCCGTGAAGATCTTTTTCAGTCGTGCCGCTCTCCGTCCGTATTCCTTGATCTCCGTGACAAAGTCGAATGAGCCATCAGCCGCGGCCTTGAACATGGCTGCCAACGCATATTGTGCGGAGTGGCTGGTTCCGGATGAGAGAGCATACAAGACACGGTGGATATAGACCGTACCGAAAGTTCCACCGCCATATCGCTCAGTCAGGCCGGGATAAGCCCGATGATAAAGCTTGTTGGAGATTGCTGTCACGCCAATACGCTGTCCGGCATAACTGAAGGCTTTCGATCCGGAGATTTGGATCACGTAGTTATCCGTATATCTGGCGACTGTCGCTTGATAAGGCGGTTCGAATGGATGACCCAAATCCTTGCGGAAGTCCATAGCGAAATAGGCGAGGTCTTCGATAACGATGACATCGTATTTGTTGGCCATTTCGCCGATGACCTGTAATTCATCCTCTGTCAGGCAGAACCAGGCGGGATTATTCGGATTGGAGTAGATCATTGCGGCAATATTGCCTTTCGAGAGATATTCTTCGAGGATACCTTTCAGTTTGTCTCCCCGATAGTCGTATACGTCGAACGAGGCATATTTATATCCCATGACCGTGATCTGTTGTTTCTGCACCGGGAATCCTGGGTCGATAAACAAGATCGTATCCTTCTTCGGGTCACATTGTCCGCAGGTGAGGAAAGAGGCGAATGTTCCTTGCATTGAACCGGTCACGGGAACACAACATTCCGGTGCGATGTCGATATCGATAAAGGCCTTGATGAAACGTGAGGCCTGTTCCTTAACCTCAGGGATACCGTTGATATTAGGATAGATAGAGGCAATTCCATTACGCAGGGCCTCGATCTCGGCTTCTACACCGACACGGGCCGGTTTCAAACCTGGAACGCCCATCTCCATATGAATGAATTCTGTGTTTGTCATTTGCTCCAACTGAGTGGAGATAGCGACTACTTCTCGGATCGTCGCCTTTCCGAAATCGGATAGTCCATAACTGTCGATCACTTTCCTGACAGTTTGATAATCTATTGGTGTATTTTTCATGATCTTTTTTTTGTTTTCAGGGCAAACATACGTAAAATTGATGGAATAATCTAATAAAAGCGTAGAGATTCTCTTGTCGGGCCGTAAGAAGACTTATAAGGTATAGCCCAATCGCAGCAACCCGATCGCTTTCCGTTCGTGATTGTTATGGATCATATGAAGCGTGGGCTGAAGGTAACCGTTTCTCAGGCAAGGAATTTTGCAGGTCAATTCGCCAGCCCATTCTTGGTTGTCTTTGAAACAGGCATGGTCTGCGAACAGGCCGATTCTGGTCTTTCCTGTGGAGATGATGAGTCCGATACCGGCAGCCAGTCCGTTCGGTTGGGTTGATGGAATATTGCGCCAGAAGATGGAGATTGTGAGTCAGGCGTTGTTCGGCATATCCCCAGACGATCGTGTTTTGTTCTTTCTTTTCCGTTTCCTTGTTTTCTGTTCCCATCTCATGGCCGACAGGCAGCCCATAATGTAGAGCGATACCCAAATAATATTCATTACCATATTTCCTGTAGTTTATAGATGTGACACTGAGTATTCCGTCTGTCCTCGGACAGAAGCGGAATACGTTTTCCTTTCTTGTAAAGTCTCGATATCCCGTGCCGTTATAGAGAGACGTCTCAAACAGCCAATTTTCCAGGAGCAATTTGTAATCGATCCCGACAGAGGCAACGGGATAGTTGGCGATCGGATAATTGGCTGATAGGGTTGGGAAAATACCGCATGAGCTGTTAGTGAACAAACTGGTGCATGCCGATGTGAAATAATCTTCGTTCAGGTTACGTATTCCTATGAATAGGGTTGAGTTCCCAACTTGCCAATCCAGACCCAGTACGGCGATGGCTAAAGGGATGTTTTCCTCTTCGATGTTCGAGAAGGTCTGGAGATCGTTGGCTAGTCGTTTCTCTCGGGTTTTAACCGTACTGATAGTGGCTGCGTTCAAATGGATCTGTCGGGCAATGGCCCATTGAAAATCGGTTCGAAATAGGTTGACCCAATTGTAGCCTCCTTGAAAATCGGTCTGCAGTTCGGTCGTGAGTGTCATGTCGAACACCTGGGCTGCGAGAGGGAGATTGCTTGTCGTGATCAGGCATAAGATCGAATAGGTGATAATTTTTCTTGCGGTCATTTTTTGCTTTCATTTGATGATTAGTCGTTCGTTTCATGGCGCGAAAATAGGGCCGCAAGGGATTTTGGGCTGTTAGAAAACTATTGGAGTGTTATTAGAATATTATTAGAGTGATTACTTCGTTGGACGATCGGATTTGAAAAGGGAAGAGACCATCTCTGGTGTGTTCGAGATGGTCTCTTCAAGTGTCTCTCATGGTGGAACATGTTTTTAGGATAACGTTTCTACATACATATATATCTGTTCAGCTTCTCTTATTTTATTCCGTGGGAGGAAAAGGTTTCGGATCATGTGGCCGATCGAGGCTTTTACGGCTTTCGTCCCATTTGGCGTATTGTTCGTCCGAAAGGATCTTACGCAACTTTTTCTCCGTTTTCTCTCGTTCTTTGGGACTCCGATCTTATTCCTTCCGGGTGAGGAGGAGGTGGCGGCATTTCACCAGCGAATTCAGGCCGTGGGCCGCCTTTGCCTCTCGGCGGTTCGCCAGGCATTTGGTCCATGGGTGGACGGTTTCCATGGAAAGCCTCTGGCTCCATTGAATTCTCGCTTCTTTTTTTCTCCTCTTTCAAGAACAGTTTATAGACTTTCTTGTATTGCTTGTCTGATAATGCCAGCAAATGATTCATCTCGTCTGTACGTTCCCGGGCAATTGCTTTAGGATCCTTATCCTTGAGGACCTCAGAAAAGAGGGCTTCATCGTGAGGACGTTCTTGCGCCAGACTCGTAACAAAAGGAGTGAACGCACAGCAGAATGTAGACATGAAAAGAATCTTGATGTTCATTTCTTCCTTTTTTGATTTGCGACAAAAATAGGATTCAGAATTGGAACATGAAAAAAGATTCCATGAACAGGCGGATTTCTTCGACTAAATCCCCTTATCAGAACTTTAGGCTGATACTTCCATAAGGCAGGCAATTGCGGGAGAGATGGATGGAATAATAGTTAAGCGTCTCCTCTTCCGATGGGTTTCCGATGATGTTGTAGAGCCCGAGGCGGAGGGCGAGCAGGAGTTTTCCGAAATCCCGCCGGTAAGAATATCCCGCGTCTATACGATAGTTGACCGCTTCCCGGTTTGCCCGGAAGTATTCGGTAGCGGGCAGGTTCAAATCGTTATCCGAATCTGTAACTCTTCCTGATTGTAAGTTGCCACCAACGGAAAGCGTGCCCCGTTTGGTTAACTTGAACGATAAGGCTGCGGCGATTTGATGAGGCCTGTCGTATAGAGAGGGATATTTTTTCCCTGCGTTCATCTCATCAAACCATTCCCTGCTTTTGGAAAAGGTATAAGAAAGCTGGCTGCTCCAGCGTCCCCATTGGTTGTAATAGAAGAATTTGATCCCGAAGCTATCGCCATTGCCTGTCATGACATAATCATTCCAGCTGTTGTCTGTCGTGGCGATTTCAGGTCGCATGGCGATCAGGTTACGTCTTGTCTTGTAATAGGTAGAGGCTTCGATTTGTCCGTGTGCCAGAAAATGTTTCCAACCGATTTCGTAATGCTCGGAAGACCTGGGTTTATAGCCCTCGATGCTGGGCATACGAAAGTCGGTTGGCAGAGGTAACTCATAAAAACTTAGGTAGTGGTAGAATTGCTCCATCCTTGAGAAATTGAGATAGGCCAGATCTTTTTCCGAAAGGGTATATTTGAGTGAGAGCCGGGGTTGTATGCTGTAATAGGAACGGTTGTCGTGTGGTAAGTAGCCGACCAAGTGAATACCAATCCGGGCGAATAGCCGATCGATGATTCGCAGGTGGTTATCATAGAAAAGGGAGAATTGGTTGATTGGGACTCTTTTTGAATGCTCGTTATCATTGATGGCTGTCAGGTCGTATGTTTCGTAACTGTATTTCGCTCCCCAATAAAGACTGTAGGAATTCTCGGGGCTGAAGCTGAACTCGGTGGATACGTTAAGCGACCGGATGCCACTTTGGATGAGGCGATTCTCTTCCGGAACAAGATCATTCAGATCTGCCTTGTTCGAATAAGAGGTGTAGGAGATGGCGGTGCTGTTCTTCAGCTTGCCGACAGGCGTATGAAGCCGTGCTTGATAAATCTGGTTGTTCCAGCGCATATGGGCGACAGTCTCACCCGTTTCATCCGGCAGGTGATAATTATCGTTGGCTCCGTAGGCCAAGATCTCAAGAGATTGTGTGGGCGTTGGAGCGTAGGCCAGTTTCACGTTGTAATCGTAAGTCGAGTGGTTGAGCCGTTCCTCTTCCGAGAGCAGGTTGTCAAAGAAGTCGAGCCAGCTTCTTCTCGCGCCTATCAGATAAGAGAGCTTATCCTTGACAATCGGGCCCTCGAAGGTAGCTGAAGCGGCGGGCATGTCGAGTGTCAGTGTCTGGACATGTTCTTGTTTGTGGCCCTCTTTCAGGTTGACTTCCGTGACCGATGAAAGCCGTCCCTCAAGCCGTGTCGGGAAGAAACCTTTGTGGAAGACGATGTTTTTTATGGCATCGCCGTTGAAAAGAGGAAGAAGGGCATTGATGTGAGCGGCGTGATAAATTGGTACGCCATCCAGCAGGATCAGGTTCTCGTCGTAGGCACCTCCGTCGACTTGCAGGTTGTTGCCTGTCGGCGAGCCGCTGACTCCTGGCAGGATCCAGATTTGTGAAAAAAGGTCGTTGCCGCTGAATGATAACAAATTGGATGGGGATAATTCATCGAGCTCATTCTTTTGTTGATGAGATTTGACGGATACTTCGTCGATCTCGAAGTGTAATGGCTCCAATTGCATAAACTGTAGGCTGTTGTTGCTTACGTGAAGTTGTTTCTCATAAGGTGTATAGCCCATGTAGGATATCTGGACCGAATAGTCGCCCGCTGGTAAATGGAGATTGAATTGCCCTTTTTCGTCAGACGAGGCATAGAGCTTTTTACCTTCAGAAGAGGTGAAGAGAATCAAGGCTCCATATAATCGTTCCTGGCTGTTTTTCTCAAGGATGGTTCCACTTATTCGGAAGGTCTCGATCCGATCGATCCGGATAGCCAATTTGCGGGGTTGGAGGGAAGCGGTATGGTATCTGTAATTTTTGAGCAGTTGATCTAATAGTGCGCCGATGGTGATCTCGCCGTTATGCTCAATCTTGATGGTCCGGTTCATCTCCAGTCGGCTGGGATCGTAAGCGAGCGTGACGGCCGCCTTTTGTTCGATCTGTTGGAACCAGCTGGCAAGGCTGGCTGAACCCGCGTTGATTGAGATACGCTCATCCGTGAGCGAATAGGCGGTTTTTCCCTCCTGACCATGGGCAAGGAGGGAACCCAGGAATATCCAGATAATCCATATGAAACAGCTCCGGTTCATTTGTGCAGCCGGTAATGTTTTCCTTTCGTGATCGTATCGCATTGGCAACCGCAGATGAAAGCCAGCTCTGAGGCGATGCCCTCGTAAGTTTCCGTATTGATCCGGGTGGTGATGAAATTATCGTCGAGACCTTTACCCAGTTCAATTTTGATGTCGGTCTGTTTCTCGATCTCCTTGGTAACCTGTTTGATCGGCGTATTCTCGAAGACCAGTTCCTTTTTCTTGCCGAAAAAGAGTTTTGGGTTGTTGATGATCCCGATACGCAACTCTCCATCTTCCAGTTCAACTTTCTCGTTTGCGTTTAGTATCAGGTCGTTCTTGGAAACGGAAACCTTGACAGTGCCGCTTTTGACAAAGACTCCGGCATTCTCTTCCTGGTTGGTGTTGACAAGGAAGGATGTACCGACTACCTGGATTTTCATGGCAGTGGTTTCTATGTTGAAAGCTTTACCTCGTCTCTTTTTGACGTTAAAGAAGGCTTTACCTTCCAGTTGGGCTAATCGTCTCTCTTTTCCGTCCTGGAAATCCAGGCGGCTGTTGGGATAAAGGGTTACCTCCGATCCGTCAGACAATAAGATGGATTCTGTTGTCTCTTTGTCGTTGAGATAGGTGGTGAATTCGGTTTCCTCCTTGAGCGAGAGTTTGAATAATGTCGTAGCGATCAGGAGCGCGAAGGTCGCGGCTATCGTCCAGACCAGAACCCGCCGTCCGTTGAGGGGTATTGGTTTGGCCGGTTGCTCAAGCTTGTCTTCTATTTTTCTCCATGCCTCATTCGCGTCGAATGACGGTTCTCCTAGGGCTGGTGCGTTGACCAGGGCGCTGATACGCTTGAATTCCATCTGGTTGGCTTTTATCCAATGGTCGAGCGAGGCTTGTTGTGACGCGCTCAACTCCTCATTGGCGAAGTACTTGGCCAGCAGATCGTCTATATCTTCTTGATGGTTCATCTTTATTTGATTCTGAGGATTGATAAAATAATGGTGATAAGTAGCGCCATGAGAGCCTGACGATTGGCCGCCAAGTAGAGGCGGAGCAGTTTGATGGCTTTTGTCATTTGGTTCTCAATGGTTTTTTCCGAGAGGTTGAGATCCTGTGCAATCTTGCGGTATTTCATGCCTTTGAGTTTTGCCATGAGGAAGATCTCCTTACATTTTGGGGGCAAGGTGGTCAGCGCGATCCGTAAATGTTCCTCGAGTGGTAATCCCTCTCTTTCTGGCGAGTGTGTCTCTTCCGCGATTTGTGCGCTTACGGAGGGATGATCCTCTAATGAGACCGTGTTCTCCTGTTTTTGTCTTAAGAAGGAGATGCTGCGATTCTTGACCGAGGTGGTCATGTAGGCGGCGAATTCCTCTTCAGGCATATTGTCTTTACCTTTGTCCCAGACATTGATGAAGAGTTCCTGGACGATGTCTTCGGCATCTTCCTTGTTCGCCACATATCCGTAGGCTATGCGACATAGCCTAGGATAATGTGTCTGGAAACGGGTTTTGAATAACTCTTTTCTGATGATTCTCATTTTTTGATATTCGCTTTGCGCTCTCAGGAGAGGCCATTAGAATCTTAAACTGATACCCGCTGTCAGGAAACCCTTGTAACCCAATCCTGCTTCCAGGAAACCACCGATACGGTCGTTACCTACTCGGAGGGCGATAGGATTGATCTGGTAGGCGAAGCTGGTCGACAAATCCGTTTTCTTTATGTTATCCCGCGAGTGACTGACGACGGGGCTTTCCGTGTGCCGGGTCAGGTCGACACCAGCGGCGGCTGAGCCATACAATTCGATCAGGTTTCTCTTGAAATAGGTAAATTCGGCTGTCGGAAGTATCAGGAATTTCAGCTCTTTCTCATTTAATGAGGGTGAGCTCTCGCCGCTTAGGGTCAGCTGGCTGCTGTTACGGGCAAATCCCAGATCCGCACCTACCCTGAACCGTTTAAGACTGTATCGATAACCAAGGCCGTAAACCAGGCTGTAATACTCGTCAGTCCGTTTGCTTCCCGTGATGGCATCGGCCAGGCCCATTCCAAGGATACCGGTTGTTCCGATCGTTAAGCCGTCGCTGACGGATAAACGGATCTCGTGTCTGTTTCCCGTAGGGGTAACATCGCTTTTGTTGTTTTGTCCTTGAACCAATGTTAAGCTTGTTGCCATCATGCACAAAGATAGCGCGATTACTTTGAATTTCATATTCATCCTTGTTTTTGTGTATAATAATAAAAATGTGTTTGCTGAATGCCCTTAGCTAAGCTGCTTTCGTTGGTATAACGCAGGATGAAATAAAAACCCCTATGCGGTTGGGAAAATTTTTTATTGGTTTCAGTTTTCTGCTGATGCTTGGCGTGAACCGATCTTGGGGGAAGATCAAAATTTTGTCCGGAAGAAATCCCAGTCCTTTCCGAAGGAAACTCCAGTCCTTTTCGAGGAAAACTCCAATCCTTTCCGAAAAGGACCGGTTTATTCTTTGGACATAAAAAACGAAGGCTATTCAAGTTTGTTTTTGGTTTCACTGCAGTGAAAATCTCAATATACTGCAGTGAATTTCCAAATACACTGTTATGCGTTTTATCGCTACAGGTTTACGCTTATCGTTTCCTATTCTTTCGGTTGAAGTTTTTTTCGGTAATAAGAGTTGGCCGTATAAAGAGTCGCGGCAGGGTTATTACCCGTGACACGGTCTTTCGTGACGAGTGTTGTCACATAGGCATCCGAATATTTATAGAAGAGGCTGTCGTGGCCAACGCAAAGGCCGATAACCACATTGAGGTCCGTTTTGGCCTCATTTAGAAGACGGGCCTGAAGGATCGGATTGCACATCGAGGCGCCGATCTGCTCGCATTCTTTGGGAATACCCATGCTGCTTTTGGCTTGTCCGGCCACTTTGCAAATAACCGTATAGGGTTCAAAACCATTATCCCGTAGGATCCGGGCGAAAATCCGGGCCTCATTCAGGAGGCCAATGCAATTGGCGATGCCGATTCGGTGCGCGTTGATCTTACGGGCGAAAGCCATGATCTCTTCTACACGGGTCCATTGGCAATAACCCTCATATTCCACCTCCGCGCTGGCGATCATGATCTCGCGGTTACGGCCCTCGTCGTATCGCTCCAGTGCCCATTTCCGATCCGACTCCTTCAGGTTGAGGGTCGGGCAGAAATCGGGATAGGTCCGGTCCTTGAATTTGCAGTTTTGCGTGCCGCAATCCACGCAAGTGGGTTCAATTCCTGTTTTCATCTTGATAAAAATTGAGTTTTCGCGAAGATAGGAGTTTACGGGATTTAATTTGAAAAACTAGAGAAATACCGTTATCTTCGTCGCGTAGTATTATTAAAATTAAAAGTATAGCATAAAAAGATAGGGATATGAAACGGATCATGATGTGCGCGCTTGCCGCGTGTTGCCTGCTGGGCTGCCAAGAGGCTCCCAAGGGATACCAGATACAAGGAGAAGTCAAGGGAAAGACTGACGGTGTGGTTTATTTGAAAGTGTTCCGCAATAAGATGTTTTTCGATATGGACACGGCAGAGGTGAAGGGCGGCAAGTTTACCTTCGAAGGTGAGGTGGATCAGCCTTTGTTGTATGGCCTGGCAACGGATGAGATGGGTTATCCTGTCCAGTTCTTCTTGGAAAACAAGGCTATGCCGGTTGTCCTGGATGAGGCTAACGAGCGTATTGAGGTCAAGGATTCGCCTGTTAATGACATTTTCTTGTCGAACGCGGATCGGATCCAGGAGGATGGTTTTAATATTGACAGCCTGGTGTCGAAATATCCGGAGTCGCCGGCTGCCGCGTTCTATCTGTATCGTTACTTTACCTATAAATTGTCGCTCGACCAGTTGAAGGCAACCCGGGCAAAGCTATCGCCTTCTCTGGCGAACAGTCCTTACGTGAAGGATCTGGATGGTATTATCCAGACTTTGGAAAAGGTACAGATCGGTCAGGTAGCGCCTGAGTTTTCTTTGCCTGATGCGGATGGGAATCCGGTCGCGCTGTCGAGTTTCCGTGGAAAATATGTGCTGATTGATTTCTGGGCCTCTTGGTGTCCGCCTTGCCGTCGGGAGAACCCGAACGTGGTAGCCGCCTTCCAGAAATACAAAGACCGTAATTTTACGATTGTTGGTATCTCATTGGATCGTGACAAGGCGAAATGGTTGAAAGCGATCGAGGATGACAAGTTAGAGTGGACTCATCTGTCGGACTTGAAGTATTGGGATTCGGAGATTCCCGCTTTGTATGGCGTGCGGGCGATTCCGTCGAATGTTCTGTTGGATCCGGAAGGAGTGATTATCGCCAAGGATATTCGTGAGGAGGCATTGCATACGACTTTGGAAAAGGTCTTGCCGAAGAAATAAGAGACGATTATTATGAGAACGGATATGGTTACCGGGAAAAAAGGCGGGCGGCATTTTTCCGTCCTGCTTTTGGTGTTGATCGCCTGCCTGTTACCGTTGGGTGATGTGGCAGCCCGTAATTTCCAGATTATTCCGAGGGTTGGCGTGAACATGGCCTCCATGAGTCGGCCGAAGTCGGATTGGGGTTGGTATGCCGATATGCGTCCAGGTATCGTGGCAGGTGTATCGTTGGAGTTTCCATCGACCTCGTTCCTTTCGTTTGAGCCGGGAATCTATTTTTCCATGCAGGGTGGCCAGTCTGATGACGCCTCGTTAAGATGTGATTATATCAATATTCCTTTGAACGCTAAGGTTTATCTCTATCGGGGATTGCATTTGTTGGTGGGACCTCAAGTCGGCTTCCTGGTTTATGAGGGATCGGATGAGGGAAAGCATGTGGACTCTTTGTGTCGTACGGTTGATTTAGGCGTGAATTTTGGCTTGGGGTATCAGTTCGACTTTGGCTTGAATGTCACGATGGGATATTATGCCGGCGTGATCAACGCACTCGAGGATGTCTATGAAGAGGTGGACTCGGCGAAGATGAAAAAACTCTCCTCTTATAACCGAATGTTACAGATGACGGTGGGATGGAGTTTTTGAACGAGATCGTGTTTTATAAAGATAAAAAAGGGAGTGTATGAGAGTGGGTATGTTTTTGCCTTTGTTGGCAGTGGCGTTATTGATGGGTTGCGGCCAGACACAAGAGAAAAAGGCCGAAGTGAGGACAGAAGAGATCGGTGCGCTTGAGTTTCCGGATTCTCCGTCCCGACAAGCTTATGAAGGGTTTCAATGGCAACGCTCGTTTGGTGCGGGATTGCGTTTTTGGGCACAAGATAATGGAAAGATACGTGTGATGACGGATGCCTCTTTGCCTGGGGCATGTGTAGCGCGTTTAGAGAATGGGCAGTGGCGTTTATCTGATCCGGTGATCAGGGTTTTCCGGTTGAAAGGAGATGGATTGGATAGCTTGGTGCCGGAATTGAAGGAGTTGTCCCGTTTGGCGGGAAAAGATTGGGATGAGTCGGAGACTTTTGATTTTGAGGAGGTCCAGTCTGGGCGTAAGGGGGTCAAACGTTACCTGCTGAAACTAACAGGCGCTTCGGCTGATGCCTTGCGTGAGCGGGGTTCGCGTGAACCGATTCCGTTTACCTGTGGTGGTTGGGGAATCGGGAATAGCGGAACACGCTATTTTGAGCTATTTGATAGTTATCCCGGTATTGCTCTTTTCGTGGAGATCGGTCAGGATGCGCCTCTGTTTGATGAGATGAGTATCCAGCCGTTTGATTCCGTGCGTGTGGCAAAGGGTGAACTAATAATGGGGCATGAGGCTTATCAATTTACGCCGGAAGGGGATTCTACCTATTGGGTCGTGGATCGCTCGGGCGAGTTGAAGAAAATGTATGAGGCTGCTTTACCTGCTGAAGCAAAGCCGTATACGCCAGTTCCTGCCGAATTGAAGGTCAATGTCCGGGGATTCTCAAGTGAGGGATTCGCCGCAGAGTATCCGGGTGTTCTCGAGGTTATGGAGATCTTGAAAGTCGGACAATAGGCTGGTCGCTATTAATTTAATACATAATATTATTTAGATGAAGATTTCTTTGTGGAAGTTGATTTCCTCGGCGTTCTTTACGATCGTCTTATTGGGGGTTTATGCCGCCGCTTTGGCGGGAGCCACCTTTTTGGAAAAAGGGTATGGCACGTTGATGGCCAAGACCTGGGTTTATTATTCACCTTTGTTTATATTATGGCAATTCTTGATGGTTGTCAACTTTATCGCGATGGCGATCCGTTTCCATCTGTTCCGCTGGCGTAAGTGGGGATTCGTGTTGACACATATCGCTTTTATCGTGATCTTGTCGGGCGCGTTTATCTCGCATGTTTTAGCCGTTGATGGATTCGTGCACATCCGCGAGGGCGAGTCGACCGACGAATTGGTAATCCAGACTGATCGTGAACATTATGTTCAACGATTGCCTTTTAAGCTGGAACTGGTGAAATTCACGTTAACCCGCTATCCGGGCTCGGACAGCCCGTCGTCGTACGAGAGTGATTTGCTGGTGCATGTGGATGGGGCGACTCGAGAGGAGCGGGTGTTCATGAACAATGTGCTCGACGTGAAAGGTTATCGTTTTTTCCAAGCCTCTTATGATCCGGATGAGAAGGGAACAGTCTTGTCCGTGAGCCGTGATGTCGCGGGACGTACGGTGACCTATGTTGGTTATGCCTTGTTGCTTTTGGGACTCTTGGGGTCTATCTTTGGATCGGGCTCCCGTTTCCGTGAGTTGGCCCGACGATTGAAGTCGTTTGGAGGATCTTCCGCTTTTGGCGTAGCGCTTCTTTTCATGATGGTCGCGAACGGGTCGCTTCCCGCCAGGGCAGCAGTTGATAAGGCGGCGATTTATGAGGTCTTGCAAAAATATAC
>ERZ827150.4252-NODE-4252-length-12800-cov-9.044096_pt1 | contig 12800 bp, 11 predicted proteins | sample MGYA00519779_ERZ827150 | MGnify/ENA primary metagenome ERZ827150 (study PRJEB31778, sample SAMEA3449267) | human gut metagenome | biome: human gut; feature: human-associated habitat; material: faeces | place: United Kingdom | collected 2010/2012 ...
CAGCTTCTTCACGGTCTTCTGCAGATCGATGATATAGATGCCGTTGCGCTCGGTGAAGATATACTTCTTCATCTTGGGGTTCCAGCGGCGGGTCTGGTGACCGAAGTGCACACCTGCCTCGAGAAGCTGCTTCATAGAAACGACTGCCATAGTAAAAATACCTCCAATATTGTTTTGCCTCCGCACACCGTGATCCGCGGCCATATCGGATGGCCTTAGACTGCCCTCCACTCCCGAAAGAGCACAAAAGGGCATAGTGATGCGTGTGTAATGCTGAATAATAATAGCACAAACAGGCGTGTGATGCAAGGGGTTTTCTCTGTTTTTTACAAGAAAATCGCGTATTTTTCGTTTATTCGTCCGCCTGAGTGCTGTTCAGGCTCTCCATGCCCATCCGGCTGAGGGCATAGCCCTTGCCGAACATCAGGTCATATTGCAGCAGCCAGTGCTTCTGGCTCCAGCTTTCCTGCAGGGAGCTCGGGGTCTGGGTGGTGGTGCCGTCCAGATTCATCACCGTGCCCCGGGTATTGGCGCGGTCGGCCACCTGCAGCTGGCGGTTCAGCAGCTGGAAATAAAGCGGCTGTTCCAGACCGTAGAGGTTCATCATCACCGGCGAGATATCGTAAGCGGCAATGGTGCCCAGATCCACGGGCTTGTCGGTGTAGTTCGACCACATCAACAGGGTGGTCTGGTGCAGGCGCGGGTCCGCACTGGAATCGCTGGCATAGCCGCTGCTGGTAAAGACATCATAATTGGAATCAATGGGGTTGTAATGGTCGCCCCAGAACACCAGGATCACCGGCTCGTCCACCTGCGAGAAGTATTGGGTCAGCTTGCCCAGCATGGCATCGGCATCCCGGATGCCGGTCGCAAAATCTTCCAGCGCGCCGATGGTGCTGGCCTTGAGGCCCTCCGGGTGCTCTGTCACCTTCACCCGCACATCGTCCGGGTAGTTGTCTTTATTATAATTGGTATGGTTCTGCATTGTGACCGCGTGCAGGAAAACCGGTGCATCCGAGGATGCTTTCATCTTCTCATACTGCTGGATGATCTGGTCCGCCATGGAGTCATCCGTGACCAGACCGCTGGTCCAGTAGTGCCTGCGCACCTTGTTGACATGGGTCATCTGTTCCAGGCTCAGGAAGGTGTCAAAGCCCAGGTTGGGGTATGCCGTGTCCCGGCTCCAATACTTGGCCCAGAAGCAATGGACTGCCGCCGTCTGATATCCCTGCGTCAGCTTGAGGTAATTGGGCAACGAGAACATGGGCTTGGTCACATGCTGCTGGTATGGCTTGCTGCCGTTGGGCAGAAAGGAAGCCGAATAGCCTGTCAGCGCTTCAAACTCCACATCGCAGGTTCCGCCGCCGAAACTGGGGCTGTACGCCCGGCCAGAAGCACTGGTCTGCTGCAGGGCGTGGAGGTTGGCGGAGACATCGGTATCAAACTGGAAACCATACTGCTCCAGTTCCGACACATCCCAGTAGGACTCGTCCATCACATAGATGATGGTGGGCTTTTTCACAGTCTTGTCCGCAGAGGTGGTGGCACCGTAAGATCCCGGGTAGAGCGAAGCGGTGGAATATTTCTGTGCAGCCTCGGTATCATCCAGAATCTCGTTGACAGCCTCCTCTGAATACCCCTCCGGCTTGGAGATCTCCAGATTGGTCAGATTGGTCAGAAAGCTGGTGATGACACCATAATAGCGGTAGTAGCGATCCTGCATCCAGGCATCCGGCACAATGCCAATGGCCTGTGTCACGGCAGGCTGCAGGAACACGCCAAAGAGCAGGCCGCAGGTAGCTGCCGCACTGGCAAGAAAGCCTGCCACCCGGGGCTTCCAGTTCAGCTTCTGCCGCCCTCTATAAAGGAAGAAAGACACCACAACCAGCAGCACGATAATAACAATGGATACCACCATGCTGGTCTGGATGTGGATACCGGCCGCAGCTGCCACGCCCGCAGCCTCTGACACCTGCATCAGATCCCAGGGCAGGAAGGGCTCGCCGCGCAGCTGCAGTGTGTAGAAATTGACTGCCGCCGGGGCACAGCCCAGCACCGCCGCCAGCAGGGTCGCCAATGGTGCAAACCGGGTCAGCCAGTCCACTGCCAGCCAGCTGAGGAATAGTATGGCCCACGCCAGCAGATAGGCTTCGGCATGGGGGAAAATGTATTGGGTAAAGGTCTCCCCTGTCAGGGTGCCGCGGGCGATCCACTCCGTCAGGAACAGGATACCCAGCGTTGCCAGTGGAGGGAAGAGCAGCCGCAGCCCATGCAGGGAAAGCGGCGTATGTTTTTTTGCGTTCATAGAGAGAAGTTCCTTTCACTTCCGGAAATCAGATTTCAAACCGGAGCGGCAAGGCTCTGCCGCTCACGGTTCTCTATTATAATCCGATTTTTTGTAAAATCAAACCCTGACGCAGGAAAAATTCACGAAAAATTTCAGCTGTCCAGCCAGTGCCGCATTTTTTGCCAGAAACCCTGCTTTTTGGCTTCCGGCTCCGGCAGCTCCGTGCGGACCAGGATCGCGTCCACTCCCAGTGTTTCGATGTCCGTCCAGGGGATGACCAGAGTCTCGTCCCGGCCCAGCAGCCCAAACAGATGAGGCTGCCCGAGCAGCAGCAGGCTTTTGACCTGCGCCGTTGCCGGATCGAGCTCCAGATCATCGGCGCGGCCAAGGCAGGCCCCGTTGCTCAGCTGAACGATTTCCTTTGTACACAGCTCCCGGAATTTCATCGTGCTCCCCTCCCCGCAGTTTGCCTGTTTCATCCTATGCGGCGGCACAGTGCTTGATGCAGGGCGGGCAGTTGTGCTATACTGTGGACAGAATCTTTCTGGCAGAAACATCCATACAGAATTGAGGAAACAGCGATGTATAAAAATATCATCTTTGATCTGGGCGGTGTCATGGTGGATTTCGACCCCAAGACCTACCTGGTAGACCGCTTCTGCAATGCCGAGGTAGAGGAACAGGTCTCCCAGCTGACCTTTGAAAGCGAGGAGTGGAAGCTGCTGGATGCAGGGCTTATCACCCGCTCTGAGGCCAACCTGCGGATGCTGGCCCGCGCAAAGGAATATGGCCGCGCGTTTGAGGTGCAGGGCGTGCTGGACGATTGGATGCATATCCTCCGCCCCCGCCGCCGGATGCAGGAGCTGGTGCGGAAACTCAAGAGCCGTGGCTACTGCGTCTATTACCTGAGCAATATCCCCGAGGATGTGCTGGATTATCTGACCGAGCGCGACCTCAAGGGCCTGTTCGACGGCGGCGTGGCCTCCTGCGAGGTGCACATCAACAAGCCCGACCCTCGCATCTATAAGGCCCTGCTGGACAAATACCAGCTCAAGGCCGGGGAAAGTGTTTTCATTGATGACCGGCTGGAGAATGTGCAGGCCGCCTTCCGTCTGGGCTTTGCCGGCATCCAGATGAAGGACAGCGTCGGCACACTGGTGCGTAGCCTTGCTACCTGCAGTGTGGCAATCCACTGAACAACACACAAAAACTCCCCGCTCAATGCCCTGTTTGGGGCGCTGGGCGGGGAGTTTTCTGCCATTACAGATTACTTCTTTTCGTAATTCTGGCAGAAGTGCGGGGTCTCCACCTGCTGGGTGGTGCAGGAGCAGTGCTCTGTCACTTTGATCTGGGGCAGATCACACTTACAGTTCTGCACATTGTGACGGCACTCGCAGACATCGCAGGTCACACCTGTGTTTTCCATTTCTATCGCCTCCTTGGCTCTAGGTTGCCCCGGCTTCAGGCGATTATACATGGCTACTTATTTTTCTGCGTTTGCTTCACGCCTTGCCTTCATTGTCACGATCACATGCTTGATGGAGAGAACGGGATGCACCGGCAGCATTCTGGGCCCGGCCCAGCGCATGACAGTGCGGATCTTTTCCCGCATCTCCGGCTGATAGCAATGCACCTTGCAGGCCGAGCAAAAGGTCTTGGTCTCCATAAAGGGGCAGTGCTCAATGCGGGCCAGCGCATAATCATGCAGCTGCTGGCATTCCGGGCAGAGACTGCCTCTGAAGGTGTGATGCTGCTTGCGGCAGTAGAGCGCGATCATCTCACTGACAAGCATTTTTTCGTCGGAACGCTTCTTTGCCAGGTCTTCCGGGGTGGTTTTGGACATTGGGACTGTTCCTCCTGCATTTTTTCCTTGCGGGCCATCCGCAGAGCCGCGCAACGCACCGCGTGCCGCAAAACTGCGAAACAGGCCGTAACTCCAACAGCAACAGCCATTTCCATACACACCACCTTTCCTAAAAAGCAAAGCAGCAGGAGACCGGGTTCAGCCCCTGTTGTTCCCCTGCTGCTCTCAGGTTCGTTTGTCCGGCAAATGGGCTGCTGCGCAACTTCTCAAGTTTAATACAGCAAACCCAATTTGTCAAATTTTGCAATGTGCTTCTAATCCGGTCACCACGCTGCCAGATCTGCACCCAGCTTGCGGCAGGCAGCCTGAACATCCTCATCCGGTGCCTCGTTGCAGATCAGACCCTCACCGTTGAGCACCTGTGCGCCATCACCCTGTGCACGCTCGACCCAGTCGCGCATCCACTGGCCGTCGCCCCAGCCATAAGAGCCGAACAGAGCAATCTTCTTGCCGTTCAGGGAGCCCTCCAGATTGGAGAACATCGGCTCAAACTCGCTCTCTTCCAGCTGCTCTGCGCCCATTGCGGGGCAGCCAAATGCAACTGCATCAAACTCTGCCAGCTTTGCGGCGTTCATTTCGCCACAGGGAACGATGGTGCCGTTTGCACCCTCTGCCACGCAGTTTGCCATGGTCTCCGTGTTGCCGGTTGCACTCCAGAATACGACTGCTACTTTGCTCATAAAGAAGAACCTCTCTTTCAATTTTGGTTAGTATATTCTAACTTTTATCTTCAAGAAATTGCTCTGCCTGACATAAGACAGAACAATTTGGTTAGGCTTTTCTAACCATCAAAAGAATACCACAGGGCGGGCTCCTTGTCAAGAACCTTTTGCAGAATTTTTCAGAGCGCTCCTCCACCCCGGCGCAGCAACAGGAACACCACCGTCAGCACGCCGTAGATCACCGGCTGGTGAAGCAGATATAGTATCAGCGAGTTTCGCCCCAGCCACCCCAGCGGCGGGCAAACCGAACGACGCAGCGGACGGAGACTCTGCGCTGTTCGCTCTGCCAGATGATGCAGGTAAAAACCAGCCCAGAACAGGAAGAGCCACGGGGTCAGTGGGAAGTAATCCGTAGAGAAGAAGCCAAAGGGATAAAACCCCAGATAGGCCGTGAAGTAGTTGGCGTAGAGAAAACCCGGCAGTGTGATGAGCCAATGGCCCAGCTGCAAATAGCCATCGGCTGCATAGCGGGTGAAGTAAAACAGAAACATACTCCCTGCAAGGCCGACCACCGGGGGCACCTTTTCCATCCACTTTTCCAGCAGTCCTGTGATGATCATAGCCGAGCCCAGCAGGGTCAACACGCCGAACCAGACAGCATCTGCAGGCATGAAGATCAGCGTGACCGCCGTGACAAGTGCGCCGCACCCAAACACCACCGCGCCTCGTTTTACCGGGTGGCGGCCCAGCGGCAGACAGAAGCCGGACAGCAGGATGAACACCCAGCAGATGGATTGCTGCCACAGTTCTCCCTGCCAGCTGCCATACCACGGTGCACGCACACCAAACAGATAGACCAGGTCCCACATGCCATGGTAAAGCATCATGCTGATCAGGTCCAGTCCGCGCAGCTCATCCAGCAGCGCACAACGTGTGGAAGTTGATTTCATAAGACTTCCCCTTTTCGGAATGTTTTTTTCATTGTACGCCCTGCCATGGATCCCGTCAAGCAAAAAACTGCCGTGCAGCTTTGGAACCGCACGGCAGCTTTATGATATCAGGTTCAGAAGAATGCAGGAATTACAGCTCCACGTTGAAATAGCGCTTCAGCAGGCCCTCGAAGCCGCGGCCATGGCGGGCTTCGTCCTTTGCCATCTCATGGACGGTATCGTGGATCGCATCCAGGTTCAGGGCCTTTGCCTTCTTGGCCAGGTCCATCTTGCCGGAGCATGCGCCGCACTCAGCCTCAGCACGCATCATCAGGTTCTTCTTGGTGCTGTCGGTCACGACCTCACCCAGCAGCTCGGCGAAACGGGATGCGTGGTCAGCCTCCTCGTAGGCATAGCGCTTGTAAGCCTCAGCGATCTCGGGGTAGCCCTCGCGCTCAGCCACACGGGCCATGGCCAGGTACATGCCGACCTCGCTGCACTCACCCTCAAAGTTTGCACGCAGACCGTCAACGATCTCCTGAGGCACACCCTCAGCCTTGCCGATGCCGACCACATGCTCGGTCACATAGGTGTTGCCGGTCTTTTCGACAAATGCGGATGCAGGAGCCTTGCAGACAGGGCACTGCTCAGGGATAGAGCCTTCAGCGATATAACCACAGACGGTGCAAACATACTTTTTCATAAGAATATCCTCCATTGTTTTTCATTATGATCTTGGCCTCTCCTCTGGTACAGGGGGCCTTGCTTCTGAGCCTATTATAGCAATGATTCCTAGATTAGTCAAGACTAATTTTAAGAATTATTCCTATTTATTTTTAGACCTGCAGGTTGCCGCTGCTCGGAGCATCGGAACCGTTGGCAGCATCAAACTCGTAATCATTGCCGGGGAGGATGGCGTTGAGCAGGATGCCCACGATAGCAGCAATGGCCAGGCCGGACAGGTTGATGGAGACACCGCCCACAGCGAAGGTCAGACCGCCCACAGAGTTGAAGCCAAGCGCGCAGACCAGGATGACAGCGGCAACGATCAGGTTGCGGCTGTTGGTAAAGTCTACACGGTTCTCGACCACATTGCGGACACCGATCGCGGAGATCATTCCGTACAGCACAAAGCTGATGCCGCCAATGATGCCGGTGGGGATGGTGTTGATGACAGCCTCAAACTTGGGGCTGAAGCTCAGGATCACAGCCATCACAGCGGCAATGCGGATGACGAGCGGATCGTAGATGCGGCTCAGGGCCAGAACACCGGTGTTCTCACCGTAGGTAGTATTGGCGGGGCCGCCCAGCAGACCTGCCATGGCAGTGGCAAGGCCGTCGCCCATCAGGGTGCGGTTCAGGCCGGGATCATTGATATAGTTGTGGCCGACCGTAGCGCTGATGGCAGCGATATCGCCCACATGCTCCATCATGGTTGCCAGCGCAATGGGGATGATGGTGAACATTGCGCTGATGAACTCAGGGCTGCCGTCGATGGCAAACAGACCCATGGCACTCTTGTGCAGGGGGATGCCGAACCAGGCCGCGTCGGCGATCTTCTGGAAGTCCACGGCACCGGTGACCAGAGCCACCGCGTAGGACACCAGCACACCGATCAGGATGGGCAGGATCTTGACCATGCCCTTACCCCAGATGTTGCAGACAATAACGGTACCCAGGGCCACAAAAGCCAGCAGCCAGTTGGACTCGCAGTTGGTGATGGCGGAGGGGGCCAGGATCAAACCAATAGAGATGATGATGGGGCCTGTGACCACCGGCGGGAAGAATTTCATAATGCGGCGGATGCCAAAGGTTGAGATGAGCAGGCTGACCAGCAGGTACAGAATGCCGGACAGTGCCACGCCCGCGCAGGCGTAGGGCAGCATTTTGGTATTGGCAACGGTCAGGTTGCCGTCTGCGTCAGCCAGCATGGGGGCTACAATGGAAAAACCGCCCAGGTAGGCAAACGAGGAGCCAAGGAAGGCCGGGACCTTGCCCTTGGTGACAAGGTGGAACAGCAGGGTGCCCAGACCGGCACAGAGCAGAGTGGTGGAAACGCTCAGGCCGGTGAGCAGGGGCACCAGTACAGTTGCGCCGAACATGGCAAACATGTGCTGCACGCCCAGGACCAGCATCCGCCCGGTGCCGAGCTGCCGGGCATCGTAAATGCCCTTGGAGTAATCGATCTTTTCACTCATAGAGAAGTTCTCCTTTCATCGCTGCCCAAAAAAAGAGGCATTGCCGCAGCAACGGCAGTGCCTCAATCCTTCTGGAGCAGATTCAAAAAACGGGACCGGAAGACAAAACACGCGCTCCGCAAAGTCGAACGAAACATTTTGCTCTCCCCTTCCCTGTCTGACTTTATAAAGTATACCAGAAACCCTGCCCGGATGCAATCCGTTTGCCGCAGTTTCCCTCAGCTTTTTGGCCGGACATCTTGAAATATGCCCCTGTCCGCACTATAATATAACCTATTGAATTGATTTGTATTTCAAGAGGAATGTTATGATCTATCTGGATTATTCTGCAAACACCCCGGTGGATGCGCGGGTGTTGGAGCAGTTCTGTGCCGTGGAGCGCCGCTGCATCGGCAACGCCAACTCTCACCACCAGGCAGGCTCTGCCGCCAAGGCAGAGATCAATGCTGCCACCATCAAAATCGCCTCTCTGCTGGGCGTTCAGCCAGCCGAGATCATCTATACCTCCGGTGCCAGCGAGGCCAACAACTTTGCTTTAAAGGGGCTGGCCCGTCTCTCCCGCCATGCGGGCAGGCACATCATCTCCACTCCGCTGGAGCATTCTTCGGTCAGCGGCACCCTGACGGCATTACAGGAGCAGGGGTATGAGATCGACCTGCTGGACGTGAAGCAGGACGGCACCGTGGATCTTGAGCACCTGAAGGATCTGCTTCGCCCGGATACCATCTGCGTTGCCATAACGCTGGTGGACAGTGAATTGGGCGTGGTGCAGCCTGTACAGGAGATCGCCGCCATCCTGAAAGCATACCCTCACTGTCACCTGCATGTGGATGCGACCCAGGCTGTGGGTAAGATCCCCGTTTCTTTTGAGGGCGCGGACACCATGAGCCTGACGGCCCACAAATTCTACGGACTGAACGGCATCGGCCTGCTGATCAAGCGGCGGAATCTAGCGCTGGAGCCTCTCATCCATGGCGGCGAGAGTACCACCATCTACCGCAGCGGCACCCCCACTGTGGCGCTGGCCTCCTCACTGGCCTGTGCGCTTGATCTTGCCGTCATTGACCTGCCCGGACGCGTTGACCATGTGGCAAAACTGAATGCAGAGCTCCGCGCCGCCCTCAGCACATATCCGCTGGTGCGCATCAACAGCCCGGAACACGCCATCCCTCATGTGCTGAATCTGAGCGTCCGTAATGTCAAGGGCACCGTGTTCCAGCGGGAGCTGGATGCCAAAGGGGTCTGCGTCTCGGTCAAGTCAGCCTGCTCTTCGGACGGTCTGCCTTCGCGTGCGGTGTTTGCGGTCAGCCGCGACCGCCGCAACGCACTGTCCTCCTGGCGCATCAGCCTGAGCCATCTGACCACCGAGGACGAGATCAAAGCCTTTTTGCAGGCGTTCGATGTCTGCTACCGTGAGCTGACCGCCGTACATTAAATAAAAAGAGGAACCAAAATGAAACGTGAGCTTGAACCTTATCAGATGATCGAACGCAGTATCATCAAGAAATACCGCAAGGAGCTGTGGACCCCCTTTATCGTGGCGGTAAAGCGCTACGAGCTGGTACAGGAGGGCGACAAAATCGCTGTCTGCATCTCGGGCGGCAAAGACTCCATGCTGATGGCAAAGCTGATGCAGGAACTGCAGAAGCACAGCGATGTTCCCTTTGAGCTGGTCTTTCTGGTGATGGACCCCGGCTACAATGAGATCAACCGCCAGAAGATCGAGTCCAATGCCGAGCTGCTGCACATTCCGGTGACCATCTTCGAGAGCAACATCTTTTCCGTTGCCAACAACACCGAAAAGAACCCCTGCTACCTCTGTGCCCGGATGCGGCGCGGCCACCTGTACAGCAAGGCCAAGGAGCTGGGATGCAATAAGATTGCGCTGGGCCACCACTTCAACGATGTTATTGAGACGACCGTGATGAGCATGTTCTACGGCTCCCAGATGCAGGCCATGCCGCCCAAGCTCCACAGCACCAGCTTCCCCGGCATGACCCTGATCCGCCCCATGTACTGCATCCGAGAAGAAGATATCCTGGCCTGGAAGCGCTACAATGATCTGGAATTCATCCAGTGTGCCTGCCGCTTTACTGAGAACTGCACCATGTGCGACAACGGCGGCGGTGGTTCCAAGCGGCAGGAGGTCAAGACCCTGCTGCGCCGCCTCAAGCGCGACAACCCCAACATCGAGAACAGCATCTTCCGCAGCATCCATGCGGTAGCACTGGACACCATGCCCGGCTATAAATCCGAGGGCGTGGAGCACAGCTTCCTGGAGCGGTTCAACGCCATGGAAGCCGCATCCGACGAGAACGAATAAAGCTCTTTTCATAGAAAAACGGCACGGTGCATCGCTGCATCGTGCCGTTTGTTTTTTGTTTATCTGCGCAGAACTGAGACTTCCGTCACGCCATAGCGCTGCATCAATTCCAGTGCCGCCGGGGTGATCTCTTCCCCGCTTACCGCGATGGGGATGGCCGGCGGGCAGGACACCGTGGGCATCGCGCAAATGCGACCCAGCGCCTGCTGCACCGGGATGCGCTCCTGCGGGGCAAACACTGCCTGCCGGATGGTACAATAGGTCCGCGCCTGCTGTGCCAGTGCCACGAATTCCCCAGCCAGCTCTTCCGGCTGCAGGAGCCCGCCCGCTGCGGGCAGGCTGTGCAGACACTGCCGGAGCACTATGCGCAGGCGCGCGTAGTCCTGCGGTGGGTTGCAGGGGGTGAACATCAGCACCACATAACGCGGGTCGGCATATTCACACTCGAGCTGCCCGCCGCGCAAGGCATCCGCCAGCGCGGTGCCGGTCACGCCAAGGGCCGCAGCGTCCAGCGTCAGCTTCAGCGGTTCCCGACCCGGGCCATCCAGCACCAGCGGCACCGGGCAGCCCGCCGCCTGCGCCGCCGCGTTCAGCTCCCCGCGCAGAGCAGAAAGCCGAGAACAGCACCGCTGCAACCCGGCGGGATAGCTTTCCGTCAACTGCCGGTTGCAGGCGTCCAGCGACTGCAGGATCAGGTAAGACGGGCTGGTGGAGCCGAACAGTGCCAGTGCACCGCGCACTGCAGCTTCCTCCTGCACCGGGGCGTTCTCCCCCAGATGCAGATATGCTCCGCCGGTGACCACCGGCAGGGTCTTGTGGGCCGAGTCGCAGCACATAGCCGCCCCCAGTGCAATGGGGTGCAGCGGCTCTCCGGGCAGAAAGCGCAGGTAGGCCCCGTGGGCGTTGTCCACCAGCAGCGGCATCCCAAAGGTGTCGCACACAGCCGACAAGGCCCGGATGTCCTGCATTCCGCCCAGATAATCCGGACTGGTGACGTAGACCCCAAAGGGGGTACTCCCCTGCCCGGTCAGCTCCTGCAGCGCTGTTGTCAGCATCTGCGCGGAGATGGGGCAGCTGCACAGCGCCCCGGCATTCTCTGCCGCAGGCCAGAGCCACCGGATGTCGAAGTCCAGCAGTGCGGCAGCGTACAGCAGGGCTTTGTGCGCGTTGCGGGCCGCCAGCAGTACCGGACGTTTTCCAGTCCGGGGCGCGGCCTGCAGTGCCAGACACAGCATGGCCCGGATGCACTGGGACGAGCCCTCGGTGCTGTAATAGGTGTGCTGTGTGCCGAACAGCCGGGTAGCGTTTGCTTCGCTTTGGGCAATGATGCCCTCCGGCTCGTACAGCTCGTCGGCGCCCCGGATCTCGGTCAGGTCCAGCGGCTCAAAGCCCAGCAGGCTCTGACCCTTGTGGCCGGGCATGTGCAGGCGGGAGGTGCCGGACTGTGCATAGCCGCGCACAAAATCCACGATGGGTGTGTCCATGCTTATTCGCAGGCTTCGCCGTCTGCGCAGGCGTTGCAGGTGGAACCCAGCTCAATGGGCACCTCGATGCCCTGGGCAGCCAGTTCCTGGTTCTCCGCCACCTTGATCATGATGGCGCACTCCATGCGCTTCTTGAACAGCTCACAGCCGTACTCGTACACACCGGTAATGCTGCCGGTGGCATGATAAGAGTTGGCAGCGCAGCCGCCGGAACAATACAGCTTGGCCCAGCAGTCCTTGCACTCCTTGCGGGCGTAGGCGTTGCAGTGCTTGAACTCATCCCGCACGGCCGTGTTGGTGACGCCCTTCCAGATGTCGCCCATCAGGTACTTGGGGTCGCCGACGAACTGGTGGCAGGGGTAGAGGTCGCCCCACGGCGTGACCGCCATATATTCCGTCCCCGAACCGCAGCCCGAGATACGCTTGTATATGCACGGCCCGCCTTTCAGATCTATCATATAGTGATAGAACGTGAACGACTTGCCCTCTTTATCCCTTTCGAGCATAAGTTTCGCAAGGTCTTCGTATTGCTTCATCACAACGGGCTTATCTGCCTCCGTCAATGCGGCGGGATCGTCCGAAGCGGCAACAACCGGTTCCATGCTGAGTTCCGAAAAACCGAGATCGAGCATCGTTTTGATGTCTTCGAGAAAATCGGGGTTGGCGTGAGTGAATGTGCCCCTCATATAGTAATTTTTGCCGCCGCGAGCATTGACAAACTTTTGGAACTTCGGAACTATCTTTTCCCAACTGCCGTTGCCCGCATAATCGACACGGTATCTGTCGTGAACTTCTTTTCTGCCGTCAAGGCTTAAAACGACGTTGCTCATCTCCCTGTTGGAAAATTCTATAACATCGTCGTCCACAAGCACACCGTTTGTAGTGAGCGTAAAGCGGAAATTCTTGTTCTTTTCTTTTTCTATGCTTCTTGCGTATGCGACAAGTTGTTTTACGACATCAAAATTCATCAGCGGCTCGCCGCCGAAGAAATCGACTTCCAGGTTTCTTCTCGTGCCCGAATTTTCTATAAGAAAATCAAGGGCGCGTTTGCCG
>ERZ827150.4254-NODE-4254-length-12799-cov-4.080587_pt1 | contig 12799 bp, 10 predicted proteins | sample MGYA00519779_ERZ827150 | MGnify/ENA primary metagenome ERZ827150 (study PRJEB31778, sample SAMEA3449267) | human gut metagenome | biome: human gut; feature: human-associated habitat; material: faeces | place: United Kingdom | collected 2010/2012 ...
CCTTTGATTTGTTGGGGATTAAAATATGGCCCAGGAATTCCATATTTCCCTAAATACCCTTACATTTGCCCCCAATTTACATGAAAAAAACGGCATCTTGATTATGCGTATCAATTACATTGGTTTATGGGTGGCAATCTTTATGATGGTTATCGTCACCTCTTGCTCGACCAGTCGTGAGCCCGCCTCGCGGGAGATAGAACGGAGGCAAACCGCGAAACGGGAGTTCCGTGGAGCCTGGATACAGACCGCTTTTCAAAGCGAGTACGCGACCATGACGGTTCCCCAGATGAAGAAAGATTTCAGGCGCAAGCTGGATTTCTTGCGCGATTGCGGGATTAACGCGATCATTTTCCAGGTACGGCCGGAGGCGGACGCGTTTTATCCTTCCAAGATCGAGCCTTGGAGCCGCTTTTATACGGGCGAGCAGGGACGGGCTCCGGAGGGTAATTTTGACCTGGTCGCCTTCCTGGTCGACGAATGCCACAAGCGGGGAATGGAGTTTCACGCTTGGCTGAATCCTTACCGGGCCAGCACGGCGGGCAATACACGGTTCGCGCCTACACATATATATTATAAGCACCCGGAGTGGTTCGTGGAATACAACAAGCAGATCCTCTTTGATCCGGGTATTCCCGATTGCCGGCAATTCATCTGCCGGGTGGTGCGTGATATCGTGAGCCGTTACGATGTCGACGCGATCCACATGGATGATTACTTCTATCCCTATCCGGTGGCCGGATTGGCTTTCCCCGACGACAGGAGTTTCCAGAAATATGGCTTGGCGATGGGCTATAAGGCGAGTCAGCGTGACCAATGGCGGCGTGAGAATGTCAACACCTTGATCCGTGAGCTGAAGCGGACGATCCTGTTGACAAAGCCCTGGGTTCGTTTTGGTATCAGCCCCTTTGGTATTTACCGCAATAAGAGGAGTACGCCCGACGGTTCGGGAAGCGCGACGAATGGCTTGCAGAATTACGATGATCTCTATGCCGATGTTCTCTATTGGGTAGAGCAGGGCTGGATTGATTATAACATTCCACAGATTTATTGGGAGATCGGGCATCCCGCGGCCGACTATATCACGTTGGTGAAATGGTGGGATAAGAACGCTCGTGGCGGACACCTTTATATTGGGCAGGATGTGGCCCGCACGATGAAGTCCGGGCATCTGACCCGTAAGATGCGCTATGAGCGGACATTGCCTCATGTCGAGGGCAATTGCTTCTGGCCGGCGAATGAGATCCTATGGAATAATAAAGGGGTGGCCGATAGCTTGAGGCGTCATTACCATCGCTATCCGGCCTTGATCCCGGCTTATACCCATTTGCATGATCGCCAGCCCGAGAAGGTGAGCAAGCTTAAGACGGAATGGACGCCGAAGGGCTTCCTGTTGCATTGGCAAGCGGAGCAAAGTCCGACCAATCCGGAGTTGGCGGCCTATTTTGTGGTCTACCGTTTCAGGATGGATGAGGTGGTCGATCTCGAGGATCCTTCCAAGATCGTGGCCATCACGCCCAATACCTATTATTGGTTGCCTTACGATGATGGCAAGACCAAATATCGTTATGTCGTGACGGGTGTCGACCGTTTCCATAATGAGAGTGAGGGAAGACAAAAAAAAGTTAAGCTGTGAGAAAAGGTCGTCAATTATCTTTTTTTGTCCGATTTTTTGCGCATAATGTGATACATAATCAAAAAAATAAGTAGTTTCGCGGGATAAAACAGAAAAGAGAGAATAGTTAAAATAATAACATTTTAAAACTTACATCAAAATTATTATGAACAGAAAGTTTTTATTGCCATTCTTTGTATTGGCAGCGATCTTGACGCTTTCTTCTTGTTCAAACAAGTTGAAACCGTTGGCAGAGCAGTACATTAAGGCAGAGCCGCAACCATTGGAAGCAATTGGTGGCAAGGTGCCTGTGACTATCAACGCGACTTTCCCTGAGAAGTGGTTCAACAAGAAAGCCGTTGTAACCGTAACTCCGGTTTTGCGTTATGAGGGTGGTGAAGCTTGGGGTACAGCTTACACTTACCAAGGTGAGAAGGTACAGGGTAACAATCAGGTGATCCCTTACAAGGCAGGTGCTAACGTAACAATGAAGTCTGCTTTCACTTACAAGCCTGAGATGAAGAAATCAGAGTTGTATCTGACTTTCGACGCTAAGATCAAGAATAAGACAGTTAAGTTGCCGGACGTAAAGATCGGTGAGGGTGTAATCGCTACTTCAGCTTTGGCTGATGCCGCTACAGCTAACGCAGCTATCGCCGCTGACAAGTTCCAGCGCATCATCAAAGAGGCTCACAACGCGAACATCATGTTCTTGATCCAGCAGGCTGAGCTCCGTGCGAAAGAGTTGAACTCTGACGCTATCAAGGAGTGGAAAGAGTTGGTTAAGAACGCTGACGAGGCTCCTAACCAGAATGTAGCTATTGAGATCTCAGCTTACGCTTCTCCTGATGGTGGTGTTAAGTTGAACACTGGCTTGGCTGAGAGACGTGAGAACAACACTTCTAAATACTTGAACCGCGAGTTGAAGAAGATGAAGGTTGACGTTCCTGTTGACGCTCGTTACACAGCTCAGGACTGGGAAGGCTTCCAGGAGTTGGTTTCTAAGTCAAACATCCAGGATAAGGATTTGGTTCTCCGCGTATTGTCTATGTACAAGGATTCTGAGCAACGTGAGCAAGAGATCAAGAACCTCTCTTCTGTATTCAGCGTATTGGCTGAGGAGATCTTGCCGCAATTGCGTCGTTCTCGTTTGACAGCTAACGTTGAGATCATCGGTAAGTCTGACGACGAGATCAGCGCTTTGGCTAAGAACAATCCTTCTGAGTTGAACGTAGAGGAGATCCTGTACGCCGCTACATTGACTAACAACGACGCTGAGAAGATGGCTATCTATACTAAGGCTTCTGAGTTGTATCCTAATGACTATCGTACTTGGAACAACATCGGTATGATGGCATTCCGCGCTGGTGATTTGAACAAGGCTGAGCAGATGTTCAACAAGGCTAACTCTGTTAAGTCTAATCCTGAGGCTAACATGAACTTAGGTTTGATCGCCTTGACGAAGGGTGACCAGGCTAAGGCTCAACAATTGTTCGGTAACGCTTCTGGCGTAGCTGAGTTGAGCGAGGCTCTGGGTGTTCTTTACTTGGAGCAGGGTGAGTACGCTAAGGCTGTTAACTCATTCGGTTCTGTTAAGTCTAACAACGCCGCTTTGGCTCAGATCATGGTTAAGGACTACAGCAAGGCTTCTCAGACTTTGGATGCTGTCGCTCGTCCGGATGCCGTTACTTCTTACTTGAAGGCTGTTGTTGCCGCTCGTACGAACAACGCGAATGGCGTAGTTAGCAACTTGAAAGACGCGATCGCTAAGGATAAGAACATGGCTAAGGAGGCCGCTATCGACTTGGAGTTCGCTAAGTATGCTACAAACTCTGATTTCGCCGCTTTGGTAAAATAAGAGACTAAGCTGAAATAAAGAGAATAAAAGATAGGAAGGTCGGGAGAAATCATTCTCCCGGCCTTTTTTTGTTCCGCTTATGCCTATAGGCGAGAGGTAACGAGACCGATCCTGTTGCCAGTACCGTGCGGTCGGTACTCCAGTACTTCTCGGAAAGTACTGGAGTACTTTCAGCATCGGACTGCAGTACTTTCCGCATGGTACTGGCAACGCCTTCGGAGTCGTTTTATGTTTTTTGCTTGAAAATTTGCGAGATTCGGGAATATGTCGTAATATTGCACCCGATTTCGGAGATTGTCCGAAAAGGTCCTATAGCTCAGTTGGTCAGAGCACCTGACTCATAATCAGGGAGTCCTTGGTTCAAGCCCAAGTGGGACCACATCTTTAGTTGAGGAGAGCCGTACCGCCAGGTGCTGTTCTCCTTTGTCTTTTTATATCGGTATAAACGCCTTAAAATTCGTATATTCAGAGTAAAAACCCACCTCTATTGCGAAAATTCTTTGAAAGTTTTTGTCTATATTCGCGATTATTACATATTTATATTTCACGATCTAAAAATGAGCGAGACATTTGAAATGGTGGCCAAGACCCTGTTCGGGCTGGAGGATGTTTTGGCTGGCGAATTATTAGCCTTAGGCGCCAACGATTTGCAAATAGGGCGGCGTATGGTTTCTTTTACGGGTGATAAGGAGTTGTTGTATAAGGCGAATTTTTGTTGTCGCACGGCCTTGCGTATATTGAAACCGATTTATCATTTTAAGGCGAAAGACGCGGACACGGTCTATAAGGAGGTCAAGAAGGTGGAATGGGAGAAATATCTCTCGCTTGAGAAAACCTTCGCGATCGATTCTGTCATCTATTCGGAGGATTTTAACCATTCCAAATTTGTCGCTTACCGGACAAAAGACGCCATTGTCGATTATTTCTATGAGAAGGTCGGTAAACGGCCATCTGTCCGGATCAATAATCCAGATCTGTATATCAATATCCATATTTCACATAACGATTGTACGCTGTCGATCGATAGCTCCGGCGAGTCGTTGCATAAGCGCGGTTATCGGGTAGCCCAGACGGAGGCGCCCCTGAATGAGGTGCTGGCCGCAGGTATGATCCTGAAGACAGGCTGGAAAGGCGAGTCGAATTTCGTGGATCCCATGTGTGGTTCGGGTACCTTGCTGATCGAGGCGGCGATGATCGCCCTCAATATCGCTCCGGGTGTTTACCGCAAGGAGTTCGCTTTCCAGAAATGGATCGATTACGACCAGGAGCTGTTCGACCGTATCTATAACGACGATAGCCAGGAGAAGGAATTCGAATATAAGTGCTACGGCTCTGATATCTCGCAGGCGGCGATCGACATCGCCGCGGAGAATGTACGGGGTGCTGGTCTGGTGAAGTACATCAATTTGTCGGTAAAGCCCTTCCAGCAAATCTCGGAGGCGCCACAACCCGGTATCCTGGTGACGAATCCCCCTTATGGCGAGCGGATCTCGTCTCGCGATTTGTTGGGACTCTACTCAATGATCGGTGAGCGGCTCAAGCATGTTTTCATGGGTTACAAGGCCTGGATCATCAGCTATAAGGATGAGTGCTTTGATAAGATCGGCTTGCGTCCGAGCGAGCGGATCAAGTTGATGAACGGCTCACTGGATTGCGAGTACCGTTGTTACGAGATGTTCGAGGGAACGAATAAGGAATACAAGAAGGCTTTGAATGAGAATGGTGGGGAAAGGCCTGCCCGCCGTGATGACCGTCCCCGTGAGCATCGTCCGGGACGTAGCGATTGGGATCGCAAGGATGAGTCGTCATCTCGTAAGCGTTTTGACGATAAGGGCGACCGTAAGGGCTCGTTCCGGTCGAAAGGCGATCGTCCGGCGAAGATGCGTTACCGCGACGATGATGAGTTCCCGAAAGATCGTTTCAAGCGCGACTCCAAGCGTGATTTTAAGCGCGATGGCAAGTCGTCGTCTGGTAAGAAACCGTTTAACAGGAAGAGGGGAGATCGCTATGATGATTAAGCGATCATGGTTGTTCCTGTTGTCTGTCATCTTATTACCCGTGATTATGGAGGCACAAGAGAAGGTCTTGACCTTGTCCGACCTGATACCTGGTGGTAAGACCTATAACCGTTTCGTCCCTCGCGACCTGAAGCAGTTGTCTTGGTGTGGGGATGAGTATTTTTATGTGAAGGGAGACTCGGTGATCGGTGGTGAGCCGGGGAAAAAGAGCCGGTTGCTTTTTGCGTTGGCTGATTTGAACCAGGCCCTGACTGCTGCGGGCTTGAAGGAGGCCGCTTCGTTGCCCTCTTTCTCCGTGCCGTATGAGGATCGTCCGGTATTGGCTTTTGTCCGTAATAAGCGCCGGTTGCATTTTGATTTCCGGAAACGGGAGATTATCGCCAACTATCCGTGGGATAGGGGAAGCAACCACGATTTTTGCGCCGCTACGGGACGTGTGGCCTTTACGGAGGCGAACAACCTGTTCATCCTTTCTCCCGATGGAACGGTCGTTCCTGTTACACGTGAAACAAATGAGGGAATCGTCAGTGGGCAGGCGGTTCATCAGCGGGAGTTCGGGATCAGCAAAGGCACCTTCTGGTCGCCTGACGGATCTGCCCTGGCCTTTTATCGGATGGACGAGAGCATGGTGACTCCCTATCCGCTGGTGAATATCGATGCCCGTTGCGCGACAGCCGAGCCGTTCCGTTATCCGATGGCTGGTATGAAAAGCCATGAGGTGACGGTCGGAGTTTATAATGTGGAGACGGCGACGACCGTTTGGCTCAAGACGGGTTTGCCTAAGGAGAAATACCTGACGAATATCGCTTGGAGCCCTAATGGAAAAAGCCTTTATGTCGCGGAGTTGAACCGTGAGCAGAATGAGATGCACTTGGTGCGCTATTCCGCCTTGACGGGCGAGAAGGAGGCAGAGCTTTTCAGCGAGACCGACCTGCGTTATGTCGAGCCGCAACACCCTGTCCAGTTCTTGCCGAATGATACGACCCGTTTTATCTGGCAGAGCGAGCGGGATGGTTTTAATCATCTCTACCTTTACGATACGAATGGCCGTTTGGTCCGTCAACTGACGGCGGGCGAATGGGTCGTGACCGACGTGGTGGGCTTTGATAAGGATGGAAAACGGGTGATTTTTGAGGCGACAGCGCCCCATCCGGTCTCCGCCTCGATGCAAGGCGACGCTTTAAGGCGTTATGTCTGGTCGGTAGATCTGGAGTCGGATAGGCTGATGGATTGCCTGAGCTGGAAAGATGGTGTTCATCATTGGCGGCTGAGTTCTTCCGGCGCTTACGCGATTGACAAATGGAGCTCGCCAACGGTTCCGAGGGAGATCGACCTGGTGCGGGTGAAAGACGCGAAGGTGGTCGAGACCCTGTTGACAGCTCCGGATCCCTATAAGAACTATCGTATGCCGAAGATTGAGGTGGGTAAGATCCTGGCGGCGGACGGTAAGACGCCGTTGAATTACCGGTTGGTATTACCGCCTGATTTGGATCCCTCCAAGAAATACCCGACGGTCGTTTACGTCTATGGTGGGCCTCATGCCCAGTTGGTGACGGGCGATTGGTTGAACGGCACTCGTGGCTGGGATATCTATATGGCCTTGCGTGGTTATGTGATCTTTACGGTTGATAACCGCGGGTCGGCCAACCGTGGGCACGCTTTCGAGAGCATTATCCATCGCAATCTGGGACAGAATGAGATGGCGGACCAGATGAAAGGAGTGGAGTTCCTGAAATCCCTGCCTTATGTGGACGCCGACCGGATTGGCGTGCATGGCTGGAGCTTCGGCGGCTTCATGACGACCAACCTGATGCTGACCTATCCAGACGTGTTCAAGGTGGGCGTGGCCGGAGGTCCGGTGATCGACTGGTCTAACTATGAGATCATGTATGGCGAGCGTTATATGGACCGTCCGCAGGATAATCCGGAAGGTTATAAGCGGGCGAACCTGAAGTTGAAGGCCGGCAACCTGAAGGGACATCTCCTGCTGATTCATGGCGACGTGGATCCGGTGGTGGTCTGGCAGCACAGCCTGGGCTTCCTGAAGGCCTGTGTCGACGCGAACACTTATCCGGACTATTTTGTCTATCCCCGCCACCAGCACAACGTGATCGGGAAAGACCGTCCGCACCTGCATGAGAAGATTACGAGATATTTTGACGATTATTTGAAATGATATTAAGATAATAAAGCTATGAATATTCTACTGTTAGGTTCAGGCGGCCGTGAGCACGCGATCGCTTGGAAAATCGCTCAAAGTCCGAAGGTGGATAAGTTGTTTATCGCTCCGGGAAACGCCGGAACCGCCTTTGTGGGAACAAACGTAGCGATCAAGGCCGATGATTTCGCCGCTATCAAGACATTCGCGATCGAGAACGCGATCGACATGGTGGTAGTTGGCCCGGAGGATCCGTTGGTAAAGGGTGTCTATGATTTCTTCAAGAACGACGAGGCGTTGAGCCACATCCCGGTGATCGGTCCCAGCAAGTCGGGTGCCCGCCTGGAGGGAAGCAAGGATTTCGCCAAGGCGTTCATGATGCGCCACCAGATCCCGACGGCCCGTTATAAGAGCATCTCGGCCGAGAACCTGGAGGAGGGTTATCGCTTCCTCGAGTCGTTGGAGGCGCCGTATGTCCTGAAGGCTGATGGTCTGGCCGCCGGCAAGGGCGTGTTGATCATCGACAGCCTCGAGGAGGCGAAGCGCGAGCTGGGCGAGATGTTGTCTGGTATGTTCGGCGACGCGAGCAAGACGGTGGTGATCGAGGAGTTCCTCGACGGTATCGAGTGCTCGGTGTTCGTGCTGACGGATGGTAACGATTATAAGGTGCTTCCGGTCGCTAAGGATTACAAGCGGATCGGCGAGGGCAATACCGGCTTGAATACCGGCGGTATGGGCGCCGTTTCGCCTGTCCCGTTCGCGGATGAGACTTTCATGGCGAAGGTCGACGAGCGTATTATCCGCCCGACGATCGAGGGCTTGCGTGCCGAGGGCATCGACTATAAGGGATTCATTTTCCTGGGCTTGATCAACGTGAAGGGCGAGCCCCTGGTGATCGAGTACAACTGCCGTATGGGCGATCCGGAGACGGAGGTGGTGATGTTGCGTATCCAGAGCGACCTGGTGGACCTCTTGGAGGGTGTCGCTGCCGGCGATCTGGCGAAACGTGAGTTGGCGTACGACCCACGGGCGGCCGTGACGGTCATGCTCGTCAGCGGTGGTTATCCCGAGGCCTACGAGAAGGGCAAGACGATCAGCGGACTGGAGTTGATCTCCGACGAGAATATCCTTTTCCATGCCGGAACGAAGGCGGAGAACGGACAGATCCTGACCAACGGTGGCCGTGTGATCGCCGTCAGCTCTTATGGCAAGGACAAGGAGGAGGCTTTGGCCCGCTCGTTCGAGGGCGCTCGGAAGATCGATTTCGACAAGAAATATTTCCGTCGTGATATCGGCTTTGATTTATAAATAAAGGGAGGAGAAAAGGCGTGTCCGGAATGCTGGAGCTATTCCGGCCGCCTTTCTCGTTTAATTTGGCGTGAAATGGTTTAGGTTATGAGAGGATCGGCTTTTTATGATCGGAAATATCTGGCGACGACAAACGCGGTCTACGCCTACCTGTTGGCCTTGTGTTTCTTCTGTTGGATCGCCGGTTATGTCAAGTCGCTCGGCTATCCGCTGTATGGCGAGGTGACCGCCTCGCCCTTGTGGAACTGGATCTGCCAGATCTTGCCGGACGTGACGACGACCTATCTGGTCGGGATCGTCCTGATGTTCGGGGGTGCTTTCTTCGTGCACCGCGCCAACTACGTGATGGTGCTGATCCGCGAGAAAACCCTGTTGCCTTTTCTCTATTACGCGTTCTTCACGAGCACGAATCCCGATTTCTTTCCTTTCCGCTCCACGTCGATCGCTGTTTTCTGCCTTATCCTGGCGCTCTATTTCCTGTTTGGTTCCTATCACGACGAGAACGCCTCCTCGCGGGTGTTCAACTCGACCCTGATGATCGGCCTGGGCAGCCTGCTGTGGATCCATATCCTCTGGTTCCTGCCCCTGTTCTGGATCGGGATGTATAATTTCAGGTGCCTGTCGCCACGGACTTTCCTGGCCTCGTTGCTGGGCGTGTCGGCGGTCTATTGGATTGTCTTGGGCTGGTCGGTCTGGCGGGCGGACTACTCGATGTTCACGGTGCCCTTCTCGAACCTGGTCGCCATCCACCCGCTGAGGTTGATCGGCGTGCGATGGGTCGATTGGTTGAGCATCGCCGTGGTGATCGCCCTGACCGTGATCTCGTCGGTCAACATCATGACCCACGAGAACGAGGACAGCCTGCGCTCGCGCCAGTTCCTCGCCTTCCTGATGGTGATGGCGATCTGGGCTTTCGCCCTCTTTTTCTTTTACGAGCAGTCGTCGGAGGAGTTTCTCGAGATGGCCTGCGTGCCGGCCTCGATCCTCGTCGCCCATTTCTTCACGGTTGTCCGGGGGAAATATGTCCTGGCGCTTTTCCATGCCTCGACGGCACTCCTCTTCGCTTTATTAATATTGAGAATATGGAATTTCTTATAGAATATGGTTATATCGGGGTCTTCATCGCCTCTTTCCTGGCGGCGACGATCCTGCCTTTCAGCAGCGAGGTGGTGCTGACGGGCGTCCTGCTGGCCGGAGCCGCCTACGCGCCCTGCATGATCTCGGCCACGTTGGGCAATTTTCTTGGCGGCATGAGCTGCTATTGGCTCGGCATGCTGGGCAAGACGGAGTGGATCGAGAAGTACCTGAAGCTCGACCCCGACAAGCTGCGCCGCGTGCAAGAGTGGATCAAGGGCAAGGGCTCGTGGATGGGCTTCTTCGTCTTCCTGCCCGGCGTGGGCGATTTCATCGCCGTGGCCCTCGGCTTCCTCAGGGCCAACATCTGGATCGTGGCGGTCTCCATGTTCCTGGGCAAGGCGATCCGCTATTGGGTCTGGATGGAGTTCGTCTATAAGGTGAAGGACCTGATTTAGGAACATGTGACTTTTGATTTGAACAGATAAAACATGGATGAGAAGATGAACCAAAATGAATTGAGAAGCGAGTTCGCCCCGGATTGCCCGATCCGGAATATCCTTTCCCGCATCTGCGACAAATGGTCGATGCTGGTCCTTTACACCCTGCAACAGAAGCCCGTCATGCGTTTCAACGAGTTGCGGAAGAGCATCCCCGACATCTCGCAAAAGGTGCTGACCACCACCTTGCGGACGCTCGAGGAGGATGGCTTCGTCCGGCGGAAGGTCTATGCCGAGGTGCCGCCGAGAGTCGAGTACTCGCTGACCGACCGGGCGTTGTCCCTCTTGCCCTATATCGATAGCCTTATCGCCTGGGCGAAAGAGAATATGGAGGAGATCATCAAGGAACGAGGGAGGAGGAGATAATGGTTGGTTTGCCGGTTGCCGCGAACTCGCGGGAGATTGGCGTAGGGGTACGCGGAGCCGGCGCGAGCTTGCGGGAGGTCGGCGTAGGGGTACGCGGAGTTGGCGCAAACTCGCGGGAGGTCGGCGTAGGGGTACGCGAAGCCGGCGCGAACTCGCGGGAGATTGGCATAGGGGTACGCGGAGTTGGCGCGAACTCGCGGGAGGTCGGCGTAGGGGTACGCGGAGCCGGCGCAAACTCGCGGGAGATCTCATATTGAGCATTTTATCTTAAAAATGCCTATTCTTGTTCCTTATTGTTTGTCACCTGAAAGAAAATCCTTATTTTGTGGATCAAAATCGGGAGGCCTTTGAATGCCACCGGTTTCATGAGAATTATTCACGGAATATTAACCTTAAAAACATTTGACCATGGCAACACAAATCAGAAGTTGTCCGTTAAGTCGGTTGACAGTGGGATCGGCGAGCAATTTCCATACTAATGTATATGCGGCTATTACGACAGCTACCCCTGCGGCTTTGCATATCGAGACGTTGGAACCTGCCTATAAGACGGCGGTAGATCGCTTGTGTTCGGTCGTGAACCGGCAACGATCGTATGTCTCGACGGCAACACTTGAACGTCTTGATGACCGGCGTGACACAGGAAGCCGGGTTGTATTTAACTTGTTAGACGCCTACTTGAAGAGCTTGGTCGAGGAACGGGCGGCCGCTTCCGAAAGGCTATTGGCTCAATCGAGCAGTTACAAGAATCTGGAACGTCACGAATACTCGAAGCAGAGCGCCGAGTTGCGCGGGATGCTGGCCGTCCTCGAGGCGGCGGAGAACGCGGCCGACGTGGAGACCTTGGGCATCGGGCCCGACATTGAGGCGCTTCGCGAGGTAGCCGACGAGTTCGAGGCGGCGTTCAAGGCCAAGGCGGCCGAGGCATCGGCACATGCCGACCAGAGCGATCTCGACTCGAAGGCGCTGGCCAGCGACGCGGCGAAGGCTTACGAGAACATCGTGCAGATTGTCAACGCCTACGCGATCGTGCAGCCGACCGACGAGCTGTTGGGCTTCATCAACGAGGTGAACGGCTTTGTCGAGGTCTATGCCCGGATCGCTAACGGCTCCACCTCGGGTGGTACGTCGCCCGAGTCTGCGCCCGGCGAGGATACCGACGGTGAGGGCACCGGTGGTGACGGTGGCGGAACGCCGGAAGGGGTTTAAGCCTCACTCATGGGCAAAATTTAGGGGCGCACGAAGCCGTGCGCCCCTACGTTTTTCTATCCAATGATCATAACGCCTGGATCTCCTTCGGCGACAGGCCAGTGATCTGGGCGATATCCTCCAGGGGATAACCTTTAGCCTTCATGCCCCGGGCGGCATCTAAAAGCCCTTCCTCCCGTCCGATCTGGATGCCCTCTTGAAGTCCTTTCTCATGTCCCTTCTCATGTCCTTTCTTGAATCCTTGTTCAATCGCCCATTGCTCGGTAACGAGATTGTCCCGATAGACCTTGATAATATGCTCGTATTTCTCCTGGTCCTCCTTGGAGAGGGCGGAGATGTCGGCGATCTTCTCGAGCTCCTCGAAAACCGACTTGCGTGCCTTGAATGGCATTCGTTGTAATATTTCCATATTCTTCAATACATAAATCCAACGTTCGAAATCTGTCTCGCATGTCTCCTCGTCCTTGGTGAAGGCCGGGAGATCCAAAAAGATGAAGCGCATCTTGTCGGAGAAGGGCTCGTTGGTCCTCATGTCCCGCAGGGAAACATCAGTCCGGAATCTTGCCTGTCGCCGCCCGTCAAGGTGGAAGTTCATGAAGAAGACACCATATACAGCCTTGAGGTCGAACATCCACGAGGGACCTTTCTGCCCTTGATTGGCGATGGCCCGTGAGAGGTAGTAGATCGCCCGCT
>ERZ827150.4267-NODE-4267-length-12767-cov-8.249607_pt1 | contig 12767 bp, 12 predicted proteins | sample MGYA00519779_ERZ827150 | MGnify/ENA primary metagenome ERZ827150 (study PRJEB31778, sample SAMEA3449267) | human gut metagenome | biome: human gut; feature: human-associated habitat; material: faeces | place: United Kingdom | collected 2010/2012 ...
GAAGATGCGCTTCAGATCCCCGATGTCCTTGGTCAGCAGGCCGCCCAGACGCGGGCCCATGGACTGCAGGAAGATGAGTTCCTTTTTCTTGAGGATGGGGATGTGCTTGATATCGGACAGGGTCTTGAACTTCTCCACGTTGAACTGCGCGCGGTCGAAGCGTTTTTTGACGTCTTCGGAGTAGCGGTAGGCGTAGGAGAGCAGGTCCTTGAGCTGGATCAGGCAATATTGACGGCGTTCGCTTTCGTCGAGCACTTCACGGCGGCTGTAGATGCCTTCGGTACGGTCTTTACGAGTCATACGGCCTCGCCTTGTAGAATTTTATTTGGGACAGTTGTTTACGCAACCTGAACCATATTTGCAAGCACTATTTTATTTTTACAATTATATCAAAATGTTACTTGTAGTTTTTGGGCGCGTCCGCCTTTGCCGCACCAGCGGGGCGCGCCGCCTCTTCCAGGCCCACGGCCGTGAGCCCGTGGAGCACGAGGGCATCGGGATCGCGGCGGCAGTACTGGTGCAGGGGGCTCTCGCCGCTGTCGAACAGGGCGAAGATGCGGTCGAGGCGCTGCTGGTCCTGCAAAGGGACCTCCAGACCGGCCCGCCCCAGGGCATGGCCCGCCAGCCAGAGGGAAAGGGCCAGCTGCTGCTCGTTGCCCGTGATGGGCCGCGTGGCCGGAGCGTACCAGCCCGCACAGCTCACGGCGGGCAGCATCCTGCCCCTGTCGGCGTGCCGGCGGCGCCAGGCCAGGATGACGTCGGCCAGCTTCTCCTCGCGATGGGTGGGGCACCAGGCTTCCAGGTGATCCAGCAGGGCGTCGGTCCCCGCCGTGCCGAGGCGCACCTGCTGTGTGCGGGCGGCGGCCCAGCCGTCCAGTATCAGCACGGGCGTGAGGGCGTTCTCGCCGCTGTCCAGATAGGTGGCGCATGTCCAGGGCGCGGCCACGGGCGTATATCCGGCTTTGTCGGGGACGTTGCGGGACGTGCAGGCCGCAAGGCAGCACAGCAGCAGGACGAGGCAGGGGAGCAGGCGGGTCATGATCTCTCCTCGGTGGGGGAAGCGGCGGCCCGGCGCCGGCGACGCTGGTCCAGGATACGTTCCTTGAGACTGTCGTAAACAGGCGTCGAATGCAAGGCGTTGGCCGTGAAGGCCGCGGCGAAGGCGGCCAGCAGCACGGCCGGGGCCAGATGGAACCCGCCGCACATCTCCATGACCAGGGCGGCCCCGGTGAGGGGGGTGCGTACCGAGGCGGAGAACAGGCCCGCCATGCCCAGCACCAGCAGGGTGGCCGTCTGTTCCGGGGCCACCAGCCCGGCGTCGCGCAGGGGCGCGGCCAGCAGGGCGCCGGCCATGCTGCCCGCCAGCAGGATGGGCATGAGGATGCCACCGGAAACCCCCGAGGCGAAGCTCACGCAGGAAAAGGCGATCTTGCCCGCCAGCAGCAGTGCCAGGGCGAGGGCGGGCAGGCGCAGGTGCTCCAGCTGCAGGGTGGTCAGGCCCATGTTGCCCGTGATCTCCGGCCAGACGAGCAGCAGCACGCCGCAGCAGGCAAAGGGGAAGACGATGCGCACGGGCCCGGGCAGCCAGCGGGCCCTGTCCTGCCAGAGCAACAGGCGGATCATGCCCGCATTGTACACGGCCCCCAGCAGGCCGCAGGACATACCGGCCAGCAGGGGCAGCCAGTACTGGCTCCAGTGCAGGCCGGGCAGCCGGGCGAAGGGGAAGACCAGGCCGAAGTCCAGCACCACGTCCACCATGAACCAGGCCGACAGGGCCGAAAGGCTGGTGAAGAGCAGCATGGGCAGGGTGAGCGGGGTCTTCATCTCTTCGAAGGCGAAGAACATGCCGGCCACAGGCGCGCCGAAGGCGGCGGTCATGCCCGCAACGCCGCCGCCCACCAGATAGCGGGGCCGGTTGGCGCGGCAGCGGTCGTGCCACATATAGCCCACGCCCGCGCCCACGGTGGCGCCCATCATGATGCAGGGGCCCTCGCGCCCCACGGAAAGACCGGCGCTGAGCGCGGCCAGGGTGGCCACGAACTTGCACCAGAGCACCCGCGCCCAGCGCATGGGCGGCAGCTTTCCGGCCGCGATGAGTTCCACCTGCGGGATGCCGCTGCCGCCGATGAGGGGCTCGTAGCGCAGGAGCAGCCCGGCCGTCAGGGCCATGAGCAGCAGCCCGGCGGCCATCAGGGCCAGCGTGGCCGGTGCGAAGGGATCCTGCCCGGCCATATGGGCGCGGACAGCGCCATTGATGATGGTATAGAGCCAGCGGAACAGGCCGATGACCCCGCCGGAGACAAGGCCCGTGAGCAGGGCCTGGGCCATGAGCGTCCAGGCGCTCTGACTGCGCAGGGCCGCGGATTCCAGGATGAAGGGAGGCAGAGAAGGGCGGAAGGCCATGGGTATCCTGTGGGGATGAGGGGCGCGGACAGGGCGCACAAAAAAAGATGTGCCTGCAACAGCCTGAAAATATAGGGAGAATGCCTGTCCTGACAGGAACAGTATGGGGGCTGGACAAAAAAAATTCAAGTTTTTGGCAAAAAACGAAAAAAAATGCTTGCCAAGTCGGAGGGAAATCTGTACAAGCATTTTTGTTGTGACGAACAACACCACCTCACGCCGAGGTAGCTCAGTTGGTAGAGCAGGGGACTGAAAATCCCCGTGTCAGTGGTTCGATTCCACTTCGAGCCACCACAAAGCACAGCGAAAGCTGTGCTAATTTTTTTGAACTGTGGAATCGAAAAGGAGGCTGCCAAGTTTCAACTGGTCAGAAATTTCTATAAAAAATAATTGACAACAATACAAAATGGTACTATAATAAATCCTGCTTAATTTTTATAATCCTGTTTTCAGGTTGATATATAGACATAAGAATTAAAAAGAATTTTTTCAGGAGGAAAAGGTAATGAGCAAAAAGGACTTTGTTTTTAGCGTGATGTTGGGCTTTTTCATTATGGCAACACTATTGAATTTAATAATTTCAATAGTAACCGGAGATATAATGGTATGGATGTGCACAGTATTGGATGCTGTTACATTAATACTGTTTATAATATGGAATAAACTTAACAAAAAAGAATAAAGTATTAAAAGAAAGAGCTAATATTAACTTATTATTAGCTCTTTTTGCTATTATATTGATTTTATAAGAGTTGATAAAACTAAAATAAAATGATACAATTCAATAATAAAATAAGATAAACAAGGAATGATAGAAATAATGGAAAAAATTTTAGACAGAATAAATAAACCTGACGATTTGAAAAAATTAAATTTATTAGAAAAAAACAAACTAGCAGAAGAAATAAGAGAATATATACTAGAAGTGGTATCTAAAAATGGAGGACATTTAGCTTCTAATTTGGGCGTTGTAGAACTTACAATTGCACTTCATAGCGTTTTTGACTTACCACAAGACAAAATAGTATGGGATGTAGGACATCAAAGCTATGTTCATAAAATTTTAACAGGAAGAAAAGAACAGATGCAAACTTTAAGAAAATTTGGTGGCATATCACGGATTTCCAAAAATATCGGAATCTGAATATGATAGTTTTGACACAGGACATAGCAGTACATCAATATCAGTGGCATTAGGAATGGCAAGAGCAAATGCTTTGGAAAATAAAAACAATCATGTAATAGCTGTAATAGGTGATGGGTCACTAACAGGCGGAATGGCTATGGAAGCTCTAAATGATGCCGGAAGTAGTAATTCTAATATAACAGTAATATTAAATGATAATGAAATGAGTATATCTAAAAATGTAGGAGGAGTTCCAGCATTACTTACTAAAATTAGAATTAAAAAAACATATAAAAGGTCAAATAACTGTATAAAAAGATTTTTTAACAAAGTGCCTTTAATAGGAAAACCAATAGTTTCGTTAGCTCACAATATAAAAAGAAGCATAAAACAGTTGGTTATTCCTAATATGTATTTTGAAGATATAGGATTTACATATCTAGGACCAGTAGATGGACATAACATAGAAGAACTAGAAAAAATTTTAAAACAGAGCAAACATCTAGAAGGACCTATTTTAATTCATGTAATAACTAAAAAAGGAAAAGGGTATAAGTTTGCAGAAGAAACGCCAGATAAATTTCATGGAATTTCTAGTTTTGATATAAAAACAGGAGAAAAAATAGCAAAACCAAAAAAAGATTATTCAAAAGTATTTGGAGATAAATTAGTTGAGCTAGCTTCAAAAGATGATAAAATAGTTGCTGTAACAGCTGCAATGAAAGATGGAACAGGATTAAAAGAATTTGCAAATAAGTTTCCTAGCAGATTCTTTGATGTTGGAATTGCAGAACAACATGCAGTGGGTATGATTGCAGGAATGGCTGCATCAGGTTTAAAACCGGTATTTGCAGTATACTCATCTTTTTTACAAAGAGGATATGATCAACTTATTCATGATATTGCACTAGAACAAATACCTGTAACTATATGTGTTGATAGAGCCGGAATTGTTGGAGCAGATGGAGAAACACATCAGGGTATATTTGATTTATGCTTTTTAAACTCTATACCAAATCTAGTTGTTATGGCACCAAAGGACTTTAAAGAACTAGAACAAATGTTAGAATTTGCAATCAACTTAAATAAGCCAGTAATTATTAGATATCCAAGAGGTGGAGAAGGAACAGAAAAATTTGAACAACATAATGATATAGAACTTGGAGAATCAGAAATCATAAAAGAAGGAAAAGATTTAAGTATAATAGCAATAGGAAAAATGGTAGAAAGGGCACAAACAGTTGCTGAACTTCTAGCTAAAGAAAGTATTGATGCGGAGATAGTAAATGCAAGGTTTTTGAAACCATTAGATAAAGAAACAATATTAAAATCAGTAGAGAAAACTAAAAACGTTGTGACAATAGAAGATGGGTTAATAGAAGGGGGCCTTCGGAACAGCTGTTATAGAGGCAATTAATGATAGTGAATTAGAGAATATAAAAGTAAAGAGATTTGGATACAATGACTGCTTTGTAAAACATGGAAGTGTAGAAGAATTGGAAAAAGAATATGGGTTAGATGCAGAAAGCATTTTCAAAAGCATAATAAAAAACAAAGTACTTGAATAATGGTCAAGTACTTTGCTTTTTATCTTGAAGATTCTCCTTTTTCAAAATTCTGGATTTTTTCTGTAGCAGCTACTGAAGAAGTAGTAGGATCACCACCTGGAACATATCGATAATTTACAACTTCCTGCTGATTTAATAAATTATCTGCTGTAAGTAAATTTAAAATATAATCATTAGTAGCTTCACCTATATATAGTGTTGTTTCGAATTTTGCAAGGCATTCATCGTAAGTTTCTAATCTTAAATAAGAACAATCTTTTTTTAGAATATCTAGTTCTTCAGGAGTAGCATTAGGATGGTCTTTTCTTAATCTTTTATTTAATAAATCACAACTTTTTTTAGGAGATAAATAAATTTCATCCATAATTCTTTTAATATAAGCTTCTTTTTCTGTAGATGATATTGTAGAAGAATTGTTAATAGATTTTAAATTAGCAATATCTTCTTCAAATCTCTTTCTCCTATTAGTAACAGTAGAAAATTTTCCGATTTATAACTTCTTCAATTTCTTTTCGAACATTTTCTTCAATTCCTTTTTGTACGATATTAGAATATATATTTTTAATTCTATCAGGATAAGAAGAAATTGTTCTTAAAAACTTATCTCTGTAAAGAATCTGGGTATCAGAAAGAGATTCTTTTGAATAATTAGGATTAACTAATAATTGAGAATAAGTATCTATTAATGAATAAGTTGTTTCTGGTAAAAGGTCATTCAACTTTCTTAAGGAAGGTTTAACAGATTTTGTATAATTTAATTGCCTTAAATCATACATTAAATTAGCAACAGACTTATCCATTTTAGCCCCATCAATTCCTTTAGAGTTTTTTGAAAGATTATCTCTAAGAAAACGAGTAACTCTGCTTACAATTTTATCTTTTTTTCCAGGTTGCGAAGCCCAATCATCAAGTTCACTTTTGGTTAACCCCATTTGGATAAAAAGTTTTTCATAATCTGGGTCATTAACATTAACAACTCCTTTTATAACTCCATCTCTAAAATCTTTTGCAACATATGAAATTGGATCGCAAAATAATACTATTGTTCCTTCCTTAGATCTGTTTCTAGTTTTCCTATCTAATCCATTTTTGACAAATGTATCTACATATTCGTTCTCAATATCTTTGTCAGTTTTATTTGAATCTATTTTAACTTCTGTCAAACTACTTTCACCATTGTGACATACAGCAATATCTGATATTGTAAGATAATCTGAATAATATTTTTTTAATTCATAAGAATTTAGAGGTCTACCTTTAATTTCTTCTAGTCTTTTAAGAACCTTATTATGAATATCTTCTAATTCAAACATTACTCGTGCCATAGAACTATGGTGTAATTCACATATTCCATTTGATTGTAAATAATTTGATAGTATATGTTCTCCCTCATGAGCAAATCCAAAATGTCCAATATCGTGACTTAAACCACCAACAAATGCTAAATCTTCGTTTAGTAATTGGTCTTTAGCAGAAATATATGAGTTTATAGCAACATCTAAAGAATGAAGAAGCCTTGCATTTGCATGTCCTTCAATACCAGGGTTCTTTTCAGAACTCATATTTTTTTGCTGTAATCTAATCCAAGCTTTTGAAAAATCTATTAATTCCTCTTTGAAAATGCTTAGATATTCAGGGTCTATATATGTAGCAAATTTTGAATGATCCAAATAAAAAGCTTTCTTTTGTCTAAAATTTCTAATAAGTTCTTTTAATTTAAGAATATATTTGCTTTCTACTTTAAAATTAGTAGATGAAGCTCGATTTTTAAAACTTTTCATCATAATCACCTTTATAATTATTTATATCTATTGTAACATTTTTTAGTCAATTTGTGAATGCCTGAACAATAAAAAAGTCGAAAAAGAACAAATTAGGACGTTTGCATATTATAATAGATACTTGAAGTAAACATAAAAAGATGATATAATTTAATTGTATTCATTTATATAGTCTTCCTTGCGTGACATCAAAGCTACAGCAGGAGACAAATAATTTTAAGGAGGAAAATGAATATGGACATGGAAAAAATTTATGAGGCGCTAAACAAACTTAATCAAGGCAACAACAACTTAAGACGGTGGACATCTTTTATAACAAAAGGAAGTCATGATGAGATTTCAAAACAGGCATTAAATAGTGCAATATGTTATATGCTGGCGGTAGAAGTGCAAAAAGCAGGGTTAAAAGTTAATTTTAATTTGTTTCCCAAAATTGCTATTTATAGGTCTTTTCAAAAAGTTTATGTGAATTATGACATTCCAGAGCATATACTTGAAGAAATTTGTTATTTGGGAAAAATTGATTTTAATGAGAATTTTAAAACTGCAACACTTAATACAATCAGAGATGTCGCAGGAGAAGAGTTTGCAGAATTTTTAAAACAGGGTTGTGACACTTTAGAGGAACGCATTTATAAAGCGGCAACTAAAATCGCTACATTGTTAGAACTGAAAGAAATTAAAAACAATGTAAATGGTGATTATGACGAAAAATATGAAGAGATTATTTCATCTATGACCAAATACGAAGATATTCCTGGATTTGAAGATTTAAGAGATCAAAATGGTGGATATTGGAAGGTATTTAAAGATATTTCAAAATTGAGATACCAAAATAGATGGGCTTCATATTCATATCAGGTTGAATGTTCTGTTTTAGGACATCTTTTTGAAACCGCAGAATATGCGTATTTTATGGCACTTGAAAAAGGATATACAGAAGATGTTGCAACAAAATGCTTTTTTATGGGAATATTTCATGATATTCCTGAAACCTACACAAGAGACATTCCTTCACCGATAAAAGATAGTATTCCAAATTTTAGAAAAATTACAGAAGCATATGAGTTAGAAATGATGAGAAAAAATATGTATCCGTTTGTATCTAAAAAAGGAAGAGAAGCACTTGAAAATGTTATGTTTGAAACTAGTGAAAACGCAAGTTTTAAGGCTTTGATAAAAGGTGCGGATTATATGTCTGCAATTGCTGAAATTTGGCGCCAGCTTAAAGCTGGAACACGAGACGAGGATTTTGTTCGTGCTATGGGAGGACATTTTCCTAAATTTAAAGCCGGATTAGCCGAGTTTACTCCAGGCACAGAAAAATTTGCATATAAAATGTTTTCATATGCACAGTCTCTAAATTTGTAATTTTGTAACATGTCAGAATGCAGTGGATGGCTTTTGTCACTCACTGTTTTTATATACTAGGGAATTTCAACAAACTCTTATTGTTCTTGAAATTAAAAAACTTTTGAGATATAATGTATAAGTCAATAAAAAAATGAGGTGTAAATATGGACAAACAAAAACGTAAAATATTAAATACAATGTTAAAATTTTTTGAAGAAAAAGGATATAAAAAGGAAGAAATAGCAGAAATAGAAGAATTAGCAGGAGAAAAAGAAAAAAAGAAAAAAATGAAACTTCATTCTTTTGAAAAGATTACAGATTTAAAAGATATGTTAGAAAAAACAGAAAAAAAATTTGGTGATAAGCCTGCTTTCAAATATAAAACAAGTGAACCAGGAGTTTTTGATGTAATTACATATAAAGAGTTTATAGAAAAAGTAAACGCATTAGGGACTAAATTAATAGATTTAGGTTTAAAAGGGAAAAGAATTGCAATAATATCAGAAAACAGATATGAATGGTGTTTAGCATATTTAGCAACATGCTGTGGAACTGGAGTGGTTGTACCACTAGATAAATCTTTGCCAGCAAATGAATTAGAAAGTTTAATAATTCGTTCGGGAGTAGAAGCAATATTTTATTCAAGTAAATATGATGAAGTTATGCAAGATATAAAACAAAGAAGAACAACAGATTTAAGATATTATATATCAATGGACTTAGAGAAAATGGAGAATGGCATATATTCAGAACATGAACTTGTAGAAAAAGGAAAAGAATTAATAAAAAAAGGAAACAAAAAATTCTTAAATGCAAAAATTAATAATGAAGAAATGACATGCATGCTATTTACATCAGGAACAACAGCAATGTCAAAAGCTGTAATGCTATCACACAAAAATATATGTTCAAATTTAATGGATATAGCAGCTGTATTAAAAATTGATGAAAAGGATACTTTATTATCATTCTTACCATTGCACCACACATTTGAATGTACAGTTGGATTCCTTTATGTTATGTATACAGGAGCTTCAATTGCATATTGTGAAGGAATAAGACATATTGCAAGTAATATAAAAGAATTTGAGATTACTGCAATGATTTCTGTACCAGCACTTTATGAAAATATCTATAAAAGAGTTATGAAGTCAATTGAGAAAAAAGGGAAACTAGCAGAAGTAGAAAAAATAATGAAATTAAGTGGAATGCTTTCAAAAGTAGGGATAGATTTTAGAAAGAAAATGTTCAAGGAAATTCACGAATCGTTAGGACCAAAACTAAGACTTATGGTAAATGGTGGAGCAGCATTAGATTATGAAGTAGAAAAAGGATTCAATGAATTAGGCTTCAGAATTGTTCAAGGCTATGGATTAACAGAAACATCTCCAGTTATAGCTGCAGGAACAGATTTTGCTCAGAGATTAGGATCAGTAGGAAAAGTATTTCCTAGTTTAAAAGTAAAAATAATAAATAAAGACGAAAATGGAGTTGGAGAAGTTATTGTAAAAGGACCAAGTGTAATGCTTGGATATTATCAAAATGATGAAGCAAATAAAGAAGTATTTGAAAAAGGTTGGTTTCATACAGGAGATTTAGGATACATTGATAAAAAGGGATTTCTATTCTTGGCAGGTAGAAAGAAGAGTGTAATAGTTTTAAAGAATGGTAAAAATGTGTATCCAGAAGAGATTGAGAGTATAATAAATAGAATTGATGGTGTAAAAGAATCTTTTATATATGGAAAACCAGAAGAAAATAACGAAGACGACTTAAAACTTTGTGTAAAAATAGTATATGATAAAGATTTGATGAAGGAATTATATAACGCAACTACAGAAGAAGAAATAAAAGAAACGTTATGGTCAAAAATAAAAGAAGTAAATAAAACAATGCCACCATACAAGTATATTAAAGAAATAATTGTTTCAGAAGAAGAACTTATAAAAACTACAACATTAAAAATAAAAAGACACGAAGAATTAGCAAAAATCGAAGGTCAAAAATAAAGAAAAAATATAAAAAAATATATTGACTTTTGTAATATTAATGTAATAAAATTGTAACGAAATAGATAAATTAAATTTTGCAAATCCTATTGTAGTTTTTTCGCAAAGAATGTATAATTATAAACAATAAAAGTACATAGGACAAAGGAGGGTGAGTTTACGGTGCTATTTTTTCATAAGCCAGGCATAGTAAACGTGAAAATGATAATTACAGAAGAAAAAATTTTATCAAATATTGACAAAGTTCAAAAAATGATAAATCCAAATAATAAGAAGCAAATCGTTCAATTAGATGAGGATGCTTATTTTAAAGATTTAATAGATTCAATTAAAACATATTTAACAGAATATCCAAAAAAGAAAAACTTCCCAGCAAGTGTATATAAAGCTTCATATGGACTAGTTGAATATGCTACAAACCAATTTGAAGAAAACACAAAACAAATTGAAAAACTAATAAGACAAAGAGAAGATAACATTGCAAAAGCAAATGAATTAAAAGCAGTATTTGAAGCAGTTCAAAATAAAGATAAAGAATGGAAAGTAAAAGTAAAACAAATTAGCAATGTTATGTCAGAAGATGTAATAGAAGCTTTAACTATAATTGGAAAATGCAAAACAAAAAAACCAGCAAACTATGAGGATGCTTTAAAATTAATAAGAGCTAGAATTTCAAACCTAGAAGGGAATTTACATATTGAAATAGATATGGAAAGAATAGAAGATAGATCAAAAGCTTTAAGTTACATAGGAATAGAAATAGCAGAAGCATTAAAAGGAATTCCTACACCAGTGGAAGAACCAGTAAAACAAGAAAAAGTAGAAGCTGTTAAAGAAGATATAGTAGAAGATTCATTCATAGAAGAAACAAGATTTGAAGTAAAACCAACATTATGGGAAAGAATTAAAAATAGCAAATTAGTAAGAGCAATATCATATGTAATGAAAATAAGAGTTGTATTAGATGTTCCAGCACTTCCAGAAGGTAGAGGAGAAAGAAATTAAAAATAAATCTATTATGAGATAGGACGGAAGCTATTCCGTTCTATTTTTTGCAAGATAATATATGGAGGAAGATATGAGTAAATATGATGAACAATACCTAGATTTGGTAGAAAGAATTTTAAAAGATGGATATTATGATCAAAACAGAACAGGAATAGCTACATACAAGTTACCACACCAAATTTTGCAATTCAATTTGCAAGAAGAATTTCCTATACTTACAACAAAATATGTTGCATATAAAGCAGCAATAAAAGAATTGCTATGGATCTTTCAAAAACAATCTAATAAAATTAGTGATTTACATGAGCAAAATGTTCATATATGGGACGAATGGGAAATGGAAGATGGAACAATAGGAACAGCTTATGGATGGGTTGTAAAGAAATTTAATCAAGTAGATAAATTAATACATCAATTAAAAACAAATCCACAAGATAGAAGAATGGTACTAAATCTTTGGCAAATACCATATTTAGATACAGGAGCTCTATATCCATGTGTGTTTAACAGTTGCTGGGATGTAACAGATGGAAAATTAAACTGTATGCTTACAATAAGATCAAATGATATTCCTTTAGGACATCCGTTTAATGTAACACAATATGCTGTATTTGTTCATTTGTTAGCACAAGTAACAGATTTAAAACCAGGCTTACTTACAGTATGTATAAGTAATGCACATATATATGAAAATCAAGTAGAAGGCATGAAAGAACAATTATCAAGAAGGGATAAAGCATATCCAGCACCAAAACTTTGGATAAATCCAGAAATAAAAGACTTTTATGATTTTAAACCAGAAGACATAGAACTAATAGATTACAAGCATTTAGGAAAAATAAAAATGGATGTAGCAGTATAAATAAAAAGAGAAAGGAAGATAAATATAATGCTAAGTACAATAGTTGCAATAGCAAATAATAATGTAATAGGAAAAGACAATAAACTAATTTGGCATTTACCAGAAGACTTAAAGAGATTTAAACAAATTACAACAGGAAAAAATATAATAATGGGAAGAAAAACATTTGAGTCATTAGGTAGAGTTTTACCAAATAGAAAGCATATTATATTATGCAATGATATGAAAATGGATATAGACAATGAAAATGTAGAAATTTTAGATGATATATCAAAATTAGATAAATATATAAATTCAGATGAAGAAAATTTTGTAATAGGTGGAGCAACAATTTATAAATTATTAATGCCATATGTAAATAAATTATATATAACAAAAATAAATCAAGATTTTGAGGGGGATGTATATTTTCCAGAAATAAAAGAAGCAGAATGGAAAGAAATTTCAAAAGAAAAGGGATTAAAAAATGACGAAAACCCTTACGATTACGAGTATATAACATATGTTAGAAAATAATTTTTAAAAAAATTAAAAAAATTGAAATTTTGTATTGACAGAACGCGAAAAATATCTTATAATAAATTTCGCGTTGAACAAATGCTCCCTTAGCTCAGTTGGTCAGAGCAACCGGCTCATAACCGGTGGGTCCAAGGTTCG
>ERZ827150.4270-NODE-4270-length-12761-cov-5.028648_pt1 | contig 12761 bp, 7 predicted proteins | sample MGYA00519779_ERZ827150 | MGnify/ENA primary metagenome ERZ827150 (study PRJEB31778, sample SAMEA3449267) | human gut metagenome | biome: human gut; feature: human-associated habitat; material: faeces | place: United Kingdom | collected 2010/2012 ...
ACCGCCGTTGCGTCCACGATCCACGGGTTTCCGTAGTGTGCCATAACGAAGCGCACGTCCGGATGTTTGACTGCCAGTTCGTCCACATTCAGCGGGTGCGAGTATTTGAGCAGTCCGCGTGTTCCCGCCAGTTCCCCGGTGTGGATGACGACCGGCAGATCGTGGAGTTTCGCCAGTTCAAAATACGGATCGTGCAGCGGATCGTTCAGACCGGATTATAGCCCGGATACAACTTGAGTCCGACGCATTCCGGTTTGCGGAATTCCGCATCGAACAGCTCCAATGAGCGGTCCATCGTTTTTGCGGAAAGTTCGCAGCTTTCGAGTCCGGCGCAATGTACGAGAAAAGGCGGCTGTTCCCGGTTCGGCAGACGTGGAGTCGCGACGCCGTCGATCCGTTCCCCGCCCATTTCCCCATTGCGATGCCAAGAACGATACCGCATTCGTCGAATGCGGCTTTCAGGCTGTCGGTTTCGTTGCGGTGTCCTGCGGCAAGTGCGGATTCGTCAAAACTGTCGCATTTGGAAAAATGGAGATGGGCGTCGATGATTTTCATTTCTGACGGACAAACGCCCCTCCGCGCCACTGGTTTTCCTCGGTGGATGCGAACTGCGTGCATCCGGCGGCTTCAAACGCTGTTTTGACGGTTTCATATTCCCTGTCCAGAATTCCCGCCATGATCAGACATCCGCCCGGCTTCAGCAGGGAGAGCAGCTTGTCTTTTCCCGCGAGCAGGGCGGAGGAGAGGATATTTGCCGCAATGATGTCAAACCGGACGCCGCGGGAATTGAATTCAATCAGCGAGGCGGCGGAAAAATGAATGCGGGAACAGCCGTTGGCATCGGCGTTTTCTTTGGCAATGCGCGCCGCTTCGGGATCAATGTCGAAAGCGTGAATATCCCCGTAGCCGAGTTTTTCGGCGGCGATGGCGAGGATGCCCGATCCGCATCCGGCATCAAGCATGGAGAGCTGTGAAACGTCATGATCCGCGGCGAAGCGGTCGAGCTGCGTGAGACAGAATTTCGTGGTGGCGTGCTGTCCGGTTCCGAAGCTCATGCCGGGATCCAGCACAATCACATGCTGTCCGGGTTTTGCCTGAAAATTGATCCATGACGGTGTGATTGCAAGTGTCGCGGAGATTTCGATCGGTTTGAAATGGATCTTCCACGATTCCGCCCAGTCTTCTTTCCGGAGTTCGGAAACGGCGAAGTTGCAGATGGATATGTCCAATTCGCGGAAAGTCCCGTCCAGTTCTTTGAACCGGGATTGCGCGGTTTCCGCTTCATCGCGGGTTTTGAAATAAAGAGTGTGCGCGAGTTTTCCGGTTTCGGCGTCGCGCCAGGAGCTGAACTCATAGCCGAGTGCCGTCAGCAGCTCCGGCACGGTTTCGCCGTTTTCGGAAAGATCGTTGAAACTGAAGCAATAAAGAGTGTCGTCCATCTGAATAATCCTTAGCATGGTGAATATTTTCCGTTACTGTACTTTCTTTTACGGTAAATTCAAGATGCACACAGGGGGATTTCCGGGAAGAAAAACGGAAAAAATGGATTTCATCCGCTGTTTTCCTGATTGATACGGGTTGGAGCGGATTGCACACGGCTGAAAAACGGAGCCGTGTGCAGAGAGTATATCACCAGCACCAGAAGAAATAGTTGGTGTATTTCGATTCCCGGAACTCGTACGGAAACAGCAGATCCGTATTTTTGCCCCGGAATTCAAACCGGACCGGGTTTTTGTGGATTCCGCCGGCTCCGATTGAGTTGTAAATCCGGACCGCAATCCGGTTTTTTCCCGGTTTCAGAACGGAGGCGTCGAGAGTCCACAGCCGCGCGCCGCGCCCGCCGTGATAGGCGTTGTAAATCCCGGTCGGAGCGGGCATTTTTTTTCCGTTGATATACAGATCGGTTTTGTGTTCGGTCCGGTTGAACGTGGAGATGTCGCGGACTCCGTTGATGTGGAAATAAACCGTTTTTTCCGGGACTTTATTCAGGTTCAGTGTGGTGAAATACCACCCGTAACCGTCATAACCGGAATCCGGCGGATTCGGGAGATGCGGATTCGGTTCGGTGACTCCCTGATCCTCCCAGACTGCGCCTGTGCGGATCGGGCGCGGAATGCGTCCGCCGAATTCTCCGCGGGCGAACCCGTGTTCCTCGCCTTTTCCGTCCGGATCGGTCAGAAAGGTCCATGCCCCGTTTGTCAGGTCATTGTCCGGTGTGCGGAACGAAATTCCGTGCGCGTTGCGGATTCCGAGATTGTGGAACAGAACCGACCAGATCCGGTAGATTTTTTCCCGTTCCTCCCCGTATTTCACGAGGGAGGGATCCATGGCGCAGAACAGATAGGTTTTCCCGCCGCCGACCAGTTCCGCCGCCGTTCCGAAACGGCTCCGCTTCCCGGCTGTTCCGGGTTTGAAATCCCATATTTTTAGCATGGGATTTTCAAACAGATAGAAATCCGAAGCGGAAAGTCCGCGGAAGAACGGCCCGGCGGATGCGGGGAAATCCGTTCCCGGCAGTTCGCCTTTCAGAAACTCAAACTGATAATAATTCGTGTTCCAGTACTGCGGTTGGGAAACGGTCCGCAAATGGGTTCGTTTTACCGTTGTTCCGTCCGGCAGGAACTCCGACGACGGCAGCAGGACGATGGTTTTGCATTCCGCCAGTGTGCGGGGATCGCTCCCGGCGCCGAGCACTCCGACCGGAGACGAATTGTCAATGCCGATGCCAAGACGGTTCAGAAATGTTTTTCCAGCTTCATTTCCGCTGTACCGGACGCCGTTGAGCTGCGGTTCGGCGGGCGCAAGAATCGTGCGGAACAGATTGTCTGCAAGAATCGTCGCCGCAGGGTCGATGCCGTACCGGGAACTGACGTCCGCCTGACAGAACAGAATGCGCCCTTTTCCGCTCCGGGCGTCAAGGATCAGAGCATCCGTCCGGTCGAACCCTCCGGTCACGACGGGCAGGAACGATCCGTATGACGGTGTTGCGAGAACATAACCGGCGATCAGATTCCGGTTCGTCAGATGCGGCGTTTCAAGCGCCGCCGCCTGATTGTGGCGGAAAGCATCTGATGGACGTTTTTCATTCGGGACGCTTTCCGCGCGTCCCCGCCAGTTGCAGAGATCGCGGTCGTCAAGCCCCGTGACAGCCGGATGAGTCCGGTCGGTGATGAATCCGTGTTCCAGACGGCGTTCCTCCGCCCGGTGCGAGTAGAGCGAAGAGTCGGTCTGTTCAAAAATCAGAATGCGTCCGCCGTTGTTCAGAAAACGGGCAAGAGAATCCCGGTTGACGGACGGCGTAAGGGCGTCCCGTTCGATAATCAGCACGTCAATTCCGGCGGGAACTCCTTTTTCGAGCGCGACGGGAATGCCGCGAATTCCCGCTTTCTCCGTCAGTTTTTCCGGTTTGACGGAGGCAATACCGATTTTCTGCGTGCCGTTGAATTCCGGTTTCCGATGTTTCGGGAACAGCGTCAGATTCCGGCGTTCGGTCCGTCCGTTGGCATTGAGGAGCAACTCCGCCGGAGTCTTGCGGCTGACCTCCGGCAGACGGAACTCAAAGGGAAAAAAGACAGTCGTTCCCTGTCCGGCAGTACCTTTGACCGGGAGAGTCTGCACGGTTTTTCCGTTGACGTTCAGCGCAACCGTGCCGTTGATTGTCTGATCGGTGAGCGTATCGTTGACCGCGGCGATACGGCGTTTCAGGAGTTCCCCGCCGTAATAATTGTGATCCTGCGTGAACAGGTCGCCTTCTTCCCCGGCAATGGTGAGATACAGCGGCTGGGATTCATTCCGGTAAAGCGCACTGAAAATATTGTCTTCGGGTTTGAGTCCGCCGTGTCCGTAACGTTCTCCCCACGGGTAAGTGGTGAGCGCGCGGAGACGGTAGTACCATGGATTGACGCGCATCCAGGAATCCTCCATGATCTCGGCGAACGGGGCGGTGAAATAGCGCCAGGAGCGCCGGCGTTTGTCGGAGACGCCTCCGGCTGTTTCCGTGTTGAGGATTTTGCCGCCGATGTCGGAATTGATCCACAGACAGTAAGCGTCGACGCCGTTCAGACGGTAGTCGCGCAGTTTTGCCTGGAACAGCATCCGGTCCCACTCCAGACGGTTTTCGAATGCTTCATCGCCGAGATAACGGGCGGCGGCTTCAAATGTCAGCAGCCGTTTGGCGGGGAGACGTTTTGTTCCGACGGACCAGAAGTGTTCCGGGTGTGTGGTGTCCATCGTGTACAGATTGATCGCGCCCGCTTCGAAAATGTGAAGCGGAAGTTTCGGATTCGCGCGTCTGCTCCACGGATGATGATACATCATGCGGTCCAGCAGGTTGAGTCCGTTTGCCGGATAATGATGTGTCATGCGCATGTAGTCTTTCCAGTTTCCGGTCGCCTGGGCGATATAACCGCGTTCGGGATCGGCTTTTTTGAACAGTGCGTCGCGCCGTTCCATGAATGCTTCGATCTTTTTGGCGTTTGCGCCGGAAGGCATGTAGCTGTCATCCGTGGCAAAAGGATTGTGGATGAAGCCGTTGCCGTCGAGTTGCCCGTAGGCATCGGAAATATAACCGATCACGGAGGGGTGATTCCGCACCAGCCGGACCGCTTCGATTGTTTTGGAATCGGACAATGTGCGGTCGATCGGGGCGATGATCAGAAAGCCTTTCCGGTCGAGCAGTTCGTAGAGCGGATCGTGCCACGCAATATCCGATGAATGCAGATAGATGGAATTGTAGCCGCGTTTTTTCATCTGTTCCAGCCAGCCGGGGGCGAAAACGCGGGACGGCGTTGAATGATCGGCAACCCGCAGACGGATGATTTTTCCATTCAGCTGAAAATGAGCGTTTTTGGACTCAAACCGCCGGAATCCGACGGGAAGAATGCGTTCCTCCACGACCGTTCCGTCGGCGTTTGCCGCCCTGACCGTCAGTTTGCAGAGCTTCGGGGATTCCGTGGACCATGCCGGAGCTTCCGGGCAGCGTCCCTCAAAGACGGTTTCCCGGTTCGGCGCGATCGGTTTTGTCCCGGAATAAAGCCGTTTGCCGTCGGGGCTGTCGAGCCTGATATTCAGAGAGCCTTTCCCAAGCGATTCCGTTTTGATTTGGAAACGGAATGTGCGGTCGATTCCGTCGGCTTTGCGGATCCAGATGTCGCTGAGAACGGGACGCCGTGCCGAGGTTTCGAGATAAACATCTCCGGTAAGCCCGGTTTTTCCATTGGTGACTCCGATTCCCGGTTCCATTTTTCCGATAACCTGAATGTCTACCCGGTTGATTTTTCCCGGCAGCAGGAACGGGGAGACGTTCAGGGTTCGCATGACGGGATCGACGATGCCTGCGAATTTGCCGTTCAGAAACACCAATGCTTCTTTTGTTGCATATTCCAGAGTGATACGGGTGTCCTTTCCTTTCCAGTCTGCGGGAATGGAAAACAGGCGTTCATACCAGAAACAGGAATTTTTCCCGTTGTCCGTGATATTGGTTCCGTTTGCATGGGTTTCATACAGCTTTCCGTTGCGGAGAGCATAAACCGGCGTTGCCCATCCGATCGTCATCGGGACCGGGACATAAAACCAGTGTTCCGGATCGGGGGATTGCGTGATCTCCTTTGTTCCCTGTACTGCCCAGAATCCGTTCAGATAGAGCCGTTTTGCGGTACTGCTGACGTTGCGCCGTTCCAGCAGAGAGTCATCCCAAAGCCGTTTTCCGTCTGCGTGGAACTCTTCCGGCCAGTGTGGATTCGCGGCGGGAGGACCGAATTTGTATTCCGCTTTTTTCTCTCCGCCCTGAAATTCAAAATATGCTTTTCCGAATTGGAACAGCGAACTGTTCGGCGTTTCGTTACGCGGAGAGCTGCGGAGTGCCGCTCCGCTCTGGTCGTTCAGGTTGATGCAGTATGCCAGCAGAGAGCCTTTTTCGGGGCGGACCGGAAGGAGCGAAAGCGGAATTGCCGCTTCCAGCACATAGCCGGAAACGGGATTTCCGTTCACCATCACGTTTTCTTTCTGCACTTTTGCGGATATGGCGCCGTCAAACATTTTCTTCCCGTTTTTATAAAGGGTCGGTTTTCCGTTGGCGGAACAGTCGAAAATGATTTGAATCCCGTTCCCTTTCAGCGGAGTTCTTTTCTCCAGATCGCGGGAGGTGACGCCGTTTGCGAGAAAGAGTTCCACGGAGTCGTTGGTCCACGGCTCCGCGGTTCCCGGCTTCCCCTGTCCGGGGGTTGCGTCGGCGATGATGCCGAGCAGGTAAAGATGATTTTCGTCGTACATGAATGAGAACTTGCCGGAAAGCCTTTCCGGAGTTTTCAGTTTTGAGCCGACCGCGTGTCCGTCTGTCAGATGGAGGTATTCAGGCGGAGTCCAGAAATACAGATTGTTTTCAAATCCCCAGTCGGTCCGGTATGCGCCGTCGATGGCGACTCCCGCGGTCGGTCGCGGGATCAGAAACGAGTCCGCCGGCTGTGTGATGCGGATTTTAGTGATTTCGATTTCCGCGGTCTCCTTTGCCGTATCGTACATCCAGAGACCGAAACCAAGCGTGATTCCGGTGATTGCCGCCGGATCGCCTTTCTGAGCTTCTTTTCCCTTGAATGCCGCCCGGTCGAATACAACAGTCGTCTCTTCGGGCCCGATATTGACCCGGTCCCATGCCGCCGTCAGCGGTCCGGCTTTTGTGCCGAGATGACACATGAGCTTGATTTTCTGCGAACTTTTCAGCGTTACTTCCACATTGCGGAAGTCGGAGCAGTTCAGCGGTTTGGAAAAACGGGTGTAAATGCTCGCGTAGGAAGACTTTTCCGGCATTTTGCCGAGGGTGATGCGGATTGTGCCGTTTTGTTCCGTCAATGCCGTGTTTGAGGCAGGATAGAGCGTCCACCGTGTTCCCGGTGCGATCTCGATCCCGGAAAGCACGGCTCCGAACAGCAGGCTTGCGGTCAGAAGCAGATTTTTCATGAGAGCTCCGGTTATTTGATGACCCGGATGGAGTCAATGGTCAGGTTCAGCGGTTTTTCCGTGGTATCGTACATCCATAGTCCGCAGCCGATGACGAGATGGGAGATCTTTGCAAGGTCGATTTCATTTTTGAGCTTGAAGTCTGCCCGGTCGAACGTGACGGTGTGAGTGCCTGCCGGATAGGTCTCTTTCGGCCAGACATTGGAAAGACTTCCTTTCCGGTCGCTGATGGTGATGGCGAGTTTGATTTTTTCGGAGGTTGTAAATTTGATTTCGATTTTTTGGAATCCGGTCAGGTTCAGCGGTTTCTGGTTGTAATAAGTGGCAAGTGAGGCAAAAGTGATTTTCTTTTCCGTTTTCGGGAATGTCGCGTTCAGGGAGTTCCCGTTGAGTTTGACGGTTGCGTTTTTTGGAAGATACCATTTCCCTTTCAGATCAAAGTCCTGAGCATTCAGAATCAGAGCGGAAGAGAGAAGAAGCCCGGCAAGTGAAAGTGTGCGAAACATGATTTGTTTCTCCTGTGTTTTATTTTATGTTTTTTGACAGATTGAAAGTCCGGATTGTTCAGCGCCGTTTGGCATCATAGATGTCCAGAATCACGCATTTCTGATCGGCTCCCTCGAAGGAGGGGCGTTCCCATCCGACATGAAGATCGCCGAACAGGAAGTTGACTCCGCTCTGATGACGCGGAGGAAGGTTGTACTGCGGATCTTCCAGATCGAACGGTTTTTTTCCCTTGTTCCACCAGCAGTTGGTCATCATTTGAGGCATTCCGCTTTCGCTGAAGCCGCCTCCATCTGCAGTAAGGACGGCTCCGGAACTGCGTTTTGCGCATTTGGCGAGGTCGGAGAAGCGCAAATCTTTCCACTTGGTATTGGAAGAAACGGCATACAATCCCTGATTAAGCACATAATCAATGCAATCTTCGATCTGCCATGAGGTGGAGCCTGGCATACGCCGTTCTTTCGGTTCGCCGGGACAGACGAAGATTCCCTTTTTCCCTTGTTCCAGATCATTTTTCCCGGTTATTTTTTTCCCGGTATATCCGAAATACTGGAATCGGCGCCACCAGAAATAACTGCCGTCACTCCCGTTTCCCTGATCGGTTGGATTGATCCAGTCGTCGTTGTCCGATGCGTAATTGGCGAAACAGACGCCCTGCTGTTTCAGGTTGGAGGTACAGGCGATTGAGTGTGCCTTTTTCCGTGCGGAGTTCAGTGCCGGCAGAAGAAGGCCCGCAAGGATTGCGATTACTGAAATTACCACGAGGAGTTCTATAAGGGTGAATTTGTTTGCTCTCATTTTGTTCTCAAAACCTTTCTTTTTTATGTTCCTTTTTCTTTTTATATTTATTGAAACGGCTTTCCCGTGTCAATCCCTGATGAATATTTCCGGTTTCTGCATGATTTTGCACGGCTTTTTCCCGTTTTCAAATTCCAGCAGGAGTTTTACCGTTTCCTCTTCGTTCTGCCCCACGGATGAGATCGGATAGGGACAGCACCGGACTGCGGTTGTGTTGTTGTAACCTGCGATCCGTATATCTTTTCCGATTCTGCGTCCGGCTTCCAGAAGATATTTAGCTCCGCCGAGCGCATAATAATCCGTAAAGTAAAAAATGGCGTCCGTATCCGGATCCCGTTCGAGCAGATCCCGTGTGAGCTGATAGCCGAGCAGAGCTGCGTTTTCCGGGTGTTTTTCGTTATGGTGAAGCAGTCCGTTATTATTGGGAAGCGGGATCATGAACGGGCCGAGCTGATCCTGCGGAATTTCCATGAACCGGGAAAATGCCGTCATGCGGTCAGTGTCGCTGACGCTTGAGATCATACGGATATTCCGGCAGCCGGATTCCCGGAAATGTTCCAGCATCCGGGTGACTCCGTAAACGACATCAATATCCACTATGCCGATATTGTCTGCGGCATTCCTGCCGCCCATGACGGCGACAGGAATCGTTTGTGCGATCCGTGCCAGATCTTCCCATTCGCAGGGTTTCCAGAGAGCGACCATGAATTCCGCGCCCCGTTCCATAACCTGTTCGATCGCCTGTTTTCGTTTCGGCCACTCGTCCGGCATTTTTACGATATAAGTGAAATATCCCTTTTCGTTCAGATGGTCAATCAGGGAAAGCGTGATTTTCTGAATATATTCACTCGACATCATATCGGAGTAACTGAGCACGATTACCGCTGTTTTCGTGGAGAGCCCGTGCATCAGCTTGTAACCGATGTTCGGACGGTAGCCAAGTTCGTGCGCCGTTCTCCTGACCACTTCTTTTGTTTTTTCCGTACTGTAGGTATCGCGGTTGTTCAGTATTTGGGAAACCGTAGAGACGGACAGGTTGCACACGCTGGCCAAATGCCGCAGCGTCACCCGCTTCTGCTGTCTGTTATCCATGATCGGAATCCTTTTTTTGAAATTACCTGGTTTATTGACACGAACATGTTCGCGTTATTAATTATACAACATTTTCTGCCATTTGTCAATAGGCTTTTTTCATAATTTTCTAAAAAATCCGTTTTATTTGTTTTCCGGCGAAATTGCAATTTCACGGGAGTTGTGCTACACTATATGATTGGAGGGCAAAACGAATCGGGAGAGCGTGTATGCGCAATATCTTTTCTGTTTTTCTGGTTTTGCTGTTGTCGCCGCTGTTTGCGGAAATGGAAGTATACCGGGTCACATGGGTGCCCGGTAACGGAGCGGAACGGCTTTGGGCGTCATCAATCGGTAGCGTCTACCGCTTCCCGCTTTATGCATCGCCTTCCACGATCCTGTATTGTCCGGACCATGGCAGCAACAGCGGGGAATGTTCTCTCGTTCAGGGGCACGGCAACCGGATCGAAGGCGGAATTCTGGAAGCGGAATTCCCGAAAGCAAGGAAACGCGGAGTAAGGGAAAAACGGTTTGCTGTGATTGAATTTTATATCCGCGCGTTTCCCGGACGGGAAAAATCGTCCTCGGCAACTTTTGACATTCGTCTCCTGAACAGTTCCAACCGGATTACCGGTGCTTCTTATGATTCTCTGAACAGTATTACACATCTGAATTCCCGGACCGGGTTGATCCGGTTTACCAGCAGATCCCAGCATTTTTCATCATTCCACCGGCCGGAGCTGATGGTTCCTCCGTATAATTCCGACCGGGTTGCTCCCGATTTTGAACCGATAGGCGTGCGTGTGATCTTTGACGTGGTTAAAGGGCGGCTGAGTGTGGAATACAATGGAAGACGAATGCCGTTCCGCGATGTGGAGACTCTGCGCCTGCGGACTCCGGTTGTGCGGAGTTTTGCCATTACAACACGGGGCGCGATGGCTCTTTCCTCCCGTGCGCGAACGTCCCGCGTTGAATATTTGGAGCTTTCCGCCCCGGTGCTGCGCCGGTGTGGAAGTATTGAGGAAGTGGAGGCGCTTCCGCCGATGAAATTTATTCCATACTCTTATGAAAAATATCCGCTTGTTCCAAAGAAAAATCAGGATTTCCAATCATTTATTCGCCGCTATGACAATCCGGAAGTCCAGTATGCGCAGGCTTTGCGCCTGTTGTATGGCGGTAAAGAACTTTGCGATCCGGTTGCTGCGCTTGAGCTGTTGCGGAAAGCGGCGTCAAGACGGCATGTTCTTGCAATGTATGAATTGGGCGTTTGCTATTGGCGGGGCTATGGAGTAAAGCCGGATTTCGCCAAGGCGTGCGGGTTCCTGAAAGATGCATTTGAGTACGGATGCCGGAAAGCCGGAATTCTGCGTTATATGATAGAATGGGACTCGCAGGGGCGCCCCTGGTTTGAACAGCGGTCGCTTGCCCGGATAAAACAGGAGTATGCTTATGCAGAATCCGCAAAGTCCCGTTTTTCGGGAAACAGAGAAAAGACAAGCGGTGATCCGGAACTGTACGATTACTCTGTCGTGTTCTGTGATTCCGGTATATCATCTGCATATACGTTCAAAAATCTGAGTCCGTACAAGAGTGCGATGCTTTTCTTCAGAGAGTCGGAGAAGACGGAATTTCTGGTTGATTATGCGATCACGGAAAAATGGCGCTATGGTTGGTATTGCCGGTACCGGGATTTGCGTGGAGACCTGGCAATGCTGAAGCAGGGATATGCCGCTGGAGATGTTATGCTGCTGCCGAAGATCTGGGATCTGGAATTCCGATCAGGAAAAAATCTGTCTCTTTCTGAATTCACGCCGGAACGGACGCTTTTATATGGCGATGATCCGGTGTATCTGGCTCTTTCCTGGCTTGCGGAAAATCCCGGTTCCCCGGGTGCCGCATATTGGCGGGGCAGGGTGCCGTGGCCGAAGAATCTTGATCATCCTGAAATTCCAAACGGGATTCGTATGCTGTATGCTTTTTCCAGATTGGGAAAGCTTCAGGAAAACTGGATTCCGGACAGTGAAAATCCTGTTTCGAAAATGCTTGCAGGACAGCTCGGTTTGAATTCTAAAGAGCAGCGGTTGGCGAAAAACAGTTTGATTCGTATCTGGTTTGACTACATAACGCGTGCTGCGGATGTGGATCAGATCACGCAGGCGGAGTATTTCATTGGGCGTCAATGGTTCTGGCAGGACCATTTTCCGGGACTTGCCGGGATCGGGCAGGCGTCGAAGCTGGTTGGTTGGAATCAGGCACGGAAATATCTGCTCCGTGCGGCGGGAAAAGGACATGTCAAAGCCGCGTTGCTTTATGCGGAACTGGATCTTACAGGAAAATATGTGCAGGTTGCGAAGAATACCGGGAATTGGCTGGATATGTTGTGTCGGCTGAATTCCGGCAAGGCGTGGCTCCTGAAGGCGGAAGCGTTTCAGTCCATGGGACGCAAACGGGAGCGTGATGCGTGTAATGAGCTCGCCGCAAAGTATGGAGAGCCGCGCGGCTGGCAGAATCTGGCGTTGGGACAGCAGAAGGGAACTCCGGAATACAAACGTTTCTGGAACAGGTTTATTGCTGCTGACCGGGAGGCGCGGACATTGGACAGACGGGATCCGTATTGGTCGAATCCGTATGAACTTTATGGTAAATGGAGGAATCGGAACAGGAAAGACCCTGAGGAAGCTCCTCTTACCAGGTATCCCGGAGCTGTCATGCCGTTTGACCGGGTTTCACATGGAACGCCATCATTTGAGGACGGAATCCGATAGTTTTTTGTAATATTTTTCTAAAATTTATTTGACAAATCGTCTATTGGTGCTATATTTCGGGCTATTCGCCTCAGGGTTGGGGTGATGTGCGGAAGATCGGTTCGGGAAAGTTGAAAAAACTTCGAATAAAGATTTGACAAAACCCGAATTGATGCTATATTAAACTTCATGCGCCGCAAATCGGCGATGATCTTTAAGAAGAATGCTTGAAAGTTTGTTGAAATTTTTTAATGAAATCGGCTTGACAAAATTGCGAGTTGATGTATATTAAAAACCGCGTCACTTTTCGATGGGAGCTGCAAAACCTGTCGGGAGAAAAATTCAAAAATAAATTTTGAATGGCGCTTGACAAAACGAAAAAGTGTGCTAAATTAAGAACTCGTTGCTCCGCTCGGTTTTGAGTGGGGTGAGTTTGAAATACAGCGGATGAAAATCCGGTGTTCCTTGAAAAATTGAATAGTGCGAATGGCCCGGATCGGGATTGAACGGAGAAGCAAACTCCGTCGATGTTCGATCAGGAAAATTTGAATTTGAAATGAATTCAAGAATCAACTTCTTTTGAAGTGAGAAAAAAAAGCACAGACAAACTCAAGTCTGTTACAAAATATTTTTTGTACGGAGAGTTTGATCCTGGCTCAGAACGAACGCTGGCGGCATGGATTAGGCATG
>ERZ827150.4274-NODE-4274-length-12749-cov-3.103750_pt1 | contig 12749 bp, 5 predicted proteins | sample MGYA00519779_ERZ827150 | MGnify/ENA primary metagenome ERZ827150 (study PRJEB31778, sample SAMEA3449267) | human gut metagenome | biome: human gut; feature: human-associated habitat; material: faeces | place: United Kingdom | collected 2010/2012 ...
CACTGACTACTCTGCCTATGGGTGGTGGTAAAGGTGGTTCCGACTTCTCTCCGCGCGGTAAGAGCGATGGTGAAATCATGCGCTTCTGTCAGGCATTCATGTTGGAGTTATGGCGTCACCTTGGTCCGGATATGGATGTTCCTGCCGGTGATATCGGTGTAGGTGGTCGTGAAGTGGGCTATATGTTCGGTATGTATAAGAAGTTAACCCGTGAATTTACCGGCACATTTACCGGAAAGGGTTTGGAATTCGGTGGTTCTCTGATTCGTCCTGAAGCTACAGGTTTCGGTGGATTGTACTTCGTGAACCAGATGTTAGAAACTAAAGGTATTGATATTAAAGGTAAGACCGTTGCTGTTTCCGGTTTCGGAAATGTAGCTTGGGGTGCCGCTACCAAAGCAACCGAGTTGGGTGCCAAGGTGGTTACTATCTCCGGACCGGACGGATATATTTATGATCCGAATGGTATCAGTGGCGAAAAGATAGATTATATGCTTGAACTCCGTTCATCGGGTAATGATATAGTGGCTCCGTATGCAGACGAATTCCCCGGTTCTACATTTATTGCCGGCAAGCGTCCATGGGAAGTGAAAGCTGATATTGCATTGCCTTGTGCTACGCAAAATGAACTGAATGGTGATGATGCCCGTCAGTTGATTGAAAATAAAGTGATGTGTGTGGGTGAAATATCTAATATGGGCTGTACGCCGGAAGCTATCGACCTGTTCATCGAACATAAGGTGATGTATGCTCCGGGTAAGGCAGTCAATGCCGGTGGTGTTGCTACTTCCGGATTGGAAATGTCACAGAATGCAATGCACCTCAGTTGGTGTGCTGCCGAAGTGGACGAGAAACTGCACGCTATTATGCACGGCATTCATGCACAATGCGTAAAATATGGGACAGAACCTGACGGTTACATCAACTACGTGAAGGGAGCCAATATTGCAGGCTTCATGAAGGTGGCTCACGCAATGATGGGTCAGGGAATTATTTAAAGGAAAACTTTGTTTAGTTGTATTTGTATTTGTGGTTTGTGCTGTCCTGCCTGTGAAGGTGTAGGGCAGTACTTTTTTTATAGGCATACCAACAATTAGGTATATTCACTTCTACAGCGCAACTATCAGTCAAACTTAATACTTAATACCTCGTACTTAATACCAAAATTATTACCTTTGCACCCGGAAAATCATTAAATAACAAAGAGATGTTACAACCGGAACTAAAATTAAGACGCGATAAGATACGTGTCTTGATGGCTCAACAAGAGATTGATGCCGCTCTTATCACTTGCAATGTAAACTTGATTTATACGTACGGACGCGTTGTCAGCGGCTATCTGTATTTACCATTGAATGCTCCGGCACGCTTATTTATCAAACGTCCTAATAATATTGAAGGAGAACATATACATTCTATCCGTAAGCCGGAACAATTGCCCGATTTATTGAAAGAGTGCGGTCTACCTTTACCTGCGAAATTGATGTTGGAGGGAGACGAACTCTCTTATACGGAGTATACCCGTCTGGCAGCTTGCTTCCCAGAAACTACTGTTGTGAATGGTACTCCCCTGATCCGTAAGGCACGTAGTGTAAAGACAAATATTGAAATTGAAATGTTCCGTCGTTCGGGTATTGCTCATACGAAGGCTTATGAACAGATTCCTTCTGTGTATCGACCGGGAATGACAGATCGTCAGTTGTCTATTGAAATAGAACGCTTGATGCGTTTGGAAGGTTGTCTGGGTATTTTCCGTACATTTGGTCAGAGTATGGAGATATTTATGGGTAGCTTGCTGGCGGGAGATAATGCCACTGCTCCTGCACCTTATGACTTTGCTTTAGGTGGTGAAGGACTTGATCCGTCTATACCTATCGGTGCAAATGGTGCACTGTTGCAACCCGGTCAGAGTTTTATGGTTGATATGGGTGGAAACTTCTATGGATACATGGGTGATATGAGCCGAGTATTCTCTATCGGTAAGTTACCGGAGAAGGCTTATGCTGCGCATCAAACATGTCTGGATGTACAGGCAGCTGTGATTGAAAAGGCAAAACCGGGTGCTGTTTGCGAAGATCTCTATAATACAGCTATTGATATCGTAACGAAAGCCGGATTTGCCGATTACTTTATGGGAGTAGGACAGAAGGCGAAATTTATTGGTCATGGCATTGGCTTGGAAATCAACGAAGCTCCTGTACTGGCTCCGCGTATGAAGCAGGAATTAGAACCGGGTATGGTATTTGCCCTCGAACCCAAAATCGTATTGCCGGGTGTCGGTCCCCTGGGTATTGAAAACTCATGGGTAGTGACGGCAGACGGGGTAGAGAAGTTGACACTGTGCAAGGAAGAGATTATAGAAATGTAGAAATAATGATTAGTTGTTAGTGATAAGTGATTAATGTTATGCTTACAATTTATCACTAACAACTAATCACTTATTTTCACTCTCCTTCGTAATACTCACACAAGAAGTATCGTGCAATGAAGTCCCAATTATCGTGCAATACTTCTTTTCCACCAGGGAAGGGAAGTTGCATATCAGGAAGCAGCCCTTTTGCCATACCATACTTCAGGAGGTCAAAGGGGCAGGTGCCCGGATAAGTGAATAATTTGTATCCTTTGGCAGCTGCTTTTTCTGCATTATAAGTCGGATTGCGTGGATCGCAGAAGCAATAAGAAACATTAGAGGCTATCAGCATACCTTTGGCATTGGCATAGATCACAAAGTTTCTTTCATCTCTTAATTCCGGTAACAGACTTTCATTTTTATCTTCCCATTTTAGTTCTTCCACAAAGAAACGGCGTAATTCATCGTAGGTGGTAAAATAAAGCAGCGGTTCTCCTTTGCTGTATGACAGGCAGTTCTCCACATCTTTTTTAAGTGTCATTCCGGGAGTGATTTCGGGAAGTGGTACTAATGGCATTTCTAGTAAATCAAGTCCCATTACCCAAATGTGAGAAGACGGCTCATCGCAGATGGGAGCTTCTTCAAAGGCGGTATCCATCACATCATATACCTTTTGGCTGAATTCTATCAGGTCAGAATCATGAGGATTCTGGATAATAACTTCGTCCTCTTCGAAGATGGCATAGCGGGAGAGGAGCGTCCACTGAATGAATGAGATATCCTCTACATTGATTTCGTCGGGAAGATACTCGTCGGTCAGCGTATAGAAAGGAAGATAGGACTTGTACAATCCGTAATAGGCATTGGAAAACTCTTTCCAACCACCGGACTGGGCGATGGCGTCTTGCAGATAAATAGCCAATGAAAGGGCAGCATCTACTTTCTCTGCTTCAAACTTTTTACTGTATAAAGGGGATTCATCGATCAAAGATAGTAGTTGATTGGCAAAGTTCAAATACCAGGTGTCGGTCGAGAGTTGTTTACTGCGTTCGTTAATTCCTAACCAACGCTTCATGTAAATTCTTGCTTGTTTCATATTGCTTGTTGTTTATCTCACAAAGATAGGACTTTCCCTTGAATTGCTCCTTAATAGTCGAGTATATTTACCGCGTGAGAGAGAATTTCATGCTGAAACCAAAGTCGGCACTGACTACCGGATATGAGCTAGAGGACACTAACGGAGTATTCTGTTGGCGGTCATAGTAGAGGCGCAGGGTTAACAAGCGACTCAGGGTGTAGTCTGCCGAACATGATATTTTCAGAGCTTTGTTGCCATTGGTAGCTTGTGCAAAACCTTGCTGGATGTCCCGGCAGAGGGCGGATTGGTTGCGGAATGAAATATCTGCACGGAGAGCAAGGTCATGGCTGACACGATTCTTGCTGTCTTTTACATTCCGGCCACTGAATAAATTGAAGTTTACAATCTTATATCCCAAACCGATAACGAAATCGCGAGAAGCGGTTTCTACCAGTTGACAAGCACTCATACTGAGATTTAATATACGGCTGGTTTTATATTCCACTTTGGCGGTAAGTCCGTTTTTGAGGGTGGCATCCATACCGATAAGGGGGGAGAATTGCTCATTAATGGATACCATGCTGATGTCGAAGCGCGATGAAGGGATAGGATTTCCTGATTGCACATCTTCTACAAAGCCTATATCCCCCATATAGCTCATGAAACTCTGGAAAGTGTTGTAGCTGCCGACGCTGTAGGTGCTGCGATAGGCATGATTCAGATTGACACTGCGGAAGTTCTTTTTGAACCAGGCTATCTTGGTAAGTCCTGTGTAGGTGATACGCCAGTTCGGCATCATGGAGAACAGGCTGGGAAAGAAGTCGAGAGCGGAGTTCCGAGCGCTCTTTCCGGTGTAGGCGGCGAGGAAGGCAGGGATCATGACATCCGGTGAGTGCTTGCTGATTGTGCCGTTTGCCGGATCGAATGTCTTTCCGGCAAGAATGCTGCCTTGCGGATACTGTGCACCGAGGAATTGGGATTCCACACGGTCACGGATGACGTCAAGGTTGCGGCGGAAACGTTCGAATGTACCGGAATGGTAACCGTCACCGGCGCTGGGGCGTTCGAAAGCACTACCGATAGAAATGATACTCATTGAGAAGTTACCACTGCGGGTATCTGGCATACCTTCGAACATATATTGTATTTCGCGGCTGCGGTTTCGGGTACGATTGGCGGTAAGGTCTATTTTGAGGTCGCGTATCGGTTCAAGGGAGATACGCAATTGAAGATCTTCAAGGGCATTGCTGCTGGCAGGGCTGACAACGGAGTCGTTGCAGATGAGCCAGTCGTTTTGCAAGGCACGGTCGATATAGCCGTCTCCGGTGAAACCGAATGCAAAGTCCATTCCCGGAGCAAGGAAGCCTCCGTGTTTCTTCTGGCCGAACATATCACCGACTTCAGGACGGAAACCGGGAAGGGTCATGGCATACGTATTTTTGTAGGTAAAGCTGAAATTGCGTACGCTCATGGCAATGCGGGTAGCATGCTGGCCGAATTTATACCACCAACCATCTTCTGGATCGGGACCGGGGATTACAGTGAGCTTTATGCGTGCCGTGTCCTGCGTATCAATACGTAGTGAATTAGCATTTATAACTTTATAACGTACGGGATAGCGACGTCCGTCCACTGTGAGAGCGGTGACTTTGGGACGACGGGAGTTCATACCGTGTTGAATGGTAACTGTAGTGTCTGCACGCAATTGTACTTCCTTGTCGAAGCGACGGGGCTTTTGTTCTTTGGGTGAGGCGGGTTTGCGATAGGAAGCAGAAAAGCGGCGGTTTACTTTCTTTAAATAAGGCACCTTGTTATAGAGTGCTTCGAGATTGAAACGCGAGTTTACGTCGATGCTGCGCTGATTGCTGACAGTATTGCCCATCTCTATGCCATCGGAAAGGGAAACACCCCGGTCCCAGTTGTAAGAAGAGGCGAAACGAAGGTCAGCGCTGACCCAGTCGGTAGCGGGGAACTTGTCGAATGGGAGCTTATAAGTGGCATTGAATGTCTGCTGGAAATCAATAGGGCGGCCGAGTGAGAGCAGGCTGCGGCGTACTGTATCTTTCCAGGCTGAGTATTCATCGGGGTAAAGGTCTTTATTTACTACACCGTAAGGTTCTTCAATCTCGGCGTGGGTAGCAGAGGTAAAGTTCAGTTTTAGGTTTTTTGTAGGGTCCCAGCGCAGGGCAAAGTCACGGTTCCATAGAAATTCTTTAGCGACGGAGATGGGGATGCCTTCGATACTGAGATCCCCGCTGCCGATGGAACTGCTTCCGGCAGTCAATGCCTCCAGATCGCGGAGTTGAAGTTCATAATAGTGACGCGTCATATCGGTATTGAATGAGATGCTTTGAGGCAGCCAGTTCAGATTGATTTCTTTGATGAAACGCATCCATGGAGATTTGCTTTCCATAGCTTTGAAAGGTTCCCACGGGCGATAGACAGGAGCATAATTATAAGTCATTGCAGCGCGCCAGTCCGTTTCGTTTTCGTAAGCTGTGGTGCTACCCTGATTGTGGCGGAGGGAACGGGAATAGCTGAAAGTAAAGTTCCCCGGATCATAAGGCATGGGGGTTTTACTTGTAATACCCAGTCGTGCATTGCTGAGGCTGAAATTGCGGTAGGTAGTAATTTCACGGGCGATATTCATCAGCGAGTCTCGTTCCCAATCGGTGGTACAGGCATCCAGCGCATCATCCAGCAGCATATCTTTGTCCAAAGGGTTGTACTTTGGCGTAGTGGCCTCTTTGGAGTAAGAGAAGTAAATAGGAGCGGCCAATTTAGCCTTTTTAGGAAAGAAACGTCCCAGATCGAATGTAGTGGTGAAACTATACTGATAATAATCGTCCAGTCGACGCTCGCTGACACTCTGTTCCAGTCCGCCGAAACCGGCTGTTTCCACATGGCCGGCCAGGTTGATACTACCGATATCGGAAAGCTGTAAGTTGAGATTGCCTTGTGCAGCCCAACCGCCGTCTTCGTTGAATTCGGTTAGGCGCAGTTCGTTCACCCAGACCTCTGCCGATTTAATGGTGCGTGAGTTGTTCCTCACACCAATCATCATAGTCTTGACCTCTGCCAGTGAAGGATTACCAATCACGCTTATCTTATTGGAGGGTTTATCCGGATCGTATTCCGAATACACTTTTGCATAGCTGATACCACTATTCGAGATATTCTTCAAGCGATTACGGGCCTTCTTGACATTGGTGAGTACACTGAGGTCAATGTCAAGATTGTTGTCTTTGGGCCAGACGGCAAGGCAACCTGCAACGGTGCTTCCGTTGTATTCTCCGTGCGGAGTGAGTGTGAGGGGAATTTCGTATTCATAATAGTTGCTGCGGTAATCTGAGCCGAGGCGGATGAATACGGAAAGTTCGCCATTTTGCGGATCTGTGGAGAGATCGGGCAAAGCTTCGGCATGAGCAAACATTTGCAGCCGGCGGTATTGCCGCATATCCATACCGGTATTTTTGTAGACGGCACGTGCATCGCCAGGAGCCAACTTTTCCAGCTTCAGGCTCATGGCTTGCTCATTCTGTTGACGAAGTTGCGGTTGTCCCGGATCGATGACACGGGAGATGCCCGGAGGCATTATATAGTTCACCGGAGTACGGTCTCCATTTTCTTCGATATTGACGGCAGAAACGTCCAGTGCAGCAGAGCTGGTGGTAGAGGCGCCTTGTTGTGTATTATTCAGTGCATCGGTATAGGTGCGCCATTCGCCGCGTACCAACTCTAAGGTTGCAAAACGTAGTACGATGGGTTTCTCAAATCCGGTCAGGAACATGCGCATGAAACGGATGGACTTGAAGTCTTTGATGCTTCCCACCGCCTCGCCACTGCGTACGGGAACTTTGAACTGATACCAGGTCACTTCTTCCGTTTGTCCGTTGCGCAGGCGGACACTGGCGGTTCGTTTATCCGTGATGTAATTCTGTCCTACTTTCAGGTCGGAAGGTGTCAGGTTGATGCGATATTGGAAATATTTCTCAGTCTCGTTCAGTGTATTGTCCTGATTGATATCCTCTACATCGGGCACGGTCTTTGAAGATATATCGTATCGTTCCGGAGAGTCTTCACTCGCGGTGGAGTTCCCCTCGGTATTGTTATAGTATTTGTAGCGTTCCAGAATGCTACGCTCTTCCCGGTCATAGTCCGAGCCACGGAAATAATGATAATTGTCGCCTGCCGGATCGTTGTAGAATTTCTCGTAAGTGGAGGCGTCCACTTTGCCCTGTACGTCTGCCAGATATTTCTGATAAGTGGAGAAGGTACGTTCGTCTTCAGTAGAGAGCCCGTTCAGTCCGACATCTTGCTTACGGCGTGCGCCGGCTGCATTATCAAAGGCATATACCACACTACGATCGCGGGGAACACGCCCCCAAACTGTTTCTTCGGTCTTTGTTGCATCTCCATCAATGGGCAGACCGTTTTCAAAGAACTTCTTGCCATCTTTGAGGATGTCTTCAGATACTTCGCCAAGGTTTATGTAGAGAGTACCTTTGGGGGAATTTGCTCGTGTTGCCTTTTCCGAACCTGTTCGTGTTATTCCTCCCTCAATATTGCCTTCTTCGTAGATGAATGGATCCAGTAACCAGAAAGAGATGTATTCAATGTTCGCCGCTTCGAAATCACTGGTATCCAGTTTACGCATCATGCCTCCCCAGCGATTCTCCGGATTTTTCAGAGTACCGTCGGAATTCAGGTCTGTATCCAGATTGTATGGCCCCCGTTCCTGTGGATAATAGGCTAGGTTCAGGACGTTCATGGAAGCCGATTCCTGGTAGGGAGTTTCCTTATTTGGAAACAGTTCCTGCTCATAGACCTCACGCACATAGTGGTTGCTAAGCTGGTTTAGGTCGTTTTTGATGTGTGTAGGTGTCAATGAAGAGTTACGGCGGGTGAAAAGTCCGTCAATATGGTACCACGCCAGCAGTGCCCGGTTCTTTCCGTAACTGATATCATTGCTGCAGGTTGCTTCGGGAAAGAGGGGTGAGGGGGTGCTTGCCAACATCCAGTATGAGGGCTGACGAAGGTCAATGCCATTTTGTGTACTTTCGAAATCGTCGATGTACGAAGCATTTTGTTGTAGTCCTTTGGCATGTCCCGGAATGAGATGGGCGAATTCCACACCGAGATTGATGCTGCTGGGGGCGGTTGCGGTGACAAACGGTAGTTTGTCCAGCATGTTTGTCAGCCACTGGCTTTCTTTTTTCCATGAAGCATTCACTCCCCACAACGTGTTGGAGAGTGGTTCGTCACCCATTGCAACTTTGCTTGTCAGTGGTTTCTCGCTGAGGTGCATGATGCTTCCTCCGAAAGAGAAGTTCTGTGAGAAATCGTAGGTGAAGTTTAGTCCCATCATCGTTTTGCGTTGCATGCTGTAGAGCGTATTGCTCTCCAGATTTACGCTGATGGCTGTACCGGCATCAATGATGCTTTGGTTGAGAATGGTAACTACTCCCAATGTGTAATCTACTGTATAGTCAGAGTTTTCTACCAGTGTCATACCGCCCGCCGTCACACGTACTGAACCTTGTGGAATATTCATAGCCCCTAACCGTATTTCATTGGCATTGGAGGCACGGTATTCACCTGTTAGTCGGAATTTATTCTTTTCTGCTGTTTGTTGCGCTACGGTGCGAGTGGAGTCGTACAGTTCTTGAAACACATATTTGTCTGCCAGCGCATCGTTTCCGATGGCTTTGCGCAGGTGGCTGCCGAAAGGTTCTACTACGGGAAAATAGATACGTCCGTCCGAAGCTGTCACCGTATAGCCTTCGACAAAGTCGAAGAAACCGTCCGCACCTGTTTGGTTCTGGCTATTAAGGCGGTCGAGGTTCATGACACGCAACAGGGGTGTTTTGGCAATCTTTCCTTCTGGAATGTAGCGTAGATATACACCTGTTGTATCGCTTTGGTAAGTGATGTTCAACTGGAATTTTTCTTTTTGCACAGAGTAGGCATTGAGACTGTAGACATTCTTCATCATTAGATCCCAGCAGGCTGCGTCCGGGGAATTTGCCGTATTCTTCAATAATTTTACGAACAAACTTTGCCCGGTTTCCTTGATGTCTGAAGAAAACTCACCTACTTGATAACTTCGTCCACCGAGTGTGTACTCAAAAGCGACTGCCAGTACTTCGTCCGGTTGAAGGGTTTGCTTCAGTGAGATATAACCGAGTTTGCTGTTTAGTGTGTATTCTGAGGAAGTGAGCAGACGGGCACTTTCTATTTTTTCGTAATCCATGCCGGGTTCGGATCCGGGGATTGTACTCATGATATTACTTACCTGGCTGATATCGCGTGCAGCTGCATAGCGGCTGAGCATTTCCGCATAGAGGTTATTGGCACTATTGGCGGGAGCGTTGACGTTTGAACTGGGGTTGGTCGGGTTTCCCACTCCGCTCCAGGCGGTAGTGTTGCCTATGTGAAAGGCCTCTCCAAGATCAGTTAGTGCTACGATGTTTCGCGGATTATCATAGTTATTTCGTTTGTTGGTTACCCATACTTCGATCCGGTTAATTGTGATTCCTGAAAGGATATTCGGAAGCTGTGCCAGATTTTTATCATAGACATCTCGAAAATAATGGGCAAGGAAGAAGTGGCGGTTTCCTTCGTAATTATCTGCGGAGAAGTCGAACGTAGTGGTTTGTGCACCACCGCGGCTTGTCACTGTTTTTGCTTCACTTTCTTGCTGGCTGATAACAGCTTGTAGCTTTAGTTTGCCAAATTGCAGGTCTGTACGAATACCGAACAGTGCGGATGCTCCGCGTATTAGTGAGTTATTGGTGGACATACTCACATTACCGGCTTCAATCAGTTTGATGATCTCATCTTCTTTTCCCTCATATTTCAGTTTCAGCCGTTTGGTGTCAAAATCAAAGGTAGCATCGGTGTTGTAGTTCATGTTCATATTCACCTTGTCACCTACTTTTCCATTGACGTTGATATTAATTTTCTCGTCAAAGTCAAAACCGAGTGTTTTGCGTTGACTTTCCGGAAGTGAGGGGTTCTTCACATTTTTGTACGTCATGCCGAAGCTGAGTTCTGCATTACCTTGTGTACGTATCTGTACCCCACCGGGACCAAACAACTTCTCTGCCGGACCAAGGTTGAACTTCATATCCATAAAGTCGAAAGCCTCTTTTCCTTTGCCGATTTGTTCTCCGTTCTTTTGGCGGTAATAAGATTGCATGGATTGTTTCAATGTCCAATCCAGATATTCTTCGGGGGTCAGTACCATCGGTACACCGATTTCGGTATTCCCTAATTTTGTGCGTATGTAGTATCTGTCTGTTTTTGCATCATATTCTGCCTCGGTTCGCAGGTTCATGGGCGATTGCAGGTCGGCAGGGTGGGGAGAAAGGTCTTTTAGTGTGCCCGGCACGGTCTTGCGAACGGAATATCGCGGAGCTATTGTATCCTGTACATTTTCTGCTTCTTGTGCACTCTTCTCATTTACATTCTGTCCCATAACGACAAAGTTGCCAGGCATGAGCCATAGCAGCAATAACCAGATGATATGTCGTATACGGGGAGACTTCATATGTGTTTAATTAATTTATGAATGATAATTCATCGTATATTTCATCGGTTAGTAATTATACTTACAAAAAATGCGTAAATTTCTTCCTTTCCCGTAGCTACTCCTCCGACTCGTTGAGTGAACCTGATTCAGTCAGGGACTGAATGCTTTTCACTCCCTGACTGAATGCCTTTCAGTTCCTGACTCATTGTATCCCCATTCAGAAGGTATCTGAGAGGGGGTGGGGAAAGTGACAAGACAAGAAAGAAAGGAAGTAAAAATTACATATAAAAAATATAGGTTATTCTCCCCTAAATCATCATTTACTAAAGTCTTTTCAGCGCCAACTTAATAACCTGCTCTACCGGTGCATCCGGTTCTTCTTTCAATATTGCCAAAACTACCTTTTGTGATGGTGCCTGTGCAAATCCCAACATTGTCAATGCTGCAATAGCTTCTTCCTGCACCTGTGCATTAGCAGCAGATAACATTCCGCCGAGACTTCCTATCGTACTTCCTGCGCTTGCAGCGCCTGTCTTGATTTTATCTTTCAAATCCACAATCACCCGTTGGGCTGTTTTTAATCCGATACCTTTCACTGTCTTCAGTAAATTGGCATTTTCAGTACTGATAACATTCACCAGTTCTGCCGGTGAAAGTGCTGAAAGTATCATTCGTGCAGTATTACCGCCAATGCCCGAAACGGAAATCAGCAACAAGAATAATTCACGCTCTTGTTTATCTACAAAGCCGTAGAGGACATATGCATCCTCACGTATAGCCTCGTAGATATACAGTTTACACTCTTTTTTGCCTTGGATGGCAGCATACGTATTTAATGAAATATTAACGGCATATCCCAATCCGTTACAGTCGATAACTGCGGTTGCCGGGCTGAGCTCGGCAAGTCCGCCTCTGATGTATTCTATCATAATACTTACTATAACGCGCGCGAGCGAGGAATATTGTGTTTCTTCATTACAGACTCAGAAGAGTTTCAGGGAACTTTTTCCTTTGGAAATTGTTTTAGAGTGATAAGTCATTGAAGGTACATAAGTTTGAAAGAAGTCTTAATAAAGAAAAAACTCTGTGGAACACTGAATCGTTTTGTGGTTAAATTGAATGAAAATGATTACTTTTGTGCCGATAAAATAGAAAACTGATAAATAAATTCAATAAAAGAATGAAAAAAGTAAGAGCAGCCATTGTTGGCTATGGCAATATCGGGCAATACGTGCTCGAAGCGTTGCAAGCGGCTCCCGACTTTGAAATTGCCGGTGTAGGAGAGGGCTCCATAATAAACGTCGCCGGTGGTTTCCGTGGCGTTTTTATGCACAAGAAAAACGGGATTGGCTGTGTGGGCCGTGAGGCCGTAAAGGCTTTCATAGACCCTTTTTCCGACGGTCACGGGATCGGACTGCTCAAGAAATTCCGCGCCCCAGCGGCCATTGTAGTTGAGAGAGGTGTAACCGGTGCCGGGAAGGCCGAACTGGGCGGAGCAGAAGCGCTCGATGACAATGGGCTCACTTCCGGTATTTTCCGCGGAGCTCCAGCGCCGGATGAGGTCCGCCTCCGGGAAGACCTCATAGAAAAGATGAATGCGGAAGGGATAGAATTCGTCCTGAAGAATCAGCTCCAGCCGCTCGTCCTCGACCTGGCACTCGCTTAACCTGTAGCGAAAATCCCGAACCTGATCAGAAAAGGTCACTTTCAGGGCCGTTTCCTTGAAATGCATGGTCCCGAAAGCAGAAAATTCTTCCTTCAGAATCTGCGGCTCACTGAGGTTGACC
>ERZ827150.4280-NODE-4280-length-12729-cov-3.226921_pt1 | contig 12729 bp, 10 predicted proteins | sample MGYA00519779_ERZ827150 | MGnify/ENA primary metagenome ERZ827150 (study PRJEB31778, sample SAMEA3449267) | human gut metagenome | biome: human gut; feature: human-associated habitat; material: faeces | place: United Kingdom | collected 2010/2012 ...
TGTCCCGGCGGCGGCTACTCCTGCCGCGCTCCGCACGAAGCTGCGCCGATCGCGCTCAAGTTCAACGAGCTCGGGTTCCACGCTTTCGTCGTGCACTACCGGGTCGCGCCATACCGCTTTCCGGCGCCGCAGCGCGATATTTTCCGGGCGGTCAAGCTGATCCGCAGCCGGGCGGCGGAGTGGGGCGTCGACGCCTCGCAGATTGCCGTGCTCGGCTTTTCGGCCGGCGGCCACCTGACGGCCTGCGCCGGAACGCTCTTCAACGAGATCGACGCGAATGCCGGCGATGAAGCCGACGCATATCCGCAGCGGCCCGATGCGATCATTCCGTGCTACCCTGTGATTTCATTCAGCAAGTGGGGGCATTCCGGCAGCGGCATCAACCTGCTCGGCGAGCGCCTGGGGGATCTCGGGGAGCGGTATTCGCTGGAAACGCGCGTGACGCCGGAGACGCCGCCGGCGTTCCTCTGGCACACCGCGACGGACGGCTCGGTTCCGATCCGCAACTCCATGGAGTTCGCCACGGCCTGCTGGAACAACGGCGTGAAGGCGGAGCTGCACGTGTTTCCGGAGGGGCCGCACGGCATCGGGCTCGCGGCGGATTATCCCGATGCGAAGCGCTGGCCGGAGCTGGCCGCGACGTTCCTGAAGACGACCTGCGGCTTCACGGCCCGGTAATTTCCGGCGCGGAATCCGACGGCAGAAGAGGAGGTCTGTATGTTTTTTGATCCTGTTTACCTGTTGTTCGTCATGCCCGGCATTCTGCTCGGGCTCTGGGCGACCTTCAAGACCCGGACCACGTTCGACCGATATTCGCATGTCGAGAGTGCGAAACGGATCACCGGAGCGGAGGCCGCGTCCCGGCTGCTGTCCGGCGCCGGAATCCATGATGTGCGCATTGAGGAGACGGACGGCTTTCTTTCCGATCATTACGATCCGGCCGCGAAGGTTCTGCGGCTGTCGCCGGGCGTCTACCGTTCGGATTCGATCGCCGCGATCGGCGTGGCCTGCCACGAGGCCGGCCACGCGATCCAGCATGCGACGAGTTACGGGGCGCTGGGATTGCGCAGCGCGCTGGTTCCGGCCGTCAACCTGGCGAGTCCGGGAGCGTATATCTTTTTCTTTGCGGGGTTCCTGCTGCACATGCAGCCGCTGATCTGGATCGGCATCGTCTGCTTCGGGCTGGCGGTGCTCTTTTCTCTGGTCACGCTGCCGGTCGAATACGATGCGAGCGAGCGCGCGAAGAAGCTGATGGTTTCGTCCGGCATCGTCTCCGGCGACGAGGCGAAAGGCGCATCCGAAGTGCTTTCGGCCGCGTTCCTGACCTACGTCGCCGCTGCCGTGACTGCGCTGCTGACGCTGCTTTATTACCTCTACCGCTCGGGGCTTTTGAGCCGGCGGGATTGAAAAACACGTTCCGGCGTGGTATATTGAAACCGTAAATCAACGCAACGAGCAAGAGAAGAGGTTCCGAGTGGCTCAGCAAATCACTTATTCGGCAAAGTTCAAGCGCGATTATGTCGCGGCGTCGGCGGTTGTGATCTTCATCGCGATCGTTCTAGCTGAAATCGCGCTCGCCATCAGCATACCAGCCTACCTGAAGCGGGAAAACGCCATGGCGCTTGAGGTCCGCAGGCTGCAGCTGCTCGATTCGTTCGACGGCGCGCGCGGCATGTCGGAGAAGCTGAAACCCAAAGGCGGCGAGACGGCGGAGCTGGAAGCCCGGCTGGTCGCCTGGGGACTCAACTCGCTTGCTCCCTATCTGCGGGAACACTCCGGCGCTCTGACTTCCGACGAGATCGCCGGTCTGCAGGCTTCGGTGACGGAGTTCACCCGGATCATGACCCGCCTGCGCGACCAGGGCGGATTCTGCCGCGAGCAGACGCTCGACACCGCGATCTATCTGGAGCCGCTTCTGCCGGAGGAGGCCCGATGAAAACTCCGTCGCTGGCCGAAATCATCCGGTCTTTTCCGGAGCGCCGGATCGCGGTGCTCGGCGACCTCATGCTCGATGTCTATCTCTGGGGCAGGGTCAGCCGGATTTCGCCGGAGGCGCCGGTGCCGGTGGTGAATGTCGTGAACCGCACCTGCTGTCTCGGCGGGGCGGGCAATGTCATGCGCAATGTTTCGACGCTCGGCGCCCGCGCGTTCGCTTTCGGCGTCGTCGGCCGGGATCAGACCGGGGATGAACTCTCCGGCGAACTCGGCAGGCACCGTATCGGCACGGAGGGCGTCCTGCGCGACGATTCGCGGCGGACGACCGAAAAGCGGCGGGTCAGCGCCGGCGCGCAGCAGCTGCGCATAGGCGGCAAAGTAGTAGACGACCTGCGGCACCAGGCGGCCGACGTTGATGGAGTTGGCACTCGAAAGCACCGTGCCGGCGGCCTCCAGACGCTCGGCAAGCTCCTTATCGGCAAAGATACGCTTGACGGCACTCTGGGCATCGTCGAAGTTGCCGCGGATGCCGCAGACGGCGACGTTATCGCCCTCCTGAGTGGACATCTGCAGATTCTGCACGCGGCTGACTTTGCCTTCGGGATAAAAGACGGTGATGCCCGTGCCCGGGGCGTCGGCAAAGCCGGCGAGTGCGGCCTTGCCGGTATCGCCCGATGTGGCGGTGACGATCATGATGCGCTCGGCGCCGCCGTCCTTGGCGGAAGTGCGGGCCATCAAGCGGGGGAGCATCTGCAGAGCGACGTCCTTGAAGGCGCTTGTGGGGCCGCCAAAGAGCTCCATCACATAGGTCTGAGGGGCGTCAGCGCCCGGCGCAGCGTCGAGTTTGACGAGCGGCGTAACCTCTTCACTCGCGAACGTGCCGCGGTATGCCTCGTCGACACACGCCGAAATTTCTTCGGCCGTGTAATCATTCAGTAACATTCCCAACACATCTTGAGCGATTTCAAAGTACGATTTATCTGCAAGCGAGCTGATATCGACCTGCTGGGCGCCGAGCTCGTCCGAGACAAACAAACCCCCGTCGGGAGCGATGCCGGTGCGGATTGCCACCTTACTTGAGCACGATAAAGTGCGTCCTCGTGTACTATGATAAGTTCCCATATAACACTGCTCCTCGGATGCCTTGGTCCCAATCGGTGAAACCATGGTATCAGAGCGCGCAAAATAGGTTCGCAGAGGCTTTTTAGAAAGGTAACCTCCAGCCCATGATTAAGATTGCCAAGTTTGGCGGCTCGTCGGTCGCCGACGCCGAACACTTCAAGAAGATCAAGGCCATCGTCGATGCCGACCCTGCCCGCCGTTTTGTGGTGGTTTCTGCCTGCGGTCGCCGCTTTAAGGGCGACACCAAGGTGACCGACCTGCTCTACCTGGTTAACGCGCACGTTAAGTATCACGTGTCGTGCGAGGAGTTGCTCGAGGACATTGGCCAGCGCTATTTTGATATTGCTGACGAGCTGGAGCTTACCTATCCCATCCGCGAGGAGTTCGCGGCCTTTGCCGAGCGCGCCCGCTCGGGCGGTTACTCCACCGAGGAGCTCGTGAGCCGCGGTGAGTACTTCACCGCTCGCCTGATGGCCGAGTACCTGGGCCTGCCGTTCCTGGATGCCGCGACGGTCGTTGCGTTCCATCACGACGGTACGCTCAGCATGAACTGCACCTCCGAGCTGGTGCAGGAGTACGGTCAGCAGGGCGGCTTTGTTATGCCCGGTTTCTACGGCGCGACGCGTGAGGGCCAGATCAAGCTGCTCGATCGTGGCGGCGGCGATATCTCGGGCTCGATTTTGGCTAAGTGCCTGGGCGCCGACCTTTACGAGAACTGGACCGACGTCTCGGGTTTCTATTCTGCGGATCCGCGTATTGTTCCGGAGGCTCAGCCCATTGCGCGCGTTACCTACGAGGAGCTGCGCGAGCTTTCGTACATGGGCGCAAGCGTCCTGCACGAGGAAGCCGTGTTCCCCGTGCGCGAGGCAGGCATTCCGCTGGTCATCAAGAACACCAATGCGCCGCAGGACCCCGGCACCATCATTAGCGAGACGGCTGATGAAGGCGAGGCGGAGCCCATCATTACCGGCGTGACCGGCAAGCGCGGTTTTGTCGCCATCAACGTCGCCCGCGACCGCACCAAGCCCCGCGTCGGCTTTATGCGCCGTGCGCTTTCGGTGTTCGAGCGCTATGACGTTTCCGTCGAGCACATGCCCACCGGTGTCGACCGCTTTGGCGCCGTGGTGCAGGAGCGGGACGTTCACGATTCACTGTACTCGCTCGTGGGCGACATTCAGCAGGAGGTCGAGCCGCTCGAGATCGAGGTTGTCGAGGGTCTGGCACTTATCGCGACCGTCGGCCGTAACCTGCGCGGTCGTGCCGGCATCTCGGGCCACCTGTTTGGCATGCTTGGCCAGGCTGGCGTGAGCGTGCGTATGATTTCGCAGAGCTGCGACGAGATCAACATCATTATCGGTGTCGAGGAGAAAGACTTCGACCTGGCGATTCAGACCATTTACCGTGCCTTCTCCGACGAGAACGGTATCGTGAAGGTCTCCGACCTGGAGGCTCCCGCGCCGGTCGATCCCGCTCTGGACGCGCTCCGCAAGTAGCTGCCATCCCGGTGCATTTTTGGGACATGTCTCATAAATCTACGGTGGGGCGTTTCATTTCGGTTTCGTTTCGACGGGGCGGGTTTCGTGTCCGCCCCGTTCTTGTATACACTGGCAACAATATTCGGCCTGCTTGGCGTGCGGGCGATAGCCACAACCTTTAAAGGGGGAAGCATGAAACAGTACACGGTTGCTATTTTGGGCGCCACGGGAGCCGTGGGCACCCAGATGCTCGAGTGCCTCAACGAGCAGGAGTTTCCGGTCGGTAAGCTCAAGCTGCTAGCGAGCGCGCGCTCTGCAGGCAAGACCGTTGAGTTCCGCGGCGAGCAGGTTGTGATTGAGGAGGCTTGCCCCGAGGCCTTTGAGGGCTGCGACATCGTACTCGGCGCCGCCGGCGACGATATCGCCAAGGAGCTGCTGCCTGAGGCCGTCAAGCGCGGCGCCGTCGTGGTCGACAACAGCCATGCCTTCCGCATGGATCCCGAGGTGCCGCTGGTCGTGCCCGAGATCAATGCCGATGACATTGAGTGGCACCACGGCCTGATTGCCAACCCCAACTGCGCGACTATCATCGGCCTGGTTCCCACCTGGCCGCTGCACCAGCTTGCCGGCGTGAAGCGTATGATCGTGTCCACGTATCAGGCAGCTTCGGGCGCTGGCGCGCCCGGTATGGCCGAGCTCGAGGCTCAGCTGGCCGCCCTGGGCCGCGGCGAGGAGATTCCCGAGCCGCACGCGTTTGCCGCCCAGCTGGCGAGCAACCTGATTCCGCAGATTGGCGGCGTCAAGGAGGAGGGCTTTACCTCCGAGGAGATGAAGTTGCAAAACGAGGGCCGCAAGATCATGCACCTGCCCGAGCTGCGCGTGAACTGCACCTGTGTGCGCGTGCCGGTGCTGCGTTCGCACTCCGAGAGCATTACGCTCGAGTTTGAGCGCGACATCACGGTGGAAGAGGCCCGCGCTGCGCTGGCTGCCGCTCCGGGCGTGAAGCTCGTTGACGACATGGGCGCCGAGGATGCGCACGACCGCTTCCCCATGCCGATGGACACCTCCGACCAGGACCTGATTTGGGTCGGTCGCGTACGCCGCGACATCTCGAACCCCGAGGCCACGCGCGGTATTACCTTCTGGTGCTGCGGCGACCAAATCCGTAAGGGCGCGGCAACCAACGCCGTCCAGATCGCTAAGCTGCTCTGCGAGTAGTGTGACCTGTCCGGCGGGGGCCGGGCTTGGTTTTCAGAACGTCCTCGACCATGTGTGGCGCCTTGTCCTGCTCCTTCGGAGCCGCGGACAAGGCGCCACACTGGTCTGCGGAGTGTTCTGAAAACCAAGCCCGGCCCCCGCCTGCGGTGACGCTGCTGCGAGCGGTCTGCGATGGGGCCGTTGTTGGTTGGGGCCGCTGGGCTGATGTAGGGGCGCGTGGTTGTTGCGGGCCCTGGTCCCGGCGGCGGCCCCGGCGCTTTGCGCCTGCCGCCTTTGGGGACTCTGGGGTCGTGCGGCAGCTGCGGCGCTGCGCGCCTGCTGCCTTGGGTGACTTTGGGGTCGATTGGGGTTGTCTGCACAGTTCGCGGTATTATGTTTGCGAAGTTTTGAAAGGAGCCGCTGGTGGTCACGACGACGTTTGCTTCGCCTTTGGGCGAAATCTTGCTTGCCGCTGATGGCCGCGGTCTGACGGGGCTTTGGTTTGAGGGACAGGAGCATTTTGGCTCCACGCTTCTCAAAGAAGATCCTGAACATGTTGAAGGCGCCGATGCAGTTTCTGGTGCTGGCGGCATGTCGTCGGTGAGTCCTGCAAATGGTGCGGCGTCTTCGGTGCTTGAGCGTTCCTGGGCTTGGCTGAATGCTTATTTTGCAGGGCAGGAACCTCGGTTTACGCCGCCGTTGCATTTGATTGGCACGGCGTTTCAGCGTGAAGTTTGGTACGAGCTGCTTTCTATTCCGCGTGGCGAGGTCGCTACGTATGGCGAGATCGCCCAGCGTGTTGCCGCCCGCCATCGGGTGCCAGGGAACGAGGATCCCGTTGTGTCTCCTCGTGCCGTGGGGGCCGCAGTCGCGCGTAATCCCATTTCGATCATTGTGCCGTGCCATCGTGTGGTTGCCGCCGACGGCTCGCTTAACGGATATGCCGGCGGGCTTGACCGCAAGGAGTGGCTGCTTCGGCTCGAGGGCGCGTACGAGGAATAACGTTCGAGCACTTTGCATAGCCAAGACGCCGTGAAAGAACGAGTCGCCGTCTTTTCGCGACCGGCATGCGTCCAAGCGCTCGGCATCTGAGCCTTAAGTTTGGTTAAGCCATATCCTGCGTATTTGAAAACGCGCAGGTTGAGCAGCTAAGGCTGCGCTAAGGAGGCTGACGGTGCGCTATCATCGGCAGTATCGAAACTTGTATAGCCGTGCGCCAAAGGAGCAACCATGAAACTGATGCTTGCCGAGGACGAACCCGGCCTCTCCCGCGCCCTTACCGCGATTCTTCAACATAGCGACTACGAGGTCGACACCGCGCTCGACGGTCTGACGGCGCTCGAATATCTGCTCGCCAACGACTATGACGCCGCAATCCTGGACATCATGATGCCCGGCATGGATGGAATTGAGGTGCTCAAGCGCACACATGCCGCCGGTAAGCGACTGCCCATCATCATGCTCACGGCAAAAAGCGAGGTGTCCGATAAGGTCGAGGGCCTGGATGCCGGTGCCAACGATTACCTGACCAAGCCGTTTGCCGCCAAGGAACTGCTCGCTCGCATTCGTGCCATGACGCGTGCCGCGACGGCAATTGACGCCACGACGCTCAGTGTGGGCAATATGCGCCTCGACACGGCATCGTGCACGCTTGTGGGTCCCTTGGGCGAGGAGCACCTGGCCAATCGTGAGTTTCAGCTTATGGAGCTCTTTATGCGCAACGCCGGCACGCGTATGCCCACCGAACGTCTGATGCTCGAGGTTTGGGGTGAGGATGCGCCCGAAGGCGCCAACGTAGTGTGGGTCTATATCTCGTACCTGCGCAAAAAGCTGACGGCGCTGGGTGCCAACGTGGCCATCCGCGCATCGCGCAATCAGGGATATTCGCTTGAGGTTGTCGAGGAGGGCGAATAAGCGTGAGCGCGAGCGCGTGGTGGAAGCGCATGGCGACAAAGCTCGGCATGGGAGCGGACTCGGGTAATCCGGGGCGCGTCGATACTGCCAGTGCAATGGGACGTCGTCTGCGTCGCAAGTTCATCCTGGTTGCCATGGGTGCCGTGACCGTCGTGCTTACGCTCATCATTGCCGGCATCAACGTCGTTAATTATTCGCATGTCTGCAAGATGGCCGACGCTCGCCTGGACTATATCCTGGCGGGCAAGGACGGTATCGATTGGACGGATGAGCCCAAGACCGATCCCGGCCAGGATGTGGGCGCCGGTAAGACCGCTGCCGGTGACAGGGTGGTCATGCGCACCGGGCACTTCGAAGGTATGACGGCGGAGTCTCCCTTCGACACGCGCTACTTTACGGTGTCGATTGCCGGTGGGCAGGTGACCGATGTCAACACGGCCCGCATTGCCGCGGTGGGTGCCAAGCGCGCTGCCAGTATTGCCGCAAAGTTGCATTCCAAGGGTTGGGTCTCGGGTTTTTCTGACAATTATCGCTATACGACTGACGTTCAAGACGGTGAGACCACCTATGTGTTCGTGGACTGCTCGCGCGAGCTTGCAAGCTTTCATTCGTTTTTGAGCGCGAGCGTGGCGATCAGTTGCATTGGCTGGCTGGCGGTGCTGGCAATTGTGGCGGGTGCCTCGGGCGCGGTGATTCGACCGATGGTCGAGAGCTACAGCAAGCAAAAGCGCTTTATTACCGATGCGAGCCACGAGATCAAGACGCCGCTGGCTGTAATTGACGCCGCCAATGAGGTGCAAGAGATCGAGAGCGGCGAGAGTGAGTGGACGCAGAGCATTCACGAGCAGGTCGCGCGGCTGACGGCGCTCACGGAGCGTCTGGTGTTTTTGGCTCGCATGGACGAGGGTTCGGCGGGCTTTACCATGATATCGATCGATCTTTCGGAGGCAGTGGACAAGGCGGCGTCGCCGTTTGAGTCGGTGGCGGTTTCGCGTGGCAAGCGTCTGTCGACGTCGATTGCGAGTGGCGTGCGGGCCCATGCCGATGCTGCAGCGGTGGCGCAGGTGGTTGAGCTGCTGCTGGATAACGCCACGCGCTATGCGAGTGAGGGCAGTGTAATTGAGTTGAGTCTGCGTGCCGTCTCACGCGGTGCAGGCAAAGGTTCGGCCGAGCTTGTCGTTTCGAACGCCGTGGACGAGCTGCCCGAAGGCGACCTAGATCGATTGTTCGACCGCTTCTATCGTGCGGACGTGTCGCGCAGCTCAAAGACGGGCGGCTCGGGCGTGGGCCTATCCGTGGTGCGTGCCATCGCCGAAGCCCATGGTGGGAGCGCTTCTGTCTGCGGCCACGGCAACCAGATCACCTTCACCGTCCGCCTCTAAAACCTGCCAAAATGAACCTGTCCCTTTTTGGTCGGTGCGAAATGGGTAATACTAAAGAGTTATCCGACCAGATGGGAATTAATCGATGGCCTATATCGAATTCAAAGACGTCATCAAGGCATACGGCGAGGGCGACGCCCGCATTCACGCACTCGACGGCGCGAGTTTTACGGTCGAGCGCGGCGAGCTCGCCATCATTTTGGGTGCTTCAGGCGCCGGTAAAACGACGGCGCTCAACATCTTGGGCGGCATGGACACGGCAACTTCCGGCACCGTGACGGTGGACGGGCGCGACGTGAGCTCCGCTAACGAGGCGCAGCTCGTGGAATACCGCCGCGCCGACGTCGGCTTTGTCTTCCAGTTCTACAATCTGGTCCCCAACCTGACGGCCCTCGAAAACGTTGAGCTCGCAGCTCAGATTTGCCCCGATTCGCTCGATGCCGAACAGACGCTTCGCCAGGTTGGCCTGGGCGAGCGCCTGGGCAACTTTCCGGCACAGCTTTCGGGCGGCGAGCAGCAGCGCGTGTCCATCGCCCGCGCACTGGCAAAGAACCCCAAGCTGCTTCTGTGCGACGAGCCCACGGGCGCGCTCGACTATAAAACCGGCAAGCAGATCTTGCAGCTGCTGCAGGATACCTGCCGCAAGCAGGGCATTACGGTCATCATCATCACGCACAACTCCGCGCTCGCGCCCATGGCCGATCGCCTGATTCGCTTTAAGAGCGGCCGCGTGGAGAGCGAGACGGTCCAGCAAAATCCCGTGCCTATCGAGACGATCGAGTGGTAGCGCCCATGGATCAGGACCGCCAAAACAGCCAACGCCGCGACGCGCAGAACACGGAGCGCGAGCAGGATTTTACGACCTACCGCACTGCCCAAAGCTCAAACGATATGGTGCCGACGGTGTTTCGCCGCGGTGTCTACCGCACGATTCGCGGCAGCCTCAAACGCTTCTTGTCTATCGTCGTGATCACCGCGCTCGGCGTGAGCGTGATGTGCGGCCTTAAGGCGGGTTGCGAGGACCTGCGCGATTCGGTTGACGCCTACTTCGACCAGCAAAATGTCTATGACATTAACGTGCAGTCGACCTATGGCCTGACTGACGATGATCTCGACGCCATCCAAGAGGTCGATGGCGTCGAAACGGCCGAGGGCATCTACACCGAGACCGCCTACACCGCCGTGGGCACAACGCGCGAGCGCGTGGTCGTGCAAAGTCTCTCCAAGGAGAATATCGATCAGCCAGTGCTCGTGAACGGCGATTTGCCCGAGAGCGCCGATGAGGTCGCGGTGACTTCGAAGTTCCTGAAGGCTTCGGGCAAAAAGCTCGGCGATACGGTGAGCTTTGCTGCCAACGATGCGAGCTCGTCGAACCAAAGCGCCAAGGATCAGTTTGCCGATGGCGATTACACCATCACGGCCGAGGTTCTCGATCCCACTGATGTGAGCTCCGACTCGACGGTCAACGCCTTCCGTGCCGCCTCGGCGGCGGACTATAAGTTCTATGTGAGCGAGGACGCCGCGACATCTTCTTCCTACTCCGCGGTCCACGTGGTCGTCGAGGGAGCCAAGGATCTCAACTCATATTCGGATGCCTACGCGGCAAAGATCAATGAGGTCAAGGGCAATATAGAGAAGATCCGCGAGGAGCGTGAGAAGGCGCGCGCTCAGGAGCTGACGGTCGACACGCCGACAAGCTTGGATGCGGCCGAGCGTCAGGCCGCCATGCTCTTTGGGATCGAGCAGGACAACATCAATCGCATGGCCGAGGGCAGCGACGAGCGTGCGCAGGCGCAAGCCGACCTGGACCAGCGCCGTGCCGCCGCCGACCAACAGTTTGCCGACGCCCGCGCCGAGCTTTCCGACCTGGGCGAATGCACCTGGTACATCCAGGACCGCGGCAATATCGCAAGCTACTCGAGCGTGGAGAGCGATAGCTCGTCAATTGAAGCCATCGCCACGGTGTTCCCGTTCATCTTCTTTATCGTCGCCGTGCTCATCAGCCTTACCACCGCCACGCGTATGGTCGAGGAGGAGCGCACGCTCATCGGCCTGTATAAGGCGCTCGGCTATTCGCGCGGACGCATCCTGTCCAAATACGTGGACTATGCGCTGTGGGCTTGTCTGATCGGCGGCGTGCTCGGCAACATCATCGGATTTGTGGGCCTGCCGCTGTTCTTGTTTACGGTGTTCGACGACATGTACTCGCTGCCCCAGATGTTGCTTTCGTACGACATCGTGTCCTCGATCGTTTCGGTGGCGCTGTTTGCCGTGGGCGTGGTGGGCGCTACGATTATCGCCTGCCGCCACGAGATGGCCGAGACCCCGGCCTCGCTCATGCGCCCCAAGGCCCCGCGCGCCGGCTCGCGTATCTTGCTCGAGCGCATCGGCTTTATCTGGCGCCGCATGGGCTTTTTGAACAAGGTGGCAGCACGTAACCTGTTCCGCTACAAAAAGCGCGCCTTTATGACCATCTTTGGCATCGCGGGCTGTACGGCGCTTGTGATTTGCGGCATGGGCATTCGTGATACGTCGGTCGCGCTTTCGCCCAAGCAGTACGGGCATATCACGCGCTACGACCTGCTGGCTGTCGCCAATCCCGACGATTTTTCGCAGACGTGCGCGGCATTGGATGAGCGCAGCGCGGCCAATGATTTCAACGTGACCGTGACCTCGACCCTGCCGATTATGACCGACAACGTCACCTTTACATTCGGCGGCAAGAGCGAGACCGTGCAGCTGATAGTGGTGCCAGATGACCGCACGAACGACCTGGACGACTACGCGCGTCTCGAGGATGAGTCCAAAGAGCCACTGTCTTTGCGTGACGGAGACGTGTATCTGAGCAAGAGTTCACAGCTGGTTCTTGGGATTCAGCCGGGCGACACGGCGCAGGTCCAGGATTCGTCGCTCAACGTCGCCAAGGTCAAAGTCAGCGACATCTCGCTCAACTATTTGGGCAACACGCTCTATATGACGCAGGGCACCTATGAGCGCGCGTTCGGCCGAAGCGCGCGTCTTAACGGCATCTTTGTGCTGCTTAAGGGCTCGTCGGCCGACCAGATTGCGTTTAGCAAGAATCTTAAGAGTGACGGTTGGCTCACCATCTCGAGCACGGCCGAACATTGGCAGAACTACGAGGCGAACTTCACTATCATCAATTCCGTCGTGGTGCTCGTGACCTTTATGGCGGCGTGCCTGTCGTTTGTGGTGGTGTTTACGTTGTCCAACACGAATATCTCCGAGCGCGAGCGCGAGCTGGCGACCATCAAGGTGCTGGGCTTCCGCCGTGGCGAGGTACACCATTACGTCAACAAGGAGACGTTGATCCTCACGGCGATTGGCACCGCACTGGGCGTGCCGCTGGGTGGCCTGCTTGCCGAGAGCTTTACGTACATCCTGCAGATGCCGTCGCTGTACTTTGACGTCGAAGTCGAGCCGCTGAGCTACGTGCTTGCCGTGGTGCTTTCCTTCGGCTTTACGATCATCGTCAACCTCGCCACCAACCGAACTCTCAATAAGATCGACATGGTCGGCGCCCTCAAGAGCGCCGAGTAACCTGTCCTGGGATTCAAGTTCTAGCGAGCTGCCGACGCGCCCGCAGCAGTATTTTTGGATAAACCGCTCCGCCAAATGCATACTTTGACGGGGCGGTTGCTTTTTGCCCACAGGTACCCCAGGGGGCGCCGTGCAAATTCCGGAGT
>ERZ827150.4282-NODE-4282-length-12726-cov-14.619525_pt1 | contig 12726 bp, 11 predicted proteins | sample MGYA00519779_ERZ827150 | MGnify/ENA primary metagenome ERZ827150 (study PRJEB31778, sample SAMEA3449267) | human gut metagenome | biome: human gut; feature: human-associated habitat; material: faeces | place: United Kingdom | collected 2010/2012 ...
CTATATTCTGTTCGCAGCACTCGCTCTCATGGCGGGTGTTTATTTTTGCAAAAGAATCGAAATGAAGGAGAACACCAAATGAAAAAGATCCATCGCGTATTGGCCATGCTCATGGCCGCTATTATGGCATTGAGCCTCATCACCACAGCGTTCGCAGAGCCGGTCATCGACACCAGCAAAAAAGCATCCCTGAGCATCTATAAATACGACATCACCAAGGCCGGCAACGATGGCGCGTGGGACGCGGAGTCCTACGTTTCCACCGGCCTGCATGACGATGCGGTTATCGACAAGCTGGCAAAGTACGCCATTCAGGGCGTGGAGTTTACCTACCTCCGCATTGCCGATATCACCATGAACAATGAGGCCGTGGAGGGCCAGCGTCAGGTGGGTGTGCTGTATGGCTTCGACAGCTCCGACCGCAGCAACGCCGTGTTGTCTGCCATCGACCTGACCGCCGCAGACGCTCACAAGACTGAGGGCGGTATCAACTACTTCACCAGCGATATGCTGAACAACAAACTGTCCGCTGCGCTGACTGCCAACGCCACCACCGTGAAAAACACGCTGGAAACGGCTGTGAAGAACGGCGGCGTGGCTATGACCGAGACGGATGCCACCGGCCACGCCTATGCATCTGACATGGAGCAGGGCCTGTACCTCATCGTAGAGACTCGCGTCCCTGAAAACGTGACCTCCACCTGCAATCCCTTCTTCGTGTCCCTGCCCATGACCACCATTGACGGCACGGCATGGAATTACGATGTGACCGTCTACCCCAAGAACCAGACTGGCAATCCTACGTTGGATAAGACTGTGCGCGAAGCAACGAACTCCACCGGCAAGAATACCGGCAGTCTGACCGACATCAAGGACGGTTACAAACATACTGCTACCGCATCCGTGGGTGATGTTGTGGACTATCAGATCATCAGCACCCTGCCCACGATTACCTCCAAGGCGTCTTCTCTCAGCGAGTATACTTACGTCGATACCATGTCCAAGGGCATTAAGTATAACAAGCTGGACGTGGTTATCGAGTTTTTCCGCGATTCCGCCTGCACCGACAAGATCGCCACCTGGGCGGTGAACTCCGGCAAATTTACCGTGGGTTACGATGACGCAGCCAACACCATGACCATCCGCATGACCGATACCGGCCTGAGCGAGATCAATGAGGCGGCCACCGTGTATACCGACAGCGTGAAGCGCGGGTATAGCGACTGCACCATGCGTATCACCTACGCTGCCACCCTGACCGCCGATGCCAAGATGGGAGATACCGACAATCCCAACGAGGTCGTGCTGACTTGGAAGCGTACCAACACGACTTACTTTGACACCCTCAAGGATTGCTGTCATGTGTATACATACGGCATCGACGTTCTCAAGCAGTTCAGCGATAACGGCGGCAATGTGCGGAACGTGAAGTTCAAGCTGCACAACGATACTGACGATTGCTATATTATCGCAGACCTGAAGGATGGTGTGTACCACGCCAAGGGCTTTGCCGCAAAGAAGGCTGACGCCACTACATTCGTTCCCAATAGCAGCGGCCACGTCGTGGTCAAGGGACTGGAGGACGATGCGTATAGCCTGACCGAAATTGCTACGGACAAGGGCTATGTGCTGCTGAAGGACGCAGTCAAGATCGTTATCAAGACCGCCGAGAACGGCCAGTGCGAGCAGTGCGGCGCAAAGCTGCTGACCGCCTCTGCTACCGTCAACGGCAAGGATGCCAGCATGACAGATGGCAACGCCATTGTCCCCCTGACCGTGGTCAATAATCCGGGCTTCGGTCTGCCCAAGACCGGCGGCTACGGCACGTGGATGTTCACCATCGGCGGCGTGGCGCTGCTGGGCGCGGCGGCGTTTATCGTGATCCGCAGCCGCAAGCACAAGAACGAGCAGTGAAGCAGAAAAACAAAAGCGCATTTTCGGAATAAATTTTTATGAATAAGAAAATTTATTCCAGTTTCAGAATATTTAGTTGACAGATGGCATATTTCGTTCTATAATGAGAATACTTCTTTTTAGGAGGTGGCTCCCTTGGTAGAACGAAAAGAATATCTTGCTGAACTGGTCGGCTGGAAGGACGAGCAGGTCATCAAAGTTGTGACCGGCATTCGCCGCTGCGGAAAGTCCACGCTGCTGGCGCAGTATCAGGATTGGCTGAGGGTAAACGGCGTCACAGACGCGCAGATCGTATCGGTGAACTTCGAGGAACTGGAATACGAGGAACTGCTGGACTACAAAAAGCTGTACGCCTATCTGAAAGAACGCTTGGTGGCCGGGAGAACGACCTACATCTTTCTGGACGAGATCCAGAAGGTTGCGGACTTTGAAAAGGTCGTGGACAGTCTGTATGTCAAACCAGATGTGGACATCTACATCACAGGCTCCAATGCGTATATGCTCTCAGGCGATCTTGCAACGCTTTTGACAGGCCGCTATGTGGAGATTAAGATGCTCCCGCTTTCGCTGAAAGAGTTCTTGACGATCACAGAGTTGGACGCTGACCGCGGTTTTGCGGAGTACCTGCAATGCGGCGGACTGCCCTATGTTGCCAGGATGGATCGCACCACGGAAAAAGTGGAGACCTACTTAGAGGGCATCTACAACACGGTCATTGTGAAGGACATCGAAGACCGGCAAGCCCGCAAGGAGAGTGAGCCATCCAAGCGGAAGGTAACAGATATTGCGCTGCTGAAATCCATTGCAAAGTACCTCGCCAGCGTGGTGGGCAGCCCGGTTTCTGTTCGTAGCATCACAGACTATCTGATTTCTTCCGGCAGAAAGGTGTCGCCCAATACGGTGGATGATTATGTGGATGCCCTGACAGAGTCCTTTATCTTCTATCCCGCAGAGCGCTTTGACATTGTGGGCAAGCAGCTTCTGAAGATCAACAAGAAGTTCTATGTCGTAGATCTCGGTTTGCGAAATCACATTCTGCCGCGCAGAAATTATGACCTCGGTTTTTCTCTTGAAAACGTGGTCTATTTTGAACTGCTGCGCCGGGGCTATAAGGTGATGATCGGTAAGCTGGGCAACACGGAGGTCGATTTTGTCGCAGAAAAGCAGGGTGAGTACACCTATTATCAGGTAACGGCGGATATGACGGCGCAGGAGACCTTCGAACGTGAAATGCGTCCACTGACACTGATCCGCGACAATTACGAAAAGATCATCCTGACTGCCGACCATCTGACAGTTGGCAATTACAACGGCATCCGCGTGAAAAATCTTGTGGATTGGCTGCTTGAAAAAGACAACTGAATAATCATGAACAGTCCGACTGCAAAATTGCAGTCGGACTGTTTTATGCCCGAACGTAGTAGCTATAAGAAAAATCAAAATTGAAGGGGAGGTATTTTTTGAGACATAAATGGATACTTATTTCTTTCGTGCTGTTTGCTGTGGCGGGAGTTTTGCTGGCCTATCCATTGGTCAGCACGATCATCAACAGTAAATACCACTCGGACATAGAAACCGCCTACACCGCCGCTATTGCGGACACCGATGCTGCCGAGTTGACCGCCCAACGTGAAGCCGCGCAGCGGTACAACAACATGCTGTCCGGCGCAACTATCACTGAGGGAGGGGCATCCGCCCCTCCCTTGGCGTATGCCCGGCAGCTCACGGTGGGCGGCGTCATGGCCTATGTGGACATCTCTAAAATCAACGTGTATCTGCCCGTGCAGCACGGCACGGACGCGGAAACGCTGGAGCGTGCCGTGGGTCATGTGGTCGGCACATCTCTGCCGGTAGGCGGCGAAAGCACTCACGCGGTACTTTCGGCCCACAGCGGACTGGCGAGTTCTAAGCTGTTTTCGGACATCGACCAGCTTGCAGTGGGCGACACGTTTTACATTCATGTGCTGGGCGATACGCTGGCATACAAAGTGGACAGCATCAACACGGTATTGCCCGCGGACACGAGTCTGCTGCAAATTGCGGATGGCAAGGATTTGGTCACGTTGGTGACCTGCACGCCGTTTGGCATCAACACGCACAGGCTGCTGGTACGAGGCCACCGCATTCCGTACACCCCCGAACAGGCAACCACTGCCGCCGCAGAAAAGCCAGCGGAATCCTCGTGGACGCGACATTACCTTACCGGCCTGACCATCGGCCTTGGCGCGGCGGCTGTGGTTGGCGGTGCTTACTTTTTGGTAAGAAGGAGGATGCGCCATGCGTAAGACACCTTTTGTACTGGCGGTACTGTTGGCCGTGGCGGGCACCTGCGTCATGCTGTGGCCGGTGGTTACAGGGTACAGGCTGCAAGCCAACACGGATGAGGCCGTGCAGAGCTTCCTCGAAGAACGGAAGCCGGAGCAGCAATACCCCGAACTGCTGGCGGCTCTACAAGAGTATAACCGCCAGCTTTACGCAGAAAAGCAGTGCAACCTCACCGACCTTGAAGCCTGCGAGGAGCCCACCGCCGACTTGACTGCCTACGGCATCGAAGATGAGATCATAGGCGTCTTGGAAATTCCCACCATGGAACTGACCATGCCGGTCTACTTGGGCGCGTCCGATGCCTATCTTGCCGCAGGAGCGGCGGTGCTGGGTAATACCTCCGCGCCCATCGGCGGGGATAACATCAACTGCGTCATTGCCGGACACCGGGGCTGGCGCGGCGCGGACTACTTCCGGCATATCGACCGCTTGCAGGCGGGCGATACTGTTACGCTGACAAACTTATGGGAGACGCTGACATACACGGTGGCTGACATTCAGATCATCCAGCCCCATGAGGTGGACAAGATCAAAATCCAACCGAACCGCGATCTGCTGACGCTGCTGACCTGCCACCCCTACGCCAGCGGTGGGCGACAGCGGTATGTGGTGTACTGCGAAAGGGTGATGGAATGAAGCCTGTAAAGCCTGTGACGTGGGCGCTGCTGGGTATTTTTTCTGTTTACCTTGCCGTTGTGGCTGCCAGCGCCTATAAGGAGGGCAGCAATATATTCGTATGGATGGGGCGTTTCAGTGAAGTGCTGAAACGCCCGTCTTTACTGCGTTGGACGCCATATACGGTGAAGTGCATCGTCATAGTGCTGCTGCTTTGCGCCTTTGCGGTGCTGCTGTACCGCTCGGACCGCGAGAAGCGCCGCCCCGGCGGTGAATACGGTACGGCCAAGTGGGAGGCGGCGGAGACAATGAACCAGAAGTACGCCGACAAGGACGGACCGAACGTGATCCTGACCCAGCACGTTTCCATCGGCATGGACGGCTATAAGCACCAGCGGAATCTAAACGTTCTCGTGGTGGGCGGCAGTGGCTCCGGCAAGACGCGGTACTTCTGCAAGCCCGGCCTGATGGATGCCAGCTGCTCTTATCTGGTGGTCGATCCCAAGGGGGAAATGCTGCGTTCCACCGGTTATTTTCTGAAAAGCCAGGGCTATGACATCAAGGTGTTTGATCTGATCCATCCCCGGCAGTCGGATGGCTATAACCCGTTTCGCTATATTCGTGAGGAGCCGGACGTGCTGAAGCTGATGGACAATCTGGTAAAAAATACCACGCCGCCCAAGGGAGCGTCCAACGACCCCTTTTGGGAGAAAGCGGAGATTGCGCTGGATTCCGCCCTGATGCTGTACCTGCTCAGTGAAGCGCCAAAGGAGGAGCAGACCTTTGAAATGCTGATGTTTATGCTGGAGTGTGCGCGGGTGATGGAAGAGGACGATCAGTACCCAACCCCGCTGGATCTGCTGTTTCAATCGCTGGAGGAACGAGAACCAACCCATGTAGCGGTGCGGGAATATAAGGTTTACAAACAGGCGGCGGGAAAAACCGCTAAGAGCATTCTTGTAACCGCCTCCGTTCGGCTGTCGGCGTTTATCTTTCCGCAGTATACGAACATCATGCAGGAGGACGAGATGGACTTCGGCTCTTTGGGTGAGCGGAAGCGGGCGATCTTCTGCATTACTCCTGTCAACGATGGCAGCATGAACTATCTGGTCAGTATGCTGTTTACACAGTGCTTTCAGGAGCTTTATCTGCGGGCGGACGAGCGGTATGACGGGCGTCTGCCGGTGCCGGTGCGTGTGATACAGGACGAATGGGCCAATGTTCCCCAACCGGACAGCTATCCCAAGGTGCTGGCCACCTGCCGCAGCTACAACATCGGCATTGATATCATCGTGCAGAATATCCAGAGTATCAAGGCCCGCTATCGGGATGAATACCGGAGCATCATCGGCAACTGTGACACGCTGCTATTTTTGGGCGGCGGCAACGAGCCGGAATCGCTGGAGTTCATGTCAAAGCTGCTGGGTAAAGAAACCATCAGCATCCGAACACGAGGCCAGACACGGGGGCGAAGCGGTTCCAGCTCCATCAACTATCAGTTGACGGGCCGTGATATGCCATACTTGTTGATGAAGAGTTCAGTTGCCTTGAATTTTACATGAACAGGGACACGATCAGCTGGATTCTGAAAAAGGTAGGATGTCTGTCAGAAATAACAGCATATCTTTTTTGAGCCACTCACTGGATTACCCAGCGGGTGGTTCTTTTATTAACGCTTCTGTCTGCCATTCCGGTTGGGAGGAATTGGGCTGCCCTTTCCCCGCATACTTTTAGTTCGTTTTGCTTTTTTGGATTTTCTGAGGATTCCCAAAAAGGCAGTAAATTCCGCAGAAGTCAGTTTCTCATAAGGAATTTCCATCTGGTCGCAGAAAACCTGAATAAAGGCTTCCTCTCCGCTGGTTCCCGTCTGCACAAGCTTTTCAAACTTTTGCCGGACTTCGGCTACGGTTTCCTGCCGTTCATCAGCGGTGGTAGCGTCGTTTGTGTGTGCTGTTTGGATGTCTTTTACGATCTTGTCAATGTCTTTATGGACGATGTGATTGAAATAATCCTCTCCGTCTATCTGTGCGACTTCAAGGGTTCGCATATAAAGGTCATCGTCTCCCGGCGCATAGCTTTCCATGACGCTCTGCCGGGCAGCTTCCAGTTCCAGATTCATCTGGCTGACACGCATACCGGCGATACGGTCAACGATAACGGTAATGTCCGTCATGAGCCGGGGAAAACCTTCATGGGTGGCAAGCTCGCAGAGCAGACGGTTGTTGATCCTGCCGCTTCTTAATAGCTCAATCATTTCATCGCTCAAATGGAGCGACTGGAGATCAGAATTAGGGATGGTCTTATTTTCCGACAGCCCCATCAGATAGTCGGTGGACACGCCGTAAAACTCTGCCAGCGTTGCAATCGCAAATGGGCTGATGTCCTTGTAGTCATCGCCCTCATATTTCCCCAGCGCCGACTTGGACAGGCCGGTTTGTTCTGCCAGCTGTTCCAGTGTCAGGTGCTTATCCACCACCCGCAGGTCTTTGAGCCGTTCCGGGATTGACAGTTTTGTGTACATCAAAGCACCCCCCTCTCGTCAACATTTTTCAATATTTTTTTCATTATAGCACGTTTCCGAGAGCGTGGAAATATGCGGTTTTTGTGCGCTATTCCAACGTCTTGGACATACGGGAGCAGCCCCCTTTTTTCGGTAAACTGGTTCTTGTCAGGAGACACAGAACCTTGAAAATCGAATGACCGGCTGCAAGGGGTATGACCTCCGGGGAAGTGACGCGATAAAAGGGTTCCCGCAAAATCATGGATTTTGTGACGACGGGAGCGCACCAAAGAGGACAATACGCCGGGAGAAAATCCGGGCAGGAGCGGCTTGCAGACAGACCGGCAGATAGAAAAGTAAACCATGCGGGGCATACCGCACCGCAGCAAATGAATGGAGGTAGATCATTATGAAACTGAATATGAAGGAAAAGAAAATTCTTTACGCTTACGCCTGCCCCAGCCATCACAACACAGTGACAAGGCTGAAATGGCTGACAGCGCTGACCGTTGACCCGGAGGCTAAAGGGCAGATGCTTCATCTGACCAGGAAAATTGAGGCAGAGACAGACGAAAGCTGGTACGACAGCTTCTATCACTGCCTACGCATGGAGATGGATGAGTATTACCGGATCAAGCACCGCCTGCGTGTGCTGAAAGCAAACACCGATTATGAGGAGGAACTGTATGAGGAAGCTGTCTAAATATGAAAAAGAAACCATCATCAACTGGAACGAGGGCGAGAACATTGCCAGTATTTACACCTTCAACGCCAGCTTAAAACGCAGGCTGGAAGATTTCAGTAGGAAGTATCCGCTATTGTGTAGGTTGGAGCGCAGCACACCGGAAGGCAGCGCGACCTATGTGCTGGACAAATCCCGCCTTTCTATCCGGCTGGTGCCGCCGTACAGTGAAGAACGGCTGGCGGCTGCAAGGGAGTACGCAAAGGAACATGGCTTTCAAGTCATACAGACAGAAGAAAAAATTGCTTGAAATGAGGGCGATTTACCAAAAAATACCGGGTCTGCACCCAGTATTTTGAACGGTAATCCCCGCAGGCGTATTCCGTATCCACTTCCTGCGATTGGTGCAGATGTATGGATACGGAGCCGGAAAAGCTGGCGGACACCGTATCAGCGGTGGATGCCGGTTTTTCCGGTGCAGGAGTACAGAGGGATGCAATCCCTTTGTGGCTGGGTGCAGGGGCGGCAGCGCACTGCTGGGGTCAAGGGGCAACGCCCATTGGCAGGTTAAGGGCGGCAGCCATTATCGGGTCAAGGACGAAGTGCCTTGGCGGGTTGAGGGCGGCAGTCCCATCGGGTCAAGGGTGAAACGCCTTGCCCAGGGAGAGTTGATGCCTTGCGTCAATTCGTACTGGGTATTACCTGACGCAAGATTCGCAGGATTTGCGGCTTCGCCGCCCTTCCCCGGCCCCGGAACATCTTCGCAGGAAGGAGGAAAAATGTTTGAAATTGACAAGACACAATGGGCGCTCCGGGAAGCATGGCACTTACAATCCCCGGCACAATGACCGCCGGTTCGATGTGGAGAACAGCGAACACATTGACGCTGAACGTGCCAGACAAAATGTGTACTGGGACTGCTACCGGGGATTTACCACCTACGACTTTCGGGATAACCCGGAGCAGCCGGATTTCAGCTTTGAGGAAATTGAGCGGATGTATTACTACGAGCATTATGCCGACCATGTAAATGCCCAGAACGCCCGGAATGAGAAAACCCGGCATATTGAGCGCAACCGTACTGTGGATGACCTCTTGAAAAATAACAAGACCTGTCCGGAAGAAAGCATCTACCAGATCGGCACGATAGAGGAATCCGTCTCACCGGAAACGCTGGCGCTCATCGTCAGTGAATTTTATGAAGAATTTGAGCGCCGTTTCGGTTCTCATATCCACATTTTAGACTGGGCGCTCCATCTGGATGAGGGAACACCGCATATTCACGAGCGCCATGTGTTCGACTGTGAAAATCGGTATGGAGAATTGTGTCCCCAGCAGGAAAAGGCGCTGGAGGAACTGGGTATCCCTCTCCCAAAACCGGAGCAGCCCAAAGGAAAGCACAATAACCGGAAACAGACTTTCGATGCAGTCTGCCGGACAATCCTGTTTGACATTGCCAAACGGCATGGACTTCATCTGGAACAGGAGCCGTCCTATGGTGGGCGTGACTATCTGGAAAAGCAGGATTATATCCTGATGAAGCAGAAAGAACAGATGGCGGCGCAGGAGCAAAAGCTGGAAGAACTGACGCTCAAAATCGAGGATGTGGAGACGCTGTTGGAGGATGTTTCCGATGTGGCCTATGACAAGGCAGTGGAGGTCGTGACAGACAAGGTACGGGAACAGACCCAGCTTGAGGATTTGGAAGTGATCGAGAAATACCGAAAGAGCGTGGTATCCCCCAATGCAAAAAATTCGCCGGAAGTGGTGAAGATTGCAAATACCCTACTGGGAAGGGCACGGGAAAAATTACAGCAGTCCGCAGAAAAGATTCTCAAAAAGGTGCAGGCTGTGCTGCTGAAGCCGGAGGTCAAGCAGGCTGGCAAAGAGCAGATTAAGAAAAAAGCCAGAGAATCCATCAAAGAGAAGCTGGCGAAAGGCAAATTGGACGCTGACCGGAAGAACCGGGAGCGATGGGAACGTGAGGGGCGGATCGCCCCGACAAAAAAACAGGATATGGAGTTGTAAGGCATCTGATTTTCTGAGGAAACCGGGTGCCTTTTGTTTTGTTTGGAGGTGGGGAAATCGAATGTATTTGAAACAGTAAAGCAGTCTGTCACGACAAGACAGGCTGCGGAATTTTATGGGATTCCAGTAAGACGGAACGGGATGGCCTGTTGTCCTTTTCACGATGACAGACATCCCAGCATGAAGGTGGACAGGCGGTTCCATTGCTTTGCCTGTCAGGGGGACGGAGATGTGATTGATTTCACTTCCCGCCTCTTTGGACTGGGCAGTAAGGAAGCTGCCTTGAAGCTGGCAGAGGATTTCTCTGTCAGTCTTGACAGCAAAGGTCATGGTCCGCCACGAAAGACAATCATCAAAAGAAAAATCAGCGAGGAAGTGCGATACCGGCAGGCAGAGCAGAAATGTTTTCGGGTGCTGTGCGATTACCTGCGTCTGCTGGAACGCTGGAAAGAAGAATATGCTCCCAAACAGCCGGAGGATGACTGGCATCCCCTGTTTGTGGAGGCTCTGCACAGGCAGCCATATATCGAATATCTGCTGGATATTCTCCTGTCTGACAACATAGAAGAACGTGCTTCCGTGGTTGCTGAGTATGGAAAAGAGGTGAAGAAAATTGAGCAGCGAATATCAGAATTTACCGCCAGCCACCCGGCAGGCTGTGATGAGCGCAGCCGAGGCCATAGCGCCGGAACAGAGCGCCCAAGATGTGCGGGAGAGCCTTTCTGTCACCGATAAGGGAAAAACCGCCAATACCATCGACAACTGCCGGATCGTGTTCTGCTGTGATCCGCTCCTGCGGGATGCTATCCGGTTAAATCTCCTGACCGACCGGGTGGACATTGTACGGGATTTGGGCTGGCGCAGGAACACCAGCGCCTTAACAGATACCGATGTGAAATATCTTCTCCTCTATTTTGAGCAGAACTACGAGCTGACCAGTGAGAAAAAGATCACAGCTGCACTTTCCATTGTAGCAAACGAAAATTGCTATCACCCGATTCAGGATGTGCTGAACAGCCTTGTCTGGGACGGGACACCCCGCATCCGTTCCTGCCTGCACCACTTTCTTGGCGCTGATGAAAGCGACTATGTGGAAGAAATGCTGAAACACTTCCTGCTGGGCGCTATCCGCCGGGTATTCCGTCCCGGTTCCAAATATGAGGAAATGCTCTGTCTGGTAGGCGGCCAAGGTGCCGGGAAGTCCACTTTCTTCCGCCTGCTGGCAATCCGGGACGAGTGGTTTTCCGATGACCTGAAAAAGCTGGACGATGACCGGGTGTTCCAGAAGCTGCAAGGCCACTGGATCATCGAGATGTCGGAAATGCTTGCCACCAGCAGCGCAAAGAGCATTGAAGAAATTCGCTCCTTTATCAGCCGACAGAAGGAAACCTACCGAACGCCTTATGAATCCCAGCCCAAAGACCGGCTGCGGCAGTGTGTGTTCGGCGGTTCTTCCAACACATTGGACTTCCTGCCGCTGGATCGGGCCGGGAACCGGCGCTTTCTCCCAATCATGATTTACTCGGAGAATGCGGAGGTTCATATTTTGGAGGACGAGGATGCTTCCAGAGCCTATCTTTTGCAGGTGTGGGCAGAAGCCATGACCATTTACCGCAGCGGACAGTATTCCATGAAATTCAGCAAGAGCATCCAGCGTCAGCTGGTGGAGGTGCAGAAGGACTTCATGCCGGAGGATACGGAGGCCGGGCAGATACAGGGCTTTCTGGAACACTACACTGGGAACATGGTCTGTTCCAAGCAGCTGTTCAAGGAGGCGCTGGGGCATACCTTTGACCAGCCGAAGCGGTGGCAGCTGCACAATATCAACGAGATCATGAACACAGTCGTGACCGGCTGGAAGCCTTTCTCCAATCCCAGGATGTTCGCCGGGTACGGCAGGCAAAAGGGTTGGGAATGTGACAATTTCGACAACGAACTGTCCGACAACGAAGGCGGATTTGTGGAACTGAGCGAGGAAGAATGCCGCCAGCTGGAACTTCCGAAGGAGTGGATTGCCTGAGAATGATGGTCTGTTGCCAGTTGGTTGCCGGGTTCGTTGCTGGCAAATCTATGGTTTTGATATAGAAAAAGCCCATAAATAAAGGATTTTTCACAAGTATTTTCTGTCCGGCAACGAAAGCAACGAGATTTTACAAGAAAACTTATCAAGCAAAGATTGACAGTCAGATATTCATTTACAGGTTTTTATAGGCTGGTTGCCGGACTTCGTTGCCGGCACACGGTTATCTGGACTGTCACACTATGGAGGTAGCCTATGGAGAAAAACAAGAAGCAGAATAAAAAAGTCCGGTTCGTGGTGGTTCGGGAGTTTTCCGGGGACAAAACCATGCGGGAAGCCTTTGAGCAGCTGATCGAGCGCCAGACCTGCGAACACTTCGAGGAATGGTTAGAACATCGGGAAATGGCACAAAAAGCGGCGTAAAGCGGTTGAATCAGGAACGGGGACATGGTATTATAATGGTATCGTGTCCCTGTTCATAGAAGGAGAACACTATGAGCAGGAAAAAACAAGTCAATCAAAAAATCACAGCGCTTTACTGCCGTATCTCTCTGGACGATGGCAGCGATAATGAGAGCATGAGCATTAGCAACCAGAAACTTATGCTCCGGGACTTTGCCGAAAAAAACGGGATGTTCCAGT
>ERZ827150.4291-NODE-4291-length-12707-cov-29.138476_pt1 | contig 12707 bp, 10 predicted proteins | sample MGYA00519779_ERZ827150 | MGnify/ENA primary metagenome ERZ827150 (study PRJEB31778, sample SAMEA3449267) | human gut metagenome | biome: human gut; feature: human-associated habitat; material: faeces | place: United Kingdom | collected 2010/2012 ...
AGCGCCATCAGGCGATGCCTTCCTGATTGAAATCAAAGATTTTAATCAGGAAATAGTATCAGATCAATACTTTCCGCTTTCTGATCCGCAAGAGCTCCCATAGGCCAACGGCCGCGCCCAGTCCCCAGCGCGCCAGCCACAGTCCATCCGCCGCCACGGACGCCACGGCCACAGCGGCGAACACCGCCGCGTACCCGACCCACATTTTCAGCGGGAAGGGGTATTCTTTCCCGCCCAGAGCGAAACGGACGTACAGATAGTGCAGCGTCAGCTGCAGGCTGTGGGAAATCAGCGTCGCCACCGCCGCGCCGGCCATGCCGATGCGCAGGATCAGCAGGTAATTCAGCCCCACATTTATCAGCGACGACACAATAGTGATGATCGAGACGACCTTGGTCTTTTTGTGGTAATACTCGAAATTCACCGGGAAGGTACACAGGAAATTGGTGTAGTAGCTGGACACAAAAATGGGAATCAGCATCGTGCTTCCCCAGAAATCCCGGGAAACATAGACATAGCGGTACACTTCGCTGGCCAGCAGCACGAAGCCCACGGAAAGCACCGTGAACAGCTCCAGAAAATTCCCCGCCTTTTCCCGCAGACTCTCCCGGTTGCCCTGCTTCATGTCCTCGAAGAAAAAGGGGCACCATGAATTGTTCAGGGCGGTGAACAGGGTGAACATGATGCCGCCGAAATTCAGCGCCGCGCCGTAGCAGCCCACCGTGGCCTCGTCCATCATCTGCTGGAGCATCACCTTGTCGCTCTGCCCCAGAATCAGGTCGGAAAGATTATAAAATACCGCTGGAATGGCAAGAACGACGCAGAATTTCCAATATTCCTTGTTGTAAAAGGTCTTCCCCTTCGCCAGAATCCAGATGCAAACCGGAATGCCCAGCACGCCGTAGGTCACGGCGATAGCGGAAATGCGGCCTAAGTAGTTGATCTGCTTGGGCAGCAGCAGAATCAGCACAATGGAGAGGATCAGGGTGGTCAGCGTCACCACAAGGGACATGACCATGTTCCGCCCTGCCTTGAATTCGTAGACGAATTTGGTGTTCAGGAAGTTGACGCAGAAAGTGCCGAAGCCCTGAATGAGCATCAGCACGATCAAAAACCAGCTCAGCTTCAGCGCCCCGGAAATGGGGCCGATAAAGCACAGCACCAGTGCGCTGAAAATCAGATACACCAGCGTGGACAGGCTCATGGCCGAGGACTGGTAGCGCAGCTGGTCTCCCTCCGGGTACTCCACCCGGGCGTTGACCAGCGTCCCCTGGGTTTGCAGCGTGAACACAATGGCGATCACCGCCACCCATGTGTTGTAAATTTGGGTAACGCCGTAACCGCTGGTTCCCAGCAGACGGGTAAACAGGGGCGCTGTGAATATGGAAATGCCTCTGAGCAAAACGGTGCTCAGAATGTTAAAAAAAGCAACCCGGTTTCGTCGATTCATAGTTCACTCCGCGTTTTTTGCATCCGTTTTCCCGGGACGCACCCCGTGGTAAAGCCCCCGCATGGGGCGGTACAGCCCGGCGGCCAGCAGCAAATCCGTCACCCGCTCCTGCCTGCCAAACAGCGGGCTGGTCAGCAAAAAGGAAATATGCCTGCAAAGCGCCTTCCGGGACAGGCGGTATTCATCTGCAAATTTCTGCCGGGTATCCTTGTCCGCCAAATCCAGCGTCAGCAGATTGTAGGCGAGGGAACGCACCCGCAGATACCGCGCCGCATCCGCGATTCCCGGATAATTGTCCCGGATAAACGGGTAGATTTCCGCCGTATGCCCGGAAAAATGGAAGGTTTTCTCCGAAACCGAGGACGAGGTGATGCTCCCCGGCCGGTGGTAATAATTGTAAACGGGGCAGGGCAGCATGGCCGCCTGTCCGGCATCCAGCGCAATGCGGTAGGTGGTAGGAACGTCCTCGCAGATCACCCCAAGGGGATAGCGGGCAGACGCAAAAAGGCTTCTATGGTACAGCTTGTCCCATGCGGCGGAGTCGATGTTCTCCCAATGGAAAATCCGGCGCACCAGTTCTTCCCCGGAAATGGCCTCCTCTTTGGGCGGGCACAGCCCCAGCGTCTTCTCTCCGGTCTCGCTGCTGACGTCCCAGCGCCCCGCGCAGACCAGACGAACGCCGTATTTTTCCATCAGCGCCATCATTTTCTCGTACATATCCGGCTCGATCCAGTCGTCGCTGTCCACGAAGGAAAGATATTCCCCCGTCGCCGCGTCTATTCCGGCGTTCCGGGCGCTGCTCAGACCGCCGTTTTTCTTGTGAATTGCTTTGACTCTGGCGTCCTGCCGGGCGTAGGCGTCGCAGATGGCGCCGCTGTTGTCCTTCGTGCCGTCGTCCACCAGAAGAATCTCCAGATTCTCATAGGTCTGCGCCAGAATGGATTCCACGCACCGGGGAAGGTACTGCTCCACATTGTACACCGGAACAATGACACTGATTCGCGGGCTCTGATTCATGCCGCATTCCTTCCTTTCTCACCCTTCGGCGCTGTTTTTGGCAAGTCTTTCGTAAATTTCCAGCAAATCCGCCAGATTCTTTTCCGGGTCGTGGGTCACACCGGCGTGGGCGCGCGCCGCCGCGCCCATGGCTTCGGCCGCCTCGCCCTGTGCAAAAATGTTCTCCACATAAAACGCCAGCATATAGGGCGCGGTGGAGGGGTAGACCTCTCCTTCCAACCTGTGGCGCATCATGGTCGTGACGCCGCCCACGTCCGCCGCCACACAGGGCACGCCCAGCAGCATGGCCTCCCCCAGAGAATTGGGGGAATTCTCAATGGTGGATGGCAGCACGAACACGTTCGCGTCAAGGAACGCCTGCTTCATTTCCTCCCCGCTGAGACTGCCCAGAAATTCGATCTTATCCTCCACGCCGTACTGCTCCGCCAGATCTGCCAGATATTTCTGGTAATTGGTTCTGCGCAGCCTGCTCACCGTCAGGAAGCTCTTTCCCGGCACCGCCAGCGTGGCATCCGGGTAGGTTTTGACGATCTGGCCAAAGGCTTCCAGCAGATAGTGAAAGCCTTTCACGGGATAGGCGCAGCTGGAAGCGAAAATCCGGTGCTTCCGACAGCTGTCATAGCGCCAAGCTCCCTGATAAAAGGGCTGGCGCAATGTCTCGTTGCAGAAATGGTACTTTGCTTCCGGATTGATCCGTCGGACGCAGGCCAAGTCCCAGTCCGTTCTGCCGATAATATGGCGCGCCTTTCGCAGGGCTTTTTCTTCCAGAAGCCCCCGAAGCACGAACTTTTCCCGCTGTTTCACGATATTGTCCCGCCGGACAACATCACGGAAGGTGCTGCCCCGCTGAACCGACTCCGGAACGCCCTCGGCATAATGCCCGGCATAAACCGAGCAAAGTCCCTGAATGCTGACCACCAGACTGTCCAGCCGCCCCGCCTTTTCCGCAGCGTTAACCATGGCAAGGGTATGGCCGTACTCCGTCCCCCAGACGTGGATCACGTCCGGCTGGAAGGTATCCAGCTCCCCCCGGAACTGCGTTTCCAGCTCCGTCAGGTACACATAGGGCAGCCCCTCGGAAAAGAAAGCGTAGGAGCAGCGCGCATTCACCTTCCCCTCGCCGCCGTCGCCGGGGCAGAGAATGCGGATATTCAGGTCTTCCCGTCCCAGCAGCCCTTCCAGCACGCTGTCGACCCACAGCCCGCCGCCGGTGGAGCCGCCGCTGACGGCTTCCTTCACCTTTCCGGGCACCATATTGCACAGCCAAAGCAGCTTCATTGCACCCCGTCCCTTTCAAGCATGGCCAGAATTTTCCCGGCCTGCGTCACGTTGTTTTTTTCTTTTAAGATAAATTCACGGGCTTTCATGCCCTTCTCAAACAGGGCATCAGCGGGCTGGGCAAAAATCTGCCCCAGCTTCTCCGCAATGGCGTCGGCGGTTTCCTCCTCCAACAGGTACACGTAGGGGTGATATTCCTTGGGCATTCCCGGCAGAACCGTGGTCAGCACCGGGGTTCCCGTGGACATATACTCCATGGTCTTGGAGGGGAAGGAATATTTCACATATTCCTCGCCCGTTGGCCGGGGGTTGACCAGCAGCGTCGCCGCCATCTCCCGCTCCACGATTTCCGCGTTCAGAAGCATTCCGCCGTAGAAAATCCGGGAATCCTCCGCGGCGATCTGGGAAAGCTCCTGCACATAATCCCCGGGGCCATAAATTTCCAGCCGGGCGTCCGGCAGATCTGCCTTCCGGAAGCCCTTCACCAGATTTTCAAGCCCATATTGCTTGCTGACGCCCCCGGCGTACATACACACCCGCGGGCTGGTCTTTCGCGCCAGAGACGGCTCCTGCCGCTCCATAGCGATGTCACTGTGCCCCTCCAGAATCACATGGGGCTTGCCCTTCGGGTTCAGATAGTCGTTCATGGCCTGGGTCAGCAGCACATAGTCCGTGCAGTGACGGATGACAAAATTGGAAAGCTTCTTGGAAAAGGCGCTGCCCCCCAGCATATCCGGCAAGTCCGTCACAATGCCCACGCACCGTCTTCCCCGCAGCTTCGCCGCCAGCAGACCGGCCAGCGCCGTCGTCCTGTTCAGGCAGTCCACCACCACCGCCGAATCCTTCCCCGCAAGGCGCGCAGTGCGGAAAAAGGTTCCCACGCCCACAAATACAGCCTTGACAATGGGATTCCGGACGGCGGGAATATAGCGGTAGCACGCGCCGCCCTCGGTCTCCCGGGGCAGACGGACAAAGGACTTTTTCAGAACCTCCCGGTTCACCGGCGGGTTCGCCACCACGTCCACCTTTGCCCCGGCGGCAAGCCCTTCAATGAGCAGGCGGTGATATTTCTGGGACTGAAAGGCGGGCTTCCGAGGGGCGTCCGCGAACAGCTGACGGTACACCCGGTCGGAACACGTTGTCACAGCGTAAATGATATGCATGGGTTATCTCCCATCTTTTTCAAAAATTGCAACGTGGGCTTTCGCCATGTTTTCAATGGTATAGGCGCGGATTTTTTCCAGAGAAGCCGTCCCCATTTTCTCCAAGTCCGAGGACAGGATTTCCTTCATCTTTCCGGCAAGGGCAGCATCGTCCTCCACAGGCACGATACTTCCGTTGACGCCCTCCTTCACCAGCTCCAGACCGGCAACGCACCGGTCGGTGGTGATGACGGGCAGGCCGTAGGCCATGGCCTCGTTGATGACCAGCCCCCAGATGTCCTCCCGGGTGGGCAGGACAAACAAGTCCGCAGCTCTGTAATACCGGCTGAGGGCTTCCTTTTTCTGGAACCCCACAAAATGGACATTATCCAGCCCCAGAGACGCGCGCATCTGCAAATAGTCCTCCGTCGGCTCGCCGCCGACAATGTAAATCCCCACGTCCTTGTCAAGCGAACAGGCGGCGTGCATCAGGATGTCGAAGCCTTTTCTCCGGATAAACTGGCCGATGGCCAGCACCATCCGCTTTTCCGGGACGCCCAGTTCCTCTTTCAGCGCCTGCTTTTCATCGGCGGAGGGAACGGCAGGGAGGATATCCTTCTCAAACACGGAGGAGAAGGGATAAAAATGAATGCGGCTTTCCTCCGCCCCGTAGTGGACAAGAAATTCCGTGGTGTACCGCCCCGAGCTGAGCCACTGGTCAGCCTTGCGCACCAGCGACTTCTTGAACAGATACTTTATCTTCCGCTCCTGCCGGATCAGGCCGCCGTCCACTTCCATGTAGAAGGGAATTTTCCTTCTGCGCAGCCACCGCATCGCAAGGATCGCCGTGGGCGAGGAATAGCCGCATATCACGATGGCGTCGTAGGGCCTTTTCAGCCATTCGATCACATCCAGACACAGGTTTTCGTCCAGAAAATGGCCGACACACCGCTTCAGCTGCACCGGGCGGTAAGCGCCGCCCCCGGGAACGAACCAGTCGGCACTGCGGTTTTTCTGGTCTTCCACCCGGTCAGTGAACAGCACCGTCACGTCCATGCTTTTTGCCAGCTCATCGTAAAAATGGACCCGGTAGGGGGAAGCGTAGTTCGTCAGGAACAGCACTCGTTTCATACCGTTGTAACCTCTCAATGTCAATCGCCGAAATCGATCTGCATGATCTGATGGCGGTTTTCCCGCTCACTTTCCGGCGGGAGCTGCATATAGTCGCCGTACAGCGTGGTCAGGAATTTGTCGTATTCTGCCGGTGCCTTGAAGGTTTCCCCTTCAAAAACGACATCCGTCAATGCCTGACACCACGCTTTCTCGTAGGCGTCCGGCTTCGTCATGGCGCTCTGCTCGCAGACAAAGCCGTTTTCCGGCAATGCCGTCGCCAAAGTGTCATATGCCTTTGCAAGGCTTTCCTGATCGGCAAACAGCGCCCGCGCCTGATAGTATAGGTAGCCAATCCGCTTTTTCCAGAGGATTTTCTCATTCTCCCGCCAAGGCTGATAATGGGATTTCATCAGCTTTGTCCGGTAGATTTTCAGCAAACGCCCCGCCGTTTCCTGCCGTTCTCCTACATCCAGGGACACGGCGTCGTAGGGGAAAATGTCCACATAGAAGCCGTTTTCTTCTAATCTGTGGGACTTGGCCTCCAAGTACAGCGTGCCGCGCTTGCGCACCTTGCCGAAGGGCAGGGCGTAGTTGGGGTCTGTGTACCAGCTCTGCCAGCAGTATTCCGGTTTCAGTTTCTCCGGGGCGATGCGGCAGAATTTCTCATAATTCTCCCGCAGCATTCCCACGTCCATGTCGTCGTCCCACGGAATGAACCCCTGATGGCGCACCGCGCCCAGAAGGGTGCCGCAGGTGAGAAAATAGGGAATGTCGTTTTCCTCGCACACCCGGCGGATCTCCTTTGCAATTTCCAGCTGGGTCAGCTGTACCTTTCTCAGCAGTTCCCGTTCCATAAGATTACCCCCTTTTCATAAGCCGTTCCACCAGCGCCATGACCGGGAACAGCCATAAAAACACGTCCGCAATCAGATTCTGTGTGTTAAAGGACATGAACAGAATGACCACCAGCGCCAGATTCACCCACATCTTCCGCTCCTTCCGCCACACCAGCGCGACCCAGCAGGCGATATGCAACAGCGCCGCCGGAATGCCGAAGGCGGAGAAAAGAATGAGGGTGGACGTGGTATTGTTTGCAGTAGCATACAGCACCTCCGCTATCTTCGCACCAAAGATGGGATGGTGCAGGAAAATGGAAATGTCCGTCACAATAGCGTCCATTCTCTCCACCGAGGAATCCTGCCCGTTGACAAATTTGCCGATGGCCATGTCGTAAACTTCCCAGTAGAGGACGTTTTTCCGGGCAATGGAAACGCCCGCTATCACGGCGACGCACAAAATCAGCCCGACCGCCACGGCGCATATCCGCTTGTCCCGATACCATTTTTTGTCAAAAAACAGCACGATCGCCAGCAGTCCCATTTCCGCGACGCCGCCGGTGGCGAAGGTGGACACCATCGTCGCGGCCAGAATGCCGTTGACCAGCCACAGCTGCCACGTCTTTTTCCATTCGACCTCATAATTGTTCAGATACAGCGCCGTGATCAGGAAAAACTGATAAACGCCCGGCTCCCGGAAAATACCGAAATTCCGGTTTTTGACATACGTATCCGGGACAATGGACAAAAAGAAATTGTGAAATTCAAAGCCCATGGAATTCCGGAACACCGGCACCGCGTAAGCGCCCCGATCCACGCCGATGCGCAGGATGTACGCCGCCAGTACGGAATACGCCCCCAGAACGGACATAATCACCACATAATACTTGGCCGCTTCCCGTACCGTAAGGAAATAAGACAAAAACACCGCCGTCAGCAGGCACAGCAGGACGCTGAAATACATCAGCTGCCAGTCCCGCTTCACCAGCATGGGCAGCAGAAGCACCGCCGCCGCGATTCCGGCGACAATCATCCTCCGGTCTTTCAGAATTTGGAGCAGATTTCTCCGGTTGGCGATTAGGAAGGCCACACCCAGCAGGCAGATCACGCCCAGCATGAGAAACTGCGCCTTTTCAAAGCCGATCACCGTCGTGGTGAACATGCTGTCCCGGGCCAGGAAAAGCATAGCCGTGAAAAACGCGGCAAGGGCAATTTTTGTCCCACGGCTGTCCGGGAAGGGATAATGGGTCATTTGCGATTCTCCTTTGTGATCTGTTCCACGGCTTCCAGCAGATGCGCCGCGCCCCTTGGTACGGCGACGCCCCCGAACTGGCTGACGACCTCCTCGCAGGCAGTCCCCTGATAAACCACGGCCCCCGTGCCGCAGCACCGGGCTTCCAGCACGGTCATGCCGAAGGTCTCCTCCGTGCTGGGGTTCAGAAATACGTCGGCGGCTGTATAGGCTTCCGCCAACTCCTGAACACTGTTGGTACGGGGCAGCCCCAGAATTCCCGCCGGGAGGGATTGAATCTGCTTTGCGCTCAGACCGATCAGCACAATAGCATATTTATCGTCCAGCAGGTCGTGAAGCGCCAGAAAGTCCCGCAGTCCCTTGCGCTCGTCCCAGACGCTGGCAACGCCCAGCAGGATGATTTTATTTTCCAGGCCGTACTTTTCCCGGAAATTGCCGGGGGTGGGCTTGAAGATTTCCCGGTTCACCGTGTTGTATACCACCTTCACCGGGTAGTCCTTCAGAAAGCTCTCCTTTACCCGGCTTTCCAGCCAGTGGGAGGGAACGATGAGGGTCACATTGGGGATGCCGGTAAACAGCGCCCGCTTTTTTTCATAATTTTTCCGGCTGTTGTCCAGCAGGATGCTGGCAGGGTAGGCGTGCTTCTGGGGGCAGTCGCGGCAGCCGGTCTTCCACCGGTCGCAGCCTACATAGTCAAAATAGGCGCAGTGACCCGTAAAGCTCCAGCAGTCGTGGAGCGTCCAGAAAATGGGCTTCCCGCAGCCGCGCAGGTAAGGAAACAGCTCTCCCAAGTGAATGTAATAGCCGTGAACATTGTGCAGCCAGATCACGTCCGGGTCGTATTCCCTGACCCAATCCAGAAACCGCCGGGTCGCCCGCCGGGAACCGAAGCCGGAATCGTCCAGCAGACGGCTTTCCGCCCCGTGGAGCCTGTAGTCCATGGGCGTACCGATGCGCACCGTGGGAATATCGCTGCAATTTGCCTCTTCACGGCCAAAGGCGAGCACGCACTCATGCCCCTGCGCCATCAGCCCACGGCACTGCTCCGCCGCGATGCGCCCCGTGCTGCCAAAGCCGGCAACGGAGTTGATGAACAGGTATTTCATGCGTCTCGCCTCCCGATGTTGTGAAATTTTCCGGCTGTTTCATCATATCCAGAAAAAACAGCGCAATTTGTCGGCGTCTGGCTTCTTACGACTTTCTCCAGACCATTTTGTCCACCACGCCGGTGTAGGACTGGATGATCTTGACCACCTTGGTGGATACGTTTTCCTCCACATAGTCCGGCACGGGAATCCCCAGATCGCCGTCCCGGTTCATCTGAACGGCGGTGTCCACCGCTTGCAGCAGGTTTTTCTCGTCAATACCCGCCAGAATGAAGCAGCCCTTGTCCAGCGCTTCGGGGCGCTCCGTGGACGTGCGGATGCACACCGCCGGGAACGGATGTCCCACGGAGGTGAAGAAGCTGGATTCCTCCGGCAGCGTCCCGGAATCGGACACCACCGCGAAGGCGTTCATTTGCAGGCAGTTGTAATCGTGGAAGCCCAGCGGCTCGTGCTGAATCACCCGGCTGTCCAGGATGAAGCCCGTGGCCTCCAGCCGCTTTTTGGAGCGGGGGTGGCAGGAATACAGAATGGGCATGTCGTACTTTTCCGCCATGGCGTTGACGGCGCGGAACAGAGACAGGAAATTCTTTTCCGTGTCGATGTTTTCCTCCCGGTGGGCAGACAGCAGAATGTACTCTCCCTTGGTCAGTCCCAGCCGCTGGTGGATGTCGGAAGCCTCGATGGCGTTTAAGTTGGCGTGGAGCACCTCCGCCATGGGGGAGCCGGTAACGTAGGTGCGCTCTTTTGGCAGGCCGCACTCGTGGAGGTATCGTCTCGCATGTTCGGAGTAAGCCAGATTCACGTCGGAAATGATGTCCACGATCCGGCGGTTGGTCTCCTCCGGCAGGCACTCGTCCTTGCAGCGGTTTCCCGCCTCCATGTGGAAAATGGGAATGTGCAGCCGCTTGGCCGCAATGGCGGACAGGCAGGAATTGGTATCCCCCAGAATCAGCATGGCATCCGGCTGAATGGCCGTCATCAGCTTGTAGGAGCAGTTGATGATGTTGCCCACGGTGGCGCCCAGGTCGTCCCCCACTGCGTTCATATACACATCCGGGTCGGCAAGTCCCAAGTCCCGGAAGAAAATCCCGTTCAGGTTATAATCGTAATTCTGCCCCGTGTGGGCGAGAATGCAGTCAAAATATTTGCGGCACTTGTTGATGACCGCCGCCAGACGGATGATCTCCGGGCGGGTGCCTACGATGATGAGCAGCTTTAATTTTCCGTCATTGCGGAACGCCACGTCGGAATAGTCCAGCTTCATTTCCATGTCAAACCACCTCAAAGAATGTATCCGGCTTTTTCGGGTCAAAGCACTCGTTTGCCCACATGAGCGTCACAAGATCGTCCGTTTCGCTCAGGTTGATAATGTTGTGGGTATAGCCCGGCAGCATGTGGACGGCTTCGATTTTCTCTCCGGAAACTTCAAAATTCAGCACTTCCCCGGCGCCGACCTTCCGCTGCTGGATCAGGCCGTGACCGGATACCACGATGAAAAATTCCCATTTGGTGTTGTGCCAGTGCTGCCCCTTGGTCACGCCGGGACGGCTGATGTTCACGCTGAACTGGCCGCAGTTCGCCGTTTTCAGCAGCTCCGTGAAGCTGCCCCGGGCGTCAACGTTCATTTTCAGGGGGAACGCCGCCTTTTCCCTGGGCAGATAGGAAAGATACGTAGAATACAGCTTTTTCGCGAAGCTGCCTGCCGGAATTTCCGGCATCAGCAGGGTTTCCGGCTGCGCCTTGAAGCTGTCCAGCAGCGCTACGATCTGCCCCAGAGTCGCCCGGTGGGTAACGGGCGCGGCGCAGTAGCGCCCGGACGGCGTCAGAACCGTGTCCACGCCCTCAAATTCGCAGTGATGCTCTCTGCCCTCCAGCGCCGCGATCATTTCGTCCACCAGATCGTCGATGTACAGCAGCTCCAGCTCCACGCCGGGGTCGTTCACCGTGATGGGCAGGTCGTGGGCATAGTTGTGGCAGAAGGTGGCCACGGCGGAATTGTAGTTGGGACGGCACCATTTTCCGAACAGGTTGGGGAAGCGGTACACCAGCACCTTCGCCCCGGTCTCGGCGGCGTAGGAGAAGAACAGCTCCTCCCCCGCCTTCTTGCTCCTGCCGTACTCACTGCCCGCATAGCGCCCCACCATGGTCGCCTGAATAGAGGACGACAGCATCACGGGGCAGGTGTTATGGTATTTTTTCAGCGTGTCCAGCAGCGTGGAAGCAAAGCCGAAATTTCCCTGCATGAACTCTTCCTGATTCTTCGGGCGGTTGACGCCGGCAAGATTGAACACGAAGTCCGCCTTCTGGCAGGCCGTTTCCAGCAGCGCCGGGTCGGAGTCGATGTCGTAGAGGTACAGCTCCCCCACCGTAAGCCCCGGATGGGTCCTGTCACGGCCGTCCCGGATGCACTCCAGCGCCGCCGTCAGGTTTTTGCCCACAAATCCGGCCGCGCCGGTAATCAGAATGTTCATGCCAGCTCACCCTTCCGTTATTTATTCTTCATGGCTTCCAGTTCTTCCCGGATGTAGCTCAGGCTCAGCAGCTTCTGCTGCACCTGCTCCACGTTCAGCAGCTCCGTGTTGTTGCTGTTGAACTCCGTGAGGACGTTGCGCTGGGTGTCGCCGTCCTTGAAATATTTGTCGTAGTTCAGGTCCCGCTTGTCGCAGGGGACGCGGTAGAAATTGCCCAGGTCAATGGCGTGGGCACATTCCTCATTGGTCAGCAGCGTCTCGTACATCTTTTCGCCGTGGCGGATGCCGATGACCTTGATCTCGTGGCCGGGGGCAAACAGGCCGGTGACGGCTTTTGCCAGTGTCTCAATGGTGCACGCCGGGGCTTTCTGCACCAGAATGTCCCCGCTGACGCCGTTCTGGAAAGCAAACAGTACCAAATCCACCGCTTCCTCCAGAGACATGATGAACCGGGTCATGTTCGGCTCGGTGATGGTGATGGGGTTGCCCGCCTTGATCTGATCAATCCACAGCGGAATGACGCTGCCCCGGGAACACATGACGTTTCCGTAGCGGGTGCAGCAGATTTTGGTCTTTTCCGGAGAAACCGTCCGGGATTTGGCGACGATGACCTTCTCCATCATGGCTTTGGAGGTACCCATGGCGTTGACGGGATAGGCGGCCTTGTCCGTGGACAGGCAGATGACGGCCTTGACCCCCGCGTCAATGGCGGCGGTCAGCACGTTATCGGTTCCGAACACGTTGGTTTTCACCGCCTCCATGGGGAAAAACTCGCAGGACGGCACCTGTTTGAGGGCGGCGGCATGAAAAATGTAGTCCACGCCGTGCATGGCGTTCTTCACGGAAGCGAGATCCCGGACGTCGCCGATGAAGAACTTGATCTTCCCAGCCGCTTCCGGCATTTTCGCCTGAAACTCATGGCGCATGTCGTCCTGTTTCTTCTCGTCCCGTGAGAAAATCCGGATTTCCCGGATATCCGTGTCCAGGAAGCGGTTCAGCACCGCGTTTCCGAAGGAACCGGTACCGCCGGTGATCATCAGCG
>ERZ827150.4293-NODE-4293-length-12698-cov-3.477339_pt1 | contig 12698 bp, 8 predicted proteins | sample MGYA00519779_ERZ827150 | MGnify/ENA primary metagenome ERZ827150 (study PRJEB31778, sample SAMEA3449267) | human gut metagenome | biome: human gut; feature: human-associated habitat; material: faeces | place: United Kingdom | collected 2010/2012 ...
TTCGAAAGCAGCAGCAAAAGGAGGCGTGACAACGCTGGTAGCGATGCCGAATACAAAACCGGTCATCGACAGCCCGGACCGCGTCAACTATGTAACGATCAAAGCAGACCGTTTTTCTCCGATTAATGTACTGCAGGCAGGCGCCATCACAGTAGGACAGAAGGGTGAAGAGCTCGCCGATATCGAGGGCATGGTAAAAGCCGGCATCCCGGCGATCAGCGAGGACGGAAAATCCGTTATGAACGCGCTGCTCTACAAAGAGGCCATGGAGATTGCCGCAGAGAAAAACATTCCGGTGCTGGCTCACTGCGAGGACAAGAACCTCGTAAACGGCGGCTGCATGAATGAGGATGCAAACTCGAGAGAGTGGCATCTGCCGGGCATCACAAACTCCGTAGAGAACACGATTGTTGCAAGAGATATCGTACTTGCCGCAGAGACAGGTGCACACCTGCATCTGTGCCACTGCTCGACCAAAGAGAGCGTGGATATGGTGCGTGAGGCGAGAAAGGCCGGCGTTTCGATTTCCGCCGAGGTCTGCCCGCATCACTTTACCCTCTGCAGCGACGACATTGTAAAGGGCGACACCAACTACAAGATGAATCCGCCGCTCCGTACGAAAGAGGATCTCGAGGCACTGCGCCAGGGTCTGAAAGACGATGTCTTCGATGTCATCAGCACCGATCATGCACCGCATGCGCTGGCCGAGAAACAGGAGTCCTTCAAGAAAGCTCCGTTCGGCATCGTCGGACTGGAGACGAGCGTGGCTCTTACCATCACCGAACTTGTGGATACCGAGATCATCACCCCGATGCAGATGGCCACCGCCGTAGCGGCCATCGCCAACGGCGGCTACCTTGTTACGCCCTATGTCGTGGATTCCATCTCTGACAAGGACGGCAACATTATCTCCCAGACCGAGACGAACATCCGCCGCCAGGTCATCTCCGAAGAAGTCAGCCGGCAGCTGCTGGCCATGATGGAAAACAACGTCCACGGGGCAGGGGACTACCACTCCTGCGCAAACGCCTACGTGGCGGGCTACCGCATCGGCGGCAAGTCCGGTACGTCCGAGCAGCTGAACATGGACCGCCGCGCCGACGGCGACTACAAGAAAGTGGCCTCCTTTGCGGCGGTTCTCCCTGCGAATGATCCGGAGATTCTGGTCTACGTCATGCTGGACGACCCCAACAACGCCAGGACGGACTACTCCTCCATTCTGGCGGCGCCTGTGGTGGGCAACATCATCAGTGAGGTGGCCCCCTACTTGGGCCTTGCGACCGACGGCGTGGACCGCGGCCAGACCAGCTACAAGGTGCCCAACCTCATCGGGCAGGAGTGGAGCAACGCACAGGTCTCCCTGAACATCAAGGGCCTCAAGCATCAGCTCATGGAGAGCAGCTCCGACCAGACCGCCGCCGTGGTCACTTATCAGTATCCCCGCGCCGGGGCCGAGGTACCCTATGGCACCACCATCTACCTGTACACGGACACTTACGAGGGCAGCCACACCGAGGTGCCGGATGTCAGCGGCAAGAGTGCTGAGTTTGCCCGCCAGATGCTGGCGGCAGCGGGCCTGAACTGCACGGTGGAAGGCGATGCCAACGGTCTGGTCCAGAGCCAGAGCGAGGCCCCCGGCACCAGCGTCCAGCGTGGTACCATCGTTACAATTACTTGTGGATAAATGAGGAGTACAGCTATGGATAAAATCAGTGCAAGCGTTCTTTTAAAAGGCCTGGCCCCGGAGGGCTTTGCCGATGAGGCAGCCATCGACCTTGTGACCACCGACAGCCGCGAGGTGCGCCCCGGGTGCATCTTTGTGGCGTTCCCCGGTGAAAAATTTGACGGCCACGATTTCGCGGCCAAAGCACTGGAAGAAGGGGCCGAATATGTCGTCCTCAACCACCCGGTGAAGGATGTCCCGGCGGGGAAGTGTTTCCTCTGCCCGGACAGCTACCGCGCCATGATGATGATGGGTGCCAACTACCGCCGCCAGTTTTCCCCCAAGGTGGTGGGCGTGACGGGCAGCGTGGGCAAGACCACGACCAAACAGATGACCTACGCCGCCATTGCGGGCTTTGGCAATACCATCAAGACCGAGGGCAACCAGAACAACGAGCTGGGCCTGCCCCGCACCATGTTCCGCATCGGCAAAGAGACGGAGTACGCGGTGGTGGAGATGGGCATGAGCCACCGGGGCGAGATCGAGCGGCTGAGCCGCTGCGCCCGCCCGGATGTGGGCATCATCACCTGCATCGGCGTGTCGCACATTGGCAACCTGGGCAGCCAGGAGAATATCTGCAAGGCCAAGCTGGAGATCTGCGAGGGCCTGCCCAACGGTGCCCCGCTGGTGCTCAATGGGGATGACCCGTTCCTGCGGGCCGCGAAGCTGCCGGAGCATGTCCACCCGGTCTGGTTCAGCCTGGGGGATGAGAACGCGGACGTCTGCGCCCTGAACATCCGGCAGGAGGACGACGGCATGACCTTTACGCTGGAAGACCGGGAGGAAGACACCACCGAGGTGCATATCCCGGCCATGGGCCGCCACAATGTGGCCAACGCGCTGGCGGCTTACGCCGCCGCCACCCGGCTGGGCCTGAACGCCAAGCGGGTCATTGCGGGGCTGAGCCAGTTCCAGCAGACCGGGATGCGCCAGAAAGTGGTCCACAGCAAGGGCGTGGATGTCATCGAGGACTGTTACAACGCCAACCCCGACAGCATGAAAGCCGCGCTGGCCATGTTCAAAGAGTACCCCTGCAAGCGCCGCTTTGCCCTGCTGGGCGATATGCTGGAGCTGGGCGAGATCAGCCCGGAAGCCCATGAGACGGTGGGCAAACAGGCTGCGGAATACGGCGTGGACTTCCTCGTGGCCTATGGCCCGGAGGCGAAACGCACGGCCCAGGCTGCCGCGGCTGCCGGGGTGGAGGCCCGCCATGTGGATACCTACCGGGAGGCGGCAGAACTGCTGCTGGCCCGGATGCAGCCCGGCGACGCGCTGCTGGTCAAGGCCAGCCGGGGCATGGCGCTGGAAAAAGTGCTCGAAATCTTTTACAATGAGCAAAAATAAAAAGAAATATCAATTGGAGTAATACAAAAATGATCCGTTTTGCCTTGATCGTCGCCTCAACGCTGGGGTTCTTCCTCACGGCGGCGCTCGGGAATTTCATGGTGCCGCTGCTCCGGGCGTTCGGCCCCGGGCAGGAGCCCGAGGCGCCGCAGACCTCTCAGCTGCAGCCGGACAGCGACCCGGACGACCTGCCGCCCCCGGCCACCCCGACCATGGGGGGCCTCTGCCTCATGGTGGGCACGCTGGCCGCGGTGGGCGTGGGCTGGACGGCCGCCTGCGTGGCAGAGCCTGCCCTGCTGGGGGATGAGGGCCTGTGGACCACCCGGCTCCTCATCGCGCTGTTTGGGGCGCTGGCCTTTGGGGCCGTGGGCCTGGCCGATGACCTGGCCCGCCTGCGCCGCCATGCCCCGCTGGGCCTCCGCCGCCCGGTGCGGCTGGGGCTGGAGGCCGCGGCTGCTGCCGCCGTGCAGGTGCTGCTGGCGGCCAACCACTGCCTTGCCACCGGGCTGGTACTGCCCGGCCTTGGTTACTGCGAGCTGGGCGTGCTGGCCCCCATCGTGTGGGGGCTGCTCCTCGTCGGCCTTGCCGAGAGCGCCCGGGTGGCCGATGGAGCGGACGGCGTGGTCTGCGGGAGCGCGTTCCTCGGGATGCTGGGCCTTATGGGAGCCATGACCATTCTGGGCTGGTTCCCGCTGGGGGTGCTGCCTGCCGCATTGGCCGGGGCGCTGATGGCGCTCCTGCTCTGGAATTTCCCGCCTGCCAAGCTGCTGCCCGGCAGCGTGGGCAGCCTGTTCCTGGCCGGAGCGCTGGGCTGCGTGCCGTTGAGTATCGGTTGGCCGGGCCTGAGTGTGCCGCTGGGCCTGCCTTATTGGCTGGAGGGCGGCATGGTGGCGCTGCAGATCCTGGTCTATCAGGCATCAAAAGGCCGGAAGCAGCTCTTTGGCACCGCGCCGCTCCACCGCTGGCTGGAAAAGCGGGGCCGTGCCCCCATCTCAATTTTTTACACGTTCTGTGTCTTTGCCATGCTGGGCGTCGCACTGGCGATGCAGATGGCAAAGATCAGCTGATTCAGAGGGAGGAATGCAGATGGCGACCATCCGCAGAAAAAAGGCGGAGCCTTTTTCCATCTTACAGCGCGACCCCGGCCCCTGGCCAACGCTCCTCATCAACTGGATGGCGACGCTGGGCATCATCGTGATCTTCGGGCTGGTGATGCTGTTCAGTGCCAGCTACACCACAGGCTACCTCCGCTTTGGCGACAGCCTGCACTTTATCCGCAGCCAGGTGCTCTGTCTGGGGCTTGGCGTTGTGGCCATGGCCCTGTTTTCCTATATCGACTACCGTTTTCTGCGCAAGCTGGTCTGGCCGGGGTATCTGCTCTGTCTGGTACTGCTGGTGCTGGTGCTGTTCAGCACGCCGCTCAACGGCTGCCGCCGCTGGATCTCGTTCGGCGGCTTTACGGTGCAGGTATCGGAGATCGCCAAGTTTGAGATGATCCTGCTCACGGCCCATCTGGCCGCCAAGGCCCCCCGGCTGGAAAAGCTGGACCCCGGCTCCAACCGCCGGGTGCCGCCCAGCGTCTGGCTCTACCAGCGCCTGGTGCGGGAGCTCATCGTTCCGCTGCTGCCCCTGCTGCTGGTGCTGGCGCTGCTGGTGCTGGAGCCCCACATGTCCGGCATCGTGCTGACTACGGCCATCGTGGGCACCATCCTGCTGCTGGGCGGAAACGGCGGCATCATCACCTGGGCGGGGGCGGCTACCGGCATTTTTCTGCTGGAGACACTGCTGCAGCACATTGATTCCATCCCGTACCTGCAGAGCCGCCTCGACGGCTGGACGCAGGACCTCTCCCAGATGACGGACCAGACCCTGCAGAGCCTGTACGCCATCGGTTCCGGCGGCGTGACCGGCCTCGGCCTTGGCAACAGCATTGAAAAACAGCTCTGGCTGCCCGAGAGCAACAACGACTTCATCTTCTCCGTGGTCTGTGAGGAGCTGGGCTTTGTGGGGGCCGTGCTGGTCATCCTGCTGTTTGTGCTGTTTCTGGTGGAGGGGCTCTGGCTGGCGTTCCACGCCGAGAACCGCTACTGCACCTTAGTGGGCATCGGCATCATGGCGCAGATCGCGTGGCAGGTGTTCTGCAACATCGCGGTCGTCACCAACACCCTGCCCAACACCGGCATTTCGCTGCCGTTCTTCTCTTCGGGCGGTACGAGCCTGATCCTGCTGCTGGCCGAGATGGGCGTTATGGTCAACATCGGCCGCAACGGCGAGCGTGCCCGCCTGGAGCGGGAAAACCTGCATCATTTGCGGGAAGAGCAGCGGAAAGCCAAAACCATCGTGCTGGATACGGCACGCAATGCCCAGCCGGAACGGTAATGGGCCTATCAGGAGGGAAATTGTATGAAAGTTCTGATCGCTGCCGGCGGCACGGCCGGCCATATCAACCCGGCGCTGGCCATTGCGGGTGCCCTGAAAAAAGCCGACCCCACCGCTGAGATCCATTTTGCAGGCCGGAAAGAGGGCATGGAGTACCGCCTGGTCACCCAGGCGGGCTACCCGTTCCATCACATTGAGATCACGGGTTTCCAGCGCAAACTCTCGCTCAACAACATCCGGCGGAACATCATCACCCTGTGGAACCTGGCCCTCTCGGGGCCCACGGCGAAAAAGATGATGAAAGAGATCCAGCCGGACCTCGTCATCGGCTGCGGCGGCTATGTCTCCGGCCCGGTGGTGCGCTGCGCCGCCAAGCAGGGCATCAAGACCGCCCTGCATGAGCAGAACGCGTTCCCCGGCGTGACCAACAAACTGCTGGCCCCGGATGTGGACATCGTGTTCGCCGCCGTGCCCGCCGCCGTGGAGAAGCTGGGTGCCCCGGAAAAGACCATCGTGGTGGGCAACCCGGTCCGCCCGGAGGTGTTTGCGCAGGCCAAGAACCGTGACGCCATCCGTGCCGAGCTGGGCGCGGGGGACCGGACGATCATCCTGTCGTTCGGCGGCAGTCTGGGTGCCCGTCGTGTCAATGAAGTGGTGGCCGACCTCTGCGCCTGGGAACAGAAGAATGCAAAGCCGGTGCTCCACCTGCATGCCACCGGTCAGTACGGCGTGGAGCTGTTCCAGAATCTGGAAAAAGAAAAGGGCTTTGCCCCGGGCGAGAGCCTTGTGGTAAAAGAATACATCAACAACATGCCGGAGCTGCTGGCGGCTGCCGATCTCGTCATCAGCCGCGCCGGTGCGCTGACGCTGGCCGAGCTGGAGGCCGTGGGCCGCGCTGCAGTCCTGATCCCCAGCCCCAATGTGGCGGAGAACCACCAGTATTACAACGCCCTCGAGCTGCAGAAAGCCGGGGCCGCCGTGGTCATTGAGGAAAAAGACCTGACCGGGGAAAAACTGGTGCAGACCGTTTCCGACATGCTGGCCCAGCCTGGCAAGCTGGCTGAAATGGGCCAGAACGCCCGGAAGCTCTCGGTGGACGACAGCCTGGACCGCATTGCAGACGCCCTGCTCAAGCTGGTCAAGACCCCGTAATTGCACCGGGAGACAACTTGTGATAAAATCAGACGGAAAGGAGGGGAGGCCCCATGGCACAGAACCGCAGGCGTGAGAATCCAAACCGGAGCCAGAGCCGCCCGGCGCAGGGAAATACAGCCCGCCGCCGCAGCCGTTCCAACGCTTCCGGCCGCCGCCGGGCGTACGACCAGGCGCAGGACGCCCGCAGGGCCTCCTCTCAGCGCCGGGGCAGCCCGCAGGGCTACCAGGAGCAGACCATTGATTTTGCAAACGGCAGTGTGCGCTATGAGCAGCCCCGCCGGGCAGATAACAGCATCCAGTTCCCCCGGCAGGGAAGGCAGATGTCCGGCTCTGCCGGGCAGAACGGCGCGGGCCGCTCCCGGAGCGCCCAGGACCGTGCCCGCGGCCGGAATGGGAACAGCAGCACCCGCCCGGCGAACGGAGCCTCCAGAGGCGCGAAAAACGGCCCCAGCGGGCGGATGCGCCCCACGGAGGCCAACCTCCGCAGCCCCAGCCGCCGGGAGAGCAAAAAGAAGCGGAAGCTGACCCGCGCGGCCATCCGGCGGCGCAGGATCATCCGCCGTCTGACCGCCTTTGCCCTGCTGCTCTGCGTCATTGCGGCGGGCGTTTACCTTACGGTCACCATGCTGTTCAAGATCAGCTCCATTCAGGTGCAGACGGCGGACGGCACGCAGGTGGCCGAGGTGGGCGGCTACGCCAGCGAGCAGATCTTGCAGGCGCTGGGCGTCCACACCGAAGAGAACATCTTCAGCTTTGACCCGGGCCAGAAATCCAAGGAGCTGGAAAAAGCGTTCCCCATGCTGGAGTTCATCCATGTGGAGCGGCAGTACCCCGGCACCGTGGTGGTCCAGGTGACAGAAGCCCGGCCCACCTACGCCATGCAGGTGGAGGGCGGCTGGCTGACCCTCTCGGCCAGCCTGAAGATCCTGTCCAAGGATGCCGCCCAGCCAGCGGGCCTTGCCACCCTTTACGGCGGGGAGCCGGTGTCTGCCACGCCCGGCGAACAGCTGGACTTTGCCGCGGCCCCCGCCGCCAGCAGTGCGGCCACTTCAGAGAGTGCCGACAGCGCGGCTTCTTCGGAAACAGAGGCGGAGACCGACCAACGGCTGGAATCGCTCAACACGCTGATGTCCGCACTGGACAGCTACGGGATGCTGGGCGACGCCACCCGCATGGAGTTTGCGGACACCGAGGAAATGGCCTTTTTGTATCAGGACCGCATCAGCGTCCTGCTGGGCACGCTGAATGAGCTGGATTACAAGCTCAAGCTGGCCCAGTATGTCCTGCTCAACCAGGACGGCAAGGGCTGCGCCGCCACCGATACCGGTCTGCTGGACCTGAGCCACCTGAGCGCGTCCAGCACCCGGAAATTCCGCTTTGCGCAGGGCGAGCCTACCCTGCCCTCGGGCTATCTCGTGCCGGAAGTTTCCACACCGGAGGAAACACCGGTGGAAAATCCGGACGCCGCTGAGGCAGATCCCCCGGCGGATGCTGAGCTCTCCGCGGAGACATCGGCAGCGCCGGAGGCCGCCCCTGCGGCCGGAGCGGAAACTCCGCCGACGGAAGAAGCAGCAAATCAGGAAACCACCAATCAGGGATGAGGAGTGTGTTACTTATGAAACTGGAACAACTGATGGAGGATGTGCCCTTTACCCTCGTGCAGGGCACCCTGGAGACCGAAATCGAGGATATCATCTATGACAGCCGCAAAGCCGCACCCGGCCTTCTGTTCGTCTGTATCGTGGGCACCCAGCGGGACAGCCATGATCTTGCCGCCGACTGCGTGGCGAAAGGCGTCAATACGCTGGTCATCCAGCACGATATCGACCTCTCGGCCATGCCGGACGTCAATGTCATCAAGGTGGAGAGCAGCCGCTACGCCATGGCAAAAATGAGCGCCAATCTGTTCGGCAACCCCTCCCGCCAGATGACCATGATCGGCGTGACGGGCACCAAGGGCAAGACCACCACCACCCACATGATCAAGAGCGTGCTGGAAGCCGCGGGCCGCAAGGTGGGCATGATCGGCACCAACGGCATCTACTTCCTGGGCCATCACAAGGAGACAGCCAACACCACGCCCGAGAGCTATGAGCTGCAGAAGACGTTCCGCCAGTTCCTGGACGCGGGCTGTGATACGGCATTGATGGAAGTCTCCAGCCAGGGCCTGATGATGGACCGTGTGGCGGGCATCCACTTCCATGTGGGCGTCTTCACCAACCTTTCGCCGGACCATATCGGCCCCGGTGAGCACAAGACCTTTGAGGAATACCGCGGCTGGAAAGGCAAGCTGTTCCAGCGGTGCGATATCGGCGTGGTCAACATCGACGACGCCAACACCGAGGCCCTGCTGGAGGGCCACACCTGCCAGCTGGTGACCTATGGCCGCGGCGAGGCCGCTGATTACCGTGCAGGCGAGTATCAGCTGCTCCGTACCCACGATTTTCTGGGCGTGCAGTTCCATGTCTCCGGCAAGGACGATATGGACGTGAAAGTGAACATGCCCGGTGAGTTCAGCGTGTACAACGCCCTGGCCGCCCTGGCCGTGGGCAAGGTGCTGGGCCTGCCGGATGAGGCCATCCACGAGGGCCTGGGCAAGTGCGTGGTCAAGGGCCGCGTGGAGCTGGTGCCCATCAGCAAGCGGTTCACCATCCTGCTGGACTACGCCCACAACGAAGTCTCCACCGAGAGCCTCCTTACCACCCTGCGGGCCTACCACCCCCACCGGCTGGTGGTGGTGTTTGGCTGCGGCGGCAACCGCTCCAAGCTGCGCCGCTACGGCATGGGCGAGATCTGCGCCAAGATGGCGGATTTCTCCATCGTCACCGAGGACAACAACCGCTTTGAGAAAGTGGAAGACATCATCGCGGACATTCGTGTGGGCATGGAAAAGGGCAACCCGGACGCCAAGTACATCGAGATCCCGGACCGGCTGGATGCCCTGCACTACGCGGTGGACCACGCCCAGGAGGGCGACCTGATCGCCGTCATCGGCAAGGGCCACGAGACCTACCGTGACCGCGAGGGCGTCAAGACCCCGTTCCTGGAGCGGGAACTGCTGGAAGAGTACGCCCGGCAGATCGGCCTGGAATAAATTTGCGAGCAATAAAAAATACCGCTGTGTCGTGTGACACGGCGGTATTTTTTGTAAATTCAGATTCAGGCGTTCAGCTGGGGCACGCTCTCCTCCTGCAGGAGGTTGGTCATGCTCTTGAGGCTGATGCCAATGGTGGACAGGTTGTGCAGCATGGCGCTGGTGGCCGGCTGCAGGATGCCCATGGCGCCCAGCACGATGAGGGTGGAGTTGAAGCTCAGCACAAAGTGATAGTTTGCGCTCACCCGGCGCTGCAGCTGGTTGGCAATGGCCTTGAGGGCCACCAGCTCTTCCAGACTGTCGGCCTTGATGGTCACGTCCGCGATCTCGCGGGCAATGGCAGCGCCCGAATTGATGGCAATGCCGATGTCGGCGGCGGAGAGGGCAGGGGAGTCGTTGATGCCGTCGCCGATCATGACGACGGTGTGGCCCTCAGCCTTGGCTTTCTGGACAAAGGAAGCCTTATCCTCGGGCAGCACCTCGGCAAAGTACTGGTTCACGCCCACCTGTTTGGCGATGGCAGCGGCGGTGCGGTCGCTGTCGCCGGTCATCATCACGGTGTTGGAGATGCCCAGTTCGCGCAGCTGGCGCAGCACATGGGCGGCCTCGGGGCGGAGCGGGTCAGCGATGCAGATAACGCCCACCAGCTGGCCGGAGGCAGCCATGTAGAGGTGAGAATACTGCGGGTCAAGGTCGTTGAACTTGTCCATTTCGCCTGCGGGGACGGTGCAATGCTCATCCTCAAAGACGAAATGGTGGCTGCCGATGACCACCCGCTCACCGCCCACGCGGCTGGCGATGCCGTGCGCCACGATGTACTCCACCTCGGAGTGCATCTCCTCGTGGGAGATGCCGCGCTCCCTGGCGGCACGGACCACGGCGTTGGCCATGGAGTGGGGGAAGTGCTCTTCCAGGCAGGCAGCCAGCTGGAGCACCTCACGCTCCTCACAGCCGGAGAACGGAACCACCTGCACCACCTGCGGGGTGGCGTGGGTCAGGGTGCCCGTTTTATCAAACACGATGGTGTCGGCCTTGGCCAGGGCTTCCAGATATTTTCCGCCCTTGACGGTGATGTGGTAGTTGCCGCACTCGCGCATGGCGGAGAGGACGGCCAGCGGCATGGAGAGCTTGAGGGCGCAGGAGAAGTCCACCATCAGGATGGAGATGGCGCGGGTCACGTTGCGGGTCAGCGCGTAGGTGGCCACGGTACCGGCCAGGCACCAGGGCACCAGACGGTCGGCCAGCTGCAGGGCGCGGTTCTCCGTGCTGGACTTCAGCTTCTCGGACTCCTCGATCATGGAGACGATCTTGTCGTAACGGTTGGCGCCGCCCTCGGCCTTGGCGGTAAAGACGCATTCGCCCTCTTCCACCACAGTGCCGGCGTAAACGGTGGCACCGGAAGCCTTGCGCACCGGCATGGACTCGCCGGTCAGGGCGGCCTGGTTCACCATGGCCTCGCCCTCCAGAACGGTGCCGTCCAGCGGGATCATGTTGCCGGAGCGGACCACGATCTCGTCGCCCGGGTGGACTTTCGTCAGGGGCACCAGGACCTCGCCGCCCTCGGCACGCACCCAGACCTTATCCACGTTCAGGGCCATGCTGCGGGCCAGATCATCGAGGCTCTTCTTGCGGGTCCACTCTTCCAGCAGGGAGCCCAGGTTCAGCAGGAACATCACCGAGCTGGCGGTGCTGAAATCGCTGCGCAGGATGGAGGCGCTGATGCTCAGTGCATCCAGCACTTCCACCTCCAGCTTGCGCTGCAGCAGGCAGCGGATGCCTTTCCAGACGAACGCGATGGAGCGCCAGATGGTGTAGGCCGCCGCGATGGGAGCGGGCAGGAACAGCTTGCGGGCGTAGTGGCCGGCCACCAGGGTGAACATCTTATCCTGATATTCCCGGTTGATCTTCCGGCTGTCGTTGGAGGTGACCAGCACATCCAGCTCCGCGTTATCAAATTTATAACCGGCCAGCAGGGCAATGGCTTCCTTGCGGCTGCCGGTGTAGGTCAGCACCACGTCGCCTGTCCGCTCATACACGGTGGCGTGGTGGATGCTGTCCTGATGGTTCAGGTAAGCTTCCAGCACATCGGCACGGTGGAGGGTCATCCGCACAGCGTGGACATGCACCCGCATCCGGCCCCGGCTTTCATGTAAAATCGTACATTTCATCAGTAATAACCTCAATAACCTCTTTTAGTGCAGATTCATGAAAAAGAGCCGCCCGAAGGCGGCTCAGAAGCTGCGGGATTATTCCTCGGTCTTTGCTTCCGTCTCGGCAGCGTCCTCGATGACTTCCTGTGCAGCCTCGGCAGCGCGGGCCTCGTTGATGGCCTTTGCATCCTCGAGGATGTCACCGGCCTGCTCCTGGACCTTGCTGACGGTCTCCATGGTGGAGTCCTTCATGCGCAGGACAGCAGCGGTGGTCTGGGTGTAGACCTTCTTGGCATCGCTGCTGGACAGCAGCTTGAAACCAGCGGAACCGAACAGGGTGCCGGCAGCGAACAGAGCAATCTTCTTCATATCGACCATAGTAGTATACCTTCCTTTTTATCGTATTCCCTCATGTACCCCAAAGGGCATGGAATAAGTGTTTCTGCGGATATTATAGCGCAGATTTCGGAATTTGCAAGGTTTTTTGACGATGTTAAGACGTATTAACTTTTTACGGGAAGTAGTTTGAAATGTCTATCTTTACGTGTTTTTTGCCGCAAACTACAGTTTGTATTTTCAAACAAACTCCGAGGTGCCGAAGAAATATAACAAAGAGTCTTGCGCTGAGAGGTGCATTCATTGTACAATAAAAAGGTATGCGATAAAATCGACAGGGCCGGGACGTTCCGGCCTGTAAAAATAAGTGAGGCTGGATATGGAAAAGAAAGATATTCGTGTGCTGGCGCTCGACCTCGACGGCACCCTGACCAATGACCAGAAGGTCGTCACCCCCGCCACCCGCGCAGCGCTGGATGCAGCTGCTGCCAAAGGTGTGACCATCGTGCTGGCCTCG
>ERZ827150.4294-NODE-4294-length-12694-cov-3.475908_pt1 | contig 12694 bp, 10 predicted proteins | sample MGYA00519779_ERZ827150 | MGnify/ENA primary metagenome ERZ827150 (study PRJEB31778, sample SAMEA3449267) | human gut metagenome | biome: human gut; feature: human-associated habitat; material: faeces | place: United Kingdom | collected 2010/2012 ...
CCTCCCCCTATGCAAGGGGGAGTTAGAGGGGGTAGTTGGAAAGATAAAAACCAAAAGTTAAAAGATGACACATCACCTATTCCGGCACTTCCGAGACAGCGGAATCCATCTCTTCGAAATAATCACATCATCTCGTGCAAGAAACTAAAAAACACCGATATATTCCCATTTTTATACGGTCTTTTTCCTAACGGATGGGGCAAATATGCTTTATTATATCGAACTCACCTTAATTTATCACTTCTTTCCTTTTCATAAGGACAATTCATGAAAAACTTTCCTTTTTACAAGAGAAGAATGAATAATTTCAAAAAAGCACATCTAAAACAAAACGAGCCCGCCAGAATCTAGGCGAACTCGTTTATAATATTTAATCCAAATATATATTACTTGGCACTAACAAAATTAAGAGATATCTCAAATTCATTCGTATTCTCTTCCCAAATAGTTTTTATATCTGTCAATTTTTCAATCTGTAAAACACCCAAAACTAATTGAATCATTTCTATTGTATTCTCATCTTCTCCAGCCTCTATAATCTTTTCCATGTCTTCTTGCAATTTATCTAATGCAGGCAAAAGCGGAGTTATAAAAGGTGCCGCCATCTCCTTATCTATATAAATTTTTAAAGCATCACCTGTCTTAACATACTTCACTGGAATACCTTCTGTAATCCATTGCATCACTATTGGAAGCAGAGCATCAACATCAATATTATACTCTTTCAATTTCGCAAGAAGAGTTACTATATCTTCAGAATTACTAATATCTACGTCTTCATTATCACCATTCACTTGTTGCGCAATCGCATTAATGTTAGGAACGATATAAATCATACTGTTCTTAGCATACCAAAATGCCAAATTTTTAGGAGAATCGCTCCAATCATCATGCGAAGCAATAAGTTGACCTTTATCTTGATTAGCAAACATATTTTCCATGGAAAAATTTTCCCAATATTTTGCAGTAATATTACCATCTTCATGGAAAGTAACTTGATTCAGCGCATTAAATAAGACCATTGGTACAAACATGTTGACTAAACTCACCGTATTCTCAAAATTAGGTTTTTCCAAATCAATGGCAGACCATACAACAAACAATGGGGCATTCTCACCACTACTTGTAGCTGACAAATTCCAAGAACCCGTTAATCCCGCTTGAGCGATCTCGGACAATTTTGTTGTTGCGGTCGCAGAAACTTTACCCTCTACACTGATTTTACCTTCTACTTTTACATTTAAGATAACAGGTTTTGCATCAGACCGAACAATAAGCATTGCTGGTGGTGTAGCCAAGCCTTCCTCTCCAGAAAAAACAAAAGAATCATCAGCCTGTTCTTCCAATTTTACATTAACAGGGATTGTTGCATAACCCGGTATCACATTTTTTAAAGTCAGCACGGCTTCTGATCCGTTTTTTACTGTCATCTGCAATGTACCTGTAGTCGCCTGTTCGCCATTAACTTCAAATGTAACTTTTTGAATTTCTATTTCATCCTGAGGAATATTCTTCCATGCTTTATCATCATCATCACTACAACTCGCAAAAAATGCGACACTTAAAATTAATAACAATAAAAACTTGTTTTTCATACTTCATTAAATATTAATTAAACATTGATATGTCCGTCCTCTCCTTAAAATACACACACAATAAACCTTCGTTTTTTGAGCCATGCAGCCTTATCATTAGCAAAAAACGTGCAAATTTAATCAAGTGTTACAAGAGAAATACATTTTTAACACTTTCCTGGTCGTATATATTTAATTTTCTGACGGTTATTATTTCCAACTTTTTAAATCCAGACTATTTAGCCTAAACCTAAAACATAGCAAAATTCAACCTACTACAACTTTTTTCTCTCCCTAGCCAAAAACAAAGCCCATTAATACTATTGTCCGAATATACATTAAATGCATACCCGGACAATAACTAACAAATTTTCTAAAAATTTCTTTTCCGCCTAATCAACAAATATACTCTCAAACTACTCCGCCCCCTTAAATTGCAGACCGACCTGCATCTCAGTCGTTGCCTCCAACGCTCCCGGTAGATTCTCTAAAATCGGTCCAACAGGAACAGATATTGTCTTCCCAATAAAAGTTGCTTCAAAAGCTGTATCTCCCGGAATCAACCCCTCTACCAAAGGTAATAGAGGACCTAATTGTTTCAACAGCACTTGATCCAGATAAACATACAAAGCTCCTTTACCGTCTCCTTCAGTCTTTTCAAACTGAACGGGAATTCCATTCGTCAACAATTGTTCTATAGCCCCAAGAATCGGATCTGTATCCGTTGAACGTCCTTCCTGATCCATATCTACCTGTCGCATGATCATATCCAAGCTTAGAAACACGTAACAAACACCATCTTTCACACAATACCGTGCTAAATTTAAGGGTGACATCTGCCAATCAGCCTCCGGTTCCGGATTTTCTTCTGTTGCAGTAGCCGTATTATAAGCTGCCACGATATTTCCATCTTCCCTGAAAGTTACGTTCTGCAAATAATTTTTCAACTCTTTTGATAACATCGTAGGAGCCATTGTTGCCAACAAACCCGTAGTGAGTTTCATTTTAGTAAATCCCAAATCGACTTCCGTCAAAAGATAATCATGAGGTTTCGTCCATGACATTTTTACCGCTGAAAAATCCCATGTCTTCATCAACTCATTCTGGGCAAACTTCACGTTCACGTTCATCGTCAACTTCCCTTTCACGATAGAGCCTTCCAAAGTCACTGTCCGGGAATCATTTTTATTCTCGGCAGAGAACGTATAAACCGAACTGCTAGACTCCAAGGGGACACTAGAGAATACGGTTTCACTCTCTCCCGGAACAACCCCTTGCAATTTCAAGGTTGCACTCTTTCCATCCGCAGAATTAAAATCAACAGATTTTCCGATAAAGACAGCGTTACTATACTTCAAATCTAACACCCGATCCGTACTCGTTGTAGAATAAATCCCGTTAAAATCTTTCGGCGTATCTTTATTGTCACTATCGCTACAACTAGCAAAAAATACAATTCCTAAAACAATTAATAATAAAAACTTGTTCTTCATAACATTTCATTTAACTATTTATAATAACCCCACACTACCTATATAAAGAATATTCCATATAAATCATTTTCCACAAAAAGAGAGTCACATCACCATATGCAACATAACTCTCTAAATCATCTTGTACAATATTACTATTCTGCGGTCTTCTTTTGCGTCAACACCAATCCCAATTCCGCCGTTTTCCCTTCTTGAATAATCGGTCCCAAATCCGTGATAAATCCAGCGTAATTCTGGAATTCTTCAGGCATAACTTCTCCCAACATGGGTAACAAAGCCATAAATGGTAATAATGTCTCCCGGATCATATAAACATCCATTGTTTCTTTTTCCGTATCTTTCGAGATCTCAAAAGGAAGCCCCTGTTCCAATACGACCATGATCTCCGTCAACGGGTCAGAAGTACTACGCCCAATATCCTCCACGATGCCTGTAATATTTGCAGAGATATACAACTTTCCTCCCACCAAATTATAAAAGGCCATACCTTTAGGAGACGTTGCATATTGTGGATTATTCATATCACTATTGTAAGAAGCCGTGATATTGCCATCATTCGTGAAAGTTATATCTCTCAAAAACGTGGGCAACATCCATCCAAATATGCCATTCACAAACCCTATCACATTCTCTGGAGCGACCTCAGTCTCACCGTATTTCACCTTTTCCTTATCTGTCGTGAAAGTAAAATGTGTAGCCATAATGCCTGCATCCAGATTTCCTACCGCCCAAGTACCCTCAATATCCGTGGCCTTATTCTTCACCGCAAGAGTCAGGTTCATTTTTCCTCCTTCAATTTTCCCGGAGACCTTCACTTCCCGGAAGTCATTACTGCTCGTACCTTCCACTGCACTTCCCGTGATCGTCACGGGAATCGCCAATGCCGGTTCTCCCGGAATCACGTTACCCAAGGTCAGCGTGTTACCAGATAAAGCGACACTCTTTCCACTCAATACCATCCCGTCCCTTGACAACTCCAATCCCGAATCTTTATATGTCCCATCATAATTCGGATCTTTGTCATCATCGCTACAAGCGGAAAAAAACACGACTCCTAAAATCAACAGTAATAATAATTTGTTACTCATAATCGATCATTTGTTGGTTAATAATATTTGGAATAAATTCCTAAATATTAATTTACAGCAAAGTGTAAGCCCAAGTTCCAATAAATCGCCTCTAATTCCGCAACACCCCACAATAACAAGTGTCTATTTTCGCATAAACCCACAAATTACGTCCTTACTTTTATTACCTTTGTCCCCGATTAAACAAATAAACTCATGAGACTCCAAAATTCATCCCGTGCCAAAGCCCCGCGTAGCCGTAGTTTCGAAGTACAAGAAGAAAACACGTTAATGCCTTTCCTGTTACAAGCTTTACATGACCAAAGCAGGACAGCCGTGAAATCATTCCTCGCCCACAAACTCGTGCAAGTGAACAACCGTGTCACCACACAATTCGACACACCACTCAAACCCGGGGACACGGTAACCGTCGGGATGAACAAAAGCGCAGCTCCTTTTCACCATCCCATGCTCAACCTCCTGTATGAAGATGAACATTTGCTTGTCGTGGAAAAGGCAAGCGGACTACTTTCCATGGGAACAGAGCGAGATAAAACCAAGACAGCTTATTACATCCTGAACAACTACTTGAAAAACAAAGATCCCCGGAACCACATTTTTATCCTGCATCGCTTGGATAAAGAAACTTCCGGTATCATGATGTTTGCCAAAAACAAAAAGGTTCAGGAAACTCTACAAAAGAACTGGAACGAAATGATCCGGGAACGGAAATATGTCGCTGTCGTCGAGGGATGCCCACAACCGGAACAAGGACAAGTGAAATCTTATATCAGCGAAAATAAAGCCTTGATCGTACATGCCACCTCCTCGCAAGATGGCAAACTGGCCATCACGAACTACACGACACTAAAGTCAAATCGGCAATTCGCACTCGTAGAACTGGAACTAGAAACCGGACGTAAAAACCAGATTAGAGTACACATGCAGGAAATCGGCCACCCCGTTACGGGGGATCCAAAATACGGGGCCACGAAAAACCCCTTACACCGCTTGGCCCTACACGCTTTCAAGCTTAACTTTACTCATCCCGTCACGGGAAAGGTAATGAAATTCGAGACACCCGTTCCCACGAAATTCACGACCCTATTCAAGTAACTTGCGCCGTACACTCGCCGGAGTCGTAGGCATGTCTCGTTAATATCTTGGTCCCATTTCAAGACAAGATCAAGCGAAAGTGCACATCCCCGGAGCGTCAATTTCCCGTTGACTTCCGGTTAACTTCCCGTTGACTTACTAACGAGAGTACGGCACAACTACAGTGCAAGTAATACCCATCACCCTAGAAGAAGAGCAATAAAAAACGGAGAATGCCCGTTCAAAAGCATTCCCCGCTACCAGAAAATATTTTATTTAAAACAATGACTCTATCAACTGGTCATCAGCAAAGTTCGGTAGTGTCACCTTCAAATTCGGATTCACCTCCATGGCACGTTTGATGGCAAAAACAGCCCCTTCGTTACGAGCCCAGCTACGACGGGAGATTCCATTATTCACGTCCCAGAACAACATATTCTTCAAACGCCTGTCGCTATCGGCAGAACCATCCAGCATCATCCCGAAACCACCGTTAATAACTTCCCCCCAACCTACACCACCACCATTGTGGATAGATACCCAGGTTGCACCGCGGAAAGAATCCCCGATCACGTTATGAATAGCCATATCAGCCGTGAAACGAGACCCGTCATATATATTTGAAGTCTCGCGATAAGGAGAATCCGTACCGGAAACGTCATGATGATCACGTCCCAAGATCACGGGAGCAGAAATCTCCCCGGCAGCAATAGCCTTGTTAAATGCCTCGGCAATCTTGATACGACCTTCAGCATCAGCATACAAGATCCGGGCTTGCGACCCAACGACCAGATGATTCTCCATAGCAGCCTTGATCCAACGGATATTATCATCCATCTGTTGTTGAATCTCTTTCGGGGAATGTGTCTTGATTTCCTCTAACACACGAGCTGCAATCTCATCCGTCTTCGCCAAATCCTTCGGGTCACCACTGGAGCATACCCAACGGAAGGGGCCGAAACCGTAATCAAAACACATCGGTCCCATGATGTCCTGCACGTACGACGGGTATTTGAAATCACCGTTCGGTTTCATGATATCAGCACCCGCACGGGATGATTCCAACAAGAATGCGTTACCGTAATCAAAGAAGTAAGTATCGAAACGAGCCACGCACTTATTGATTGCAGCCACGTGACGACGCAAAGATTCTTGTACTTTTTGCTTAAATAACTCCGGTTCCTCAGCCATCATCCGCTTGGACTCTTCGAAACTCACACCCACGGGATAGTACCCACCGGCCCACGGGTTATGTAATGAAGTCTGGTCAGATCCCAGCTCAACAGGAATATCTCCTTCCGCAAAACGTTCCCACACGTCCACCACGTTCCCTTGGTAAGCGATAGAAACCGTCTCTTTCTTCGCGCGAGCCACTTTCACTCGCTCCACCAGCTTATCCAGATCATCAATCACCTCGTCAACCCATCCCTGAGAATGACGGGTATGCGTAGCTTTTGGGTTAATCTCGGCAGTAATGCTGATACATCCGGCAATATTCCCGGCTTTCGGCTGCGCACCCGACATACCACCTAATCCGGCGGTAATAAACAATTTACCAGCTAACCCTTCTCCATGTTTGGAAATCTTACGCCCGGCATTCAACACGGTAATCGTGGTACCGTGAACAATTCCCTGCGGACCAATATACATGAAAGAACCTGCTGTCATCTGCCCGTACTGGGAAACACCCAAAGCGTTAAAACGTTCCCAATCATCCGGCTTTGAATAATTCGGGATCACCATACCGTTCGTAACCACGACACGTGGCGCATCCTTATGCGACGGGAACAATCCCATCGGGTGACCGGAATATAGCACCAGCGTCTGCTCATCAGTCATTTCCGACAAATACTTCATTGCCAGACGATACTGAGCCCAGTTCTGGAACACCGCCCCGTTTCCCCCGTAAGTAATCAACTCGTGAGGATGTTGAGCCACGGCATAATCCAGGTTATTATTCATCATCAGCATGATACCCGCTGCTTGCAGGCTCTTGTGAGGATAATCATTGATATTATGGGCATACATCTTGTAATCCGGACGGAAACGATACATATAAATACGCCCGTATTTCTCCAACTCCTCGGCAAATTCAGGAGCCAGCACGGCATGGTGTTTCGGGTCAAAATAACGTAAAGCGTTACGTATCGCCAGTTTCTTTTCTTCTTTCGTCAGGATATCTTTCCTTTTAGGGGCATGGTTAATCTCCGGTTCGTAAGCCTTCGGAGCCGGCAATTCTGCCGGAATCCCTTCCCTAATTGATTGTTGAAATTCTTGTAATGTCATTATATTATATTTTATTTCACTTCATTATCGAGGCAGATCAAGAATTAACTAGTAATCATTAATTTAATCTCTACTTTCTTCCCTTTTAGCTTTTAACTTTTATTTTTAACTCACCAATCAGCTGGCTAAATTAATATTTTCAAATGAAAAAAACACTATTTTTGCCTAACAATAAAACAGAAGACGACATGAATATAAGAATAGGCGACATCGTACGATTTATATCAGACAAGCTAGAGGGCAAAGTTACCGGCATCATTGATAACAACACCGTGAACGTATATTGCGACGAATACGGATTTGAAATTCCTGCATCAGTAAACAACCTAGTAGTCATTCATTCAGATAGCAACATGACCAAAACAGCATCCGCCACGTCCATATCCGGACAGAAAAACGTGGTTATGGAATCGGCCGACACCCTTTATATCGCATTCGTCCCCGAGAACTTTAATAACTTGACAGAAAGTCGGTTTGATATTTATCTCGTGAACGATACCGCTCAAACCAGCCTTTATTCCATCTCGTTTCATGACGGGGAAAAATACACCGGAATCACGGCAGGTAACTGCAATCCGAACACGACATACCTGATCGGCAATTACTCGCTCAAAGAAATAGACACGATTAAAGCGATACACGTGCAATCCGTGTTCTATCAGAAAGGTGTTCATGCTCTTAAAAACGTTATTGACACGCAAATTAAGGTTACTCCGGTAAATTTGTGCAAGGCGGGAGCTTACAAACATACCCGCTGGTTCAATGCCACCTCACTACTCCGACCACTGGACAAGGAATCCATCCTCAAAGAAGAAGGGTTAGAAACCATTCCGGAACAATTTTTACAAAAAACGCCCCATAAAACGGAAGACACGCCCCACAAGGAAACTCCCAAACAATCCAATAGCAACATCATCGAGATCGACTTGCATATAGACAAACTACTCGACGACACGACAGGCATGGCAAACAAGGATATGCTGGACTACCAGATGGACGTGTTCCACAAAACACTGGAACAATACAAACTCCGCCGGGGCCAAAAGATCGTGTTTATACACGGCAAAGGAGACGGGGTATTGAGACAACGCATCCTTTGGGAACTCCAAACCAAGTACAAACGCTTCAACCATCAAGACGCTTCTTTCAAACAATATGGCTATGGAGCCACGATGGTCACGATTAAATAATTAAAGATTAAAGGAATATCCCACGGAACAGACCCAATTTTTCCCGTAAGGAGAATACTCATTCTGTATCACGTCATAATAAAACATCACGGAGATAGAGCCTGTTCCGGTGGGAATAACTCCACCCCCGCCTACCAGCATCGTGGGAACATAACGGAAGTCTATCTTCTTTCCATACGACTTTCCCCAACTCCCCTTTAATTCCGGTTGAATTTGAAGAGCAATATATCGTACCGGATTCACCCGCCCAAATACGTTTATCCCGAGATAATTCATATCATAACGATTGGAAGAATGATGATAATTGTAACTCACCCCACCACCGGCCGAGAAAAACTCGTTCCAACGGTATCCGACCTGGGGAGACACGTCTATACTGGTATAATCCCCAAAGGACATCCCGCAAGAACCGCTTAATGTCCATTTTCCCACTTTCCGGGACACAGACGATTTCAAGGGGACACTCTTTTTCACTGGAGCTTTCACCACTTGACGTTTTGCCCCGGGTTTATAGATCGTGTCCAATCGAAAGCCATTACGATTTTCCTGTGCATTCACCTGCCCGAAAGAAACGATTACCAACAGCAAACAAACAATGCAGTATCTCATCATCATTCATCATTTTAATGGAAAAAGCTGTTCAAAGGTACCTTCAAACAGCTTTTATTTTATTTCAAAAAAGTTCTCTTTAAGCAGAAATCACTTATGCGTGTAATTCTCCTATGTAACGCTCTGCATCAATAGCAGCACGACAACCGGTTCCGGCAGCAGCGATTCCCTGACGATAAGTCGGGTCCATCACATCTCCGGCAGCAAATACACCCGGTACATTCGTCTTGCAAGACTTACCTTCGGTAACGATATACCCTTGCTCGTCTACCTCGATGTATTTTTTGAATACCTCTGTATTCGGCGTATGTCCGATAGCCAAGAAGAAACCGTCAATCTTGATTTCCTTGGTAGCCTCTTCCGGGGTTCCCTTCTTGTACACCAAGCGAGCGCCCTCTACCCCCATGTCAGATCCAAGCAATTCCAACGTGTTATGCTCGAACAGAACTTCGATATTTTCCGTTCTAAACACGCGTTCTTGCATAGCTTTAGAAGCTCTCAGATAGTTTTTACGAACAATCAAATATACTTTACGGCACAACCCGGCCAAATAAGTAGCTTCCTCACAAGCAGTATCTCCACCACCAACTACAGCCACATCTTTCCCGCGATAGAAGAAACCGTCACAAGTTGCACAAGCACTAACACCAGCCCCGCGGAACGCCTCTTCTGAAGGCAAACCCAAATACTTGGCAGTTGCACCCGTTGCAATAATTACAGCATCCGCTTCGATCACTTTCTCCCCATCAATCGTAACCTTGTGAGGATGACCGGAAAAGTCAACATCTGTCACAATTCCGAAACGAATATCCGTCCCGAAACGCTCTGCTTGTTTTCTCATATCTTCCATCATCACCGGACCGGTCACGCCTTCCGGGTATCCCGGGAAGTTTTCCACTTCCGTGGTCGTGGTCAACTGACCACCCATTTGCATTCCCGTGTACAACACCGGATTCAAATTAGCTCTCGATGCGTATATCGCTGCCGTATACCCGGCAGGCCCTGACCCTATAATCAAGCATTTAACTCTTTCTATAGCATTTTCTGTTGACATAGACAATTCCTTTCTTTTAATTTACAATACAATTTCACGTAATGGATTGCAAAGTTACCTAAAAAAATGGTTTATCCAATTTTTTTTACCCCATATCCCCGTATTCTCATTCCCCAAACCCATGAAAACCTGCAATCTAAGCCAAAAAGCACAAACAATCATCAGATTTTTCTTTCAACTCCTTGTTTCATTCCAAAATTTTTTACTACATTTGCATCCGCATTTCGGGATGTAGCTCAGCCCGGTAGAGTCCACGTCTGGGGGGCGTGTTGTCGCAGGTTCAAATCCTGTCATCCCGACTACTGAGCATCAGTCAATTAGAGAGGTTTAAACAACCTCTCTTTTTTATTGCGATTACATTTTTATTACACTTTTCGGACAACTTAATACGAACGAATACCAACCACCACACAAAATCTTTTTGGTATTTATTAGGATCACCACCCGGCTTTATTCAATTTATGGGTTATCGATGACAATTTTTATTGTACCCGTGCCATACACTATCCACGCTTTATTACCCCGCCATATTTTCTTTCTACCATAACACGCACAACCAACCATCCACTCACCCGTTTTTACTCTCTAATAACCTCGCATAGCCAATAATAATTGTAGCTGGCTATTATTACCAGCTACAATATTATTTTATCTATTAGACCTGTAAACTCGCTTTATTGCGATAAAACAGATTCACATAATACACTCTCAATAATATAAAATGCATGAATACAATTTAGATTGTAACAATCACAAAATCACCTAAACCAAATTTATCAATCACCTCATCCATTGAACACCCACTAAATGAAGGCGAACTAACAGGTATTGGCGCTCCTTTACCCGGATGTTCCAACAAACAGAGCATTTTCACTTTCCCTATTTCAGACAATTGCGCTTTTTCAATTTGACCATTGTATCTCACATAATACACATTAGTCGTTTGATTTTTTACTATTTTCATATCATAAAAGATTTTATTAATTATACCTAAAGTTATTATAGACGTTGAATTTTATACAAAAGATCAGGATTTAACGATGAATAATCCTTGAAATTGGGACACGACACAATACTAATTTTCTTTCCGACATCTTGCAAGCCCTCCAAACCTGCAAATGTTGACAATACAGCCAAATGTCCCAAATACAACTCACCTCCAATGGTACTTAAACTTTCCAACCCTTTAAACGAAGATAAATTTAAAAAACCATCCTTATTAATATGGTAATCGTATAAATGTTGAACAATAAAATTTCCACCTATCTCTGCCAAACTATTTAACCCTTCAAACGAAATTAGCTTACTAAAACTTGTCACGGAACTTGAAATGATTTCAAAATCTCCCCCGATATAACACAAATTTTCTAACCCACTAAACGAAGAAAAATCATAGTAAACATAGTGACTTTTTTTCATCGAAAAATTACCTTCTATAAACTGCAAATTTTCAAATCCTTGAAAATCTTTGATATCATTGTTATTTATAATAAAATCGCCTCCAATTCTCCTTAAATATTTAAATATATGGTCCCGAGTTAAAGAAATACTTGATTGGTTAATAACAAGATTACCTAAAATTTCTATATAATTATTACCAACCAGATTATCCCAATCATCCAACTTGTCTATTACAATATTACCTTCAAAAATCTCTCCAGCTTTTTGTGTTATATAGATAGTTTCTAAAACAAATCCATTCTCATTTACAAATTCTATTGTAACACTACGAGAAATTGTACTAAAATTAGCACCAACATTCAATTCAACCATATCTTGTGTTTTAGAAATACATTTTATCCATGTCTGATCTTCAATTGGAATACTTACATCATACTCAAGACCTGTTTGTAATTTTACTTCTATCGTTTCTCCTTCAATTGCAACCAAATATTCTACTTGATCAATTGTAAAATTATCTTTCAAAAATGTTACAGCACGTATAGTTGTTTTACCTTTTCCATCTGAAACTAAAATAAGTATTTTCTCATCAGTTACGACTGACGGTGTCGTTACTATAATCTTACCACTACAATTATTTGTCTTTTGAATGCCTACTTTCCAATCATTAGGAGCAATCGTCTCTATATTTATTCGTTCACTTTCACTCGTTATTGTATAATTTATTTCATAGGAAGAACCCGCAAGAATCCCCGAAAACTGTTCTTTATCTAAAACCATTGAAAACTCTTGTTCTTTAGGTAATTTTATCACCGTTCCATCCTCTAATACTAAAGTTAGATCATTAACATCATTCGTCACACTTTTAAAGAACGAATCTCCTTTATCCCCTTTAGCCTTTCCCAAATTTTGCCATGTTTGACCA
>ERZ827150.4298-NODE-4298-length-12689-cov-6.755738_pt1 | contig 12689 bp, 10 predicted proteins | sample MGYA00519779_ERZ827150 | MGnify/ENA primary metagenome ERZ827150 (study PRJEB31778, sample SAMEA3449267) | human gut metagenome | biome: human gut; feature: human-associated habitat; material: faeces | place: United Kingdom | collected 2010/2012 ...
CCGCAGGGCGGCCGCAAGCACCCGCAGCAGGAGTTCATCCAGATCGACACCACCAACATCCTGTTCATCTGCGGCGGTGCATTCGATGGTCTGGACAAGTATATCCTGCGCCGCACCGACAAGTCTGCTCTGGGCTTTGGCAGTGCACTGAAGGACAACTCCGTCGAGGCAGAGAAGGCCCTGCTGCGCAAGGTGGAGCCCCACGATCTGGTCAAGTTCGGCCTGATCCCGGAGCTGATCGGCCGCCTGCCGGTCATCACCGTGTTGGACGATCTGGACGAGGATGCTCTGGTGCGCGTGCTCAAGGAGCCCCGCAACAGCCTGGTCAAGCAGTACAAAGAGCTGCTGAACATGGACAATGTGGAGCTGAACTTCACCGACGAAGCACTCCACGCCATTGCCCGTAAGACCATCGAGCGTAAGACCGGTGCCCGCGGCCTGCGCAGCGTGATGGAGAGCATCCTGCTGCCCATCATGTACGAGGTGCCCAACGATGCCACCATCATCCGCGTGACGGTGGATGAGGACACCGTGGAGAGCGGCGAAGCCCACCTGGAGTACGGCGCAGTGCGCAAGCGTTATAAGAACCAGACCTCCCTGAGCTGATCCTGAGCAGGGGAGAAAGGCCCTGTTTCAAAAGCAATTTGCTTTTGGCAGGGCTTTTTGTTTTCAGATTCTTGTTTCTAAGGGCAAAATGCGTTATAATAATAAAGTCTGGAATCTGTGCGGAGCTTTTCCCTGGCAGGAGCGCTTCCCCCAAGGCAGATCCCGACGCAATGGGTAACAGGAAGTACGATAAAGGAGTGTGTTTTCAATGGCAAATTATCTTGCAATGAATCGTGAAGAACTTGCTGCCGAAAAAGCTGCGCTTGAGGCAGAGTACAAAAAGTTTCAGGCCAAGGGCCTCAAGCTGAATATGGCCCGCGGCAAGCCTGGCCCTCACCAGATGGATCTGGCTATGGACCTGCTGAAGATGAACGATTACACCACCGATGCCGGCACCGATGCCCGCAACTACGGTGAACTGGAGGGTCTGCAGGAGGCCCGCGTGCTGTTTGCCGATGTGTTCGGCGTGCAGCCCGGTGAGGTGTTCGTGGGCGGCAACTCCAGCCTGCAGCTGATGTACAACCTGATCAACATCGGCTATGTGTTCGGCTTCCCGGAGTCTCCGTGCCCCTGGTCTCAGGTGGAGAAGCGCAAGTTCCTCTGCCCGGTGCCCGGCTACGACCGTCATTTTGCCATCACTGAGGAGTTCGGCTTTGAACTGGTCAGCGTGCCGATGACCCCCAATGGCCCGGATATGGACATGGTGGAAAAACTGGTGGCCGAGGATGACACCATCAAGGGCATCTGGTGCGTGCCGCAGTATTCCAACCCCGACGGCTACACCTACAGCGATGAGACCATCGAGCGCTTCGCCAAGATGAAGACCGCTGCGCCCGACTTCAAGATCTTCTGGGATGAGGCCTACATCGTGCACCACCTCACCGATGAGATCATCGAGACCCCGGTGCTGCTGAACGAGAGCAAGAAGTACGGCAATGAGGACCGTGTGTTCATGTTCACGTCCACCAGCAAGATCACCTTCCCCGGTGCAGGCGTTTCTGCCATTGCCTGCAGCGAGAACAGCATGAAGTATATGTGCAAGCGCTTCTCGGTGATGATCATCAGCTACGATAAGATGAACCAGCTGCGCCACGTCCGCTTCCTGAAGAACAAGGAAGGCGTTCTGGCCCACATGGCAAAGCATCGCCGTCGTCTGGTGCCCTGCTTCGATGCCGTCAAGACGGCATTCCGCAACAACCTGACCCCCTGCGGCGACATTGCCCACTGGACCGATCCCAAGGGCGGCTACTTCATCAGCCTGTACGTCATGCCCGGCTGCGCCAAACGTGTGGCAAACCTGTGCAAGGAAGCCGGCCTGACCCTGACCGGTGCCGGTTCGGCTTACCCCTACCACAAGGATCCGCAGGACTCTCACCTGCGCATCGCACCTACCTACCCCAGCCTGGACGAGGTGGAGACCGCCTCTGAGCTGCTGTGCGTCTGTGTGCGTCTGGCCGTTGTGGAAAAGCTGCTGGCAGAGCAGGCATAACATTTCTTTGTAAAAACCTCCTCCGTGCGGTCCGCCGGGCCTGCCGGGGGAGGTTTCAATAACGGGTCCCGCAGCAAACGGGACGTTTGGAGGTATTCCTGAAACATATGAAGACAAAAGGCAAAGCATGGCACCTGGTCGTCACAGTGCTTCTGATCCTTGCGTTTGTGTACACGGCGTTTTTCGGCGTGTCGGCAAAGTACGGCGATGTGACCACCACCTACATCAAGGGTGCAAAGGACATCCGGTTCGGTGTGGACATCAAAGGCGGCGTCAACGTCACCTTTGTGCCCTCGGAGGACTACGATGCCACTGAGGAGCAGCTGGAAGCAGCACAGCTCGTCATTGAGAACCGTCTGGTGGCCCTGAATGTGACCGACTACGAGCTGTATGTGGACCCCAGCTCCGACAGCCTGATCCTGGAGTTCCCGTGGCAGTCCGGCGAAACAGACTTCGACCCGGAATCTGCCATTGAGGAGATCGGCACCACGGCCTATCTGACCTTCCGCGAGGGCAGCAGCGCCGACGGTGACCTGATCCTGGACGGTTCCATGATCGAAAGTGCTGCGGCCCAGTACGGCCCGGTGACCAGCGGCGGTGCTTCGGAGTACTATGTGTCCCTGAAGTTCACCGACGAGGGTGCCAAGGCCTTTGGTGAGGCCACCACCCGTCTGGCTGCTTCCAACGGCACCATCAGCATCTGGCTGGATGACGAGAATGTGAGCACGGCCACCGTCAATGCGGCCATCACCGATGGCGAGGCCATCATCACCAGTTCGGCTTCCAACCCCTTCACGCAGGATGCCGTGGTCAAGATGGCCCGCCAGATCAACTCCGGCGCACTGCCCTTTGCGCTCAAGGTGGACAGCTATTCCACCGTCAGCCCCAGCCTGGGCGAGAACAGCCTGAGCGCCATGGTGCTGGCCGGTGTCATCGCCTTTGCGCTGATCGTGGTGTTCATGACCCTGCTGTACCGCCTGCCGGGCTTCCTGGCCTGCATCGCGCTGGCCGGTCAGGTGGCCGCTACGCTGGCCTTTGTTTCCGGCTACTTCCCGGTGTTTGAGAGCTTTACCCTGACGCTGCCCGGCATCGCCGGTATCATTCTGGCCATTGGCATGGGCGTGGACGCCAACGTCATTACGGCCGAGCGCATCAAGGAAGAGCTGAAGAATGGCAAGTCCCTGGACGGCGCACTGAAGAGCGGCTTTGCCCGCGGCCTGACCCCCATCATCGACGGCAACGTGACCATTGTCATCGTGGCCATCGTGCTGATGGGTGCCTTCGGCCCCTCGGACGGCCTGTTTGCCAAGGCACTGCACTTTGTGTTCTTTGCCTTTGGCCCCTCCACCGCCGGTACCATTTACGCTTTTGGCTATACGCTGCTGACCGGCGTGCTGCTCAACTTCGTGTTTGGCGTGTTTGCCACCCGCGTCATGATCCGCGGTGCGGCCTCCATCAAGGCTCTGCGCAACCCCTGGCTGTACGGTGCTGCCAAGCTGGGCAAGGATGAGACCGAGAAAAAGCAGGTCAATTTTGTGGGTCTGCGCAAAAAGTTCCTGGTCTTTTCCTCCTGCCTGATGGCAGCCATCGTGCTGTGTGCTGTGGTGTTCGGTGTCCATCTGGACACCGAGTTCACCGGCGGTGCCATGATCACCCTGAGCTACGACGGCAGCTTTGAGATGGCACAGGTGCAGCAGACCGCCTCCGATGCACTGGAGAACACCGGCCTGACCCTGCAGACCGGCGAGAACGTGGCCACCGGTGACCAGACCCTGAAGATCTCCATGCCCGGCACCGAGACCGTGACCACCGATCAGGTGGAGGCTCTGCTGGACTCTTTGAACGAGACTTACCCGGACAACAACTTCGCGCAGCTGTCCCTGAGCAACGTCAGCGCTGCCATGGGCACCAAGTTCCTGCAGAAGAGCCTGGTGGCAGTGCTGTTCGCGCTGGTGCTCATCCTGGTGTACATTGCCCTGCGCTTCAAGAACATCGGCGGCCTCACCGGCGGCATGATGGCCGTGCTGGCACTGGTGAACGACCTGATGGTGGTGTTTGGCACCTTTGTGCTGCTGCGCACTCCGCTGGACGGCAACTTCATCGCTGCCATGCTGACCATTCTGGGTTACTCCATCAACGATACCGTCGTGGTGTACGACCGCATCCGCGAGAACCGCGCCCTGATGGGCAAGAAGGCCAGCTTTGAAGAGCTGGTCAACCGCTCGGTCAACCAGTCTGCCCGCCGTACCCTCATCACCACCATCACCACCGTGATGGCACTGGGTGTGCTGTGCATCGTGGCAAAGCTCTACGGTCTGGACAGCATCTTTACCTTTGCCTTCCCGCTGATGATGGGCATGATCAGCGGCGTGTACACTTCGCTGTGCGTCTCCACCTCGGCATGGATGCTGTGGAGCGAGCGCAGCCCCAAGTCCGGCAAAAAGGCCTGACGCAAAATTCCCGCAGAGGTTCAGGAGGAACAGAACATGAAATGTCCCTATTGCGGTGCTGAGGAATCCAAGGTAATCGACTCGCGCCCTACCGAAGACAGTGAGCGTATCCGCCGCCGCCGGGAATGTCTGAGCTGCCATATGCGGTTCACGACCTACGAGGTGGTGGAAACAGTCCCGCTCGTGGTCATCAAAAAGGACAACTCCCGGGAGCCGTTTGACCGGCAGAAGCTGCTCAATGCCATGCTGCGGGCCTGCGCCAAGCGCCCCGTGAGCTACGAGGCCATTGAGCGCGCGGTCACCAGCATCGAGCAGACCCTGCTCAGCTCCTACGACCGCGAGATCCCCAGCGTGCGCATCGGGGAGCTGACCATGCAGGAACTGAAAAAGATCGACGAGGTGGCCTATGTCCGCTTTGCCTCGGTCTACCGGCAGTTTGCCGACGTGGAGAGCTTTTTCAATGAACTGAAAAAGCTCATGGGCGACCGGAAGGACGCACAGTAACCCGTAATTTGCAAAGCACCGCTTTCTCTGTACAGCAGCAGGGAAGCGGTGCTTTTTGTGTTTACACAAACCGCCGGGCCAGCCATTGCAAAGTCTCCACCCGCACCTGTGCCCGGCGCAGCTCACCGAAGGCTTCCTCCGGGGCGTTCTGCTCCAGGTGCCCGTCGGCGGTGCGCAGGGCCGCTTCCAGCTCGGTAAAATCTTCCGTGCGCAGCAGGTGGTTCATCTTTTCCCGCATCCGGTCACACCGGTCGGCCCCGCGAGCCAGTGCCTGCCGGGCCGAGGGCAGGTCGCTGGTGCGGATGGCCTCAATGGCACAGTCCAGGTCGGTGGAAATGTCATCGGCAAAGCGCTGTACCTGAAAGCTGCTGTAAAAGGCAGTGGCCAGCAAAGCGGCCACGATGGCAAAGCAGGCGTAGATCCGTTTCATTTCCGGCCCTCATGCACCGTAGCGCGGCGCTCCTTTTTCAAAAGAAAATAGTCCTCGGTCTCATTGCCGACAAGAAGTAGGATTTCCTGCGGCAGCAGGGTATTGGCCTGCGCCGTGCGTTCCAGCCAGGCACGGTCTTTGCCGCACCAGTGCAGGTTGTCCTCGAGCACCTGCCCATCCAGCACAAAGGGGATGGTTGCGTGGCAGTGCTCCACCCGCAGCTGCAGGTCGGACAGCCGCGCAGGTTCCTTTTCCGGCCGCAATGCCACCGAAAGAGTCCCGTTCGTCTCAATGACCGCGTAGGACACATCCCGCGGATCAAAGACGTCCTTGCCGCGCAGCGCTTCCATTAGGTCGGCCACCGTCAGGCGCAGGGTGCGCAGAGCGTTCTGGTCGATCTCTCCGTTCAGGATCACGGTTTTGGGCCGCCCGGACAACAGGTTGAAGAATTTCTGGCTGCGGAAGCTCAGCGCGGAGCCCAGCAGCTCCAGCGCAGCAATGAGAAACAGCGGGATCAGGCTGGCCGTCACCGGAACATCCTCCGATTCAATGGAGATGGACGCCAGATTGGAGATCAGGATGGTGGACACCAGCTCTTCGGGCTGCAGTTCCCCCAGCTGACGCTTGCCCATCAGCCGCATGGCAAACAGCACGCACAGGTAGATCAAAATCGTGCGGAAGATCAACAACTTCATCGTGGAAACCTCCTGTCGGCACCCGCCGGTATGGAACCGGCTCCGGGCGGGCATACTGCTGTGCAAAGGAGTGGATGTTGTGTGCAGCAGTTGTCGTTGCATCTGGCCGAAAATCTGGCAGAGCTGGACGCCCGGTTCGGTGCCTCTGCGGATTATTATGCCAAGGAAATCATGATTTATCATTGCCGGGGCTGCATTGTGCTGTTTGACGGCATGGCCAGCCTGGATTCACTGTGGGAGCTGCTGTTGGACGCGGCCAGTCGGCAGGCGCTGCAGCAGCCCTGCCCATGCACCGGGCAGGAAGTGTATGAGCACATCCTGCATGGTTCCGCTTCCCCGGCCGAGAGCACCCCGGTGGGGGATCTGCCGGATCTTGTCAAGCGGTTAACGGCAGGCATGGCTGTGCTGCTGCTGGATGGCTGCGCGAAAGGCATTGCTTTTTCGGTGCAGGCCCTCAAGTACCGCTCGGTGGACGAGCCGGAAGGAGAGGGCAACCTGCGCGGCTCGCGGGAGGGCTTTGCCGACCTGCTACGGGTGAACCTGAGCCTGCTGCGTCGTCTAGTCCGTACCGATGATCTGGTGTTGGAGGTGGCGCAGGCCGACACCGCCGCAGGGACAGAGTACGCTATTTGCTACTGCAGGGGCAAAGCAGACCCCGCCATGGTGCGCCAGGTACGGCAGACCCTTGCCGCTGCAAAGCCGGAGCTGCTGCTGGACAGCAGCTATTTTGTACCGTGGCTTCTGCCCAGCCGGGCACGGCTGTTCACTCCGGTCAGCTACACCCAGCGCCCGGCGGCGGCTTCGGCCAAACTATGTGAGGGCCGCATTGTAGTGCTGGTCAATGGCAGCCCGTCGGCCATGGTGCTGCCGGCGCTCTTCTGTGAAAACTTTGAATGCTTGGACGACTACGCGTCCACTGCTGTGTTCGCCTCCTTCTTGCGGGTGCTGAACTATGCTTCCTTTTACCTCACGGTCTTTCTGCCGGGGGCGTTCGTTTGTCTGGCGGTCTATCTGCCAGAGCTGATCCCGCCCCAATTGCTGTATAAGATCGAAGCCGCCGAAAAGGCTACGCCGCTGCCCTTGTTTGCAGAAATGCTGCTGGTCATCCTGCTGCTGGAAGTTATCCGGGAGGCCGGGCTGCGGATGCCGCAGTCGCTGGGGCATTCGGTCAGTCTGGTGGCCGCCCTCATTCTGGGCGATGCCGCCATTGCCACCGGCCTGATGAGCACCCCGGTCATCTTTGTGGCCAGCATTACGTCCATTGCGGTGTTCGTCACGCCCGCTTTGTACGAACCGGCCACCCTGCTGCGCATCGGCGTAGTGGTGGCTGCGGGGCTTGCCGGGCCGGTGGGACTGGCCGGGGCTTTTTTTGTGCTGCTGCTCAGCCTGTCCGGCACCGGGATGCTGGGGGTGCCGTATCTTGCACAGCATCCGTTCCCGCAAAGCCCGCTGGCCGAGGACGGCATCATCCGGCGCAACTATCGGCACCTGTCCCGCAAGGGGTTCAACATCTGGCAAAAACGGAGGCCCCGCGCATGAATAAAACGCAGGACAAATTTTCATTGCCGGCAGTGGCCCTCAGCATCTTTGCCGCGGCGGCGGCAGAGCGTCTGCCGGTATGCAGTTCGCCCCGGGCACTCCTCTGGCAGGAGGTGCTGGCTGCAGTACTGCTGATGATACTTTCTGCTTTGGCCAGTCGGTTCTGGCAGTCCGGCCCGCCAAAGCCTGCCGCCTGGGCAGCTGCATTTTGCCTGCAGGTCTGGCTGGCGGTGGAACTGGCCGGAACATTCTGGAAGGCTCTGCAAGTCTGCAGGGAAGAGTTTTCTTCGCTGGCATTGCTGGGGTTTTTGCCGCTGCTGCTCTGGATGGGCTGGCAGATGCCTGCCCGCGCATGGGGTGCCCCGGCGCAGGTGTTGTGGTGGTTTGTGGCGGTGGGAAGCGCGGTGTGTCTGCTGGGGCTGGCCCGGCAGATGCACTGGGCCGGGCTGTTTGCGCAGGCTGCGCCGCAGAGCACGGCATTCACCGTTCCGGTCTATGCGGAATACTTTGCGGTACCGCTGCTCTGCGGCCGGGAGGAGCGGCGTGGTGTCTGCCTGCCCATTCTCACAGCCCTTGTACAAACGGCGGCAACGCTTGGCATGGCACTGGTGTTCGGTCGGACATACCCGGCGCGGGAATTGCTGTGTGCATGGAGCGCCGGGACATTTTCCCGGCTGGACGCGGCGCTGCTGCTGGTCTGGCTGACCTGCGCAATTTTTCGCATCGGGGTGCTGTGCACGGCCGTCCGGATGCTGGGGCAGGAGTACGCCATACAAAAGCGAAAGGAAGTGCGGCAATGAAGCAGCGGTGGGCCCGAATTCTGCTTTATGCGGTGCTTGTCGGTTGGTGCCTGCTGTTCCTGCGCTGTGAGACCACTGAAAAAAGTATGATACGGGCGGTCTATCTGGAACAGAAGGAACAGACCTGGTCGGTGGGGCTTTTGTATCAGTCACCGGAAGCGGCAGCCGACGCAGCCGATGCCTCAGCCGCACTGCGCATCGCCGATGGCCGAGGGCAGACATCGGAAACAGCTCTTGCCGCCGCCGAAGCAGCCCTGCCGCAGACGGCCGATTACCGCCTGTGTGACTATTTGCTTTTCCCGGTGCAGACGGACGACGGCGTGCTCTCTGCATACGAAGCACTTGTGCTGGAACGCGGCTGCGGGCGCACAGCGGCCCGACTTTCCTGCACGGAATTTGATCTGGAAATACTCTTGCAGTCGTGCGGAAAAACGGAGACTCTGCCCGACAAACTGCTGGACAAACTCAAAGCGGGCTCGGCGGCAATGCCCCGGCTGTATGCACACGAGGAAAGCATGCTGCTTCCTGTGCTTTGCTTGCCCGAAGCACAGGAAGGGAAAGTGATGGTTTCTGGCAGCGGGGCGTTGTATGTCCGGAGCGGTGCGGTGCAGCGCCTGACAGAAAACGAGACAGAGGCGTTTCTTCTGCTGACGGGCACCCCGGGCAAACGAACCTTCTGGCTGCAAGGAAAGCGTGTAGCCATCCGGCGGTGCACCGTCTCAGTTGCTCTCCGGAAGCAGACGGCCACCCTGCGTCTGGACTGCCAGACGGCCTACGGCACGCCGCAGCCGGATGCGGCACAGTGTCAACAGTTGGAAGAGCTTTGCCTTGGGGTGGTACGTTCCTGCTGGCAGCAGGGGACAGACCTGCTGCATCTGCAGGAGCACAGTCTGCTGCGCACAGGCTCTCCCGACGGGTTTGACCCAACAAAAAACGCCTGCCCGCAGCTGCAGGCAGACGTTGTATTTCTTGGTGCTTGAAAAATCAGGATGCCGTGGGGAAGGTGACCGTGATGGTCGTGCCGACGTCCACCTGACTTTCCAGCTTGATGCGGGCCCCGTGGATGAGAGCAATGTGCTTGACGATGGCCAGCCCCAGACCGGTGCCGCCGGTGGCCTTGCTGCGGCTCTTGTCCACCCGGTAGAAGCGTTCGAACACACTGCTCTGCGACTCGCGCGGGATGCCGATGCCGTTGTCGGTCACGGTCAGGCTGCAATGGCCGTCCCGGGTGCATGCTGTCACGATCTGCACCTTGCCGCCGGGGTGGTTGTAGCGGATGGCGTTGTCACACAGGTTCTGGCACAATTCATCCAACAGATTGCGGTTGCCCCGCACCGGTGCGCTCTCGCCCAGATAGGTCAGGGTGACGTAGGCGTGGCGGGCGTTCAGCTTCTGACGCTCCACACACTCCTTGGCCACGTCCAGCAGGTCCACGACCTCCATTTCCGGCATGGAGGAGGTCTCGGAGGCGTTGTCCAGGCTGGACAGCTGCAGGATATCGTTCACCAGCTGGATCATCCGGCTGGCTTCGCCATGGATCTTCTGGGCAAAACCGGGCACATCCTCCGGCTTGGCGATGCCGGTCTCGATCAGTTCCGCATACCCGGAAATGCTGGTCAGCGGGGTCTTGAGCTCGTGGCTCACATTGGCGGTGAAATCCTGCCGCATCTTCTCGTTGTTTTCCCGCAGGATGCGGTCGGCATGGATGCTCTCGGCAAAGGGGATCAGTTCCTTGTACGGGACCTTATCCTGAATGTGGTCCAGATCCTCGGTCATGTTCAGCACCGGCTGCACAAGGGCGCGGGTGAGCAGGGTGGACAGAATCGCGGCAGCCAACATCAGGGCAACGCAGCTCAGCACGATGGCCGGCAGGGCTCCGTCGTAGACCGACCACACCGTTTCGGCGTCCTGCGCCACGCGCAGGATGTTGCCGCCGGGCAGCTGCACGGCATAATAATAGGTCTCATATCCCATGGTCTGGGAATCACGAATGTCCTTGCCGATGCTGCCCTGCAGCGCCTGCACGATCTCCGGACGGGTAAGATGGTTCTCCATGGGCTGATCGGTGGCAGACTCAAAGATCACGTCGCCGTCCGGGGAGATCAGCGTAATGCGCAGGTCGCCGGTCACAAAGAAAGAAAGCTGCTGCGGCTCGCTGGTCAGGTCATACCCGGCACGGATGAGATCGCTCTCTTTTTCCAGGTCATCCCAGGCCTGGGCGGTAAAAGCCCGGTGAAAGACAAAGATGCACAGTGCTGCGGTGAACAGCAGACCCAGAAAGCCCATGAGGAACAGCCGGTAGCTGATTTTTTCTTCCATGCTGTGCGGCTTCATTCGTCTCCAGCCTCCTCGTCATCGGCCAGCTTGTAGCCCACCTTGCGGATGGTGCAGATGTAGCGTCCGGCATCGCCCAGCTTTTTGCGCAGGGTGCGGATGTGCATGTCCACGGTGCGGCTTTCCACCGAAATGTCGGTGCCCCACACCACCTGCAAAATCGTCTCGCGGGTCACCACAAGGTTGGTGTTCTCCAGCAGAAGGCGCAGCAGGCTGTATTCTTTGTAGGTCAGTTCGACAGGCTGGTTGTTTACCGTCACGCTGTGACGTGCATTGTCCAGCAGGATCTCATGGAAGCTGAGCACATTGGGCCGGGTCTCCGGAGCCGCCCGGCGCAGAGAAGCACGCACCCGGCTGAGGAACTCCATGATGCCGAACGGCTTGGAAATGTAGTCGTCGGCACCGCAGTCCAGCCCGCGCACGGTGTCCAGCTCGCTGGATTTGGCCGTGACCATGATGATGGGCAGCCTCCGCAGGGAGGGGGTGTTGCGCAGCTTTTTCAGGATGGAAAAGCCATCTTCGCCCGGCAGCATCACATCCAGGATCACCAGCTCCGGCTCCGTCGTGCGCATTGCCTGCCAGAACGGCTCTGACGAGGGGAAGCTGTTGACCTGATAGCCACTGGACTGCAGTGCATACTGTTCCAGCTCGCGGATGGCGGCATCGTCCTCTACAATATAGATCATCCCTGTTTTTCCTCCGTTGGGGTGGTTTCATTTTCCGGGAAAATGTAACGCTCGCGGTAGCGGTCCAGACGGCGCTGGAACACTTCGCTCTCCTTGGCAGCGTTGCCGCTGCGCAGGTCGTTGAGGTATGCGTGGGTATCAAAGCTGTCCTGCGCGACCTCGATCTGTGCCACGGCCACATTACTGCAGTGGTCGCAGACACGCTCATAGTTGGTCAGCAGATCATCCAGCACAAAACCGTATTCAATGGAGCAGCTGCCGGCCTGCAGGCGGGCAATATGGCGGGCCTTGATGGCACGCACCAGCTCATCCACCACCTGCTCCAACGGCTCGACCTTACTGGCCAGATGCAGGTCGCCCTTGCGGAAAGCTTCCGTGGTGCGGTTCAGCGTGTCCTGCACAGCGTCTTCCAGCACCTGCAGCTCTTCCTGGGCATCCTGGGAGAACTGTACGTTCTTGGTGTGCATCTCATCGGCAGATTTGAGCAGGTTGACCGAATGGTCGCTGATGCGCTCAAAATCGCTGATGGTGTGGAGCAGGGTGTTGACGCTCTGGCTGTCAGCGTGGTTCAGTTCCCGGCCGGAAAGCTTGACCAGATAAGTGCCGAGGGCGTCCTCATACTGATCCACTTTGCTTTCTTCCTCTTTGACTTTTTCGGCCAGAGCGTCGTCCCATTTGTGCGTCAGGCTCATGGCCTGGAACACACCCACGCGGGCAAGCTCAGCCATCTCGGCGGTTGCGGCACGGGCACGCTCCACAGCCATGGCAGGCGTATTGAGCAGACGCTCATCCAGCAAGGCAAAGCTCTCTTTCTGAGTGTCGTCCGGGATGGTCAGGATGGCCAGCTTTTCAAGCAGACCTGCAAAGGGGAGCAGAACCACAGTGGCAGCAATGTTGAACGTGGAGTGGACCACGGCAATGCCCCAGGCCGCGATGGTGTCATTGACAAAGGTGAAGTGCAGCACGCTGTTCAAACCATAGAAAATGATCAGGAACAGCATGACGCCGATGATGTTGAAGTACAGATGGACCATAGCAGCCCGGCGGGCATTCTTGTTGGCACCCACCGAGGAGAGCAGTGCAGTGACGCAAGTACCAATATTCTGGCCCATGATGATGGGGATGGCACTGCCGTAGGTGATGACACCGGTGGCGC
>ERZ827150.4303-NODE-4303-length-12657-cov-5.327646_pt1 | contig 12657 bp, 13 predicted proteins | sample MGYA00519779_ERZ827150 | MGnify/ENA primary metagenome ERZ827150 (study PRJEB31778, sample SAMEA3449267) | human gut metagenome | biome: human gut; feature: human-associated habitat; material: faeces | place: United Kingdom | collected 2010/2012 ...
AAATACGGATTACGGAAGAAGGGAGCGCTGCGGGCAGCCGGCATAAACAGGCATGCTCGCAGCGCCCCGCATGGACAGTTGTTGAAATTAGGCCTTCTTGCGGCTGATCAGCTTCTTGATCCAGGGCATATACAGGGGGCTGAGCAGCATCAGGATGCAGGCCACCATCACCACCGCGGCAATGGGGGTGCCAAACAGCGCCTTGCCTACATTGGCCCGGTTCATCAGATATGCTCGACTGAAGTGCTCCTCGCACATGCCGCCAAGCACCAGACCCAGCACGATGGCCGCGCTGTTTAAGTGCATATACTTGACCACTACGCCGAGCACACCGGCCAGAACCATGACCTGCACACCTACGAAGCCGCCCTCGGAGTAAGAGCCGATGGTGGCCAGCATCAGGATGATGGGGCCCAGGTAGCTGTAGGGAATGGCCAGAATCTGCGCAAAGACCTTGGCGATGCCCATGGCCACGACAACCATGAGGATGTTGGTGATAATCATGGTAATGAAGGTGGCGGACAGGAACTCAGGCTGCTTGGTCAGCAGAAGGGGACCCATCTGCACGCCCTTGAGCGCCAGCGCGGACATCATAACCGCCGCAGCGTTGCCGCCGGGGATGCCCAGCGTCAGCAGGGGAACCATCGCGCCGCCGGTGGCGGCGTTGTTGGCGGTTTCGGAAGCGGCAATGCCGTCGATGATGCCGGTGCCGAACTTTTCAGGATACTTGGAGAGCTTGTTCTCCATGGCGTAGCACATGAAGGAGGCGATGGTCGCACCTGCGCCGGGCAGGATGCCCACGATGGTGCCCACGATGCTGCAACGCAGCATAACCCACTTGATGCTCCACATTTCCCTGAGGGAGGGCATTTTGGTGTTTACGCGTCCCTTGGTGCCGGCCACGCCGTCCTCGGCGGACAGGCGCTTCTTGGCGTTGGTCTGCTTGAGCACCTCGGTGACGGCGAACAAGCCGATCAGCACGGGGATCATTTCAATACCGGCCAGCAGCTGCGAGTTGCCGAAGGTCAGACGCGCAACGCCCGCCATCGGATCCTGACCGATACAGGCCAGAAGCAGACCCAGCAGACCGGAGATGATGGTGGTAAGGATATGATCCATATCCAGCACCGTCAGAATGGACAGACCCAGGAAGGTGATTGCGAACAGGTCGCCCTGGCCGAAGGCCAGCGCCGCCTTGGACAGCGGGCTGCTCATGGCGAACATGACGATGGCGGAGAACAGGCCGCCGATGGCGGAGCAGAACAGCGCCACGCCCAGCGCCTTGCCTGCCTTGCCCTCCTTGGCCATGGGATAGCCGTCAAACGTGGTGGGGGCAGAGGAGGGAACACCGGGAATCTTGAACAGAATGGCCGTAATGGAGCCGCCGGTGATGGAGGAGCAATAGATTGCTACCAGGAACACGATGGCGGGCACGGGCGACATGGTGTAGGTAAAGGTAAGTCCCAGGGCCACAGCCATGGTCGCGCTGACGCCGGGCAGGGCGCCGAAGATCGTGCCCAGCACAATGGCCAGCAGTACCATCAGGAAGTGGCCGCCACTGAATACGGCGCTCAGGCCGGACAGAAACATTTCACCAAAACTCATTGTGTATGCACACCTCCCTTAAAGCAAGTTTTCAAGCCACAGCGCGAAATTGCGCAGGAACGGCACGGTACCGCGCGGCAGGGTGACGTCCAGCAGGCCGCTGAAGATGATGTGCAGCAGCAGCGCCAGTACCACGGATACGATCGCCAGGCGCCAGATCTTCTTTTCGCCCAGCAGCAGGCCGTACAGGAACAGGATCAGGAAGGTGGTGACGACAAAGCCCAGCGTTTCAATCACAAACGATGCGCCGGCAAGGATCAGCATGCCCAGGAACATCTTGCTCTTGAAGAAATTGAGGCTGTTTTTCCAGAAGGCCTTCAGGGTAAACTCAGGATTGCCCTTGTTCTTGCGAATGATCTTGATGATGTTGATCGTCAGGCAGATCACGATCAGGGCAATAATCACCTTGGGCCACACGTCAGGCATCAGGTTGTAGGGATTCTTTGTGTAGCTCTTGGGAATCTTGGCCTCCAGCACATGGGTGAAGAAAGTGAACACCATGAACACCAGCAGGAGGATATTGGCAAAAAGTTCAAACAAAGGATTCTCAACTCCTTACAGCACCTTTAATGAAGGGGAAGGAGAGACGCTCTCCCCTTCCCCCATTGCGTCATGGTCAGGCGATTACTTCAGATCTTCGTAATCCTTTTCCAGGGTTTCCTGCTCTACCATGTAGTCGTGCAGATCCTTGTATTCCTTCTGGACAAAGGCCTTCAGCTCTTCGCCGGGGGCGGGCACAGTGCGCTCGTCATAGGCGGCATTGTGCAGGAACTCCTGCCAGCTGGCGTCCTTGCGGCACTCTTCGATGGCGGCGACCAGCGCGTCGATGGCGCCCTGCGGGGTGCCCTTCTTGGCAAAGATGCCGCGCCAGGGACCGGCAAAGGAATCGATGCCCACCTCAGCGGTGCACTCGCAGTCGGGGAAGATGGACAGGCGATGCTCGCAGAACACCAGCAGGGGCACGATATCGCCGGACTCGATCAGGCCGCTCATATCGTCGTAGCCGCCCACAGCCAGGTCGCAGTGGCCGCCGGCCAGGTCCGCGTTGACCTCGGCGCCGCCGCCGTACTGCACCATGTTCAGGCTCAGGCCCTCGGTGGCGATTTCAAAGCACATGCCGTCCACGCCCGTGGCGGTCAGCATGCCCACGGATACCTCGTAGGGATGCGCCGCGGCGTATTCCTTCAGCTCGGTGAAGTTATGGATGCCGTACTTGTCCAGCTGCTTCTTGGAGCCGACCAGCATGTTGATGGAGTGCACCAGCACGTCCACGCATTCCATTTCGGTTTTGAAATTCATGGAGGTGTTGCCCAGCATATCCTGGATGAACAGGGACTGGGTGCCCAGCATGAAGGTGTAGCCGTCGGCGGGCTGCTTGTAGGTGTACTCGATGCCCGTTACGCCGCCGGCGCCGGTTTCGTTGCGCACCTCAACGGGCACGCCCAGCTTCTGCTGCAGCAGGGTCGCCATGGGGCGAATGGTGGAGTCCGCTCCGCCGCCCAGGCCCCAGGGGCAAACGATTTCGATCTTACGTTCGAACTTCCAGTCCTCCGCGGCGGCGGGGGAGATCAGTGCCAGGCTCATCAGCATGGTGAGCGCCAGTACCAGGCAAAGCAGCTTCTTCATGATGTTTTCCTCCCTTAAAGGTAATTGAGTAATATGGGGATCGAAACGGACGCAAATACAAAGCATGTGCGAAAATTATATTTTTTCGCCCACATCTTGCATTCATTGCAATAGTATGATAAACTGTCGGTGCTTATAAGTCAATTACATTATTTTTTATAGCAGTCATAACTTGACATTTATAGACAGGAAGTGACCTTCTCCGTGAACCTCAAGCACGCGCAATACGTCCTGACGGTGCTGCGCACGGGCAGCATGACCGAGGCGGCCAAGCAGCTTTACATCTCCCAGCCATCGCTAAGCCAAACCATCCGCCAGGCTGAGGAGCAGCTTGGCATGCCCATCTTCAACCGCGATACCGCGCCGCTGTCGCTCACCTACGCGGGGCAGATGTATGTAAAGGCCGCGCGCGAGGTGATGAGCATCGATACCAACCTGCTCAACGAAATTGAAGAAATCAAAAAAGAATCCCACGGCCGTATGCGGCTGGGATTCTCTGTACAGCGCGGGATGCAGCTATTGCCGCTGGTCATTCCCGAGTTTACGCAAAAGTATCCGTATGTGCGCATAGAATTGCACGAGCACGGCAGCGACGTGCTGGAGCAGCTGCTGATCGAGGGCGTGTGCGACCTGGCGCTGATTACCACCAGCCCCAAGCGCAGAGAGCTGCACTACGAGCTGCTGGAAAATGAGGAAATCGTGCTGATGGCCGATCAGAACACCAATATCGCCCAGCGCCTGCCCGACGGCACCACCATCGATATCGCCGAGGCCGAAAACGAAGCCTTCGTTATGCTGCGCCACGGGCACAGCGTGCGCTCCATCCAGGAGCATCTGTTCCAGCTGCGCGGCTTCACGCCCAAGGTGCTGCTGGAAAGCAACTCGCTGGAGCTGGCCAAGCGTGTGGCGGCCAACGCCCGGGCGGTGATGCTATGCCCCTATGTGTATATCGCCCAGTCTCCCGAGGTGCGCGCCCGCGTGCGCTGCTACCCCATCAAGGGCATGGAATACGAGCGGCATCTGTATCTGTGCTACCGGAAGGAGCTGTATTTCGCGCGATTTATGGAAGATTTTCTTGCCATTGTTCGCTCGAAGCTGTAGCATAAAGAAAGTACAGGCACGCCAGCAGGTCGGCGCAGCCACCGCAGGTTAGATTGCGTGCAATCATGGCCTCGTCCAGCGCTTCGATCTCCGCCTCCGGAAAGCCCGCCGCCTCAATGCGCCGCGCCTGCGCCTGGGCAAACGCCTGCCCTGCCTGTCCCCCGCGCTTCAAAAGCGTGGTGTCCTGCATGCGCGACAGTAAGCGGATCACCGCGCGAACGCCCGCTTCTTGCTGCGAAAGCTGCGTCGCTTCCCGCACAAAATCCGGCCAGACAGCCATAATGGATGGGAAGCCCTCCGCCGCTTCGCCGCGAATGCCGCGAATGCCTGCCTGCAGGTACAGCCGCTCGCCAAAGGAATGCGCAGCCGTCAGTCCGGCAAAGTGCGCTTCCACCGCCGGGCGAATCCTTTCCCCCGCCGCGCGGCAGACAGCCTGCGGCGTATTCTCAAAGCGCGCTGCGCATTGCGCCGCCGCAGCGCACAGCACACCCAGCGAGAATACCGCTCCCTTGTGCGTATTCACCCCGCCGGTGGCGGCCAGCATATCCGCCTCAGCCTGCATGCCAGCCGTCTGCAAGGCCGGGAACAGCTCCTCTTCTGCACAGTCAAAGCCCAGGGCCGCGCACTGCGCAAAGTAGCCCGCCAGCGCATGCGCGCTGCGCAGCAGCAGCGGCAGGCTCATATCGGGATGCGAACCGCAATTGCGCGCGTCCACCAGCCCAGGCTTGGGCGTAGTGCGAGCCTCCTGCTCCAGCGCCTCCACCGCGGCACGGCTCAGATGCGCAATCGTCCGCTCCCGATAAAGGGCCAGGATGCGGCGATCAATTTCAGCCGTCATCGCCTGCACGGAATGCGCGCGGCTGCGGGCGCAGACAAAGGCAGGATTCCCGCATAGAAAGCACTGCCGGGGCGGCAGCCCCAGCGCCTCGCGGGATACCTTATCCCCCGCCGGGGTGAGCACATCGATATCAAACAGCCGTCCGAGCGGCGTGGTATCCTCCACCGTGCACAGCGCGCGCTTGACAGTTAGTGGATCGTCCGCCGCCTGATAATAGGCTTCAAAGCCCGTCTTGTCCCGGAGCTCATGCGCCAGGGCTGCGCCCGGCAAGGTCTGGGCAATCAGCCGCTTGCCCTCCTCAAAGGCGACGGCGATCAGCGGCGAGGTTTTATGCGGGCCGGGTATGTTCATCGTCAGGCACACCAGCGCGCCCCGCTGCATCAGCAGCCGCTGCTGGCGCATCGCCCGCGCCTCGCGCGCCGCAGCCATATCGGCCACACTCACATCGCCCATCGCAAATCTGCGCATATCGTTTCGCCCCTTTAATCAGCTGTATGCGATTATCTTAGCAAAAACCCGCGCTGCTGACAAGGCGCTTTGCAAAATAAACATTCTATGCGAAAGAAGGGATTCCCCATGCGGAAAAAGGCCGAAAAGGGCCGGGTGCTGAGCATCTTCCTTACGTTTCTCAAGTTCGGCTGCTTCACCTTCGGCGGCGGCTGGAGCATTGTGTCGCAGATTCAAAAGGAATATGTAGAAGACAAGCATTGGATTACGGATGAAGAACTGCTGGATTTCACCTCGGTGGGCCGCAGCGTGCCGGGACTGATGATCAGCAACGCCAGCGTGCTGTTCGGCTATCACGCGGCAGGCTTCGGCGGCGCGCTGGCCGCGCTGGCGGGCATCTGCCTGCCGCCCATCGTGATTATGTATGGCGTTACCTTTGTATACAATCTGGTGTACGATAATCTGTATATCGCGCGAGCCATGATGGGCGTGCGCGCGGCGGTGGTGCCCATCATCCTGTGCGCGCTGCTGAAACTGACCAAGAGCGCGCTGAAGGATTGGATCTGCTGGCTGGTGGCCCTGAGCGCGGCGGCACTGTCGCTGTTTACGGGGCTGAGCAACATCCTTATCGTCGTGCTGGGCGCGGCGGCGGGTCTGCTTGCCATGGAGGTGAAAACACGCCATGATCTACATTGAGCTGTTCGTTTCCTTCCTGCTGATCGGCTTTACAAGCTTCGGCGGCATGTCCATGATTCCCCTGATTAACGCCGAAATGCTCAGCCACGGCTGGATGACAGCCACGGAGGTCAGCGATATCGTGGCCATTGCCGAAATGACCCCCGGCCCCCTGGGCATCAACTGCGCCACCTTTGCCGGCGCGCGGGTGGCGGGCATTCCCGGCGCGCTGTGCGCAAGCCTGGGCGTGCTGGCCCCGACGCTAACGCTGTGCATGCTGGCGGCAGTATTTCTGAACAAATTCAAGGAAAGCCGCCTGCTGCAAAACGCCCTGTACGGTATCCGCCCGGTGTGCATCGGCATGATCGCCGCCGTGATTATCCAGCTCTCCCTGACCAACTACGCAGGCTCCCTTTTTGGCGTATCCTGGCAAGCAATCCTGATCGGCCTTGCCTCCTTCGCCGTACTGTACTTTGGCAAATGGAGCGTGTCCAAGACCATCCTGCTCTCCGCCGGGCTGGGGCTGATCCTGGGCGGACTATGATCGTTTTTGCACAAAAGCGCAAAATCGCCCGCATAGCCGGAGGTTTTGTCTTTCCTTGTCTTGACAAGGCCCGCGCCGTGACTTATAATTAAATCAACAAATCTACTGTGAAAGGTGCGTTTTTCATGGGTTATTTCGTATTCAAAAAGACTGCCACCGGCGTAAAATTCGATCTGGTCGCGGGCAATCATGAAGTGATCGCCACCAGTGAGGTATACAAGTCCGAGCCTTCCTGCCGCAAGGGCATTGCCAGCGTGCGCCGCAACGCGCCCATTGCCAATCTGCAGGATATGACCGAGGAACCGGTTGTCAAAGTATCCTGCCCCAAATTTGAGGTGTATGTGGACAAGGGCGGCGAATACCGCTTCCGCCTGAAGGCCACCAACGGTCAGATCATTGCCGTGTCCGAGGGCTATGCCGCCAAGGCCGGCTGCATGAACGGCATTGAAAGCGTCCGCAAAAACGCCGCCGGCGCCGATATCAAGGTACAGGAATAACCGCATATCCCCCAGCGCTTATGCTGCGCCACAGGCTTCTGCGGCGCATTTTTATGTATAAAGTCTTATTCATTCAAAAGGCATGAAGCAGCGCGTCGCGTTTTTTTCCGGCGCAGAAAAGCGAAGCTGAAATGAAAAACGCACTGACGGCTGCCCTGTCTCATACGTCCGCAGATATATGCGAACTATGCGCCATCCTTTCTGCGTGCGGGCACGGCAGGCTGCCTTCGCCATTACAGCAGCCGCTTATAGCTTTCGAGCATGGTTCTAAGCTGATACCGCAGCAGCCAGGCTGCGTTGTTCCATTGCGGAATGGATTTGACAACCTCCAGCAGAGGCATGACATATCGCTCCGTATCGATTACATAGCGCGCCTGTTTTTCCCGTGAGAAGCCGTCCGGCATGCAGGACAGGTTGTTGCAGCGGTCGATGCATTTGATCAGCGCAGCAAGCGGATCCTGCGCGATATTCGCAAAATATATCGGCTTGATTTCCGCCTTTCTGCCCGCATAGGTGTTATAGGATACCAAGCGCACAGCCTTTCGGACGCGCTCGCAGACCGGCAGATCCTTTTCCGCTGCGCACGTATCCTCCAGAACGTCATGCAGGAGCAGGCCGGATACCACGTCATCCTCAACGATGCCCATTGCAAGAGCATGGCAGGCCAGCGTCAAGGGATGCGCCCGATAAGGCACCGCTGCGACCATGCTCTTTCGCATCTGTCCGTTATGCATTTCCTTCATCAGCGGCAGCGCTTTCAGCGTTTGTGTCAGGCCAAGGCTGTGCGCTTTAGCCTTCAGCCAGGTATACATATGATCCGGGTCAAAGTTAGGGTTTTCCAGCTTCCAATCGCGCCGTTCCCCGCGCAGCAGAAGGTCTGCCGATATATTCAGCGCTGAAGCAAGCTTTCCCGCCTCCGGCAAATACGCATCCCTTTCCCAGGCGCTCACCGCCTGAAAAGATACCCCCAGCCGCTCAGCCAGCTGCTCCTGCGTAAAGCCCTTTGCCTTGCGGGCCGCAATCAGATTGCTTCCAATGCTCATGCCAGGCACCCCCCTTTTTCTAATATGAGTATAGCAGATATTTTCCTCCTTGTGAACGCAGCTGGCGTTGAGTTTTGCCCCAGCAATTCAATTTCAGCTTGTGTTTCTGTGTATTTATGCACTTATTTTGTCCTTCGCCGTGCCGGATAAAATATTTTTTTGCAGCCTATTGACGAACGCCTGTGCTTGTGCTATTTTACATTGTTAGCGATAGCTAACTAACAGGAGGATGGCAATGACACTGGATCAGCTAAAGGTTGGCTCCTCGGCAATCATCTCCGCGGTGGGCGGAAACGGCGCGCTGCGCTGCCGTCTGCTGGATATGGGCTTGATCCCCCACACGCGCGTAACGCTGCAAAAGGTGGCCCCCATGGGCGACCCGATTGAAATTCAGGTGCGCGGATACGAACTGACGCTGCGCGTAGAGGAAGCCCGCAAAATTGAAGTGGAGGCCGTCAAATCATGATATTTGCCCTTGTAGGTAATCAAAACTGCGGCAAAACCACGCTTTTTAACGCTTTAACCGGTTCTAACCAGCATGTAGGCAATTTTCCCGGCGTAACGGTCGATCAAAAAATGGGCGAGATTCGCGGGGAGCGTGGCTGCTCGGTAGTCGATCTGCCCGGCATTTATTCCCTGCGTCCCTATACGCAGGAGGAAATCGTCTCGCGCGATTTCATCATCAATCAAAAGCCCGACGGCATCATCAACATTGTGGACGCCACCAACATCGAGCGCAACCTGTACCTGACGCTGCAGCTGCTGGAATTGCAGGTGCCCATGGTGCTGGCGCTGAACATGATGGACGAGGTGCGCGCCAACGGCGGCACCATCGATGTGCAGAAGATGAGCCAGGCGCTGGGCATTCCGGTGATTCCCATTTCCGCCGCCAACGGCGAGGGCGTATCGGAGCTGGTGGATCAGGCCATCGCCACCGCGCGCGGCAAGGTACTGCCCAAGGTGACGGACTTCTGTGCCGAGGAATCAGCCGTGCACCGCTGCATTCACGCGGTGGTTCACCTGATTTACGATCATGCCGAAAAGCTGGGCATTCCCCCGCGCTTCTGCGCAGCCAAGCTGATTGAGGGCGGCGACAACCTGGCGCTGGAATTGAAGCTGGATCAGAACGAGCAGGAGCTGCTGGAGCACTGCATCGTGCAGATGGAAAACGAAACGGGATTGGATCGCAACGCCGCCCTGGCCGATATGCGCTATACCTTCATTGAGGGTGTGGTGGCTGCCTCCGTGGTAAAATGCCATGAAAGCAAGGAGCATGCGCGCTCCATGCGTATCGACAGGATTCTTACGGGTCGCTATACTGCCATTCCCGCCTTCCTGGGCGTGATGCTGCTGACCTTTTATCTTACCTTCGACGTCATCGGCCAGCGTCTGTCCGATTATCTGGGGCTGGGCATCGATGCGCTGACCGGCCTGGTTGACAAGGGGCTGACCGCCTATGGCATTAACCCCGTGGTGCACAGCCTGATTATCGACGGCATTTTCGCGGGCGTGGGCAGTGTGCTATCCTTCCTGCCCATCATCGTAACGCTGTTTTTCTTCCTGTCCATTCTGGAGGATACGGGCTATATGGCGCGCGTGGCCTTTGTGATGGACAAGCCTCTGCGCAAGATCGGCCTGTCGGGCCGCAGCATCGTGCCCATGCTGATTGGCTTTGGCTGCTCGGTGCCGGCCATCATGGCCACCCGCACGGTATCCTCCGACCGCGACCGCAAGATGACCATCCTGCTGACGCCCTACATGAGCTGTTCGGCCAAGATCTCGATTTACGCCTTCTTCACCGCCGCGTTTTTTGCCAAGTACCGCGCGCTGGTGATGATCTCGCTGTATGTGCTGGGCATTCTGATTGGCATCATCGCCGCTCTGATCATGGACAAGACGGTCTTCCGCGGCAAGCCTGTGCCCTTTGTGATGGAGCTGCCCAACTACCGCATGCCCAGCTTCAAGAGCGTGCTGCTGCTTCTGTGGGAAAAAGCGCGTGACTTTTTGCAGCGCGCGTTCACGGTAATCTTCCTGGCCACGATCATCATCTGGTTCCTGCAAAGCTTTGACACGCGGCTGAATGTGGTTGCCGACAGCGCGGACAGCCTGCTGGCGCTGGTTGGTCAGTGGATTGCGCCCGTATTCTCCCCGCTGGGCTTTGCCGATTGGCGCTGCGCCACGGCGCTGATATCGGGCTTTGTGGCCAAGGAATCGGTGGTCAGCACCCTGCAGGTGCTGCTGGGCAGCGCGGCCATCGGCACGCTGTTTACCACCAAAACCGCTGTCAGCTTCCTGGTGTTCACACTGCTTTACACCCCCTGCATCGCGGCTGTGGCAACCATCCGGCGCGAGCTCAATTCCGTCGTTAAAACGGCGGGCGTCATCCTGATGCAGTGTTCGGTTGCATGGGTGGTCTCCTTGATCGCCTACACGCTGGCGAGGCTGCTGTAATGCGCGCGCTGGATTATATTCTGCTGGCCGTGATTGCGCTGTGCGCGTTTTTCGCCTTCCGTACCTGGCGCAGGGCGCTGAAAAACGGCGATTGCTGCGGCCATGGCGGCTGTAATGGGGACTGCGCACACTGCGGCGCAGCCTGCGGGAAGCATCAAAAATAAGAATACAAAGGGGCTGTGAAAGAACGAAAAGTTCTTCCACAGCCCCTTCGCTTTTATTATGCTTCTGAATTTATACGCTCTTGATCTTAAATCAGCTTGTATTCCTTCAGCAGCTTTTCCAGATCGGTGTGCGCGGCCTTGCCCATCAGAGCCTTGAAGGCCATCTTTTCCATCAGGCCCACGTCCATATCGGTGATCTTCTTGCCGTCGCGCAGCTGCACGGTGGCGTTAAGCAGATCGCGGATATCATACACGCTGCCCCACACCTCGGGCACACCGCGATCGACGTTCAGCAGGGTATACACCGCCTCCATGCCGGTGCGCATGGAATATTCGGTGGTGAAGATGGTATCGCGCGGCGTTTCGGCAAACTGCCCCAGGAAGGCAAAGTTGACAGCACCGTCGGGCACCACCTTGGGCCGGTCGCCATAGGCGCGGGGCATGAAGAAGGCGTCGATATAGGGCATCATCACGGGTACGGTGTTGGCGCTATGCTCGGCCAGCTCCTCAATCTGATCCTCCGGCACGCCGATATGATACAGCCACTCCATGCAGATTTCCTTGCCGGTGCAGGCACGCATGGGCTTTTTGATATAATCGCCGGGCTTATCGGTGAACAGGCTGTACACCCATACCAGGCAATGATCCTTGGGCTGCTCGCGGAACTGCGGCTGGCGGTTGATCGTCCAGCTCATCAGCCAGGAGGAATCCTTGACGGTAACGATGCCGCCGGTGACCACCTTGCCGCTGAAGGGATCGCGCTTGCAGATGGCCTTGATATAGGGAATGATGCGCTGATCCAGCGTTTCTACGGTGGCGCTCATCCAGTTGGTCTGCTCAGGATCGGAGCAGAACTTGTCCGGATGGCCGAAGGCGGGATCCTGCGCGGCGATCTTGCGCCACATATCCCAGCCGCCGCCCGCCTTGATCTCGGTATTATAGGGCGCGGGCGTATTCTGGCTGCCCATGCTGGAGTTTTCCACGCAGCCGCCGTTGGTGATGAACACCAGGTCGTTCTCGGTCAGGCCGATGCTTTCGGGCTTGCCATCGCGAATGGTTTCAATGCTCTTGGCAAGCTTGTGCTCAGGCTTGCAGTCAAACAGCACGTTTACCACCTTGACGCCAAAGTGGAACTGCACGCCGGCCTTTTCCAGGTATCTGACCATGGGCAGAATCATGGATTCATACTGATTGTATTTGGTAAAGCGCAGCGCCTTGAAATCGGGCAGGCCGCCGATATGGTGGATATAGCGCTGCAGATACAGCTTCATTTCCAGCGCGCTGTGCCAGTTTTCAAAGGCGAACATGGTGCGCCAGTACAGCCAGAAGTTGCTGTTGAACACCTCGTCGTCAAAGATATCGGTGATACGCTTGTCCTGCAGCTCCTCGTTAGGGGTGAAGAACAGCTTCATGATCTCCATTGCGCCCTTATCGGAGATATCGAACTTGCCGTCCGTATGGGCGTCCTCGCCGCAGTTGACGGTGGCGCGGCACAGAGAGTAGTTGGGATCGGCCTTGTTGAGCCAATAATACTCGTCCAGCACGCTCACGCCCTCGGTTTCGATGGAGGGAATGGAATGGAACAGATCCCACATCACCTCAAAATGGTTATCCATCTCACGGCCGCCGCGCATCACATAGCCGACGTCCATCTTGCGGCCGTCGC
>ERZ827150.4304-NODE-4304-length-12656-cov-3.634712_pt1 | contig 12656 bp, 10 predicted proteins | sample MGYA00519779_ERZ827150 | MGnify/ENA primary metagenome ERZ827150 (study PRJEB31778, sample SAMEA3449267) | human gut metagenome | biome: human gut; feature: human-associated habitat; material: faeces | place: United Kingdom | collected 2010/2012 ...
GATGAAATCCACGAGCCGCACAACGGCGGCACAGCCGGTCTCCTGCGCGGTGACGGTGCGGGTCACGACGTAGGCCAGCAGCTTTCCGTTCTCCTGCGCGGCCCAGACATCGTACTTGAAGTGCGGATAGTGGAAGTACCGCCGCCGCATGTACCACACATCCTTGCGCGGCGTGTGGGGCGTGGCGGGCATACCCAGCGGGATCAGGTCCGCGGCGCTCTCGATTTTAGCAAGGCCCAGATCGCGCTGCACGGGGGGGCGAACGATATGGGGTCGATTATGATCGAGGAAAATGTCGTTTCATCGGCCGGTGCGCACAATAGCTTCGACGCCGAAGGCATTCAACAGGCGATTCGTGAGGCAGGATTCATCCCCCGGCTGCGCAACCAGAAGTACGAACCCCGTCCGTGGCCGCTGCCGGGAACGGCTGACCTGACCGATGCAAACCTATAAAATGCGTCAATAATTCCGCATCGGCCTGCCTGCGGATTGTGCGTTGTGTGTAATAATCGCATGTCCCGTTGTCCCGGTATTGACGGGTGCCGGTATATGCGTTATGACCGGTTTAACGGTTGTAAAGGAACCGTTTGATGCTTTTTTTCGGGGTTTTCTCGAACTCGTTGGGCCACAGCATGATTTTCGTGACCTGTTCGTAAGGGGCGACCAGCGTGTTGAGTACCTCCTTGTTCTCGTCCATGACCCGTTGGATGTCACTGTACGAAATGCCCGCCTCGTCGGCCTGTTCGTAGTCGGGATAGACCAATGCCACGAGCTTCCCGTCCCGTTCGACGACCAGCGATTCCAGCACGCAACTCATGTTGTTGAGTTTGCTTTCGATCTCTTCCGGATATATGTTTTGTCCGTTCGCACTGAGTATCATGCTTTTGCTCCTACCTTTGATAAACAGCGTGTTGTCCTCGTTCATCGTACCGATGTCGCCGGTGTGTAGCCAGCCCTCTTCGTCGATGACTTGCCTGGTTGCTTCCGGGTTTTTGTAGTATCCTTTCATCACATGCTCGCCCCGGACGCAGATTTCGCCCGGAATACGCTGCGGATCGGGAGAGTCGATTTTCGCTTCCATCAGGCCGTTGAGCACGCGTCCGCATGAGGTGGGGATAAAATCCTTGTAATAAGTATAGCTGATCAGCGGTGCGCATTCAGTGAGGCCGTAACCGACCGTGAAGCGGAATTTGATCTTGTGGAGGAACTCCTCGACTTCGCTGTTGAGCGGTGCCCCGCCTGCGATCACCTGTGTAAACTCACCGCCGAAAGACTCCGTCAGCCGGTTGCATACCGATGCATATACCTGCGTATCGAGCAGCGGCACGCGCATGGCCAGTTTGACCACTCCCTTTTCGAGCGACGGTTTGATCTGTTTGCGGTAGATTTTTTCGAGGATCAGCGGTACGATGCAGATCAGGTGCGGTTTGACTTCGCCCATCGCTTCGATCAATATCTTCGGCGAGGGTATTTTACCCAACAGGGTGATGTGGGTACCGGCGGCCAGTGCGGCCAGGAAGTCGAACGCACAGCCGAATGCGTGGGCCAACGGGAGGAACGAGACGATCCGGCTTCCTTTGAAGTGCAGTTTGGACTGCACGCCGAAGAGTACGTTTCCGGTCAGGTTGTTTATCGTGAGCATGACTCCCTTGCTGAATCCGGTCGTACCCGAAGTGTAGCTGATGACCGCCACGCTGTCGTTATCGATTTTCGGGTAGGCGATCTCTTTGGAGGTGAATCCCCGCGGATAACGGCAGCGGTAGCGTTTGCCGATCTCGCGCTGGAAGCGGGCCAGCGAATCGCCGTGCCGTTCGTAGAGGCAATGGAAGTCGGTGAGCGAAAAGGCCGCCCGGACCTGTTCTATGTTGTCCGTCTCGATCGTGTCCCAATAGATATCCCCGGCGAACAGCAGCACCGAATCCGAGTGGTTGATGATGTGGTGCACATCGTTCGGGCTGAAGTCCTGCAGGATCGGGACGATGACGGCGCCGTAAGTGATCGTGGCGATATAGACGATGCACCAGCGCGGGTTGTTGCGGCCGATCAGCGCTACCTTGTCGCCACGTTGCAGTCCGGCCTCTTCGAAAAGCAGGTGCAGCTTGGCGATCTCCTTGGCCATTTCAAAATATGAGAAACTCTCCTTCTTGAAATAGTCGGAGAGAGCCGGTAGTTCCTTGTTTTCCCGGAAGCTCTTTTGGTAGAGCTCGATCAGATTCTCTTTCAGCATGTTCGTGCCTGATAGTTAAACTCAAGATACAGAACAAATATACAATAATATTCCGGTTTGCAAAAAGCATGCGCAAAGCGAGCACGGCGGGGACATTTCGCATGGTATCATGCGTGAAAGGTGGTGGCCGTGCCGCTTTTTTCTTTGGCGGTGAGGCTCATTAGCACAGTATTTGCACAAGTATGGGACAAAGGGATTTTCAACTATACTTTAAAAGATACAAATTATGAAAAAAGTGAGTGCAGAGGTACTGAACCTCGACGTTGAGAAACTGATTGAGATGTTGAACGCCGCATTGTGCGAAGAGTGGCTAGCCTACTACCAGTACTGGGTGGGCGCCCGGATCATGGAGGGCCCGATGCGCATTCCGATTGAGGCCGAGTTGCTCGAGCATGCCAACGAGGAGTTGAAACACGCCGAAATGCTGATCGAACGCATCATCCAGTTGGGAGGCACTCCGGTGCTCAATCCGTTGCAATGGCAGGAGATGGCCCGCTGCAAGTACGAAACCCCGACCGATCCCTACATCGAGACGATTCTCGAGCAGAACCTGCGCAGCGAGCGTTGCGCGATCAAACGTTACCAGGACATCGCCGATTACACCAGCGGCGTGGATTACACGACGGCGAAAATGGCGGTGGATATTCTCGAGGACGAGCTCGAACACGAGAACGATATCGTTTCGTTCCAGGACGACATCGTCGCGATGAAAGGCGCGATCGGAAAAATGGTGAAATAGCCCGGGCGGTTTACCGCCGGGTTATCGAAGCCTCAGGGCGGCCCATCGGGCCGCCCTGATCTATGTTACAGACCCAATGTTGTAGGGGACGGTCGTCTCGACCGCCCCTTTTTTGGCTGATTTCGGCATATGTAGCCCGTAAGGTGATCTTTGTGCGAAATTATCTTTACCTTTGAAGCGTTTTTGGCGTTCCGGGTCAGACTGTTTGCAACTTCCTGAAACGTTCCGGGCGGGATCCCCCCTTGGAATTTTCCTGTTCGTGTCGGTTCGCAAAAATACGTTTACGATCAAATACATCATTTAGGATCATATGACTGGCAAAATCTTTACCCGTTTTTCCTTTATTGCAGCCGTTCTTTTTGCGGCTTTTCCGCAAGCGGACGCCTTCGCGGTACTGCCCGAAGGAACTGATGTTCCGGTACAGGCCCGGGAGTCCGGTTTGGAGTCTCCGGTCCAACAGCGGGATTCCCTTCCGGTGTCCGGGACGACCCCGGTGACGCCTATGGCACAACCGGCCGCTGAACTTACCCCTGCGATTTCGGTTCAGGGGGCACCCGCCGCCGTACCGGGCGTGACGTCACAGCTTTCGGCTGCGGAGGTATCGGCAACTCCTGAACCTAAGGTCAGTTCAGCGTTACCGCAGCTTGTCTGGGGTGCGTCGTTCGACTTCTTTTTCGATAACCGCGAATACAAAAACCTGACGACCAACTGGTCGCAGACGCTTTTCGGCGCGCGGATCAATCCCGAGGTGGGCGTTACCTGGGACGGTCGCCATTCGCTGATGATCGGTGTGAGCCTGCTGGCCAATTTCGGGGCCAAACCTTTCGAGGTCGATAATGAGATTTTCGGGTATTACCAGTTCATCTCCCCGAAATTCCGGGCTTATGCCGGTGTCGTGCCGCGCAGCCGGATGATCGGCGAGTATTCGGGCGCTTTTTTCAGCGATTCGGTCAAGTATTACGATCCGAACCTGACCGGCCTGTTGCTGCAATATATGGGCGGCCGCGGTTATGTGGAGTTCGGCTGCGACTGGAACAGCATGTTTTCGAAAACCACCCGTGAGAAGTTCCTGCTCTTTTCGGCCGGACGACTCGGGCTCGGTGCACGGCAGATGTTTTTTGTCGGCTATAACCTGACGATGTATCACCATGCGGGTTGGGACAGCAGTGAAGAACCGGATCCGACCGTAGGCGACGGGGTGGTGGACAACGTGTTGGTCGAGCCGTTCGTCGGGGTCGATTTCACCCGGATCGTGCCCTGCATGCAGGAGTTGTCGTTGCGGGCGGGCTGGATCAACGCTTTCCAGAACGACCGCAAGTATGTGGGCGATTATGTGACGCCGGGTGGCGTGCAGATCGAAGCGCACGTGCAGAAATGGAATTTCGGTATCCACAATACGTTCTATGTGGGCGATAACCTGATGCCCTACTACGTGGCTCCTTTCGACAACCTCGATTACGGTCCGGGGCTCTACTGGGGCGAGCCGTTCTATCGTACCGACAATATTTATGACCGGCTGGAAATCTACTGGCAGCCTGTCCGTACCAGCCTGATGAACCTGCGCGTTTCGTCGGTGCACCATTACGACGGGCACAAATGGGGTTGGCAGCAGAAGATCATTTTCACGGTAAATCTGGGCCAAAACAGAATTTTCAATAAAAAATAACGGGTACGAGCGCCACGGCTTACCCGATTTGATCCGGAAACCACTTTATCCGTAAACGATTCCGGTTTCTCCGGAAAAGCTTTCCGGAGAAACCGGACGCTATAATATGACACGGCGCCCCTCGTAAAAGGGACGCCGTTGTTGGGTGCAGGCTGATTGGCCGTTATTCTTTTTTCTCCAGGCCGTATTGTGCGGCCACTTGCTCCATCAGGGCATATGCCTGGTCGTAATCGTTTTGGATCGTGCCGTCGAGGATGGCGTCTTTGATTACCTCCTTGATCATGCCCACCTCGCGGCAGGGAGCCAGTCCGTAGGTCTGCATGATCAGTTCGCCGTCGATCGGTGGCTGGAAGTTGCGAATGCGGTCCTTTTCCTCGATTTCGCGCAGTTTACGCCGGACCAGTTCGAAGTTGTGCAGGAAGCGTTTTACTTTCGCATCGTTGGCCGAGGTGATATCGGCTTCACACAATGTCATCAGCTCGTCGATGTCGTCTCCGGCCTCGAACAGCAGTCTCCTAACCGCCGAGTCGGTTACCTCCTCTTCCGAGAGTACGATCGGCCGCAGGTGCAAAAAGACGAGTTTCTGCACATATTTCATCTGTTCGCCCAGTGGCAGTTTCAATTTGCGGAACAATGGCCGGATCATTTTCGACCCGACCACTTCGTGTCCGTGGAAACTCCAACCGGTACGCGGATCGAAAGCTTTGGTGCGGGGTTTGCCGATGTCGTGCAGCAGTGCAGCCCAGCGCAGGTAGAGGTTGTCGCTTTTGAGGGCCACATTGTCGAGCACCTTGAGCGTGTGCAGGAAGTTATCTTTGTGCGCCTTGCCGTTACGGGTCTCGACCCCTTTCAGTGCGCTCAATTCCGGAAAGATCAGTTCCAGCAGTCCGCTGTTGTCGAACAGTTGGAATCCGATAGACGGGACGGGAGAGAGCATAATCTTGTTCATTTCGGTGATGATGCGCTCCTGCGAGATGATTTCGATCCGTTCGCGGTTGCGGCGGATCGCCTCGAACGTCTCGTCTTCGATGTCGAAACCGAATTGTGTGGCGAAGCGGATCGCGCGGATCATGCGTAACGGATCGTCTGAAAAGGTGGTGTCGCTGTCGCACGGCGTGCGGATGATGTAGTTCTCGAGGTCGCGCATTCCGTCGAACGGATCGACCAGTTCGCCGAACGTGCCGGCATTGAGCGAGAATGCCATGGCGTTGATCGTGAAGTCACGCCGGAGTTGGTCGTCTTCGATCGTTCCGTCCTCGACGATCGGTTTGCGCGAGTCGGCCCGGTAGGACTCTTTGCGTGCCCCGACGAACTCTACTTCCCATCCGTCACAGCGCAGCATCGCCGTGCCGAAGTTCTTGAACACCGAAACTTTGGTTTTCAATTCCCGTCCGAGTGCTTCGGCCACTTCGATGCCGCTTCCCACCACCACGATGTCGATATCGGTGCAGGGACGGTGCAGGAAATGGTCGCGGACATAGCCGCCGATTACGAAGGCGCGCAGGCCTTTTTCGTCGGCAATGCGGCCGATCCGTCGGAAAAGCGGGGCGCTCAGGGCGTCGTTCATAATTAAACTATGGAGTGTTGCGGTTATCTAATGCATAAAGTATGGACAAAGGTGCGTGGGCCGGATTATTCCTTCAATTGGCGCAGGTAGAGTTGAATCGTATTCTCCAAGCCCAGGTAGATCGCGTCAGAAATCAGCGCATGCCCGATCGACACTTCGAGCAGGTTGGGTATCGTCCTGGCGAAATAGTGCAGATTTTCGAGGCTCAGGTCGTGGCCCCCGTTGACTCCCAGTCCGTATTTGACCGCCTCTTCAGCTGTCGCAACGAACGGGGCGATCGCTTTTTCACGTCCGGCTGCGTAGCCCGAAGCGTATGATTCGGTATAGAGCTCGACCCGGTCTGCACCGGTTTCGGCGGCATAACGGATCATTTCCGGATCGGGATCGACGAAGATCGAAGTACGGATGCCTTTGGCTTTGAAGGTGGCAATGACTTCGCTGAGGAATTTTTGGTGCGCTTTGGTGTCCCAGCCCGAATTGGAAGTCAGCGCGTCGTGTGCGTCGGGTACGAGCGTTACCTGTGCCGGCAGGACCTCGAGCGCCAGGTCGATGAAACTGTCGATGGGGTTGCCTTCCATATTCAGTTCGGTGGTGATTACTTGCTTCAGGTCGCGGACATCCTGGTAGCGGATGTGCCGCTGGTCGGGACGCGGATGCACGGTGATGCCCTGTGCACCGAACCGTTCCGCATTGAGCGCTGCCTCCACCACGTTGGGAATATCCCCTCCGCGCGAATTGCGCAGTGTGGCGATCTTGTTGATGTTAACACTCAGCTTTGTCATATTTTTCTTTATTTTTGCGGGGTAAAGGTACACATTACGAACGAAAATCACGAACCCGGCGCCCGGGAATTTGCGGGCGGACGGTTTCATTCATATTCCTAATCCGCTGCCGTATGAAAATTGCCCTCTACAGCCGTGCCCAGGCTTCGCACCGGGCCGGTGAACTTGACCGACTGTTCGGTGCGCTTGCCGGGCATGGCTTTTCCTTTCAGGTCAACGGCGAATTTGCCGGACAGGTGACGGAACTTACCGGACGGCTTTTCGCTCCCGAACAGCTTTACTGCGGTCCCGGCGAGATTGACGACGAGGTACGTGTCCTGATCAGCTACGGGGGGGACGGCACTTTCCTCGAAGCGGTCCGGGTGCTCGATCTGCGGCCGATTCCGATGATCGGCATCAATTCCGGGCGGCTCGGATTTTTGGCCAATATCACGATGGAAGGGCTCGATGCAGCGCTTTGCGACATTCGCGACGGCAATTATGCGGTCGAAGAGCGGACCCTGCTTTCGGCCGAAGGCGACTTCATCGACCGGACCTGTTATCCTTATGCGTTTAACGAGGTAACCATCCAGCGCCACGATACGAGCATGATCGCGGCCGAAGTATTCGTCGACGGCGAGATGATCGCCACCTGCCACGGCGACGGAATGCTGGTTTCGACCCCGTCGGGTTCGACGGCCTACTCGCTGAGTGTCGGGGGACCGGTGGTGGCGCCCGATTGCCGCTGTTTCATCGTTTCGCCCATTGCTCCGCACAACCTGACGATGCGTCCGGTGGTCGTTCCCGATACTTCGCAGGTTACTTTCCGGGTGCATACGCGCGGCGAAAAGTTCTTCGTCTCGCTCGACAACCGCAATTATCTGGCCGGAGACGGAACGGAGCTGAGAGTCAGGAAAGCCGAAAAATCGATTTTTTTGGTGCATCTCCAAAATATATCGTTTTATGATACGTTAAGAAATAAAATGATGTGGGGGATCGACTCCCGCGAGCGGCAAAAGAAAAACGAAAGATAGCCGGCCATTTGGGACGATTAACGGTATAAATGTTATATTTGCACTTTAATTCAGTATCAGTCGCAGTATGGAGCATATGGACCAGAAGAGGATCCCCCGGCATATCGCTATCATTATGGATGGCAACGGCAGATGGGCCCGTCAACGCGGGTTGGATCGTATTTGCGGCCATATCCAGGGTGTCGAGAGCGTTCGTAAAGTGGTGCGTGCCGCAGCCGATTGCGGGGTCGAGTATTTGACAATTTATGCTTTTTCGACCGAAAACTGGGGGCGTCCCTCGCGTGAGGTCGAAGCGTTGATGAAACTGTTGTGCGAAAGTACCGAAAAAGAGACCCCCGCGCTGTTGTCGGAGGGGATCCGGATGCGGTTCATCGGCGACACGGAGGCTCTCTCTGCCGATGTGCAGGAGGCTATCCGCCGCAGCGAAAAAACCACGGCGGACAATACGGGACTGACGTTGCAGATCGCGGTCAATTACAGTTCGCGTTGGGAGATCACCCGTATGGCTCAGCGGGTGGCTGCCGAAGCGGTACGGGGCGGCCTTAAAGTCGAGGATATTACGCCGGAAGTGATTTCCGGCCATTTGGTTACGGCCGGTGTGCCCGATCCCGATCTGTTGATCCGGACGAGCGGGGAGCGCCGGCTGAGTAATTTTTTGTTGTGGCAATTGTCATACAGCGAGCTCTATTTTACCGATGTTTACTGGCCGGATTTCGACGAGCAAGAGTTTGCCCGGGCGATCGAAGATTACCAGCAACGTCAGCGCAGATACGGACTACTAACGGAATAGGTTTGAAGATTACCGAAAGGCATATGAGAAAAAGATTGAGGGCCCTGATGTTCTTGGCGATAGGAGTGGGCTCGGGGTCGGCCGCCGTGGCGCAAGGCCCGGCAACAGCCGTCGATACGACAAAAAAGGCAGGGGTGCCCGATGCACCGATAGCCGACTACAATGCCCCGAAACGCTATATCGTGAACAAGGTGACCGTCTCCGGTGTCAAGTTCCTCGATCCCGAGATTATCGCGAACACCTCGGGGCTGCACAAAGGCGATACGATCATGCTCCCGAGCGACTACATCTCCTCGGCGATGCGTAAAATGTGGAGCCAGCGGTATTTTTCCGATGTACGGATTCTGGCCGAGCCTGTGGGTGACAGCGTCAATTTCGAAATTTACCTGCAGGAGCGCCCCCGTGTATTCAAATGGAATATCGTGGGTGTGAACAAAAGCGAAAAGTCCGAGTTGATCGACAAAAAACTTAAGCTGAAGCGGGGTAGCGAACTTTCTGAGTTCGTGATCAATACCAACAGTGACGCGATCAAGAAATATTTCGACGAAAAAGGCTTCCAGAATGCGGAAGTTTCCGTCGAGCAGGTCAACGATACCACGGTGCACAATGCCGTCAACGTTACTTTTGTCGTAAACAAGAAGAGCCGCGTTAAGATCGGCAAGATCAGTTTCGAGGGAAATGAGGTCTTTTCCGACAAACGCCTGCGCAAGACCTTCAAAAAGACCCACCAGAAGGGTATTAATATTTTCAGGGCTACGAAACTCAAGCGCAAGGAGTACGAAGAGGATAAGGAAAACCTGCTCGATTACTACAATTCGCGCGGCTACCGCAATGCGGTCATCGTCAAGGATTCGATCTATCCGATCAACGATAAGCGTATCGGGATTTCGCTGACGGTGGACGAAGGACGCAAATTCTACTACCGGAATGTCTCGTGGCTCGGTAACAGCGTGTATGACACCAAAACACTCAACGACATGCTGGGGGTGGTCAAGGGTACTGCCTATGACCGCAAGTCGCTGCATAAACAGTTGGGTATCGGCCGGGAGACGAATCCGGAGGAGATGTCCGTTTCGTCGCTTTACCAGAATTCGGGCTACCTCTTCTCGCAGATCGAACCCCAGGAGGTGGTCGTCGGGGAAGATTCCGTGGATTTGATCATCAAAGTGTACGAAGGTAAGCAGGCGCGGGTCAACGATGTGAACTTTACGGGTAACTACCGGGTGGACGACAAAGTGATTCGCCGTGAACTGTATGTTCGCCCCGGCGAATTGTACGACCGTTCGATGCTGATGGCCACGCTGCGCCAGTTGAGCCAGATGCAACACTTCGATCCGGAGAAGTTGCAGCCCAATATCGTTCCCGTATCCAACGAACTGGTCGACCTTTCGTTCCCGCTGGAAGAGAAGGCGAGCGACAAATTCGAGGTTTCGGGCGGTTGGGGTTCCGGTATGTTCGTCGGTTCGGTCGGCGTCCAGTTGAACAACTTCTCGATCCGTAACCTGTTTAAAGGCAACGAATGGCGTCCCTATCCTTCGGGACAGAACCAGCAGTTGGCGATCAAGGGACAGACCAACGGTACTTATTATAAAGCGATCTCGCTGAACTTCACCGAGCCGTGGCTCGGCGGCCGCAAGCCCAATTCGCTGACCATCGGCCTCTATTATTCGGATGAAACCAATGCTTACTATTTCACGCAAAAAGGTACCAAACACTTCCGTACGATCGGCGTGTCGGCCGGTATCGGACGCCGACTTTCGTGGCCCGACCGTTATTTTACGCTCTATAACGAAATCTCGTACCAGGCCTATAACCTGAAAGACTGGGACAACTTTCTGGTGCAAAACGGTACTTCTAATATTATCCAGTTCAAGACGGTATTTGGCCGTAACTCCGTAGACCAGCCGATCTATCCGCGCCAGGGTTCCGATTTCTCGATCTCACTGTCGCTGACTCCCCCTTATTCGTTGTTCGACGGGAAGAATTACGCCGACCCGAATATGTCGAACGAGGACCGTTACCGTTGGATCGAGTTCAACAAATGGTTACTCAAGGGTAAATGGTATTATCCGCTGAGCGCGAACCGCAAGCTGGTCCTGATGACAGGCGTCGAATTCGGTTACCTGGGGTCGTATAACAAAAACAAACCCTCGCCGTTCGAAGGCTTCGACGTCGGCGGCGACGGTATGACCGGCTACAATGTTTACGGTGTGGACATCATCAAGGTACGTGGTTACGAGAACGGAGGTTTGACTCCTTATTCGACCAACTCGAATACCTATGCGCGAGTGTATAACAAGTATACCGTGGAGGTCCGCTATCCGTTCATCATGCAGCCCAGCTCTACGATCTATGGTCTGGTATTTGCGGAAGGTGGTAACGGTTTTGCGACGTGGAAGGACTTCGATCCCTTCTCGATCAAACGTTCCGTCGGCGTCGGCATCCGTCTTTATCTTCCGATCGTGGGCATGCTCGGTTTCGACTGGGGGTATGGTTTCGACAACCAGGTCGGTTCGTCCAAACGTCACGGAGGCGAGCTGCACTTCATGATGGGGCAAGAGTTCTAAATCCTATAAACCGAACGATTATGAAAAAGTTTCTGTTGTCATGTGCCGTATTGCTCCTCGCTGTAGGCGGAGCTTACGCCCAAAGTTATATCTTTGTCAATTCGGAGAAGGTGTTTAAATCGCAGAACGCCTACAATACCGCGATCCAACAACTCGACGATCTGGCCAAACAGTATCAGAAAAATGTGGACGAAGCATATCAGACGCTGGAGGAAGCTTATAACAATTACCAAACTCAGAAGAATTATCTTTCCGAGACGAGACGCGCCGCCAAAGAGCAGGAGATTGTGCAGATGGAGAAAGAGGTGCAGCAGTACCAGCAGGATGTGTTGGGTCCCCAGGGCGATTTGATGAAGAAGCGCACCGAGCTGATCAAACCGATTCAGGACAAGGTTTTTGCTGCGATAAACCAATATGCCGAAGCGAACAAGTACACGATGGTGCTCGACGTGGTGAACAACCAGACCCTGCTGTACTACTCGCCTTCGTTGGATAAAACCCAAGATATAATCAACCTTTTAAAATAAACCACTTTTTAACGTATTTTCTTTATGAAAAACCTTGTAAAACTAACCTTGCTTGCAGCGCTGTTGTTGTGCAGTAGTACGACTTATGCGCAGAAATTCGGCTATGTCAACTCGCAGGAGTTGATCACTGCCATGCCTGAACGTGATTCGGCCCTGTCCAAATACCAGAAGTTCGCACAAGACCAGCAGAGCCAGTTGGAGACGATCCAGGTCGAATTCAACAACAAGTATCTGGATTATCAAAAGAATGCCGAGACGCTGAGCGAATCGGCCAAACAGCTCAAAGAGCGCGAACTGCAGGATCTCCAGAAACGTTTCGACGACTTCCAGCAGGTTGCCGAACAGGATGCGCAGAAAATGCAGCAGCAACTGATGGGGCCCGTAATCACGAAGGCCCAGGATGCGATCAAGAAAGTGGCCCAGGCTGCCGGCTATACGATCGTATTCGATGTTGCGGCCGGTGCAATGGCTTACTACAATGAGGCTACCGTAACCAATATTCTCCCGTTGGTTAAAAAGGAACTCGGCATTGTGGACAAACCTGCAACTGCGAAATAATCAAATTGCTGTCCGAAATAAAAAGGCAGGCCCGCAGGCCTGCCTTTTTATTTATTGACTGTTTGGAGGGGAATGTTTTGGGGGCAGTGTAGTGATCTCCGGAGGGGGGCTTGGATCCGATTGGCCGGATGGCAGATTTTCTTCAAAATGGAATAGAACCGTACCTCGGATTTCAGGACAGCTTGTTGAATCGGGTCGACAGGATAATTGAATTGGATGG
>ERZ827150.4320-NODE-4320-length-12624-cov-3.271700_pt1 | contig 12624 bp, 12 predicted proteins | sample MGYA00519779_ERZ827150 | MGnify/ENA primary metagenome ERZ827150 (study PRJEB31778, sample SAMEA3449267) | human gut metagenome | biome: human gut; feature: human-associated habitat; material: faeces | place: United Kingdom | collected 2010/2012 ...
GTCGCTTGCCCGCCGTTTTTCAATCGTCGAACCAGCCGGGGAGGGCGGAATAGCTGTCGTCGGCCCGGCCCAGGCGGCGTTCCCACTCCCGCTGCAACAGCTCCGGCTGCCCCATGCAGCGATGGTCGAAGGCGTACCGCATCCAGGCGACGAGGCCGTCGTCGCCGACCGGCTCCAGGCTGGTGTTTTTAAAATGGTAAAACCAGCCGCACAGCTCCCCCAACAAAAGGGCAAACCCATTGGACGGCGCATAAGGGGAGGCGGCAAAGGAGGCGGCCAGTTTGGGAAGGACGGTGCCGCTGATCTCTATCCGGCCGGCGTCGTGAAGGGCCTGCCGATGGGTGTTTGCCAGCGCCAGCGCCTCCTCCGGCGTCACGGACAGGCCATGGCGGGCCGCGGCTTCCCGGACCGCCGCCAGGCAGGCGGCTTCTTCGTCTTGAGCGGGAGCCAGCAGGGCGAAAAGGGCATTTTCCACGGGGATTTCCTCCTTTTCAAAATAAGGGGTTGACAAACGGGGATGGGTATGATATGATATAAAGGGAAAGATTTTCGAATCATAAAAAGCCATGGGTTAAGACGACTATTTTATCCGATTTTTATCCTATTGTCAAGAGAATATCACAAAGGCGCCTTCGGATTTCCGAAGGCGCCTTTCGGTTCCCGGACACAACCGAGCCGGCAAGGACGGGCTCAGGGAGCCAGGCTGTCGGGAGATAGGAAACAAATATCCAGGCCCCGGGCTTCCGCGAGCCGGACGGTGTGGGCGGTGCCGCCAGGCGAACCGTCGAAAATCGCGATGAGGCGGGACGTGTGCTCCACCATCCAGCGGTTGCGGGCATGCATGGCATAGGGGGTGTATGCGGGGCAGGCGGTCACACATAGGTCGGCCTGTGCGAGCAGGGCGCGGTACCGTTCCTTGTCGGCCAGAGGCCAGCGGGCTTCCTGACCGGGACAGGGGAGCGCCGCGATCAGGCGGACAGCGGGCCGGCACTCCCGCATGGCCAGCACCTCTTCGGCGGCCAGGGTGTCGGCGCCAAGGGCCATGCCGCAGACGAAATCCCGGTATCCGTCCGTGTATGCCTCTTCCAGGGCCTTGCGGATCCAGAAGCGGAGCGGCGAGGAGGGCGTGTGCCAGGCGGCATATCCGCCCGGGAGGCGGCCGGGCCGGTGTCCGCTGAACGAGCAGGCGGTTTCCCGCCGGAAGGCCGGTGTCTCCATGGTTCGTGATCCCTCGCTTTCCCTATCGACCGAACATAGTATACCGGACAGAGGGAAAAAAGGCAAGGGCGGGCAAGTTGACAGATTTTCAGTATGGGGGTAAAATGCGGGAGAATCCACCGGCCCTGTGCCGGGCGAAAGAAAGGAAGCCTTCCCCATGCCAGTATCCGTATCTGTCCGCCGCCTGTATCTGGAACTCCTGTCCCTGTCGGTTTACCGGGGGGTCCTGGACCGCCCCGTCACGGCCGCACTCGTGCGGTTGTTGGAGTCGGCCGCGGGGGGCGAGGAGCAAGCCCTGTGCGTGCGGTGGGGGGAGCTGTGCCGCGTGCTGCTGCAAAGGGGGCGGCTGGACAGCCTGCCCGCCGCCGTGGCGCAGGAAATCCTGGAGGATGAAAATCCTTTTTCCATCCGTTTGGCCGCCGGGGCGTTACCGGACGCCGCCGATCCGGACAGGATGGCGGAGGCCGCGCGGCGGGATCTGGATGTGCTTTACCGCGCGGCGACGATACGGCCGTCGACTTTCGCTAAGGCCTTTGCGTCGCCGTGGACCTCGACGATGCGGGGCGCGCGGATAAACGTCAGCGGCACTTCACCGTCGATGCCAGCTACCTGCCCCTTGGTTCGAAAACTGCCGAGCTGCCTGCCGTAGGCATTGCGCTCAACGAGCACATCCATGGTTGCCAGGCGCGGCGTGCCCTTATCGTCATGGGCGGCAAGGTCGTGAGCCAGCAGAATCAGGCCGGCGCAGGTGCCCAGGACGGGCATGCCTTCAACAATGCGGGTGCGAAGCTCCTCGAGCATGCCCAACTCATCTAGCAGCTTCCCTTGAACGGTAGACTCGCCGCCGGGAAGTACCAGACGGTCAAAGTCCTGCTTTAAATCAGCCGCCTGCCTCAGCTCAATACAGCGCGCGCCCAGCTCGGATAGTCTTGCCTCGTGCTCGGCAAATGCGCCTTGGACCGCCAGCACGGCGACCGTTTGGTCTGCATAATCGCTCATGTGCGATCCTTTCTGCTGGACTAGCGCCCGCGCTCTTCCATGATAATCTCGATCTCGTCGGCGTTGATGCCCACCATGGCCTCGCCCAGGTCCTCTGAAAGCTCGACAATGAGCTTGGCATCGGTGAAGTTTGCCACGGCCTTGACGATGGCGGCTGCGCGCTTGGCGGGGTCGCCGCTCTTAAAGATGCCCGAGCCGACAAACACGCCTTCGGCGCCCAGCTGCATCATCAGCGCGGCGTCGGCGGGGGTCGCTACGCCGCCGGCGGCAAAGTTCACGACGGGAAGCTTACCCGTGGCATGGACCTCGCGCACCAGCTCGACCGGAACCTGCAGTTGCTTGGCTGCCTCAAAGAGCTCGTCGTTGCGCAGGGCAACAACGTCACGGATCTGCTTTTGGATCTTGCGCATGTGACGCACGGCCTGAACGACGTCGCCCGTACCCGGCTCACCCTTGGTGCGAATCATCGTGGCGCCTTCGGCAACACGGCGCAGCGCCTCGCCCAGATCACGGGCGCCGCAGACAAACGGCACGTCAAACTGGGTCTTGTCGATGTGATAGACGTCATCGGCAGGGGAGAGAACCTCGGACTCATCGATGTAGTCGATCTCGATGGCCTGCAGGACCTGCGCCTCGACGATGTGACCGATGCGGCACTTGGCCATGACGGGGATGGAGACGGCCTCCTGGATGCCCTTGATCATCTTGGGGTCGCTCATGCGCGAGACGCCGCCTGCGGCACGGATGTCGGCCGGGATGCGCTCGAGGGCCATGACGGCGCAGGCGCCTGCCTCCTCGGCGATGCGTGCCTGCTCGGGCGTGGTAACGTCCATGATGACGCCGCCCTTGAGCATCTGCGCGAGCTCGCGATTGAGTTTGACGCGGTCGGCCTTGCTGTTCTGTTCTGCCATGGTTGCTCCCTTGGTTGGCATGTGCATTGCTTGACGGAACATCCTATCGGGGAGCTGGGTATGACAAAATACTCAGTTTTCGAGATAATTACAAGGTCAGACTAATACCAGATTGAATGACTTAATAAGGTCAGGTGATAGGCTCATGCTTGACTACAATTTGGAAAAACGCGGCGAAGCATCGCTCTATGAGTATGTTTACCAGCAAATTCGAGATGATATCGTAGCTGGACGCATTGTGGCGGGGGAGCATTTGCCGTCTAAGCGCGTCTTTGCCAGTCATCTGGGAATCAGTGTTATTACCATCGAGAATGCATATAGCCAGTTACTCGCTGAGGGCTATATTTGCTCAATACCACGTCGTGGCTACTACGCTTGCGAGCTTCCGGATGCACCGGTTTTGGCTTCGGCTGCGGAGGGCATCGACCGAGATGCCGTCTCTGTGGGCCCCAGCGTGCATGATGTCAACGGACAGGTCGAGCGATTCGATGCGCTTTCTCCTTCTGCTTTGGAGGCGGCGCGGCTTTGGCAAAGCGCGCTACGGGCGACGCTGGCATCCGAAGACGAGCGCGAAATCTTTTCGCCCGCACCGGCGCAGGGCACTGCTCGGCTGCGACGCGCAATTGCTCACCATCTGCACGGGACAAAGGGTATGAATGTCGACCCCAACAACATCGTTATCGGTGCGGGCGCCCAGCTGCTCGATACCATGTTGGTTCAGTTGCTTGGCGCGGACAAGGTGTATGCGGTTGAGGATCCGGGCTATTTGCGTCTGACGCGTATCTATCAGGCTATGGGCTGCAAAGTTCGACATATCCCGTTGGATGATGAGGGCGTGGACTTGAGCACTCTGCAGAAAAGCGGGACCGATGTCCTTCACCTGATGCCGTCCCATCAGTATCCGACCGGTCTTGTGACGAGCATTGCGCGTCGCTATGCGCTTCTGAGCTGGGCCGCTGAGCGACCAGGTCGGTATCTCATCGAAGATGACTTTGATTGTGAGTTTCGCCTTGCTGGCAAGCCGATTCCTGCGCTCGCATCGATCGATGCCGCCCAGTCGGTTATTTACACCAACACGTTTTCGAAGAGCCTGTCATCGGCGTTGCGTCTAGCGTACATGGTGTTGCCCGATGAGCTAATGGAGCGGTTTAGGCGCAACCTTGGCTTCTACGCCTCGTCGGTGAGCTCTGCTGACCAGGTTGCTTTGGCTCGCTTACTGGAATCGGGTGATTACGAGCGGCATGTGAACCGCGTGCGCGTTCGTGCTCGTGAGGCGCGTGATGGCCTGATGGCGCTTGTGCGGAAAGCGTTTCCGGCAGGGGAGGTCTCGATCGAGCAGGCAGATGCGGGCCTTTACTGTACCGTGGTTGCGGAGCGTGGAACGGGCGGAAGCTCTTTTGCGCAGGCTCTCGCGCGCTCGAGCATCCCTTTTGTCGATATCAGTGACTGTTATTGGTGTGCCGATGGCGCATCTGTCCCTGAAAACTCAACTCAAATTCTTGTCCAGTATGACGATCTGAGTCCAAAAGTGCTAACTACCTTGGAATTGCAGCTAATGGGGGGCACTCTGCAACCTAAGTGAGTAGACTTTTAGCACTTTGGCGACCAGGAAGTTTTGTAACAAGCTATCTACCTGCGGTTTTGAAAAGCAGGATGACCGGCCTGCTCGGGATGTTCAAAAAAGTCTACTCACTTGCCGCGCAAAGCTCCTGCATGAGAAAAAAATGGGGTTTTCAACAGGGCTTCGTCCAGCTCTTGGCAAGCTTTTGGCCAGTTGGGGAGGGCTGTTGAAAACTTTGCAGTCCGTTCGGCGCCATTTTTGGTGCGTTCGCGCCAATGCGTGACTGACTGGGTTGAAATTCGTGTTTTCCTGTGCCTATGAAGGATCTACTTTGTGACATATCGGCTTTTAGGTACTGGCGTTTGCCTCCTCAAGTCCGCGCTTTGTGTCCGCCGCTTCCACGACCGGAAGAAGACCGGCAGCGATATGATCTCGCCCGCAACCCGACGGCTGCGGTCGCGCTCGGTTTTCCGTTGTATACATTGGTTCGGACGAGAAACAAACGGACTTGTCCTGCCAGCATTAGGCAGCGGCTGTTTCTTGGTGAGCTCCCCAGGGAATCCGTGCTGGAAACGGAGCATGGGTTTTTGGTTACATCTCCTCTACTGACGACATTCATCATGTCGCGGCATCTGACGGATCTTCAGCTTCTTTTGGTATTGGCGGAGATGTGTGGCTTGTTTGCGGTGTGTGCCCTGCCGGCGGCACTTGAGGCGGAGCTTTCGCGTGCAATTGATTCGGGCGCGATTTCGACAACGTTCGGTTGGGTGCGCTGCCCGTCCGAGGACGGCATCGCCTCAAATTTATGGCGTCGAGACGCTTTGGTTTTGGGCGGAGACCTTGACCGTTTTTGTTCAGATGTTTGCGGGATGCGTTGCGGCAATAGATTTATGGCGGTATCGCAACTCGTTCCATTGGGTGCCGCGTCGCCTTTTGAGGTCGAGGCGTATTTGTTGCTTGGACTGCCGCGAGCCCTGGGAGGCGAAGGTTTTTGCGGCATAGAGCTTAATGTTGAAGTGATGCTAAACACAAGTGCTCGAGCGATTGTGGAAAAGTCCCGTGTATATATCGACCTACTTCTTTCTTCGCCGGACGGCAGGCGACAGGTGGCCATTGAATGTCAGGGAAAGGCCTCGCACGGACGCGCAGGGGATGGCTTGCGTGACGCTGACCGCATGACGGCCCTTCAGGCCATGGGCTACGATGTACTTCTCCTGACACACAGACAGATATCCGATGAGGATAGATTCCGCGCGATCGTTAAGGCCATATGCAGGATGCTCGATGCTGAATATCGTGATAAAAGCTCAGATGAGCAAAGGGCTGAGACATTACTCCGGTCTGAACTATTCGTTGACTGGACAAAATTGGGAGTAATCGACGGGAAGATGCCCGTTAGACACAAAACGGCTCAATCGTGGACGGCTGCGGTTCTAAGTGAGTAGACTTTTGGCACTTTGGCGACCAGGCCGTTTTGCAACAAGTCATTTACCTGCGGCTTTATAAAGCAATATGGATGGTGTGCTCGGCAAGTTCCAAAAAGTCTACTCACTTAGTTTTTGACGAGAAGCCGATGCCGAAGGCGGTCCTATTTCAGGGCGTTAACAAGTTCGTGAGGCACGAAAAAGGCCCGAACCAATACGGTCCGGGCCTCATCGAGCTTGAGGTTATGTCTCAGGCGGTTGGCTTAGCCAAAGTAGCGCTTGAGCAGGCCGGCGAAAGCCTTGCCGTGGCGGGCCTCGTCGCGAGCCATCTCGTGCACGGTGTCGTGGATGGCATCGAGGCCGGCGGCCTTGGCACGCTTGGCAAGATCGGTCTTGCCGGCGGTGGCGCCGTTCTCGGCCTCAACGCGCATCTCGAGGTTCTTCTTGGTGGAGTCGGTCACGACCTCGCCCAGGAGCTCGGCGAACTTGGCGGCATGCTCGGCCTCCTCGTGGGCAGCCTTCTCCCAGTACAGGCCGATCTCGGGATAGCCCTCGCGATGAGCGACGCGAGCCATGGCCAGGTACATACCGACCTCAGAGCACTCGCCCTCAAAGTTGGCGCGCAGGTCGGCAACGATGTCCTCAGAGACACCCTCCATCTTGGCGACGCCCACGACGTGCTCGGCGGCCCACTCGAGCTGGCCCTCCTCCTGCTTCAGGAAACGAGAACCGGGAACGCCGCACTGGGGGCACTTAAAATCCTCGGGCAGCTGGTCGCCGTCGAACTCTTCCACATAACCGCAAACGGGGCAAACAAACTTCATGATTCGATCCTTTCGATCGATGGCGATTGCGCGCTCGTCCGGTCCCGTAAGGGCCCTCTCCGGACGTGCGTCTTGACGAGTTCTATTATCCATAAATGCAGCCAAATGTGAAGCCTATTAGGAATGATTTTTAATAAAACAATTTTGAGATATGAAGATGTTGATTGATTAACGATTGGCAGGCCGTCTTTGACCGCCGCTGAGTACAATCGGGCGAGCAAATGTTGACCTATCAACAAATGAAGGAGTTTCCTTTATGCATCTAGCCCGTCGTGCCTGGTGCCGAACATATCAGACGGTTTTTCGCATTGCATTGCCGATCCTGCCCTATACCGAGCCGCGCATTTTAGAGCATGCCGAGGATGTGCCCGCGGTGCTTCAAAAGCGCTCGATCCAGAAGGTCCTTATCGTGACGGATCCCGGCATTGCCCGTCTGGGGCTCACGGCACCGCTCGAGACGGCGCTCGCATGCAAGGGGATTGGCGTTACGGTCTATGCCGAAACGCGTGCAAACCCCACGGTTTCAAACGTGGAAGAAGCGGCGTCCCTGTATCGAGAGAGCGCCTGCCAGGCCATTATCGGCTTTGGCGGTGGCTCGGCCATGGACTGTGCCAAGGGCGTGGGCGCACGCATTGCGCAGCCAAACAAGCCCATCAACAAGATGCGCGGCCTGCTGCGGATTCATCGTCGCCTGCCGCTGCTCATCGCCGTTCCCACTACCGCCGGTACGGGAAGCGAAGTCACGCTTGCGGCGGTAATTACCGATGACGGGACGCACTACAAATACCCCATTAACGACTTTGTGCTCATCCCGCGTTTTGCAGTCCACGACCCCGAGTTTACGTGCGGCTTGCCCGCTTCCATTACGGGGCAGACGGGCATGGACGCCCTGACGCATGCCGTTGAGGCCTTTATCGGGCGAAGCACCACGCCCTATACGCGCAAGATGGCGCGACAGGCGGTGCAGCTTATCCACGACAATTTGCTCGAGGCCTATGAGCATGGTGACGACATGCGCGCTCGTCGCAATATGCTTTCGGCGGCGTATAAGGCGGGCGTTGCGTTTACCCGCTCCTATGTCGGATATGTGCATGCCATCGCGCACAGTCTGGGCGGCCGATACGGAATTCCGCACGGTTTGGCCAACGCGATCATCCTGCCGCACATGCTTCGCGCTTATGGTGACGCCGCCGCCCCCAAGCTTGCCGATCTTGCTCGCATGGCGGGCATTGCGCCGGCTACCGCGCAGGATAGTCTTGCGGCCGAGGCCTTTTTCGATTGGGTCGACCGCATGAACGAGATCCTGGGAATCCCCAAATATGTCTCGGGCATTCGCCGCTCCGACATTCCCGAGATGGCGGCGCATGCCGATGCCGAGGCCAATCCGCTGTACCCCGTTCCGCTTTTGATGGACCGCTTGGAGCTCGAGCGAATGTACGAGGTCGTCGCGGGTGGTATGTTTGAGGACGAGAACTAGGAGGGTGCCATGAACACCGAGGAAATTGCGCGCATCGTCGGCGATCAGCGCACTTACTTTAAAACGCACGCTACGTTTGATGTTGATGCCCGACGTCGCGCGCTCGTGAGTTTACGCGATGCGGTACGGGCGCACGAGGCCGATATTGCCCATGCACTCAAGACCGATTTGGGAAAGTCGCATGACGAGGCATATATGTGCGAGATCGGCACGTCGCTTTCCGAGATTCGTCATCAGATCGCTCACGTGGCTCGATGGAGTCGTCCGCGCCTGCGTCCGTGTGACCTTGCCAACGCCGTGAGCGCGTGCAAAACGCAAGCCGTGCCCTATGGCGTCACGCTCATCATGGCTCCGTGGAACTACCCGTTTTTGCTAACACTCGAGCCGCTCGCCGGCGCCCTTGCCGCGGGCAATACCGTGGTCATCAAGCCGAGTGCCTATGCTCCGGCATCGAGCGCGGTGCTCAAGCAAATCTGTGAAGAGGCATTTGATCCGCGCCTGGTGACGGTTGTCGAGGGCGGGCGCGCCGAGAACGAAGCGTTGCTCGATGAGTGCTGGGACAAGATCTTCTTTACCGGTAGCGTTCCGGTCGGCAAGCTCGTCATGGAGCGCGCGAGTAAAAACCTCACGCCCGTGACGCTTGAGCTGGGCGGCAAGAGCCCCTGCATCGTGGATGCGACGGCAAACTTGAAGGTCGCGGCACGGCGTATCGCCTTTGGCAAATGGCTCAACGTAGGGCAGACCTGCGTGGCGCCCGACTACCTGCTGGTCGATACGCGCGTGCACGACGAGCTGCTGGGCCTCATCAAGGAAGAGGTCCGCCGTATGTTTGGCGAGCATCCGCTCGATAACGAGGATTACGGGCATATCGTCAATGCTAAGCATTTTGCGCGCGTGCGCGGGCTGATCGATCCCGATAAGGTCGTGCTGGGAGGCACGGCGCGCGAGTCGTCGCTCAAGATTGAGCCGACGATCCTAGACGGCGTGACCCCCGATGACGCCGTGATGCAGGAGGAGATCTTCGGTCCCATCTTGCCGGTGCTGACGTTTGAGAGCCTAGACGAGGCCGAAGCGTTTATTACGGATCGTCCGACGCCGCTGGCCCTGTATATCTTTAGTCAGGATCGCGCAGTTCAGCAGCGCTTCGTGCGTTACGTGCCCTTTGGCGGTGGCTGTGTCAACGACACGATCATGCACTTGGCTACGAGCCATATGGGCTTTGGCGGCATGGGCGCGAGCGGTATGGGGCAGTACCATGGACGCGAGAGCTTCGATACGTTTAGCCACAAGAAGAGTATCGTGAACAAGGCAACTTGGCTGGACGTGCCGTTTCGGTATGCGCCCTACGCAAGCTGGAAGCACAAGTTCGTGCGCATGTTTGTGCATTAGAATCAGATGGCGTAGCGACAAACGGTCGAAAAGACACGAGGTGGGGCGAATTTGTGTCCGCACGAGTTCGTAGACTTCTCTGTAAGGTTAAACGCCGGGTATTCCGGCCGTTAGGGGAGTTGCCATGTACGAGCCTTCGCGTGTTCTTCTGTCGTTTCACATCGCAGGATTTCAATATGCCGATGGCACCTTGGTCCTGGGCGATCTTAAAGCGGGCGATAAACTGACACTGTGCGCCGAGCGCGATAATCCCCATGACCCCGAGGCAGTTGCGATTTACTATGGCAAGACCAAACTTGGCTACGTTCCAGGAAACGAGGTCGGCCCACTGTCCTTGATGATGTATTACGGCCACGAGGACGTATTTGAGGCCCGCGTGCAGCAGGTCGCTCCCGAGCGCAGCCCGTGGCATCAGGTGCGCGTTGGGCTCTATGTGGTGGATGCTCGCTAGTCGGTAAGGGAAGCTGCCATGTTTGACGACGATGACCTGTTCGATTTAACGGATGATCCGTTTGAGTGGGATCTGCTGCTCGACGACGATGATCTGGAACAGGACCGTAAGAAACGGCGGGACAAGAAAACTCAGGGTAACGCTTCGAAAAAGCAAGGCAAACGCAGTCGCGGCCCGTTCGGCGGGCTCTTTGGCTAACCGCCGTATCGCTGTGTCTGTATACTTAGCACGTGTTAGACGCGTTGCGAAATGAGGACACAGACGATGATGTGGTTTACCGCCGACCTGCACCTGGGCGATACGAATATCTTGCACGACATGGATCGGCCGTTTGATTCGGTCGAGGAGATGAACCGCAAGGTCATCGATGCCATCAATGAGTGCGTGGCTGCGGACGACCGCCTCTATATTCTGGGTGACTTTACCTATCGTTTGCCCCTGGCGGAGGCGGTGCGCCTGCGCGAGCGTATCGAATGCCAGAACGTGACGCTCATCCGCGGTAACCATGACGGCGACTGGGAAGATTCCGACGTACCGCAGATTTGGGAAGACGTGCGCGATTACCTGGAGATTGCTCCCGGCTATGCCAAGGGCCATCGTCTGGTTATGAGCCACTACCCCATGCTCAGCTGGAACGGCAAGGCACGTGGCGCCATTATGCTGCATGGGCATATCCACAGCAGGGGTGACCGCGCCAACGCACGCAACCGCGATCGCGAGCGCCCTATCTTTCGCTACGATGTCGGTCTCGATGCCAACGAGTACAAGCCCGTAAGCCGCGATCAGATTCTTAGCTTCTTTGGGTTATAGGGCGCCAGAGCCACCACAAAGGGGACAGGCACCTTTGTGGTGGTTCTGGCGCCGTTGCCATTATGGCGGCGGCGCCTTTTTTGTCCGCGCGGCGCGGTAGAGTGTAGCCGGTTGATATTTGCGTCCATCGAGGAGCTGCTATGAACGAGATCAAGTGCCCGCATTGCGGCGAAGTTTTTAAGGTCGATGCATCCGGCTATGCGGATATCGTCAAGCAGGTGCGCGATGCCGAGTTCTCGCGCGACCTGGATGAGCGTGTGAAGGCAGTCCAGCGTGAGGGTGAGCAGGCGCTGGAGCTTGAGCGCTCGCGTTCGACGGCTGCCTTGCAACAGGCAAAGTCTCAGCGCAATGCCCAGCTTGTCGAGCAGAAGAACACTGCGGATCAGAAACTGGCGCAAGAGGTTGCCAAGCGCGATGCTGAGCTTGCCGAGCTGCGCGCTAAGCTCGAGGGCGCTGCCGCAGAGCGCGAGAGTGCAAGCCAGCGCGCGGCGGTTGAGGCACGAGCCAATGCTCAAAAAGAGAATGCCGAACTCCAGCGTGAGATTGATAGCCTGCGTGCGCAGCTTGGGCGCAAAGATGACGAAGCAAAGCTTGCCGAGTCGGCGGCGCGCAACGCTGCTCAAAACGATTTAGCTGCACGCGACGCTCAGATTGCCGAGCTGCAGGCCAGGCTTGCCGCGGCGGACAAGGCCCAGGAGATGGCGCTTGCCGCTGCCGCGGCAGAGTCGCAGCGTGAGCTCGATGCCGCTCGCAGCGAGGCCGAGCGCGCGCTTGCTGACTATCGCGCGAAGGTGCAAGAGAAGTTTTCCGCCGCAAAGGCTCAGTCCGAGCAAGAGGCCGAGGGCCTGCGTGCCCAGCTGCGCGAGCAGGAACTGATGGCAAAAATGAACCTGTCAGAGGCGGTCGCCGCGGCGGAGCGAGAGCGCGATGAGGCGCGTGCCAAACTGACGAGCGAGCTGGCGGTGCGCGATTCTCGCGAGGAACAGGCCAAGGCGGCACACGAGCTCGAGCTTGCGCAGGCCAAGCGCGCGAGCGATGACCTGATTCGCTACAAGGACGAAGAGATTGAGCGCCTTAAGGACATGAAGGTCCGCCTGTCCACCAAGATGGTGGGCGAGTCGCTCGAGCAGCACTGCGAGACCGAGTTTAACCGTCTGCGCATGACGGCGTTTCCTAACGCGTACTTCGAGAAGGATAACGATGCGTCCGAGGGCACCAAGGGCGACTTTATCTTCCGCGAGTGCGACGCAAGCGGTAACGAGGTCATTTCGATTATGTTCGAGATGAAAAACGAGAACGACGAGACCGCGACCAAGCACAAAAACGAGGACTTCTTTAAGAAACTCGATCACGATCGTCGCCAGAAAGGCTGTGAGTACGCGGTGCTCTGCACACTGCTCGAGCCCGAAAGCGAGCTCTATAACGCAGGGATAGTCGACGTGAGTTACCGCTATGAGAAGATGTACGTGATCCGCCCGCAGTTCTTCATTCCCATGATCACGCTGCTGCGCAACGCCGCCATGGGTTCGCTGCGCTATAAGCAGGAGCTGGCGGAGTACA
>ERZ827150.4329-NODE-4329-length-12603-cov-3.289369_pt1 | contig 12603 bp, 12 predicted proteins | sample MGYA00519779_ERZ827150 | MGnify/ENA primary metagenome ERZ827150 (study PRJEB31778, sample SAMEA3449267) | human gut metagenome | biome: human gut; feature: human-associated habitat; material: faeces | place: United Kingdom | collected 2010/2012 ...
ACCAATCACCGAAGAGCCTCCTACGAGTAATGAGGTGAGCGGACAGCTCTCCTTCAACGGCGTCATCATGATCCCGCCCAAACAGCACGCGACCGTCACACTCACCATGGGCGGATCGATCGAGAGCACCTCAATGCTTCCCGGCGATTACGTGGAGAAGGGCGCCGTGATCGCCACCCTGCGGAACCCGGAGTTCATCGACCTGCAACAGGCCTATCTCGAGGCGAAAGCGCAGAGCGCCTTCCTTGAGCGGGAATATGAGCGGCAAAAGACACTCGCCTCACAAGAGGCCGCCTCAAAGAAACGGTTCCAGCAGAGCGAGGCCGATTATCTCTCTATGCGAAGCCGCCTGGAGGCGAACGCCGCCCAGCTGGCGATCCTTGGCGTCGATCCCAAGGCTTTGGAGCGTGAGGGCATCCGCCCCTATCTGGAGATCAAGGCTCCGTTGGGCGGCTACATCACCAACATGAACATTAACGTGGGGAAATATATCAACGCGGGCGAGCCGGTCTGCGACGTGATCAACAAGCAGGCGCCCCTGTTGCGGCTCACCGCCTATGAGAAGGACCTGAATCGCCTCCAGATTGGCGACAAGCTGGAGTTCCGGGTCAACGGTATCAGCGACAAGGCCTTCGAGGCGACCCTCATCTCGATCGACCAGATGGTGGACGAGAACAACCGCTCCATCAATGTCTACGCCCGGGTGGAAAAAGCCGATTCACGCTTCCGTCCCGGCATGTACGTGAACGCGAAAATCCGGGAAAAACCCTAAATTCGCGGCATGAGATCCCTATTCCATAACAAATACTTCCTGGTGGTGAACGCCATATCGATCATGGTGGCGCTCCTCATCCACTCGCCGGAGATGATGGACCTGTCCAACCTCTCCGGCGAGGCCGCGCTCTCGCCCACGGTGGTGGAGCAGCGACGGCTTTTCCCCGGCATTATCTGGGCCGATGTCCTCAACGAGATCGCCTTCACCTACCTGTCGCTGCTGTTCCTGTTTTACCTGAACGAGCGACTGTTCCGGTTCAACGACGGCGAGGCTGAGGTCGGATGGGGAAAGCTGGCCGGATCGTTCGCCCTGACCTGGCTCGTGAACAGCCTGCTCGGGAAAGGCTACGTCTTCCTGCACCAGATGACCGACCTGCCCGCCATCGACGCCATGCTGCACCACTACCTGCATCCGCTGCGGGATTTCCTGGTCTCGTGCGTCGTCACGGGAACCGGCTACCTGAGCCATCTCAACAAGAAAAGCCAGCGGGTGACGATCGAGAACCAGCAGCTGCGCACGGAGAATGTCGTCAACCAGTACGAGGCGCTGAAAAGCCAGCTCAACCCGCACATGCTCTTCAACTCGCTGAACACGCTTTATGCCCTGATCCGCGAGTCACCCGACAAGGCGAGGAGTTACTTGAGCGAGCTCTCGAAGGTGCTGCGCTATACGTTGCAGGACAATGGGTCGCACGCCGTCGCCCTGCGCGACGAGATGGCCTTTGTCCAGTCCTTTATCTATCTGCTGAAAATGCGTTATGAGGAGAACCTGATGTTCGATATCCAGGTGGCACCCGAGGCTCTCGGGCACAAGCTTCCACCCATGGCGATCCAGATGCTGCTGGAGAACGCCGTGAAGCACAACGAGATCAGCGACCGCCATCCGCTCACGATCCACATCACCGCCGACGAGCGACAGGTGACGGTCAGCAACCACCGCCAGCCGAAACGCAACAGCGACGCGGGCACCGGCATCGGCCTGAGCAACCTCGCCAAGCGCTACCGACTCCTGTTCCGGAAGGAGATCGAGATCCGGGAGGAAAACGATTGTTTCACCATAATCTTGCCATTGATATGAGAGCGTTGATCATAGAGGACGAGAAGGCCGCCGTCCGCAACCTGAAAGCGGCCATCGACGAGCTGGGACGCGACATCGAGGTGATCGGCCAGCTGGACAGTATCGCCGCCAGCATCGAGTGGCTGCGCGAGCAACCCGCTCCCGACCTGCTCTTCCTCGACATCCACCTGGCCGACGGCTCGGCCTTCGAGATCTTCGAGCACGTCGACATCACCTGCCCCATCATCTTCACCACCGCCTACGACGAGTACGCGCTCCGGGCCTTCAAGGTGAACAGCGTCGATTACCTGCTGAAGCCCATCGACGCGGACGACCTGCGCCAGGCCCTCGACAAGCTGGAAAGGCTGGGCGGACAGAAACCGACGGCCCAACCCGACGACAACTACCGGGCGATCCTGCGGGCCCTGGGCGGCGAGAGAAACTACAAGAGCCATTTCCTGATCCCCGCCAAGGGCGACCGGCTCATCCCCATCGAGACCGAGACCATCCTCTATTTCCACATCGCCAACGGGCAGGTAAAGGCGGTCGACGACACGGGCCGTGAGCATCTCTTCCCGCAGACGCTCGACGAGCTGGCCGACGCGCTCGATCCCCGCCTCTTCTTCCGGGCCAACCGCCAGTTCCTCATCGCCAAGCGGGCGATCCGCGAGGCGAGCCTCTGGTTCAACGGGCGCCTGTCCATCACCCTCAGTGTCCCGACGCCCGAGCGGATCATCATCAGCAAGGCCCGGGCGGCGGAATTCAAGGCGTGGTTTTAGGGGCAGCGATCATACCTCGCCGGGCGTACCGCCGTCGCCACCGGGCTCGGGCGTCTCGCCACCCTCATCGGGGGTCGGATCGGTTGCCGTGCCTGTCGAGTGGGTCTTGTCCATCTCCTGTTGCACCCGATAGATCAATCCGTTCACGTTGTCGATAAAAGCGTTGATCTCGTCCGATGGGGAGGCGATCGCGAAGGCGTTCACGATCAGGACAATCTGCTGGTAGACCGTGTCCACCTGCTTGCGAAGCTCCTTCGTGTCAATCGCCTCGAGTTGTTGACGCGTCACGGCCTCCTCCTGGCTTTTCTGGTAAAGCGCCTCGAAATCGTCGTTTGCCGTAAGCATCAGGTCAATATCCTCGTCAAGTCCCAAAAGGGTGACAAGCGGCGCGTTTTTCTCCTCCTTCAGGGCATTTCCCAAACCTCGCATCATAGCGGTCTCCTTCAGATACGCCTGAAGCGCCAGGTCATTATAGGGAGCGATGACCGCTCTCAACTCTTGCGCGGCGGCACGCTTGTCGGGATCGATAGAGCGGACCTGCGCCTTGATGATATTCAAAACGACACTCGAGGCGTCGTCCCTCCGCCGGTCGGACTCTGCCAACTGCTCCGTGTAGCGTTGCGCGGTCGGACGGTTCACCACCATCGCCTCCTGCGCCACCAACTCGGCATACTGAGCCGCCTGGCTCTCAACTTTCAGCGCGGCCGCTGTGGCCAACTCAATAAAACTGTTCACCTGGGTGTGAAATTCTAGATGGGTCCCTAAACCAGGGCTAGTCAATGCTAATGATAAAATCTGTTTCATTATTCTCGCGTTTAAAAAATTAGTTACGTTTTAGGGTTGCCAAATACATTTGGCTGGGTTTCCGAGCCCTCGGACGGGCTGCCAAATGCATTCGGCTGGGTTTCCGAGCCCTCGGACGAGCTGCCAAATTCATTTGGCTGGGTTTCCGAGCCCTCGGACGGGCCGCCAAATGCATTCGGCTGGGTTTCCGAGCCCTCGGACGGGCCGCCAAATTCATTCGGCTAGGTTTCCGAGGCCTCGGACGGGCCGCCAAATTCATTCGGCTGGGTTTCCGAGGCCTCGGATGGGCTGCCAAATTCATTCGGCTGGGTTCGCGTCCCCTCCTCCGCCTCGTTCATCATAAACGCAAAGATAATGATTACCAATAAATAACAAACAAACAGGGACGGTTTTTCGCGACAGCGGACAAAAAAGTCGGGCCGGCAGGGATGCTGGGGGGTTGGGTAGCGGATTACGACGGCTCGGGGCGGCTTTCCGACGGTTGGGTAAATTTTCCAGCGCCTGCCCCGCAACCCCGGTTATCTTCGCGGCTTTCAAGAACGGAAATAGCTAAAATGATGAAAAAGGGAATCTTATTGTTGCTGGGATGCGGGCTCGTCGCCTGCGGGCCCTCCACGGAGAGGGAGCCGGATCCCACGGGCGTGAAGGTCGTCTGCCCCGAGCGGGCCGAGGCGATGTCCGAGCGCCAATACACGTTTATCTCGCGGCCCTATCGCACGTCGGAGCTCTCCTTCCGGGTCGGCGGGCCGGTACGGTCGTTCGACGCGCAAAACGGCCAGTTCTTCCGTCAGGGCGAGCTGATCGCCGCCATCGACGACCGCGACTTCCAGGTGCGCCACCAGCGGGCCAAGGCCATCTACGGGCAGGCCGAGGCGGACTATCGGCGGATCGCCAGCCTCTACGGGCAAGACAACATCTCGGCCATGAGCTACGAGAAGGCCAAGGCGGACTTCGAGCGGGCGAAGGCGGACCTGGAGACGGCCGCCAACAGCCTGGCCGACACCCGCCTGCTGGCGCCGTTCGACGGCTACGTGCAGCAGGTGGGCATCGAGCGCTTCCAGGAGGTGAAACCCTCCGTCCCCGTCGTGACCCTCATCGACCTGTCGAGGATCAAGCTGGAGGCCTCCGTCCCCGAGGCGGTCGCCCTCGAGAGCCTGAAGACGGGCCGCCAGCCGGATTGCGCCATCACCTTCGAGGCCTTTCCCGGCGAGCGCTTCAGCCCCTCGGAGGTCTTCCTGACCCGAAGCGCAACGCAGAACAACATCTCCTACCAGCTGACGGCCATCGTCGACAATCCGTCGTCGCGGCTGATGGGCGGCATGGCGGGCACCATCACCCTGCCCTATGCCGAAGGGGCGGCGGATGCCGACTCCACCCGCCTGTCGTTGCCGCTCGACGCCATCTGCCACGACCCCGTCACGGGCAGCTACGTCTGGCGCGTCGGCAATGACGATCGTGCCAACCGGGCGCCGGTCATCGTCGGGCAATTGATGAAGGGCAACCGGGTCGAGATCCTCTCGGGGGTCAGCGCCTCGGATCGCGTGGCCGTCACCCGCCTCGCCCAGCTGTCGGAAAACGAGAACGTAACCATCCAACCGTAACTACATATATATAATAGGAAAGAATATGCGAGACTTCACAAGATTTTTCCTGCGCAACAGGGCGTTGAGCTGGCTCCTGCTGGGACTGGTCCTGGCGGGCGGTCTCTTCGCCTACCTGAACATGGGCAAGCTGGAGGACGCGCCCTTCACGATCAAGCAGGCGTTGGTGACGACCAGCTATCCCGGCGCCTCGCCGATGGAGGTGCGCGAGCAGGTGACCGACATCCTCGAGGAGGCGATCCAGTCGCTCGGCGAGCTCTATTACCTGAAGAGCGACAACCGGGCGGGCCTCTCGAAAATCACCGTCTACGTGAAAAAGGAGATCCGGGCCGAGGATATGCAGCAGCTCTGGGACAAGCTGAGACGCAAGGTGGGCGACGCACAGTCGAAGCTGCCCGCCGGCGCCGGCCACTGGCGCTACGTCATACTGGCCGGCATGATCGTCGCCCTGCTGGTCGCCGGATGGGGCTTCCGCTTCATCCCCCGCCAATTCATGCCCCTGCTGAACAAGCAATATTTCTCCATCGACATGTGGCTGCCAGAGGGCACCCGTTTCGAGGAATGCGAGCGCCAGGCCGCCGAGCTGACCGACCTGCTGCGCGAATACGAGGGCGTCAAGAAGGTCTCCACCTTCGTCGGGCAGACCCCGCCCCGCTATTACCTGGCCAATGCGGCCTACGGCCCACAGCCCAACTACGCGCAGTTCCTCGTGGAGACAGAGACACCCGAACGGTCGGCCGAGCTCCGGACAATGCTCTACGACCGGCTGCCCGAGCGCTTTCCCAACGCGCTTGTCCGCGTCAACAGTTTCGAGGTCAACTCGATTCCCCAGGCGCTGATCGAGGCCCGCTTCTGTGGCGACGATCCCCGTGTCCTCGACTCGCTGACGAACGAGGCCATCCAGATCATGCGCCGCAACCCCAAGGTGCTTAACGCCCGCAACGAGTGGGGCAACCAGGCCATGATGATCAAGATCGGCTACGACCCGATCAAGGCGGGCCGCCTGAACATTGGCCGCGAGGAGATGACACGGGCCGTCAAGTCCGTCAACGACGGGACCACGATCGGCCTCTACCGCGACAACGACAAGAAGGTGCCCGTCCTGATCCGTGCCGACGAGCCGGGCGACTGGAACATGGATCGGCTCGCCGACCTCCCGGTCTGGAACGGCAGCCAATCGTCACCCCTGGCTCAGGTCGCCAAGGAGATCTCGCTCGATTGGGAATACCCGCTCGTCAGGACCTACGACCGCCAGTTGTCGATGGCCGCCCAATGCGACGTCAAGCGAGGCCATACAATGGAAGAGGTCCACTCGGAAATCCGCGAGGAGATCGAGCGCATGCGCCTGCCCGAGGGTTACACCTTCTTCTGGGATTCGCAATACAAGGACCAGAAAGAGGCGATGGCGGCGCTCACGAAGTATTTCCCGCTGGCCTTCATCCTTCTGGTGGTCATCCTGGTCGCCCTGTTCGGCAATTTCCGCCAGCCGCTGATCATCCTGCTGATCCTGCCGCTCTCGCTCATCGGCATGGTGTTCGGATTGTGGCTCACCGGCTTCCAGTTCGGCTTCTTCTGCATCGCCGGCTGGCTCGGCCTGCTGGGCATGATCATCAAGAACGTCATCGTGCTGCTCGACGAGATCAACGTGCAGCGCCGGAGCGGAAGAGATCCCTATACGGCCGTCATCGAGGCGACCGTCTCCAGGACCCGGCCAGTCCTGATGGCCGCGCTGACCACCGTGTTCGGCAGCATCCCCTTGCTGTTCGACATCGTCTTCGGAGGCATGGCGGCGACCATCGTCTTCGGCCTGTCGTTCGCGACACTACTGACATTATTCGTAACCCCGGCCCTGTACACGATCTTGTACGGGGTCGGCAAGCGAGCAGAGACATCGTCTAACTTATCCAAATAGAAACTCATGCTAGAGACAACAACACGACTAAAGAAATGGATCCTGCTCAGCCTCCTGACCAGCGGGCTTAGCCTCCAGGCGCAAGAAAGCGCCCTGTCGGGACAATACAGGGAATTGGTGAGAAACTACAACCAGGATCTCAGGCGGGCGGAACATGCGAGCGCGATCAGCCAGGAGACGGAAAAATCCGCGAAGGCGGATTTCCTCCCTTCCCTCTCCGCCAACGCCAACTTCAACTACACCGGCAACCCGAGGGAACTGTCCGTCGAGATCCCCTCGATCGAGACACCACTCTATTTCCAGGGAAGAGATATGAAATATGGCGCCTCACTGACACTCACGCAACCGGTCTACTCCGGCGGCGCCCTCAAGGCCAACTACGAGAAGGCCCGGAAGGAACACGAGTCGGCACGCCTCGAGCAGCGCAGGCTCCTCAACGATATCCTCCACGACGCGGATGTCCGCTACTGGAACAAGGTGGCCCTCGACGAGATGGCACGAGTAGCCAAAGAATACCAGAACTCCATAGCGACCCTGGTCAAGGTAGTCGGACACCGGGTCCGTGAGGGCTATACCGACCGCAACGACCTGCTGATGGCGGAAGTCAAGCTGAACGACGCGGATTATCGGCTGATCCAGGCCCGCGACAACGCCGAGGTGGCCCGCCTGGCCCTGAACGCCTACTCCGGAATCCCCAGCGAGCAGGTCATCCCTACCGATTCCATCATCCCGCCCCTGTCGGAACCCGCTTACGGCAACATCGTCGAGACCGCCATGAGCCAGAGGGTGGAATTATCGATCGCCACTAACCAAGTCGATATACAAACCTCCAACGCGAGGATCGCCAACGCCCGCTATCTCCCGAAATTCTCGATCGGGATCGACGGCAGCTACGCCTCGCCCGGCTACGACTTCACGGCCGACCTGAGTCCCAATTACGCGATCTACGCTAAACTCAGCATCCCGGTCTTCGAATGGGGCAAAAGGAGAAATACGAGAAGTACCGGCAAACACGGCATCCGCATGGCCACGGAGAACTACAGCAAAGTCGAGGATAATATCCGCCTGGAGGCGGAAACCGCCTACTACTCCTACACCCAGGCGCTCCAGAAGGTCCGCCTGACGGGAAGTTCCCTCCAAAAGGCCAAGGAGAGCGAGCGGCTGGCGATGGAAAAATATAAAGAGGGACATCTGTCGATCGTGGAGGTCATCAACGCGCAACTCTATCACCTGGACGCGAACATCAATTATATCCAGTCCAAACGGGACGCATGCTTCGCTAAAAGTGGGCTCGACAGGGCTTTGGGCCTGTATGCGCAAGAATAAGGGCATAAAAAAAGGCTATCCTCACGGACAGCCAATTTCAATTGTTAACCTTAAAATCTAATACCATGAAAAACACGACGCGAATATAGACGCTTTATGTTGTTCAACATAATTATCGATCATATTTCTTTATTTGCTTAACTTGATTTAACATCATCCGGGATCCGGACATCCGCACCCCACATCAATTTCTCCCGGAGCGTCTGATAAAAGGTATGATTATACCGCTTCACGACCTGGATCGCATGCTCCGCCTTGCTGATCTGGAGCTCGATTCCCGAGGGAAAGATCTCGGACCGGCCATCCAACGAGATCAGGAAATACTTGTTCCGACTCTCCACCCGCAAGGTGATCTCGCAGGAATCGGGAATAACCAGGGGACGCACGTTCAATGAGTGGGGCGCTACAGGACTCAGCACGAAATTGGCGCACGAGGGCGCGATGATCGGCCCGTTGACACTCAGGGAATAGGCCGTCGAGCCGGTCGGCGTGGCGATCACCAGGCCATCGGCCTGATAAGAGGTCAGATACTCTCCGTTCAGGAAGGTGTGGATCGTGATCATCGACGAGCTGTCGCGTTTCAGGACCGCGATCTCGTTGAGGGCATAATTATAGCCATGAAAGGCCCGCTCATGCGTATGCAGTCGCAAGAGGGTCCGCTCCTCCACCTTATAATAATTCTTGAAGATCTCATCGAGCATATCCTCAATCTCGTTACTGCCAACGTCGGCCAGGAAACCCAATCGCCCGGTGTTGATACCCAGGATCGGGATATTTTTCTTGTTCACCCGAGCGGCGGTCCGCAGAAAGGTGCCATCTCCACCGACGCTCAAGGCCAACGTCAAGTCGAAATCATCATCGTCCAGGAGACCGTCCACTTTCGGATGAAAATCCAGTTTCTCCTCCAGGAAAGCATAAAAACGGCGATCCACATAGACCACCGCCTCCAACTGGACCAGCTTGTCGAACAACCGACGGATCACATTCTGCCGCCCAACCTGATATTCACTGCCAAAAACCCCTATCCTCATGCCTTAATTCTTTCTTGATACCTACATGTTCATATAAAAAAGCAACTCGTCCATCCGCTGCCGCAGCTCATTGTCGATCACGCCCGAGCGCATGAAATGATAAACCACCGTATAATCGAAACGCTCGAAGCTGCGGATCACGGGCGAAGCATCCTCCAGGTCAATCTTCAGGACAATCCTCGTCCGGCCGGTCGTGATGTCGTGATGCGAGAGCAAGCTCAACAGATGCGCATTGTTCGACTCCACCAGGCGAGCAATCTCCGACAGGGCATAATCCTGCGGCCATATCTCAAGCACGATCACGCTCCCGCCACCATCCGCAGCACACCATTTGGAAACCTCGGCAAGAAGCCTTTCCGGCAAGACCGCTCCTTGATATTCGCCCTCTTCCGATACCACCGGCAATAGGCTCAACCCGTAACGGGTCGTCAGGCTCATCGCCTCGAAGATGAAATCGGCAGGCCTCACCGCCGGCGAGACCAATAGCGGCTCACCCAGAGGAAGAGACAAATCGGCCAAACCCAACAAATCCTTCTCCGAAACCAAGCACTGATAAGTATTATCTTTCAACAGAGGCAGATGCCGGAGCTTATAATCATCCATCAAAGACAACGCGTATTCTCCCGAGTCAAAGTTTTTTAACACGGGAGTTTCTCTCGTTATAAAATCTTTTACCAACATTGTGCAGAAATTCCCCAAAAGCTACTAAATTTGCCGATACTTTTGTGCAAAAGTAATCAAAGAAATAAGATATACTGATATATATAATGACAAAATTAAGCGTAAACATTAATAAGGTAGCCACCATCCGGAACGCCCGTGGAGGCAACAATCCCGACGTTTTGCGGGTCGCCAAAGATTGTGAGGCTTATGGTGCTCAAGGCATCACTGTCCATCCCAGACCCGACGAAAGACACATTCGCTATAACGACGTCTACAACCTCAAGCCTTTGCTTAAGACAGAATTCAATATCGAGGGTTATCCCTGTGACAAGTTCATCGACTTGGTCTGCAAGGTGAAGCCGACACAGGTCACTTTGGTGCCTGACGCTCCCGACGCGATCACCTCGAACGCCGGCTGGAACGTGAAGGAGAACTTTGATTTCTTAAGCGAGTTGGTAGACCGTTTCACCTCACACGGCATTCGGACCTCCATTTTCGTCGGGACCGAGTTGGAGAACCTTGAATGGGCCGCCAAGACCGGAACGGACCGCGTGGAGCTCTACACGGAGCCTTACGCCAGCGGCTATGCGCAAGACCGCGACAAGGCGATCGCCCCCTTCATCGAGGCGGCTCAGTTTGCGAAGAACCAAGGCCTTGGTGTCAACGCGGGGCATGACCTGAGCCTGGAGAATCTCGCCTTTTTCAGCCAGAATATCCCTTGGCTCGAGGAGGTATCCATTGGCCATGCGCTGATTTGCGATGCGCTCTATCTGGGATTGAAAGAGACGATCGCCCAATACAAAGCATGTTTACAATCTAATCTATAATTTATCAAATCTAGTAACAATGAGCATGTTATTATTACTGCAAGCCGTCGGGAACCAAACAGCGGAACAAATGCCTGAGTTCACGACACTGACTCCGCAAGCGGAAGCGGAAATGAATGTCATCGACTTGGCCTTCAAGGGAGGATGGATCATGATCGTCCTGCTTCTTCTGTCATTGATGGCCATTTACATATTCATCCAAAGGCTGATCATTATCCGCCGGGCCGGAAAGGAAGACGAGAGTTTCATGAACCGGATCAAGGATTATATCCACGACGGGAAAGTTGACTCGGCGCTCAATCTCTGCCGCAGCACCAATACACCTTCCGCTCGCATGATCGAGAAAGGAATCACCCGCCTGGGTCGTCCGATGAACGATGTCCTGGTAGCTATCGAGAATGTCGGTAACCTCGAGATCGCCAAGCTGGAAAAGGGATTTCCTTTGATCGCGACAACAGCGGCCGGAGCGCCGATGCTTGGTTTCTTGGGAACAGTTACCGGTATGGTCCGTGCCTTCTTCGACATGGCAAACGCCGGAACAAACGTGGATGTCAGCTTGCTCTCAGGCGGTATTTATGAGGCGCTTGTGACAACCGTCGGTGGTTTGGTGGTCGGAATCATCGCCCTCTTCGCTTACAACTACTTGGTCTCACAAGTCGATAACGTGGTCAACAAGATGGAGGCGCGCACCATGGAGTTCATGGACCTGCTCAACGAGCCCGCCAACTAATCAGACCAAAGGGAATCATTCCTTTTAAATATTCATTAAGCTATGGCATTAAAAAGAAGGACAAAAGTAAACGAATCGTTCAGTATGGCATCCATGACTGATGTCATATTCCTTTTGCTGATCTTCTTTATGGTGACATCGACCGTTGTCATCCCCAACGCCATCAAGGTAACCTTGCCCCAATCACAAAAGCAAACGGCGGCAAAACCTTTGACACGGGTGACAATTGATGCCAACCTGAACTACTACGTCGCTTTCGGCAACCAAAGGGAGGTTCGTGTCTCGTTCGACGAGATCACGCCGTTCCTGCAAGAGAGCTACGCCAAAGAGCCGGAAATGTTCGTGGCCCTATATGCCGACGAAACCGTGCCCTATAAGGAGATCGTAAAAATCCTGAACATCGCGAACGAGAATAAATTCAAGATGGTACTCGCCACACGGCCCCAATAAGCAAATGGGACCCAGTTATTCGAGATAACAAATATGAGATGGGATAAAGACGACATATTCAGTGCGATCGGCACGCTTGCCTTTCACGGGGCTATCCTGCTGATCCTTTGGTTGACAGTCCTGAAGGCTGAGGTACCGGAAGAAGATGGTGGTATCCTGGTCAATTTCGGTAATGTCAACGCCGCCGCAGGCACTTTCGAACCCAGGTACGAGGGTCCGGAACCGCCACAAGAGGTGACGCCTCCCGCTCCCGAGCCAACCCCCGAGCCGACTCCCGTGGTTCCGAAACAGGACTTGATTACGCAAGATCTGGAAGAAAGCGTCTCTTTGGACGAGAAGAAAAAGGAGGAGCAAAAAAAGAAAAAGGAGGAAGAGGAGAAACGCCGGAAGGAAGAGGCCGAAAAAGAACGGCTCCGGAAAGAACAAGAGGCTCGCAAGCGGGCCGCCGAGGAACGACGGAAACAACAAGAGGCCATTAGTAACAAGGTGGCCGGTGCGTTCGGTATCGGACAAGCACCAGGCAACAGCCAAGGCGACGCCCCGAGCGGCACAGGTAACCAGGGAAGCCCCTTCGGCAACTCTGATCATGGTGCCAACGAAGGCGTAGGCGGTTACGGCTCGTTCAACCTGAATGGACGCTCCATTCAGG
>ERZ827150.4330-NODE-4330-length-12598-cov-7.176513_pt1 | contig 12598 bp, 13 predicted proteins | sample MGYA00519779_ERZ827150 | MGnify/ENA primary metagenome ERZ827150 (study PRJEB31778, sample SAMEA3449267) | human gut metagenome | biome: human gut; feature: human-associated habitat; material: faeces | place: United Kingdom | collected 2010/2012 ...
AGTTCAGGGCGAACAAGCTGTCTTGTAATGTCCGCGGTGCCACCTGAATTACCGGGAGTGCCCCGGTCGCTCGCGCGCTCCTTTTTCACAATAAGCGCTGCCCCTGTAACGCGGGGCCTGCGGCGCGCCTACTGGCGGCAGGGCTTTCCGGCCCGCCGGGGTTCAGTTTGCAGCTCCCGGGTGTTCGTTCACGCTGTGTCTGCGCGCGGCTCCCAGCTGCTGCCGCGCTCTCTGGGCCAGACTGCCCGCGCTACTTTTCCCGATCTTCGCTTTTCAGTTTTTTAAAAATAGCACATTTGCGCCGCTTTGTCAATTAAAAAGTGCACTCTTCCCCTTGCATTCCGGCAGTTTCCATGATATCTTGTAAAGTGAAATTGTATGCTGTCTGTCACCACACGAAGTCAGACTGCACAAACCGTTTCCACACAGGATATAAGGAGAAACAGAATATGATGGAAAACCAGCCTGCGTACGGGCAGGAAGAGGAGATCGACCTTGTGGCGCTCACTTTCACGCTCCTGCACAAATACCGGCAGATCCTTGCCGCCGCCCTGGCCTGCGCGATCATTTTTGGCGCGGCCGCCGGAGCGCATACTGCCTGGAATGGTGCTGTCTCAAAAGATGCGCAGGATACTTACGATACGGAGCTGGCCGAGTACAACCGCAAAAAAGAGAGCTATGAATCAGCCAAAGCGCAGTATACGGTGGATGTTGCCAACAATGAAAAAAGCCAGCGCAGCACCGAGTATTCCATCCAGAAAGCGCAGGAATATGCTGAGAACTCCGTGCTGAACCAGCTGGATCCCTACAATGTCTGGGTGGCCCGTGCGGACATGTATATTACCACCAATTACCAGATCATGCCCGGCATGTCCTACCAGAACCCGGACCGTACCGGATCTGTCCTTTCGGCCTACGCTTCCCTGCTGAGCAACAGCTCTACGCTGAGCGACGTTGCGCAGAATTTCAACATGCAGGAGCGCTACCTGCGGGAGCTGGTGACCATTTCTTCTGACCCAGACACCCGCCTGCTGACAATCTCTGTTCAGGGCAGCAACGAGACGATGACCAACGGCATTCTGGATGCACTGCTGGAGCACATGAACGCCCTGGGTGACAACATCAGCGCCTCGGTGGGCAGCCATACCATCACGACGATTGCCCGGAGCAGCTGCAGCACCATCTCTACTGACCTGCGGGATTCCCAGACCGACAATACGGAAAACCTGCTGGCGCTCCAGACCCAGATCGACCAGCTGCAGCAGAGCCGCACCCGGCTGGACAGCAACTTTGAAGATACCACCAAAGAGTGGGAAAGCACGGAAGAGCCTGTGCTCCAGTCCACCCGCATCTCCTCCGCCGTGCTCAAGTTTGGCCTCATCGGCCTGCTGGCAGGCATCGTGCTGGTCTGCGGCGCGGGCACCGTGCAGTTCCTCGTGCAGGGCAAAGTCTACTCCGGCAAAGAGCTGCGGGACACCTGCCGCCTGCCCCTGCTTGGCACCCTGGCCAGCGGGAAGACCCGGCAGAGCAAGCAGCTGGACGCCGCCCTTGACCGGATGGAGCACCGCCCGGACGGCAGCACCGATGCTGAGATGATCCGCCTGATGGCGGCCACCATCGCCAGCCGAGCCCCGGAGGCAAAGCATATCCTCATTACGGGCGACCTGCCCGCTGATCAGCTCACCGCGCTGGCAGCCGCCCTGCAGGATACCGGTGCCCTCCGGGCACAGGTGGTTACCGCCGCCGAGAACATCCTGACCTGTGCGGCCACCGTGCCGCAGGTGACCAGCGCCGACGCCATTGTGCTGGCCGCAGACTGCACCTGCTCCCACTACACCGCCGTCAACGACCAGAACGAGCAGATCCAGCGCCTGGGCAAGAATATTCTGGGCTGCATCGTGTTTGAATAAAGAAGACCCTTTCGAAAGGCCGCTGCCGCACAGCGGCCTTTTTCTTATCCCCGCAGCGCTTCCACCAGTCCATTCGCTGCCAGCTGCCCGGCCCGGAGGGCCTCGTTGAGGTTGTTGCCGTGGCCGCCGATCTCAATGAGCAGGCTGCCGGTGGTCAGGTCCTGATTGTAAAACCGGTAGCTGAACAGCACCGGGCGGGTGAAGCCGGGGTACATGCCCTCCATGGCCCGCTCCCACGCCGCCGCAACCCGCAGGTTCTGCCGCCAGTCCGGCAGCTGAACGGTGGTGCCGTTGTCGCACCCGCAGATGATCATCACCTGGGCGGCCTGCCGCCCGTCTACGGTGCACACCGGGGCCATCCGGGAGCCGTTCTCGGTCTCGATGGCGTCGCGGTGCACATCCAGCACCACCTTGATGCTGGGGTACTGCGCCAGATACTGCTGCACCACGGTCCGGCTGTTGGCATAGCTGCCGGTGTAGCTGGGGTAGTCGTTCAGAGTCTCGTCGTGCAGGGTGTGGATGCCCGCCGCGTTGAGGGTGTCGGCCACCACCCGGCCCACCGCGCACATGTTGATGCTGCGGTCGGTGCTGCGGGCCCCGTCGCCGGGGGTGAACCACAGCCCGGCCGACAGGCGGTAGTCCTCGGTGGCGTGGGTGTGCATCACCAGCACCTGCGGGTCGGGGCTGTCCTTTTCAATGGCAAAGGGCAGCGGGTTTTCGATCTCGGCGGCAAGGTCCGCCGCCGTCTGCCGGGTGTTGTTCTTGATGCTGCCCGCCCCGCAGGCAATGTACTTTTCGCCGCTGCCCTGCGGGTACTGCTTTTCGATGACCGCTCCCGCATCCGCCGGGCGGGCGTCCTCCGGCTGCAGGGCCACCAGATAATCCTCGATGCCGCCGGTCAGCGCCTGCACGGCTTCCGGCACCGCCGAGGAAGCGGGCGGGGCCTGCTCTTCGGCGGCGGGCTCCGGCTCCGGGTCGGATGTCTCGCTTTGCAGGTTCCGCTGCCCCCACCACAAAGCCGTCTGCACCGCCGGGAAGGGTGCTGCCACCACCGCCGCCAAGGTCAGAGCGGCGCTGCGGCCCAGCACACACAGCGCCAGAAACAGGGCGGCGGCTTCCAGAAAAGCGCCCCAGTGGGCCTGCTGCCGCTGGGGCAGCGGTGTGCGGCTGCGCATGACTGATCCCCCCTTCCCGGAATCCGTTCTTATTTTATATGCGGTCAGCCCGTCAGCCAGCACAGCTGCGCCACGCTGAGGCGGGGCTGCAGGGCCCGGTTCAGGATGCCCGCCAGCAGCGCCGACCCGTGAGCGATGACGCTGTCCAGCGCACGGGGCGTGAGCACCAGGTCTGCCCCCTCGTCGGCGTCCATCAGGGTGGGGATGCCCGCCGCGATCACCGGTACGCCCAGGGCTGCGGCGTCCAGATGCCGGGCGTGTCGGGCATCCGCCGGGTGCAGGCCTGTGTCGGAAAACTGGATGGTGCGGCCCAGCCGGGCAGCCTCCGCACTGCAAAGGCTGTCCACACAGATCAGGGCTGCGGGCCGCACTGCGTCGACCATGGCCGCCGCCAGCTGCCGCAGGGTCAGCCCGGTGTCCCCGGACACGCCGGGGGCCAGTGCCGCCACCGGCCGGATGCCCCGCACCGGCAGGGTATGCTGCGGCCCCATGGTGACCAGGATCTTCTGGGCTGTGCGGGGGCCAAGAGCGTCCGCCGTCACCCGCCGGTTGCCGATGCCCAGCACCAGCACCGGGCCTTCCGGCGGCAGCAGGGCCCGCAGCTCGGCTGCCCCGGTCTCGATCACATCCGTGTCCCGCTCGTCCAGGACGCTGACGCTGGGCATCTCCAGCGTGACGTACCGCCCGCGGGGCCTTGCCAGCCCCTCCCGCGTGATCTCCACCCGGGTGACCGTGACCCCGCCGCGCTTCGCTGTGGCCAGCCGCACCCCGGCGGGCAGCTCTGTCTCCGGGCCGCGGAACAGCTCGTCGGCCATATCTGTCGTGCGCATTTTCCCACACTCCCGTCTGTCCGGGGCCTGCAGACCCCTGTTTTTCGTGCAAAGTATGGGAAAATTGAAACTTTTCCAAACAAAAATCAAAAAAACGCTTGCGTTGGTACGGCAAATATGGTATCATAAGGTGCGCTGTTATAGGTAGCCAAGGAGGTGGAACGAATGCCTAACATCAAATCTCAGAAGGACCGCGTCGTGCAGGCTGCTGCAGAGCAGGCTCACAACAAGGCCATTAAGACCAACCTGAAAACAGTCGTCAAGAAGGCAGACGCTGCCATCGATGCGAATGCCGCTGACAAGGACGCAACCGTCCTGGCTGCTGTTTCCGCGATCGACAAGGCTCGCGCTAAGGGTGTCATCAAAAAGAACACCGCAAGCCGCAAGATCAGCCGTATGGCAAAGCGTGCTAACAAGAACGCTTGATCGCAGTTTGATTGACGAACAAAACCTCTGTACCGGAGCGCCCGGTACAGGGGTTTTTGTTTTTTACGCCACCGGTTCCGGCAGGTCCAGCAGGGTGGCTGGGTCCAGTGTCCGGGGCGGTTCCAGCAGCTGTTCCGGCGGCAGCGGCAGGGGCGGTTCCGCCCACACGCCCCACACAAACCAGGCCGTGGGCACCGCCGCCGCAAGACCCAGCGCAGGCAGCGCCAGCCCCGGCATCGTGCACACCCGGCTGCCAGGCAGCATTGCCGCCGCCGTGCACAGCAGCTGTGCTGCAAAAAGCTCCCACAAAAGGGTCATCCAGCGGTGTTTCATCGTTCATCGCCTCCTGTTTTCCACATTCTAGCGCAGAGCTGTTGAAAAACAGGGCGAAGGATGGCAAGCCAACCGATTTCCCGCACCCGGGCTGAACTGTCAGCCGGGGCGTTTTTCGGTCTCATGGCGCATCGCGCCGGTCAGAAACACCGCCGACAGGGCACCGGCACCCAGCAGCACCCCTGCCGGACAGGCGGAAAACACATCGAACAGTACTCCATACACAGCCTGCCCTACCGGCTGGGTCAGGCTGGCCAGCGCCATTGTACAGCCGGTCACCCGGCCCAGCTGTGCCTGCGGCAGCACCGTCTGCAGCCGGGCAAAGAACCACACATTGAACCGCATGGCGGCGGCCATCACCCCAAAGCCGCACAGGGCCACCCCGCCGCAGGCAAGCGGTGGTACCCAGAGCACGACGCCCATGGCGGCGCACAGCCCGGCAATGCCCAGCAGAAGTCCCAGGGCCTGCCGGTCGGACAGTGGGTGTCGGCTGCGGCCTGCCAGCGCTCCGCCTGCAAGGCCGCCCACGCTCAGCACGGCCTGAACGGCCCCCAGCACGACATCGCTCTGCCCCAGGTACTGCACGATCACCACCGGGATGCCCACTACCACCGCCGGGATCTCCACAAGGTTCACCAACGCCATGATGCCCGCCAGCCGCAGCAATTCCGGCCGGCTGTGATACAGATAAGTAAGGCTCTCCCGCAGGTCTGCCGCAAAATCCGGTTTTCTTTGCGTGCGTGGCTGCGGCCGGTCGCCGGGGATGCGGATCTGCCACTCCAACAGAGCGGAAGCGGCAAAGCAGGCCCCACACAGCACCAGCAGGGGCCCCAGCCCCATCACACCCAACAGCGCACTGCCCAGCAAGGGCCCCAGCAGCTCATCCAGCGTATCGACCAATTGGATCACCGCATTGCCCTGCACAAGGCGGTCTCCCGCCAGCAGCAACGGCAGGCTGGCCCGCACCACCGGCTGATACAGCCCCTGCAGCGCATAAAGCGCACAGAGTGCCGCCGGTGCCCACAGAACTGTCGGCAGGTTGTCGGCGGAAGCTGCAGCACCCAATGCAAGCCCGGCGGCAGCAAGGTCCAGCACCACCATGAGCCGCGCCTTGCGGCAGCGGTCAGCCAGAACGCCTCCGGCCAGTGTCCCGGCCAGCGCTGGAAGCAGTGCCAGCGCAGTCGCCGCACCGTACACCGCCGCCGAGCCGGTCTGTCGCAGCAGGATCAGCGGCAGCACGAACCGCAGCGCCGCATTGCCGAACAGCGAAATGATCTGCCCCAGTACCACCTGTACAAATGGTCCCATCGTATCGTCCTTTCTTTTCCATTTACAGACCGTTGGTCTGTAAAATCATCTGAAAAAGGCGGAGCTTTCTCCGCCGACTCTTTTTCTGTTATTTCTCCGGGCACAGTTCTTCCAGCTGAAGGGCCTGTTCCTCCGTGAGCAGGTCCAGCCCCAGCGCCCTTGTCATCTGCTGAAAGACCCGGTTGCGTGCTCGCTGCTGCGTGCGAGTCGTAGGGCGGCTCTGGGGCGGCAGCCACAGATCGGCCAGAAAGAACAGCGCACCGGCCAGTGCATCGGGGTCTCCGGTATGGATGCTGCCATCGGCCACGCCCTGCCGGACAAGGGGCGCAATGCACTCCGGCACCAGACGTTCCTCGATGCTCTGCCACTCCAGTACCAGAAAATACGGGTCATCGGTCAGGTGCGGCAGGGTGCGGCCCATGCGCTGCTGCCGGTCTCCCGCAAAGGACATCGCAAACACTGCCTGTAGCTTCTGCAGGCCGGTCAGACCCGCTGCTTCCCGGATGCGGCGCAGCGGCTCCCACATCTCATCCCCCATGCGGTCGCCCACCTTCCGGGCGATCTCCTCCTTGGAGCGGAAATGATGGTACACCGCCCCCTTGGAAAGACCCGTTGCGTCGATGATGTCCTGCAGAGTGGTGCTCTGGTAGCCCTTTTCCGCAAAGAGCGCGGCGGCGGCATCCAGGATCTTTTCCACCGTCTGTTCCGGATATTTGTTGCGCGGCATCTGCTCGTCCTCCTTTACAGACCGCCGGTCTGTATCTTCAGCATACACCCGCTGCGCCGTCCTGTCAAGCCGTTTTTTCAGTTCTGGTCGTGGCTCTTGCCCACCCAGGAGCACACCACGCCGCACACAAGGCTGGTGGTAATGCCGGCCGCAGCGGCAGTGAGCCCGCCAGTGAGGATGCCCACGGCTCCCTCTTCCTCCAGTGCGGTGCGCACCCCTTTTGCCAGCAGGTGGCCGAAGCCCAGCAGCGGCACTGTGGCCCCGCAGCCTGCAAACTCGGCCAGCGGGGCATACCACCCGATGGCCGACAGCACCACCCCGGCCACCACATAACCCGTGAGGATGCGGGCCGGGGTCAGGCCGGTGAGGTCGATGAGCAGCTGACCCACCACACAGATGCCGCCGCCCACACAGAACGCCCAGAAATAATTCATGCTCCGCTCTCCTTCTCCGGCGCGCGCAGCTCCACAAGGTGCGCCACCGCCGGGATGCTCTCCTTCTGCAGAAAAGTGGTCTGGCTCATCAGGGCACCGGTGGCCACGAACAGCACCCGCTTCTGGCTGCGGCGCAGCAGGCGGGGCAGGATGTGCCCGCACAGCACCGCGGCACAGCAGCCCGGCCCGGAACCGCCGCTTTTCACCTGCTGTTCCGCGGCGTCGAACAGGATGCAGCCGCAATCCACATGGTTCTTCACCAGCAGGCCCTCGGCCGCCAGCAGCTCCCGCAGCAGGCTGCTGCCCACCTGCCCCAGGTCCCCGGTGTAGATGCAGTCGAATTCCTGCGGCTCGGTGTGGGTGTCGGCAAAATAATGCAGCAGGGTGGACGCGGCTGCCGGGGCCATGGCCGCGCCCATGTTGTTGATGTCCCTGACCTGATAATCCTGCACACGGCCGAAGGTGGCCGCCGCTATCGGCACTCCCGGCCCGGCAGGCTGCAGCAGGCAGCAGCCTGCCGCCGTTACGGTCCACTGGGCGGTGGGGGTGCGTACAGCGCCGTAGCTCAGCGGGGTGCGGAACTGCCGCTCGGCGGCACAGAAATGGCTGGACGCCATGGCCAGCAGGTGCTCCGCCGCCCCGGAGGCGCACAGCGCAGCCCCCAGACCCAGTGTTTCCGCCATGGTACTGCAGGCCCCGAACACCCCGGCAAAGGGTACACCCAACTCCCGCATGGCATAACCGGAGGCCGTACACTGGGCCTGCAAGTCCCCTGCCAGCACCAGCCGGACCTTTTCTTCGGGCAGCTGCGCCTTCTGCAGGCAGAGCCGGGCCGCCCGCAGCTGCAGGTATTTTTCCGCCGCCTCCCAGCTGCTCTGGCCGAACCGGTTGTCACTGCTCAGCTCATCAAAGGCTGCAGCCAGCGGGCCTTCCCCCTCCTTTTTGCCGCCCACCGCCGCCTGCGCAGCGATCACGGGCGGCGTGCGGAACAGCAGTGTGTCGCCGCATCGTTGTGTCATGAACAAAATTTCTCCTTTCCGGCAAAAAATCCACCGGGTTGTGCTATACTATAGAGAGCCGCTGTGCAATCTGCGGCCCGGCTGCATCGTATTATACAGGGAGCAGCCCTTTCAGCCACAGCACCGCGCCGTACACCACCGCCGCCAGCGTGCCGTATACGATGACCGGCCCGGCGATGGTGAACATCTTGGCTCCGGTGCCCAGCACCCGCCCTTCCGCTTTGAACTCGATGGCCGCACTGACCACCGCATTGGCAAAGCCGGTGATGGGCACCAGCGACCCGGCCCCGGCCCGGGCGGCCAGCTTCTGGTACCAGCCCAGCGTGGTGAGCACCGCCGAAAGTGCGATCAGGCTGCAGCTGGTCAGGGTCCCGGCCAGCTCGGTTTCTATTCCGGCGGCCAGAAACCGCTGCCGCAGCACCTCGCCCAGCAGGCAGATACCGCCGCCCACGCAAAAGGCCCACGCGATGTCGGCCAGCAGGGGCGAATGCGGCCCTGTGCGCCGCACCCGGCGCGCATATTCCTGTGCTGTCATCTTCATTGTGCTCCCCTCCGGGCATAGCTTGCCCCGGCAGGCCGCACGTTATCCGTTTTTGGAAAGAAGGTTTGCTGTTATGCGTTCTTCCGCTTCTTCCCGGCCTTCCCCCAGCGCACATCCCGCACCCCGCCGCAGACGCCGCCATGGCCGCCGCCTGTTCTGCCTGACCGTGCTGGCCTGCTGTGTGGCCGGATGCATCGCCTTTGCGCTCAGTCAGGAGCCGCAGGCCGCCGCATCGTCTGCCGCATCGCAGCCCGCGGCCAGCAGCTCGGACGCAGAAAACGGCCTGCTGACCGCCGCTCAGGCGCAGGCCCTGCTGGATGACCCCCGCATGGTGCTGGTGAACCACACCCACAAGCTGGCGGACGGCTACACCATCACCACCAAAAAATGCGGTTCTTCCACCGCCATCAACAAGGACCTGCAGACCGAGGCCGCCGATGCCTTTTTTGCCATGCAGGCTGCCGCTGCTAAGGACGGTGTGGACATCCGGATGCAGAGCGGCTACCGCAGTGTGGACTACCAGACCAAGCTTTACAACAACAAGACCCAGTATTACCGCGACCAGGGCTGCAGCGAAGCCGACGCCCGGGCCAAAGCGGCCACCATCGTGAACCCGCCGGGCTACTCCGAGCACGCCACCGGCCTTGCCGCCGACCTGAACACCACGGAGCACACCAGCCTGGACGAGGGCTTTGAGAATACCGCTGCCTTCCGCTGGCTGTGCCAGCACGCGGTGGAGTACGGCTTTATCCTGCGCTACCCCAAGGAGGCCGAAGCCGTCACCGAGATCACCTACGAGCCGTGGCACTGGCGCTATGTGGGGCCGGAAAACGCCGCCCTTATCAGCCAGAGCGGCCTGTGCTTTGAGGATGCCATTGCCGTTTTGCAGAAGCTGGCCGCCGGGCAGTCCGTCACAGGTTAAGAATGTGTAAAACCCGCCGGCAAAAGGGTGCCTGCGCGTTGCATTTTGCCCCCCGATATGGTAAGATAATACTGTTCTGCCCGGTGTTCGCATACACACCTGCAGCCGAACGAATGATTTCAACAAAAGAAGGAATAATTTATGATAAACCGCACAAAAATCGCATCTCTGGCTGTCTGCGCCATCCTGTCTGCCGCTGTGCTGACCGGCTGCGGCGGCTCCTCCGCTTCTTCCTCCACGGCTTCTTCCGCCGCCCCGGCTGCTTCTTCGCAGGCAGCTTCCAGCGTCGTGAGCTCCGCCGCTGCCGAAGAGAACGGTGCATCCGATCTGGACGGCATCTACAACGCCCTGCTGCAGGCAGACCCCATCTCCAACCAGTTTGAGATCGCCGCCATGAACATTGAGTACGACTTCGGTCTGCAGGCCGAGGACGTGGTGAGCTACAAGGGCGTGAAGAGCAACGACAACGGCGACGCCGGCCTGGTGCTGGTGATCGAAGCTGCCGACGGCAAGGCCGAGGACATTGCCAACCAGCTGACCGCCTACCAGCAGGACCAGGTGGCTTTCTACGGCAACTACGCTGAGTTCGCTCAGGCACAGAGCAACGTGGAGAACGCCGTCATCGCCTTCAAGGACAACCGCGTGGTCATGGCCATCGCTTCCAACGAGTGCACTGCCGATCTGGACAGCGCCGTGGACAGCGCACTCAACAGCTGATCTGATCTTATCCGAGCCGGTGCCACTGCGGCATCGGCTTTTTTTGAGCAAGCACAAAGGAGGCTGACGCTTTGGTTTTCAGCACCATTATTTTCCTGTTCCGCTTTTTGCCCATCACGCTGGCGCTGTACTACCTTGCGCCCGCAAAGCTCAAGAACACCGTGCTGTTCCTCTGCAGCCTTGTGTTTTACTGCTGGGGCGAGGTCCGTTTTTTCCCGGTCATGGTGGCCCTCATCCTCATCAATTATGTCTGCGGCCTTGCCATTGAGCATTTTGACGCAAAGCCCGCCCTGCGCAAAGTCTTTCTGCTCATCGCCCTCATCGGCAGCCTGGGCATGCTGTTCTACTTCAAGTATGCAAACTTCGTGCTGCGCAGCGCCAATGCCCTGCTGGGCACGGCCTTTGCCGAGATCCAGGGCATCGGCACCCTGCCGCTGGGCATCAGCTTCTACACCTTCCAGACCCTGTCCTACTCCATTGATGTCTACCGCCGGGATGTGAAGGCCGAGCGCAACATCATCGACTTTGGTGCCTATGTGGTCATGTTCCCGCAGCTCATTGCGGGCCCCATCGTGAAATACCGCGATGTATCGAATCAGCTGCACGTCTACAAGCACCGCTACACCCTGTCGCAGATCGAAGAGGGCATGACCCTGTTCACCTTCGGTCTGGCCAAGAAGGTGCTGCTGGCAGACGCCATCGGTGCCTTGTGGACCGACATCATCGGCGTGGCCGCCAGCCCTTCCACCACCTTTGTGGGGCTGGCCAACGCCTCCACCCCGCTGGTGTGGCTGGGCATCATCGCCTACAGCCTGCAGCTGTACTTCGACTTCTCCGGCTATTCCATGATGGGCATCGGCATGGGCAAAATGCTGGGCTTCGACTTCCCTGCAAACTTCAATTACCCGTATATCTCTGCTTCCATCACCGAGTTCTGGCGTCGCTGGCACATGACCCTGTCCGGCTGGTTCCGGGAGTATGTGTATATCCCGCTGGGCGGCAACCGCAAGGGCCTGAAGCGGCAGATCATGAACCTGTTCATTGTGGAGCTGCTCACCGGCATCTGGCATGGTGCCAACTGGAACTTCATCTGCTGGGGCCTGTACTACTTTGTGCTACTGGCCATCGAAAAGCTGTTCCTGCTGCCCCACCTCAAAAAGGGCAAAGTGTGGCCCCACATCTACACCCTGTTCCTGGTGGTGGTGGGCTGGGCCATGTTCGTGGGCAACGACACCGGCGTGAGCTTCGGGCTGCTGTTCCAGAAGCTGTTCATCCCGTCCGGCGGCGTATCCCCGCTGTATTTCCTGCGCAACTACGGCGTGCTGCTCATCGTCAGCGTGATCTGCTGCACCCCGCTGATCGAAAAGATCTGGAACCTGCTGCGGCGCAATGTCATCACCCGCTGCGCCACCATCCTGTTGCTGCTGGTGGTCTCCACTGCCTATGTGGTGGGCAGCACCAACAGCCCGTTCCTGTACTTCAACTTCTGAGGGAGGTGTGACCCATGGACAAGCATGCAAAAAGATCTTCCCTGCTGCACTACCCGGTGCTGATCGTGTTCACCCTGTTCTTCGTGGGGCTGTTCGCACTGGATCTGATCACCCCGGACCGGGCCTACAGTGAGATGGAGAACACCACCCTCAGCCAGCGCCCGGCCCTGACCCAGCTCTCGGCCAAGGGGCTGAACAGCTACTTTACCGCCTACACCAAGTACGTCAAGGATCAGGTATTCGGCCGCGACCAGTGGATCAGCCTGCAGAGCATGGTGGAGACCACCCTGCTGCAGAAAGAGCAGAACGGCGGCATCCTGCTGGGCAAGGAACACATGATGTTCCCCCGCACCTTCGGTCTGCTCTCCAGCGAGGAGCGCACCCTGCCCAAGAATACTTCTGCGGTGGAGTCGCTCTGCCAGCGGTACCCCGGCAAGGTGAATGTACTGCTGGCCCCGGCTGCATCGGACATCTACCCGGAGAACGTACCTGCCAACGCGCCCCTGCTGAACGAGAACACGTATCTTGATCAGCTCAGCGCCGCCGTGCAGGCCGCCGGAGGCCGCTTTGTGGACGTGCGCGGCACCCTGACCGACCACAAGGGCGAGTATCTCTATTACCGCACCGACCACCACTGGACGAGCCTGGGCGCTTATTACGCCTACCAGCAGCTGTGCGATGCGCTGGGTCTTACACCCTTTGACACCGCCGCCCACACGGCCCAGACCGCCGATCGCTTCTACGGCACCCACTACTCCAAGGCCCG